>Ga0315287_10001032_pt1 | contig 25119 bp, 28 predicted proteins | sample YL17G11_0_MG_FD_205037 | JGI IMG/M metagenome (GOLD analysis project Ga0315287, IMG submission 205037) | Sediment microbial communities from Yellowstone Lake, YNP, Wyoming, USA - YL17G11_0 | ecosystem: Environmental > Aquatic > Freshwater > Lake > Sediment | place: USA: Wyoming | collected... | reverse complement strand
TAAATACTTCGTACTCAAAATATGGATTCTTGTTTTTCATCGTTAGCAACTTCTTGACGATCATCATGTTTTTAACTGAACGCAGACCTTGGCTTCTGCTTCAGACTATTGTCTTCTTGGGAATCAATCTCATAGGTGTCTATCGTTGGTTGCTGACATAAGTCATCATGCTCATGCTGGTATAAATACCGGTCATGAGTTCGATCAACAACATCTATGTCTTTAAGTGTGATACTTGCCACCGTGTTGTAGAACGGTTGATCGACGGCAAGCATCCTGACCCAGTTCGCTGCGTCATCACTAATCGTTGTCGAGGCTTGCTCTCGCTGATCGAGACCAGGACCGGCAAGCCTAGGTTGACACCCCCGATCGTCGGTGTTGATGATCGGATTCCTCGCGGTACGATCCCAGACCAAGCTGTAAAAACTCCTGACATTCCTCAGGCTTCGCTTGCTACATTTATCGGCGGCAGCGGGTTAGTCTTAGCAAGTCTAGAGCGTAAAGTAAATGTCACTGCTAAGTTTTCCGTAGTCGATTCAAATGGGGATGATTTCATCCTCGAGTCACGTCCTGCAACATTTTTCAACCCTGTCAGCTCTGTCATCACAGCCGTGTGTTATGAGGTTACGCCTACGGTGCTTGAGTATCGTCACTATATGTTTAGCTATCATGGGATAGCTGCGCTCGTTCAAGGACAAGATGATACTCCTGAGAGAAACCTTCTTAGATTTACGTCTACGAGCTCCTTGAGAGTCTATGCTAACGGAGTCGAGCTTGTAGAAGGTGTTGACTATGATCGTACTATAGATGATCAGCTTACGTTAACTCCGCAGATAAACGAAGCAAACATCATAGTCGATGTCTATGTTTATAAGAGCATAGTGACAGAGTTTAACGAAGACACAGCGACACGCTTAGACTTTGTCGCTCTTATCACAACAACTCTCGCTGGGTTGACTGCCAGGAATCAATGTTCGTGGGGAAATGTTTCTTCAGTTAAGATGGCTGATGAAATCACGAGGTTACCTCTCTTCGCTTCGTCATTAGCATCATTAAAAGTGAACAAGAGCTACGGTGTTCAGCGTTTTGAAGCATCATCAAGCGGAGAGACTCGTGTCTTAAAGCCAGAAAATCTTACTTTTCTCCTCTCTCGTCCTCCGTATTCGTTCAATGACAAACGAACATCAAGGTTTCTCTCTGGAGACAAGCTGATCAACAACGGAGTCATCTCGTTTAGGATTCACGAAGCAACAGGCGTGCTCGAGCCAACGGTCGATGAGACTTACATCACGCAAGTCTTTAAGCCTTTATCAATCTCGAGATATGTGATAAACCCTCTGCTTACTAACCCTGCAGCTACAGAGACTACACCGCATAAAAGAACAATTACAACTCCTAGGAAGTACGTCATCGGACCGAGCTAATGAAGAGTTTTTTCTATAGTTGTGAGGTCAACCTCTTTCACCCTAAGATCGAAGAAGCTTTCAAAGAACAAGTCGCAGAGCTAGCTAATGAAGACTCTAGGATCGCGATCTTTACCAGCAGACCGTTCACTAGTCAAGCAAGCGTGTATGCTTCGCTCGAACGTGACATCGGCGCTAAGATGAAGAAAGTAATCAACAAGAACCCTGACATCGAGCTGACTAAGATCAGCGAGATCAACCCAGTTCACATCAACTCTCCTAAAGAGCTTGAAGAGCGCAAAGCATTAGACATCGACTATGCTAACTATGTTGACACTTGGGACATCGACCTCTTGTGCAGAGTGACGTGCACGACCGAAGAGCTGATCACAGACGAGGACGGTGACCTAGTCAACCTTCCAGAAGACTTTATCTTCAAGTACTATGTTCGCTCATTCGACGACGGGATCGAGCTGCCTAAAGGCGCGATCATCTCTGTTGAAAGCTACACCTCTACAATTCAATGATGGACTTAGAGCTAACGAAGCTGTCTAGCACCACAGATCAAGAGCTCTTTGACTACATAGTCAACGAAAACAAGGTCAAGCTCACATTTCATGGTGTTTTCGTGACCGAACCGTTCTTGACTACAACTTCCTACAGCACGATGATGATGGGTCTCAAAGGTTTACGAGGAGCTTTCATGGACATGCTCGTCGGTACTGACATGTTCAAAGACGACGAAGATCATGTCGAAAATCCTTTAAGCTTAGCAAAGTTTTGGTATAATATGAACAGCAAGGTGCTTTGGGGTACCATGAAGGGCAGGGTTTTTGTGTTGCAAAATACATTAAGTAAAAAGCGGAAAAAAGAAAGCATTATAGGCTCTCCGCCGTGGTCGAAAAGCAAATGGTGGCGCGAGACCGTAGAGGTTAATAAGTGCTTTGAATATGATCAAAAAATCTTCAAGACTGTCCCTTTGAAGATGCCCAACTTAAGCGATGACCTCGAGCTCACGTGGTATTTCCTCAAAGATGCTAAAGCGATAGGCATCCGTTAAATTACTTGATGCATGTTATAAATGATATAATACACCTACAAAATAACATATCATAGGAGTTCGCATGAGCGATAAGCCGAAGAAGCTAGAATTTAGCTTGCAAACAATCCTTGGAAACGAAGTCACGAAGAAGCAGCTGCTCGGCTTCATCGAAGAGATCGTCATCTCTGAAGCAAAGATCAGAAATGAGCGCGAGGGTATCAAAGACATCAAGGGCGAAGCTGAAGCAGCTCTCGGTGTTCCTTCAAATGTCTTAAGCGAGCTCGTACGTGAACGGCTCGACCAAGGCAGCATCGATGCAAAGATTCACAAGCTTGAAGAGGCTCAAGCTCTAGCGATAGGCCTCGGCATCACCGAAGAGTAACAAAAAAGCTTTAACTCTCAAAGGTCTGATATGTACACAAAGACAGGCACAAAAGGTACAATAACCACAGCAGTAAAACACGGTAAACGATTTTTTGATCTTAGCAAACCCGAAAACCATCGGCATCGCTGGACACTTGAACAAGACCTGGCCTTGGTCACGGCTTTCGGCCGTGGTCTTCCAGCCTCGGACCTGGCGAAGGATCAGAAGCGCACGAAGTACGCCGTCATCGGTCGCCTCCACACGCTTGGCCTCCTGTCTTTTGACAAAGACACGCTGACGTACTACACGAAGCCGCAACACTACTACCGGGTCAAGCCGAAGACGCCGTTCAAGTAATGCATTATCGTCTCTACTGGACAGCCCGCAAGCTTGGCTCGTGGGCCCTCGCTTTCAAGCTCGGCTGGCTTCGCGGTTATCGTCGAGAGAAAGAAGGATGCGAGTGGGGGCACATCAATTGGTGAGAACCTGGCGGTAGATTCAGCGGATGCCGCCATTGACGCTGCGAAGGAGAAGCCAAATGAGTGACCCTAGAGTCCCTGTTGCGTGGCTCCATGCTGACCATCGGACAGCCTACGTCATAACTGACAAGGTTAAGCAAGTGTGGTTGCAGGTAGACCCGAAGCACGTCGAGCATTACACGGTTCCGCTTTACCTTGATCGCTGGGATGGCATGCGAACTACATGGGTATGTGCCGAGTGCAAACTACCGAATGCAGAGTGGATGAATACTTGCGGACATTGCAGCGCAGCGAAGGAGAATCCATGACACAGTGGACAAGGAGCAAGACACGTTTGACGATGCACTGTTCGGGGCAGCCTCTGCCTATAGTTTGGATAGGGCTGGTAGTTGTTTTAGCCATTGCAATGTGGCTAGTGATTCTATAGAGAATGGAAGAAAATTGTCTTTTATCTCAGCATACCATGATCACAGGCGTGGCAAGGTCCTCGTCTGGGAGCGAAATGAGAAGGGTATGCGGGTCAAGCGCGAGTTTGACCCGCCATTCTATTTTTATGTCCCAGACCGTATAGGAGACTATGAATCGATCACAGGCGTCCGCCTGAAGCGCGAAACATACGGAACAGAAACAGATTTTAACCTCGCTGCACAAGCCTCGCCGTATCGTTATGAGTCAGACCTTGAACCGGTAGAACGCGTGTTGATGGACGAGTATAGCACCAAGCCAGTGCCAAGCTTGAAAGTCGGTTTCATCGACATTGAGGTAGATTACTCACCTGACATTGGGTTCGCCCGCACGAACAACCCGTATGCACCGATCAACGCGATCACCGTCTACTTCAAAGACCTTGACGAGTATGTGACGCTCGCTGTTCCTCCGAAGAGGTGGGTACCGACGGAGCTATCTGATGACCTCAAGCATGTCACCCTCTGTAGAGACGAGCGTGAGCTTCTTGAGACTTTTCTTGAAGTCATCCACGACATTGACGTGCTCTCAGGATGGAACTCAGAATTTTTTGACATCCCATACATAGGAAAGAGAGTCGAGCTTGTGTTCGGCCAACATGCTTTGAGCAGGTTAGGCTTAGAAGACGGTCCTCCTCCACGCTGGGGTGAGAGAGTCAAGTTTAAGTTTGGTCATGAAAAGGACATCATCCTCAACTTGATCAGCCGAGTGCATCTTGACTACCTTCGCCTCTTCAAGAAGTTTAACTTGACGACTCGTAAGTCATTCTCTCTCGAAGCGGTCGGGATGGACGAGCTAAAGATCCCGAAGCTGCACTACGAAGGCACGTTGCATGAGCTCTACAACAACAACTTTTTCGAGTTCTTACGATACAACACACATGACGTTCGACTGATCAAGCTGCTCGATGACATGTACAAGTACATCGACTTAGCAAACACCATGGCTCACGAAGCAGCTGTCAACTTTGAAGCTGTTTTTGGCTCTGTGCAGCTGATTGACACGGCTATCATGTGTTTTGCGCATAACAAGCTTAACAAGATCGTGCTTGACCGAGAGATCAGACCTGAAGCCGAACCTGTTGAAGGAGCAATTGTAGTCACGCCAGATCCAGGCTTTTACGAGTGGATCGCTGCTTGTGACATCACCTCTCTGTATCCAAGCACGATTCGCTCTCTTAACCTCTCACCAGAAAAGCTCGTAGGTCAGCTAAAGCGCAGGCATGAAGTTGACCCGAAAGTTTACCTTGTGCCTGAGCGAAAGGTTCGACACGAAGAAGACCGTAAAGAGATCAAGCGATTCGGTCACGAGTCAAAGTGGACACGCTATATTGAAGCTGATCGTAGCAAGCTTAAGAAGAGCTCAGGTGGTGCCCCGAAAGACATCTTCGACTTTGGCTGTAAGGACTTAAAAGAGCTAACTACTTACGTGTATGAACCTCAAGAATACGCATGGCTTGCTTATAAAGACGCACGAGCGAACCCTGACAATGAGGCTATGCAGAACGTGCTTCTAGATATCACGATCGATACCATGGGAGAGAAAGAGCTCATGGTCATGAGCACTGGTGAGCTGGTCAAGCTTTGTGATGAGAAAAAATACTCGATCTCTGGCTTTGGCACGATCGTAGACCAAGGTACTGGTGAAGGTCTGGTAGCTGCGGTCTTAAGCTACTGGTTCAACGGTCGGAAGGAGATGCAAGCTAGCAAGAAGAAGCACGGCATAAAGAAAGAAGCTTTGCTTAAAACAGGTAAAGCTAAAGATGATCCAGAGGTAGCAGAGCAAGCTAGGCTTGAAGCTTATTATGACGTGCTGCAAGGTGTGAGAAAAGTCTTGTTAAACTCAACTTACGGCGCGATGCTAAATGAATTCTGTCGTTTCGGTGACCCGAGAATCGGGGCTTCAGTCACGTTCACAGGTCGCCAGATCACACAGCACATGGTCAACACTGTTTCTAAAACGTTGATCCCAGAGAATTCTCCTGAGCTGGTCAAGATCTTCGACCCATCGCTCATGAAAGACAGAGGACAGTCTGGTGCTACTAACAGAGTTTGGGGAGCAAACTACTATGAGATCAACTGTCCTCCAGGTTTAGGCCCGATCTACGGCGACACAGACTCAGTCTATTTTACGATGAAGGACGTAGTCAGCAGTCCTAGCGAAGCTATCGAGATGGCTGATGCTATAGCAGAAGGAATCAACTCTTCATTTCCTGGCTTCATGCGTTCAGCATTCAACTGTCAACCAAGCTTTGACACGCTGATCAGAGCAAATCGAGAGCTAGTTTGTCGAGCAGGTGTTATCCAAGCTAAAAAGAAATACTTCATGTTGGTGATCGACAAAGAAGGTAAAACTATTCCTCCTGGTCATGATGATGAGCTAAAGACCATGGGCTCAGACATCAAGATTTCATCCACTCCTCAAGTCATCCGAGAGATGTTGACACGTGTGGTGATGGACATCCTTAACAACGGCGTGACAGATGTTAACAAGAAACAGATTGACGAGTTTATCATCAACTTTCGAAGCTCGCTAAAGGGTATAGGCGATGACGTGCTTAACCCGCTTGACTTGTCTTCTACTACCTCGGTCAGAAACCTTGACGAGTTCACTAACAAGTGGCAGATGATCGAAGTGCCAGGGCTAGGCAACGCAAAGCTACCTTCCAATGCTAGAGCCTCTATCAACTACAACTCTCTTCTCGACAAGCTTAAGTTGATGGAGGAGCCGAGGATCATGGACGGCAACAAGATCTTGATCTTGTGGTTGAAAGAAAATGACTACGGCTTTACTAACATCGCTTTCCCATCAGACTTTGACGAACTTCCAAAGTGGTTTACAGATCGTTTCGAGGTTGACACGACAGCTATGGAGCTAAAGCTAGTTGACCAAAAGCTCCAGCTCATCTTTGATGCCCTTGACTGGGAAGTTCCAACTGTTCAATCAATGCTTAACAACAAACTTTTGGAGTTTTAACATGCAGCTTCCTCCTCAACCTCCTAAGAATGATAAGTTAGAAGCCGCTCGTCAAGCTTTGCAGATTGAGCTTCAAGACGTGATCGGACGTCACGCGACCCTCATCTGTGAGCTTACAAACACGCCAGGTAACATCTTGTTACAAGAAGCTGGTCGGCTGGCTGGATCAACCATGTTTAACGTTTTTGCATCTGTCCTTGAAGACCGAGAAAAGTTGGGATTCAAGACTGATGATGACTTGATCAAGTGGCTTTTTGACCTAGCCTCTAATCAAACGATGTATGCTTTCATTGCTTGTGTCGAAGGCGATGCTCTTACTATCAAAGAAGAGCCCAAAGAACAAGAAAAGAAAATGCATTAAATGTACTACATAATGAAATTGGATTACAATCCAAATGTTAATATCCTCACGGAGACAGCTACATGAAGCTTAAGACAGACACGATCGCTGCTCTCGATACCTTGATTCAAACCGCGATGCTAGCTGGTGTTGACAAGCTCATCATCAATGGTGGTAAGATTCAAGGTATCGATGAACGTAAAACTGTCGGATTAGTCACAGATAAAAACGTTCCTGACCTTGACGGCAAGACGATCGCGATCAACCGCATCAAACAGCTTCTCTCTCGCCTTAACCTCGCAAAAGCCCAAGGCGATGTTACGATTGAAGCAACGATCGCGGCTAACGGCACAGACATCTCAGTTCTCGAGCTTCAAGCTGGTAAGTCAAAAGGACAGTTTCGCTGTGCTTCCCTCGAAGCTGTCAAAGGTGTACCTAAAGGCTTCTCGGATCCGATGGTCTGGGAAGTTAGGTTGACAGCCAAGATCATCCCGTTGATCGCTCAAGCTGAAGCGTCGATGACCGCTGACGGCATCACGCTCGCTTCAAAGGACGGCAAGGTTGTCACGTGCGAGCTTTCAGACTCAAACAAAGACCTGATGGTGTTTGAGCTTGATGACACAGCTTCGTGGATCGGCACTAGTCCTGCCGGCGTCGGGTTCTGCAACAAGTACCCGTCAAAAGCATTGCTCGCTCTTCTTCGTGAAGCATCGAAGGTTCAAGACCCTGTCGTTGTCACGATCGGTCAAGGTGGGCTGCTGATCATCAACGTGAACGGTTTTGACTTCTTCACGCTCCCGCAAGCATGAGCTGGTTAACATTATTTTGGCACAAGTATGTCGGTGTCAAAGAGCCGTGGGCCGTTGAGGTCAAAGACTCTCATGGACAGCTTTCGATCAAAGACTGTAATGCGGCTTATGTCAGGGACCTACGTGCTAGACTACCTGAAGAGCTGACATCAGCGGCGACTAATGACGAGGTTATCAAGCTTTGGACTGATCGTTACAACCATGAAAAGATCGAGCCAAAGCTCGAAGTAGTGCATTCAGGGATCCTTCCCGACGGACGCATCAAGATGCAGCTTGAGTGGAATGATGCTTTCATCAGGCAGCTTCAAGAGCGAGGCATCCAAGGCGAGACTGAAGAGAAGATGGTAGAAAACTACCTAGCCGCTATGACACGCAAGGTAGATGCTGACATGTATGATGACGAGGAAGGCGCTGATCGTCCAGCCGCGCCTATGCTGCCAGACGAGCATGACATCGAGCGCGAGCTTCAGAACATGGACCCAGAGGTCGTGCGGCGCCTCGAGCGAACTATCCGCCGGAGGTCACAGCTAAAGTCACCACGAAAGCGAAGCTTCGGGTGAAAACTCTGATCTACGATGTTTCAAATATCCTGTATCGCGTAGCCGCTGTACAGAAGCACAAGAGCCCGTTCGCTCGAGATGCTGAGCCAGAAGACTTGGTCGGCTTATGCATGCACATCTCGCTCCAGTCCATCTACAAGTGGTACTCGAAGTACAAGCCAGACTTTGTTGTCTTTGCTTTTGAAGGTCGAAATAACTGGCGAAAGCAATACACAGAGATTCACAACGTTCGACGACAATACAAAGCTAACCGTGTGCAAGACCCTGGGATGACCCACTTCTATCAGCTGGTCGATGCTTTCAGGGACACGATGACTCACCACACCTCGATCTGCTGTCTAACAGTAGAGAGCATGGAAGGTGATGATGTCATCGCGGCTTACTGTCAGCTTAGAGAGACCGTTGATGATGAGATCTTCATCGTCTCAGGCGATCGTGACTTTGTTCAGTTATTGAAATTTCCGAATGTCAAGCTGATTGACCCTGACAACGGGAAGCTACGAAATCAGCCTGGCGACAAAGAGTATCAAGCAGACCTCGATTACTTCATCTTTCTCAAATGCATCAGAGGTGACACAGGAGACAATGTTCCTTCAGCTTACCCGAAGGTTCGCGAGACTAGGATCAAAGAAGCATACGAAGACCAGTACAAACGGTTGAACTTTCTAAACGAACGGTGGACAGACGAAGCTGGTAATGAACACCGAGTAGGTGACCTCTTCGCTCATAATGAGGTGCTGATGCATCTCGAGAAGCAACCAGACGAGCTTCGTCACTATCTTCTTGAAGAGGTAACAGCTAAGATTCAACAGCTAGGACACTACTCGCACTTCCACTTCCTAAAATTTCTAGGTCAGTTCAAGCTTAAGCGAGTAGGTGAAGAAGCACATAAGTTTGTTGACTTGTTCATGAACAACCAGCGTTTTCTTAAAGGTGAGAGCCGACCAGAGGTCTTCTCAGCTGAAAGCTCTAACAAGATTGAAAAGCTCCGTGATCAGTCACGGAACAAAGTCTCGACAAAGACTAACATGCTGGACTTCGGATGATCACTCAAGCTGAGCTTCAACACCTTCATGAAACATTAGCTGAGCTCGCGAATGAGAACTATGTCGTGCGAGCGTGTGTTGACATGAACAACTCAGGTCGATGCACGTTTGACCAAGCGATGCTCTGGGCCGTGGTCGAGCTAGCAAAGCAAAACAAAGACCTTCAAAATCGCTTGCTAGTTGAAGTCCAACATAAACTTCCCTCTCCTATCTACCTGACTAGATAGACAGCGTAAATAGCTGATGATAGCATTATCAGCTATGACAGTCGTGTTCCTAGGGTTGTTTCGTTTCTTCGTAGACCCAGCAAAAAGCTATCCTCATCCTTGGGGAATCATGCTAGCATCTATCTTCTTTGGCGCAACTCTCGTCTGCGCGCTGCTGCTTGCTTTGAATTTGCTATTTTTTTGAAAGAACTTTTATTTATTGCTTTCTTTCATAAAATATCACTCTGCTTGCTTAGTTGATACATATTTGCGTAACATACGTAAACTATAGCAACCTTCACGACGGAGAGATACCATGGCAGAACAAGTCGCAAAAGCTCAGCAACCAGCTGCAAAGCCGGCAGCGCCCCAAGTACCCCAAGCACCAAAGAAACCTTTGGTCGTCAAGCATCCTACCACGTTCAAGCATGTTTTCTTAGTTGACGTGCAAGACAACGGCCAGATGCGTGAAGTCGCCGTCGTGAAAGAAGAGTATAACGGTACACTATACTATATCGACATCGCTTCTCTTGACAACTTTGACAAAGGTCGGTTGAAGAAGATTGTCACAAGCACGCACGCTGACAAATACGCGCTGTGGGACTTGATGTCACAGCAAACATTAAGCAACGGTAAGAATGCGCTTGATTACTTTCATCAGTTGGTTAAGGTGAAGCGCGCACCTGGTGACGTGAACACGGCTATGGGCGGCGGTCTCCTTGGCGTCTCGGTCGAAGGTAACCAAATGATCGGTTCTGGGTTCACAGAACCAGGCAGCGGCACGATCGACGGAACTAGAGGTGTCGGTTGAATCTATGTTGAATCTATAAATATAACACATACGGGAAACATCTAGCATACCAGCAGCCGCGGAAATATGCAGATGGGTAAGGCCTCCGAAAAGGAGGCCTTATCATTACTTTTACTTTCTTAACTATAGATGATACTATCCCATATAGCGTTAATGATCTCACTCGACACGTAGTCGTACGATGATCTTCAAGAGCCAGAGTAACGGGGCCAAATACGTTACAGTAACTTAAGAGGAGTCTAGCCGATGAAGCTGCTCAGCGCGTTCTTAATCGCATTGATAGCCGCAACCGCTTTAGGTTCATACAAGTTTCTTGAACCGCAACTCGCAGCACAAGGAACCTCTGTCATCGCTATGAAATCTAGCGATGGAAAACAAGGAGGTAAACCGTACACCGTTCTGCTCCCAAAAGACCTCTCTATCAAGCAATTTGAGCTCTTAAGCTTTGCTCACGCTGTAGCTGTGAATGACGGTCATAAGCACCCTGAATATGTGCAAGGGATCATCATGCAAGAGTCAAATGCTGGGAAAATGTCAGAGTGGCGAGTAGCAAATATTCTTCAACCTGCTAACATGTACTTCGGGCTTGGACAGATCAAGCTTGTTGCGGCAAAAGACGTGATGTCAAGGTTCCCTGAGATGTGGAAGTTTCTTAACACAAAGACTGATCAAGAGCTCCAAGCGCGGCTTATCGTCGATGATGAGTTTAACATTCGCGTCACCAGCAAATACGCGCTGATGATGGGCATAAATGAAAATCCTAACTTTGGGATCACAGCTTATAACCTAGGTAAGGGAGGAGCTTTAAATGTTGATCCTGAAGTTTTTGACTATACTCGCCAGGTCAAAGATCATGCTTTGAGGATCAAGACTTCAACCCCTCCGAAAAATGTACCTCAAGAGAAACAAAGATTAGAATCATCTAACCTTCCAAGGACAACTTTCTTAGCACATAATCGTTGACTCAGAACACCGCACTAGAGCTTGAACAGCTGATCCGTAGACATGTCCCTTTAGGTAAACGCTCATCGAAAGGGTTTGAGGTCACGAAATGCAAGGTCTGTGATGATTACAAAGAGCGAGGTGGCTTCAAGTTTGACATAAGCACGGTCGGATACTCATGCTTCAACTGTGGTTGCAAGATCATGTACAAAGAAGGCGAACGGCCTTCTAAGAAGTTCAAGGACACGCTCGAAGCATTTGGAATCCCTCACGAAGAGGTCGAGCTGCTGATCGGCAAGGCTTTCTTCAACCGATCAAGCACCAGCGCTTTAGCAGCAGCTCTAGGACCTAAAAGACCAGCGCCGTGGTCACCGCCAAAAACGGTCGAACCTCCGAAGACCTTCTATGACGTGACCACCGATCAGTCAATCTGGTGTGAGGTGGCACGAGCGTATCTTGAGATCGAACGTGGTTTCAAACCTGAACCTGGTCAGTTCTATGTCAGCGATGACAAAGGTCTCCAGGCTCGAGTCATCATTCCGTTCACTCATCGTGATCGTTTGATCTATTGGCAAGCTAGGGTGATGGAGAAAGATGTCGAGCCTAGGTACATCAACCCTACGACCGACAAAGAGAAAGTATTTTACAACTATGATCAGCTTTGGAACTCAACTTCTAATGAGCCGCTCTTCGTCAGCGAAGGACCGCTCGATGCTTACAGCATCGGCCCTAATGCTGTCTCGCTGACAGGTAGCAGCTTGAGCTCATGGCACTTAGAAGAGCTAAGAAAAGTAGCGGCTCGCGGCCGCAAGATTGTGTTTGTCATCGATAAGAACGACAACGGTCATGCATTAGGTAAAATTGCTTTGGCTGAAGGTTGGTTCGTAACAGTTATGCCCGATAACATCGATGATGCAAATGACGGGCTGAAGACCCACGGTAGGCTATGGCTGCTAAGTCATCTCGCCTCAACAGCGGTCTCTGGTTTTGCGGGGCAGGTGCTCTTAGAAACCAAATGCATGAAAAAGCAAAAGCAGTATAAACAGAAAAGCTTAGCATGAACCTCGATAAGCAAAAACTCCTCTTGTCTTACTTAGTCAGTGATCAAACACTCTTCATCAAAGTCAACCCGATCCTCGAACCCAAGTACTTTGACCTTCAGCTCAAGCCAGCCGTTAACTTCATCAAGCGTTACTTCGAAGAGTACAAGTCTCTTCCGACGCTTGAGCAAGTCAAGGCAGAGACTTCTGTCACGGTAGCACCGCCGAGCGAGAAGCTCACCTCGCAGCGTCTCAAGTATACCGAGAACGAGCTAGAAACATTCTGTCGACACAAAGCTATCGAGCACGCTATCCTCTCGTCTCCTGAGCTCCTCGAGAAGGGTGAGTTTGGCGAGATTGAAAAGCGTTTGCGCGCCGCTATCACGGTCAGCTTGCAACGCAACCTCGGCATGGACTACTTCTTTGACGTAGAGACCCGTCTCAAGTCCTTGTCTGAGAGCACCAACATGACGGCGACGAAGTACACGAAGCTCGACTATGCTATCGGTGGAGGATGTAACAGGCGTGAGATGATCGTCTTCGCTGCGCCGTCAGGTGTGGGTAAGTCAATCACCATGCTAAACGTAGCGAAGAACTTCGTTGAACAAGGCCTCAACGGCGTGTACATCACGTTCGAGCTGTCCGAAGAGATCGTAGCCAAGCGGAATGACTCGATCTACTCAGGCATCGGTCAAACTGAGATCTACCGAAACATCACCAAGGTCGCTGTAGAGGTGCAAAAAGCACAAGAAGGCTCTGGTCGTTTTTTCATCAAGAGGATGCCAGAGTCAGTCACTAACGCGAACCACATCAGAGCTTATCTCAAGGAGTTCGAGCTGGTGACTGGCATCGTGCCTGATTTCTTAGTCGTCGACTACCTTGACATCATGGCGTCTGTCGAGAAAGTGTCAGTCGAAAACCAGTTCATCAAAGACAAGTATGTAGCTGAAGAGCTCAGGTCGATCGCGAACGAGTATAACCTCATCATGGTCACAGCTTCGCAGCTAAACCGAAGCGCTCAAAACATCGAGAGTATGGATGATCTTAATCAAAGTCACATCGCCGGCGGGATCTCAAAGATCAACACGGCTGACAATATGGTGTACATCATCCAAGACAAACAGATGAAAGCTCGTAGCGAGATGATGTTCAAGCTGATGAAGACAAGGTCATCAGGTGGTGTCGGTAGCTACTTTATCCTCAAGTTCAACCCGGTCACGCTACGTCTCACAAACATGGAAGAAGATCAACCAGCTGGTAAAGGTTTGCAAGACCGTGTCAGCGGCTTTCGCAACCGTAGTGCAGGAAATGCTTTCCCTACTGGGAAAACAGAATCAAAAGACCCAAAAACCGTAGAAGTTCCTGGATTATTTCAAGTAGAATGAGGACATCATGTCAACACTAGAAAAACCATTGATTACTTTCGGTGACACAACTTATGTCATTGAAGACTTGCCGAAAGAGATTCAAGACATGTGCGCTTACTATCAACAGTGGAGCGCTGACCATATCAAAGCGATGAGCGAAGTCAACAAGTGTGATGCTGCTTGCCGAGCGCTCACGACCGAGATAGGTAAACGACTTCAAGAACTTCAAGACAAGAAGTCGTAAAAGTTGCAGGCATCGTGCCTGCAACTACCATGCACGTGCTTAGGTAAATAACTGTTACCATGAGCGTCGGCATGTCATTTAAATCATTTTATCAACCCAAGTTCTTAACGGAATCGGGGTATGGTATCCCACATCTAGAAGAACTGCCTATTGAGCAGTTTGTCCGCATGCTTAAAAAGCTTGGCTCGCTGCGAGCTGTGCAAAAGCTTGACGGCGCAAACCTGATCTTCGGAATTGACCGAGAAGGAGAACCTTATACCTCTCGTGAACAAAAGGGCGGGAAACGCTTCTACAAAGAAAATGACTTTCCAAAACGCTCAGCATATGACGGGTTTAAGTCAGCCTCGCTAGCGTTGTACAAGGTAGCTGACTCGCTCAAGAAAGTCATCAAGCCTGGTCAAGCATTGAGCGTCGAAGTCCTCTTTGGCCCTCAACCTAACACCGTGATCTACGGCAAGGATAGTATCAGCTGGGTGGCTTTCTTAGAGCCGTCCATAGGTGATGATCCTACTCTCGACCGTGATTTCTCCTTGCCTCTTAAGCTTAAGAAGGCGCTGAAAGACGAACGCATCACGGTTTCATCAACGGTGTCAGACACCACAGACGGCGAGTTCTTTGTCAAGCAACCCCAGACTAACACCTGGGGGTTTACTTGTTCAGACTATGTGCCTAAAGAAGATCTCGAGCAAGCCGTTGAGGATGTTTCTGAAGATGTCGCCGCTCTTAACAAGTTTCTTGAAGGTGACAACGTCGCGGCTGAGAAGCTTGGCCTTGACTTGACCAACTACGAGGTGCTGAAGCACAAGTCTCCTAAGCTCGCTGATGAGAGAGAACGGCTTGAAGCTTTGATCCTCGATGACTTTAAGATGCCGATCAAAGACAAGCTGCTTTCTGTCTCAAAGAAGCAAAAGCCCTCTCTCAGAGGACCAGAGGCTAAGACGGCTGAAGGATACAATGGCATCGAAGGCCTCATCTTCGCTGATGATGAGTCTAGCGAGCAATTTAAGGTTGTCGACAAGGACGAGTTCCTCGCGGTCAACAAGTTTAACTACCAAGTTCGAAATCGAATTTTTGGCAAGATCATGACCGTGAAGGACGATGCTTCTATGGAGGCTCGAGGCGGCATCATCGGCATCGCGAAGATTCGATGCATTCGTCTCTTCGGCATCCCAGGCGTCGACCTACCTAACCAAGCAAAGAAAGGCCTTGTTGTTTTCAAGGGTGATGACAAGGGCGAGACAGTGCGCAACATCGGCTCGGCTGTTAAGCGTTTAAGCTATGAGTCTGTCAAGCGTAAGATGGGAGCAATCATCACGTCATCGCTCGGTGACCTCGAAGACGAACTACAAGACTTTAAAGAAAACACAGACAAGCTGGAGCTTGAGCTAAAGAACGGCAAAAAGATCAAGTACACCAAAGAAGTTAGGCGTCGCACGCTCATGACTTTTGCTGAAGGTCGTAGAACACTTGACGAGCTGTTGAAGCATATCCGCAAAGCTGACAGGGTCGAAGACTTGATCGTCGTGTTCTTCAAGCGCGCGATTGACGAGATTCATGCAGAGCCAGAGAGCGGGATGAAGAAAGAGAAGAAGAAGGATGAATCTAAAGCTAAAGACGAGCTTAAGAAAAAACCATCTGAAGAAGAGACTGTTAACCCTGAAGATAAGTCTAAGAAGAAAATAAAGGTTGAACCTAAAGCTAAAGAACCTGAAGCTGAACCTGAAGAAAAACCAGTTGAGAAGGACGTTGAGAAAAATGACAGACATCCTTAAAGAGCTGAATCAATCCTACTTGGTTCGACGTCTCGTGGGTATGGACTCGTCACAAGTCAAGAACGCTTTCTTCGCTAACTATCTAGCGGCTCTTGTGATGCTTAGGCTCCAAGATCTAAAAGGCTTGATGCTTGTCAATGATCCAAGCCACATCAGGCTGACTAAGTTCACAGGAAACATGAGCGATCTTTGTTTTTGGGGCCGAGCGTTGTTTTATCCAGAGGACGCGCTCGTCAAGAAGAACTTACAATTCGGCCATGCTGACCTCCTCGCAAAAGAGTCTGGCCGAATCTTCGATGCTCAGATCGAGAAGATCATGAAAACGGTGCTGACCTCTCCTGACCAGATCAACTGGTCTGAAGCTGTTGCAAAGCTAGTCTTGCTTAGGCATCGCTACGAGCTGAACAGCTCCTTGTTTGACAAGATCACTCGCTCGCTTCATAAGTGGGACTCCCTCAATGAAGGCGCAAAACGTAAAGCTGTAGGTGACTCATTCATGTACCTGATGCAGTCTGACAACAAGTCATCTCTTTTAAGCAGGATGCGGGAGCTCGCAGGCAACACGATGCGAAATGACATCCAAGCTGCGGCGATGAAGATGGTCTCATTCTCTCGCATCAAAGAAGACGGCGAGGCTGTAGCAGCAGGCGGAGGTACATCCGCGGGGAACATCGGAACAACAAACTCAGGAAGCACGAACGCTATCATCTCTCGAGGCGCTGCACCGGCTGTCGTCTCATCACCTAAGAGCGGTGCTTATCAGAATGAACCTGAATCTCATGATCAAGCGATGGCTAGGATCATGAAGTTTCCAGGCTCTAGAGCTGAAGACAACAAAAGCGGTAAGAAGAAGCTCATCAAGAAGAGGAAGCATCGCTTCAAGGTGATCAAATTCAAAGCGCCAAACTACCTACAAGTTAAGAAGGAGAAGTAAGCATGGACGAACTGACAAGAGACATCATCAAGCTAGCGCCAGAGTTTGGCATCACGCTGAAAGAAGACAGCAACGACGTCGAGGGCGAAGTGGCTGACAAGCTCAAGCGCGCTGCGAAGATCGATGAGGTCGACACGATCACGTTCGGCCTAGAGACAGATGACGGCAAGATCGTTAAGGTCTTCGTCAAAGCTGAAGATGCTGAAAAGTTTGAGAAGCTGATGGCTGACCTTCTTGGCGAAGAGGATAGCATCGAAGATGCTCTCAACAGGGTAGCGAACGAGGTTGACATCGTTGACGTTGAGTGGCCTGAAGAGGAGGAAGACGGCGATGCTGATGAGACTGATGATGACTTAGAGGACGACGGTGGTGACGTGCTTAACAAGAAAGTCTATGACAAAGCAAACCTCAACAAAGAGATTGATAGCGGGACCAAGCCGGCGATTGAATCGTTGTCTTTTGGTGAACGCTTCACAGCAAAGCTGAACGAAGCGTCGCCTGCTAGCTACGTCGGCACCCGCATGAGGACACCAAGCCAACAGCTAGTCTACCAAGCCGTGCTTGACCTTGGCATCCCAGAGATGGTGCTTGACCGGAGCCCATATCGCGCTCAGATCGTCAAAGGCTTGAAAAACATGGCTATCGAGCTTCAACAGAACGGTTCGATGAAAAACGCGCTTAAGCTGTTTGTCAAGCGCGCTATCGCCGGTCTTGAGAAAGAGGCTGAAGAAGAGCGCGCAAAAGCTCGCAAGAAACAAAAGGATAAGTTCGGCTCTAGTAAAGATGAAGAGACACCTGTAGACGAAGCTGTTGTCATGGAAAGCGTCTCAGGTGAGCTTTTTTGGGGAGTGCTTGAGAAGCTTTTCGTCGTCGTTGACGGAGGAGGAGCAATCGCGACTCACGCTAAAAACTTGATGGAGTTACCAGCATACAAAGCCTTGGTAACACGCTCACAGACCGTGCTACAGTCTAAGGTTCAAGGTCAGCTGATGACTAAACTTCAACAGCTTCAACGCGCGCTAGGGACAAGCTCGCCGTCGGTAGCTGAAGCATTAAGCCCAGCTGACATTCAGAGCTTTATCGTTAAGATGGTCCAGCTTGCAGACGCCAATGAAAACAAGAGCGCTGCTGACAGGGTGCTTAAGACCACTCAGATGAAAGCTCTGCTAAACCGCGTCAAAGCCACAGCTGGGTCACTTCCGTCAATGGTCAAGTCGAAGATTGCTGACATCAGCAAGCTGCTTGGCGGTTCTCCGGTCGTAGAAGCAGAAGAAGAGGTAGATCTGCAAGGGATGCATCAGCAGAAGATCGATGTCGTTAAGTGGACCGTTAAGTCAATCGACGGAGGTGTCTCGCTTGAAGCTGAAGACGGAAGTATTGAGTACAGCATCGTCGATGAAGACATGGAACGGATGATGAAAGCTCTGTCAAACCGAGAGTCAATCACGATCAAAGCTACAGACGGTTCAAAGCTGGTGATCTCTCCTCGCGGCCGGGCGGCCGTGATCAAGGTGATCGGTAGCCAGACCCGCATCGAGCTCAACGCCCCTGACGTCGATGCTGTGATCGATGCTGCTGCTGTCATGGCAGAAGCTAAGAGGATCAGCGAAGGGAAAGACCCTCGAGTTCCCAAAGACGAAGAGTGGGAGCTCTACTCGTCGAACACAGCTTCGAAGCAGGCAGCGAAAAGGCTAAGCGATACTTTGCGCAAGAAGCTGTCAGACGTGCTAAACATGAACTTGACAGACGAAGATGACCGGATGAAGCAAGCTAAGCGGATCCGCGACGAGATGTACAAGGAGATGAGCAAGTACACGAAGCTGGGCGCGAGAGACACCGAACCGGAGTCACACCTCGTCGACTGCATCGAACGTGAGCTCTCGCTGACTAAGTACTCATTGGAAAGGTAATGCTTCTAAGCGAAGTCATCGGCGCTGACTGGCCTTACAATCAACACGCTGGTGACAACAAGCTTGAGCTTACCAGGCTGCAAGACGGCGCTGATGAAGACCTGCTAGGTAGCTTGTACACCGATGAGGAAGTAAACTGGACGATCACTTTTAACGGCCACTTCTTGAACGCTATCGTCTCTCACGTGATAATCAAAGGGATAGCAAACAAGATTGTAGATGACAAGCACATCAAAGATTTTGGGTGGCAGAACAACAAAAACTTTAAAGAGATTGACATCAAGCTAAACAAGCTTTGGTTTTGCCCTGAAGAAAACATCCTCTACGGTTCAGCACCTGTTAGCGTTCCTGCTAGCGTATCAGCTATCAAAGACTATGTTTGTAAGTTTGTAGTTGATAAAAAAATAACGTTTAAGCCGGACATACACTACGGCCCTTATCTCGGTTTGATAAGAACACATCCGTCTGACGTCAATCTCATGCTTTGTTTTTTAGCAGGAAAGAAATACGTTCAGTTTTTCTTCCCAACTGATCAGCTCGATGCTGATCATAGCCGTGATGCGTAAGCTAGAGCTCGATCGCTTTCCTTATGTAGATAAGCAGACGATCCAGGTGATGGGTCGTCGGTTTTATGAGATTGACGAAGAGCGAGCTTATCCTGGCATCACGACCGTCCTAGGAAACACGGTTCCTCCTGAAGACAACTGGGTCGAGAAGTGGCGCAGCCGAGTCGGGCACGCAAAAGCCGACAAGATCCGCGATGACGCCGCGCAGCGAGGCAAGAACGTTCACTTGATGCTTGAACGTAAGGTGCGAGGCGAAGACCCAAAAGTAGAGGAGTTTCCTCCTGAACATGTGAAAGTCTTTACCAGCCTAAAGGTCGAGCTTAGCAAGGTAAATACTGTCTATGGGCAAGAGGTAGTGTTGTACTCTGACGTCTTTGAAGTTGCAGGACGCTGTGACATGGTCGCTGAGTATCGAGGCGAGCTGTCTATAGTGGACTACAAGACATCGACACGGTTCAAGTCAGCTGACGAGATCGGCGACTATTGGCTACAGACTACGTTCTACGCGCTTGCGCACAACGAGATGTTTGGCACGGACATCTCAAAATTGGTGATCATGATGGGTGTGGAAAACAAGCTACCGATGTGCTTTAAGAACAGGATCAATGACGAGATGATCGTCAAGCTTGATGACCGAGTTAAGAAATTCTACAAGGAGATGACGGCGTGAATGACGAGACACTAAAGCTAGATGAAGGAGTGCACAACCCGCTCGTTACTCCTGAGTTTACAGGCACTGACACCGAAATTCTCGCATCGTTCAACTATTGGACTAACTTAGTCAATGTAGTGCGTGCGCTAACAACCGCAGTCGCAGACTACGCTAACAAAGAAGCGATAATTTCTCATCTCGAGCGTGAAGTCGCGCTGCTGCGCACAGAGCTTGAGAATGTCAGCGCGGTCATGGTTCCAGGTGAACAGCCTGGCGTGTCGAAGATGTCCCAGCCGCTGCAAGGACCAGACGCTAAACAACAAGCAGACATCGAAGCAGGCACCGAGACAACCACGCAAGATAAGATCGTCGATCTCTCGCTAGCGGCAGAAGATATCGCGGACAAAGCGCGCCGTGTTGCTGGGATCTCGAAGAAGGTCAACCTGCTCGCTCGAGCATTTAAGAACATAGAACCTCTACCGGACGTAAGCATCATCGTAGAGAGGATCGAACCTACCGAAGCGGAGATTCAAGCCGCTGCTCTCTCAGCTCGCAAGCTGGCAGGCCTTCCGTTGAAGAGGGCTTGATGAGACTTAGCGAGATCAAGTATGAAGAGACACGTGAACAGAGGCTTTCAGAGCTAAAAGCTCTTGAGATCTTACGCGAGAAGTGCAGAAACTCACACGATTCTGCGAGAGGCGTGCCGATCTTCAAGCGCTTGAAGCTCGCTGACCCGTACTACCTCATCACGCCAGAGATGGGTGAGCTTAAGAGCAAGTACCTCATCGAAGGACTGATCGCTGAGCTTCGAGGCTGGAAACGATTCCCTGATCGTTCTAAGTCAGTTCGTGGCTATACAGACCATGATCGTGCTCTGAACAGGGATGAAGGAGAGATGTATCTCATCCTGCCGTTTGACGGAGCGAAGATCGGAGTAGCAGGTGCTTCAACTTTTACTAGAAGCTTCGAGCATGGTTCGAAGATGCTTGGCGTCTCGAAGGTAGACAACGCTGGGCTCTTCGAGTGGTTGACTAGCATTGCTACGATAGCTGCTCAAGCAGGAGCTAACATCAAGGTCACAGAGCCTTCAACGGTGACGCAGCTGCTGAGAGCATTTGAGAAGCTTGAGATCTTGAAAGGACCTAAGGTAAAGAAAGCTATCGTCGACCTTGAGGACGGAGACGATGCAGGCGTGAGGCGAACGCTGCACCTGCTAGAACGACGTAGCTCAGTCTTAGAGTACTTCAACGAAGCTCTGGATCCAGAAGCAAATAACTTCTCCTTGCTTACTACCGCGTCGTCATTTCCTAAAGACCGTGAAGCATGGACAACTTCGAAGTGCTTAGCTATAAAGGTAGACAAGTATGACGAGCTCTACAAGCGCGGAGACGTGAAGTGAAACTAGTTGAAATCATCAGAATCCATTGGGAAAAAGCTATGGGCTCTGACTATCTCAAACTTTTCCCGAACGACGTCGATCGTTTAATTGATGATTTAGAGGTTTTGCTCTCCGCGAAGATCAGAGGTATCAAGGTAACCTCGTCTGAAGATCAGAGCGAATCAGCTATATTAGCTAGCGTCTTTGGTGATAATGTTCCTGAACCTAAAGCTATCCCTGTATCAAAGTTCAAATACTTCAACGAGCTAGACATGATAGTAACTAAAGCGGAACTATTTTCAGGAGCTAAGAAAATCATCTTGGCTTTTGAGTTTGACACAGGCGTAATCGTGTATTTTGTTGCATGATAAAAAGAAGCATCACTAATGAAGCTCCATGAAATAATTAAAGATGATTCAATCAGACAACTTCGAGTCAAAAGACTAAACGATCTTGTTCGAAATGCATTTACATCTGCGACTGATACGAAGTTTCATTATTGGTATGAACATCAAGATGATTTTGATCCGGAAGAAGACGGTGGTGAAACTATAGGTGACATTCAAGATGAAGACATAGGATTTCTTGTGTCGGATGATGATTTTAAAGCTGATGATTGCCCACATTGGATTTCAAAACAGGTTGCTGATCAGTTAGAAGGATGTACACCAGCTGAACGACAAGCGATTTATGATGATATCACTGAATTCTTAACTATGACGTACAACTTATGAAGCTATACATCCTCACAGCCGAACCGTCAAACTTTGTCCCAGTCTCTCTTGAGAAAGAGGCCAAAGCCCTTAGCCACGAAGTGGTCATCGTCGACATCACGCGTACCGTGCTTGTTGAGCGCACAACAGCAGGCGACGCGCGGTCAAACATCATGTTCTACCCGCCGGCTCCTGAGCAGCCTACGACCGAAACAGGTGAGCCAGGACCGGCACCTGAGCCGATCAAGATCGACGCCCCTTGTGTAGTAATCTCGCGCCTCAACGAGTACGGCCTTGAGTACAAGCTAGGAATCTTTGGCAGGCTCCGCGACCACGGCGCGACCATGCTGAACACGCCTGAGTCAATGGCGCTCTGCAATGACAAGCTAAGCTCACAAGTCACTCTCAACTCCGCTGGCTTTCACACGCCTTACAGCGTCGCGATCGGGTCGGTAGACCTGATCGAGCAGACGTTGAAGCAGGTAGAGGCTGACGGGATGTTGAAGTTCCCGATGATCATCAAGACTCTGCGAGGCACGCATGGCATCGGCGTGATGAAGGTCGACTCGCGCTCGTCTCTCGTCTCGGTCGCCCAGTCTGTGATGACCCAAGGGCAAGAGGTGATGCTGCAAGAGTTCATCGAGCACGATGAGTCAGCTAGGCTGATCATGCTCGGCGACGAGATGTTAGCTGCAAACAAGCGTAAGCAGTCAAAGGAGAAGGGAGAGTTTCGCACTAACTCTCACCTCGGCTCAGAGACGGAGAAGTATGAGCCGCCTGAGAACGAGCTGCTCATGGGCAAGCGGATCGTTGAGCTCTTTGGTTGCCGCTTCTGTGCTATCGACTACATCATCAAGGGTGACGAACTTGTCGTGCTTGAAGTCAACGGTTCGCCTGGCCTCGAAGCTATTCAAAAGAACTGGGAAGATCGGAACCTAGCTAAGACAGTTGTCGAGTACTGCGCGAAGTTTGACAGCGACAAAGGGCAACCTGATCCGATGACATCACCGCACATCGAGCCGCAAGAACCTAAGCTCGAACCTGATGCTGAGACTGAGATCGCGGCTGCCGGGCCAGACAAACCGGGTTCACCGCTCACCGATGTCGAGCCTATGACTATCGTGCGGCTCTCGCAAGAGCCGTTGATGGCCAGGATCGACACAGGCGCGAAGTACTGCTCGCTTCACGCGGACGAGGTGAAAGAGGAGAATGACTGGGTCAAGTTTAAGCGCGGTGACATCACCTACAAGGTCCCGTTTGCGCGCCGCATCAAGATTCGAAACGCGGTCGGCAAGCATCATCGGCCGATCGTCGCGCTAGATGTCGAGGTTCGCGGCAAGCGTTACCCACGAGTCGAGTTCACGATCACCAGCCGAACAGACATGAAGTATGAGGCTCTGATAGGTCGTAACCTCCTCGAGCTCTTAGGCTTGCCAGTCATCGTGTACAACACGGACGGTACGGTAGCCGCGGCAAAAGAGATGCCTGACGGTGATGACGGCTTGACGGTTGACGGTGGCAAAGAGGAAGAATGAAGCTCGTCGACCTCTTCGAAGGTGCCGCTCCTGACATCATCGAGTCTTACAAGCGAGCTCGTAAGCTAAAGTCTTATAATGCTCTCATCAAGATGGGTTTTACAGACAGGTCTGGACCTGTTCAGCTAGGTAACGGAATCTTTCAATTTCACGATTCTAACTCTGTTGCTCGCTACTATGTAGTGCTTCCCTACGGTAAGATCAGGTACAACGCTGGAAGCACCCAGACATCAGATCAAAAAGTTCCTGCGCTTACACAGAAGAACTGGCTTGAGGACTATAACCGAATGTTTGAACGTGTCATCGAGATCGAGACTGCTAAAGCTGCATCTAGCCGTGTTCCAGGGCCAAAAGTCTACAGCGATGATGAGAAGACATGGGAGTTCGGAGAAGAGGACTTATCTTTTATCATCAGTGATGATAGTCTAACAAAGTTGCCGTCTGATAAAAAGATAGTTCACAGCTATACACTTTCAAATCTTCCGAACCTCAGCACGCTCGAAGGCGGACCGAAGCAGATGAGCGGCCAAGCTGCTGAGCTTAGAAAGCTGAAGCTCTTAAAAAATCTCAGAGGATTTCCTAAGCCAGAACGCGATTTGCTTGTGTCAATCATTGACTGCCCTAACATCACGTCTCTCGAAGGGTTAGAGTGCACTGAGCTAAAGATGAAGAACTTGAAGAAGCTAACTTCGTTGGAAGGGCTAGGTACTAAGTACGGCAAAGACATCGAGACTATCAGCATCTATGACAGCACTGATAAATTTCACATCCAATCAAACATCTTAGGCTTAGCGATGATGAAAAACTTACATTCTTTAACTTTTCCAGGTGTATCGCTTGTAAACTTTCCTGACTGGGCCGTAGAGGTCATCAGGGTCATCCGAAACTACGAACCTGCTGAGCGTGTCATCGAGCTACAACATGCTCTGATAGATGCAAACTTAAGTAGCTATGCTGAGCTCTAAGATGTATCCCAGATCCACGGAAACGGCATTAGAAGGTCCTCTCAAGTGAAGCTACGTGAGTTACAGTTAACATCTATTGAACCCCTCACAGAGGTGAAGGGAAAGTGGAGCCCTGAACAGATCAAAGACGCATCAGAAGTAGCTGTAAAGTCAACCGAGTATAAAGAGCTGATCAAGCTCATCCACGATGTTAGCACTCAACGACAGTGGAACAATGGCACGTTTGAATTTTCTAAGGATCCTGATTTTGATCGAGCAAAAGCGCGTACATCTTCTACATACACGATCTCCGCGATCGGCAGGTTAGTGCATGGCGGTGGTGTAAAGAACAACATCGCTTCTCCGATGCTTACACAAGACAACCTAGCTGAAAACTATCGAAGACAATTTCAACGAATCATCGACATCTTAAAAGACAAAGCATCAAACCCGCTTAACAAGTCTGCTGTAAAACCACGAACATATGAGGATGATGCAGGCGAAGTTGTAGGTTTTAAAGAAGGTGATCCGTTGGTCCTGCATAACTCAAACGTCGTTTCGTTAAAAGGCTCACCTAAGATAGTCTCTGACATGAACATTCGTTTTTGTCATCATTTAGTC
>Ga0315287_10001031_pt1 | contig 25123 bp, 20 predicted proteins | sample YL17G11_0_MG_FD_205037 | JGI IMG/M metagenome (GOLD analysis project Ga0315287, IMG submission 205037) | Sediment microbial communities from Yellowstone Lake, YNP, Wyoming, USA - YL17G11_0 | ecosystem: Environmental > Aquatic > Freshwater > Lake > Sediment | place: USA: Wyoming | collected... | reverse complement strand
CGCTTTTAAACCGCCTGGCTTTGCACAGCTTGCAAAGCGGATCTCGGCCTGGACCACCAATTGTCTCTTGTCGTTGATCGTGCTGGTTGCCGGCGTCGGATTCGGCCGGCAAGTGCTGAAATGGTGGGCGGGCGACGCGCCGTCGCCGAGCGATACGTCGGCGGCGACAGTGGCGACCGACAACTTCGGCGACCCCGCCGCCGCCCACGTTCTTCAGTTCGGCAATCAGCCGTGGTCGCTCCGCCGCCAGGCGATTGCGGGCGACAAGAGCAAGGCGGCCGCCGCATTGCGCAACGCCGCGCGAGAACTTCTCGCGACTGCCGGCCCGTCCAATGTGCCACCAACGGAAGCCGATCAAAGGTTCCTCGCCTTTTTGGCCCAGTCGGTTCCCGTGGACCAAGAGCCGGGTAAGTGGCAGCTTTACGAGTCCTCGGATGTCTTCCCAATGGTCGCCGGCGTGTGGCAAACGCCCGAAATCACCGCCAAATCACCCCGTCCAGAGGGGGTCAACCTTGCAGAACGGGCTCGCCGCGTGGTACTCTGGGGTATAGCAGTGCCGATGGGCAGTGAGGCGTGGACCTTGCTGACGCTGCAACCGGCGGCCCCCTCGAAAGACGGGGGCGGCGTGCCGTTCGGTATTCCGCTGCCACCGGGAAGCAGCGTCACATTGGCCATGCGCGTGGCCGATGGCGGCGCCATGGTGGCGTGCAGCGGCCCGGCTCAGCCGGAACAATGGAAACGGTTTTATGACGAGTGGTTCGCCCGGCAAGGGTGGAAATCGGCAACCGCGTGGCAGGCTGCCGGCGCCGCATGGTATGCGAAATACACCGCACCGGAGACCGATCCCCGCGGTGCGGTCGATATCCGTTTCGGCCCCAACGGCCGCGGTGGTTGGAGTGGATTGTTGTTGACGACTCCGAGAGAGTAACCTTTGATTTTCAGGAAAGTAATGTCGTAAGAAAATAGCCGGGGGCTAACAGCCCCCGGAGACGGAACCACGCAATCCACGCACATTCCGGGGGCTGTTAGCCCCCGGCTATTGCAGCATTTATTTTCTAACCGTTAGTAGCGGCCGCCGGCACGGCGGTCCGGGAAGGTGAGGATCTATGAAAGGCGTTCAAGGCCTGATCCTGGCAATCGGCTTGGGGGTTGCCGGAGCGCTATTCAATTGGGCGTACCTCTACAATAGCTCCCGCGACGTGGAGAAAATCAACTTTATTGGGATCAAGCCCGGCGCGACCATCAACCGCGGTGAAGTCCTCCGCGAGGATCAACTCGTGCCCGTCGGCATCCCCGAGCGCTGGGTGGGCAACCTCAAGGATTTCGCTCTGTTGTGGGACACGCGGCAGACGGTGATCGGAAGCCCGGTGTGGCGCACCATCGGCGGCGAGACGCTCCTCTTGGCCGAAGACCTGAAGACCCCGCCCCAGGAACTCAAGCTCGGCGAAAACGAAAGGGCGATGTGGATTCCGGTAGACACGCGGGGTTTCGTCCCGTCGTTGGTGTTGCCAGGCGACACGGTGTCGTTCATTGCCTCGCGCTCGCAAATGGGCGCACCAACGCCGGCGAAGCCGCCCGAGCAGCCCGCCGACGGCGCCGGCAACGAGCTTGCCTCCGCGCCCACCGGCCCGACGGAGATTATCGGCCCATTCACAATCCTCTCACTTGGCAATCGGCTGGGGAGCCCCGAAGTGATGCGTGCGGCCAAGATCCCGCAAGTCCAGGAGAACGTCATGACGATCGCCGTGAAGGTCATCAAGGTGAAGAAAAATCCCGACGATCCAAAATCGCCGGAGTATGAAGAGCTTGAGGAGAAGGCAGCAACACTGTGGAAAGTCCTGCAGGCCACCAATTTTCGGCAGGTGGGAGTGCTATTGCACGAGCGAAAAACGAATAAGCCATGAAGGTCTGGTACAACAAAGTCAATGAAAGCCGGCGATCGATCGCCGAGGTGGGCGACTCGGAAGTCACCATCGGCCGCGATCCGGGCAACTCGCTCTGCCTGCAAAGCCCCCTGGTCTCGCGGCAGCACGCCATCGTGCGCCTCGTCGGCGGCAAGCTGCACCTGGAGAACGTGGGGCTGAACAGTTGCATCGTCGGAGACGAGGAAGTGCTGGGCGGGCAGTCGGCCGTCTTCGAGCCCGGCGCCAAGATCCGCATCTGGCCGTACACGCTCACCTTCGAGGCCGAGAAAGCGGCCTCGATTACCCGCGCCGAGTTGGAGTCGCACCTTCGCTCGATCATGGCCGAGTTGGAACTCCGCATCCACCGCAAATTGCTCGAAAGGCTCGACTTGTACGAATTCGAGGCCAACCGCAGCAGCGACTCCGAAAGCATCCTCCTGCTGGAAAACAACATCGAGGACGTCTGCCGCGACCTGAAAGTCTTCGGCCAGGAGAACGAGACCCTGCTGGAAGAAATCACCGGCCTGACGTTGCGCGACCACCTGGTGAACCAGCTCATCATGGAGACGGGCACGGAGGAGTACTTCGATCTGGCGTCGCTCACCTCGAACGAGTTCGACGTGCCGGCCACGCTGGTGCCGGAGCGAGAGGTCGAGTTGCACGCCCTATTGCAGTTCATCCGCGAGCGGCTGAATCTGCAGGAATGTCGCGACGCGACCGAGCAGGTCCATCGCGTCGAGACCCGCTTCAACGACGTGTTCCATCTTGTTCGGCCGCACTTGCACCAGGAATTGCGAAAATATCTCATGCTGCGCACGCTGAAAAAAGACCTGAAGGACACGATCTTCGGCTTCGGGCCGCTGCAAGACCTGCTGCGGGCGCCGACGGTCACGGAGATCATGGTCGTGGCCAGCGACCAGATCTACGTCGAGCGCGGCGGCGTGATCGAGAAATCGGGGCGGCGATTCATCTCCGACAAGGTCACCGAATCGATCATCGAGCGGATCGTGGCCCAAGTGGGCCGGCGGATCGACAAGAGCCAGCCGCTGGTCGACGCCCGGCTGCCCGACGGCTCGCGCGTCAACGCCATCATTCCGCCCTTGGCCTGCAAGGGACCCACGCTCACCATCCGCAAGTTCCCCGCCCAGCGGCTGACGATGGACGACCTGGTCGAGATGGGCAGCGTCAGCACGGCCGCGGCCACGTTCCTGAGGGCGTGCGTGATCGACCGCCGCAACATCCTCGTCAGCGGCGGCACCGGCACCGGCAAAACGACGATGCTCAATATCCTCAGCAGCTTCATCCCCTTCAAGGAGCGCATCGTTACCATCGAAGACACGACGGAACTCCGGCTGCACCAGGAACACGTGGTGACGCTGGAAACCAAGCCGCCCAACATCGAGGGGGCCGGCGAGTATACCGTCCGCGATCTGGTGAAAAACTCCTTGCGCATGCGGCCGGACCGGGTCATCGTCGGCGAGTGCCGCGGCCCAGAGGCATTGGATATGATTCAGGCCATGAACACGGGCCACGACGGTTCGATGACCACCGTTCACGCCAATAGCTCCCGCGAAGTGATCGAGCGGCTGGAGGTGCTGGTGCTGATGGCGGCCGACCTGCCGGTCAGTTCCATTCATCGCCAGCTCGCCTCGGCGCTCGACCTGATCGTTCACATCAGCCGGATGCCCGGCGGGGCGCGAATCATCACGCAAATCACCGAAGTCCTCCACTACGATCCGGAGGAGAAGCAGATCATCCTGCACGACATTTTCAACTATCGCACGGGCGTGTCGCTGCGGCCGACCGGCTATCTGCCGTCGTTCGTCGGCTCGCTGGTGGAGAAGGAACTGCTGGACATCGAGTTCTTGTACGGCCGCGACGGCGCGGCGCAGCCGGCCATTCCGCCTGCCCCAACCCCGCAGAGGATCGGCAGCCAATGAACTCCGACCTGACAATGTGGCTCGGCAGCCTGGCAATCGGCCTGGCGACGGCGGCGTTCGGCTACGCCGGGGGCGGATACTTTGCCCGCGCGCTGGGCGCCCTCGAGCGAGACATGGCCGACAAGCTGCGCCGCTTGCGGGCCTCCACCGGCAACCTGCGCAAGTATCTCATCGGCTGGCTGATCGCAGTCGTTTGCGCCTTCTTTGGCGTTTGGCTGGGCTTGAACAGCCTCGTGTTCGCCACGCTGGTGCTGGTGTTTCTGGCCGCGGCGCCGTGGTACTTGTTGCGGCGCATGGCCGAACGGCATCGCCAGAAGATCGAAGACCAGTTGGCCGACGCGATGGTCACCCTGGCCAACGCGGTTCGCGCGGGGCTCTCGCTGGCCCAGTCGATGGAAATCCTCGCCGCCCAGTGTCCCAAGCCCATCAACGCCGAATTTCACCAGATCGTGGCCGAATACAATCTGGGCAAGCCGCTGGAGCGAACCTTGACGGAGGCCAAGGAGCGGCTGCGGAGCGAGAACTTCGCCCTGTTCGCCGCGGCCATGATGGCCAGCCACGAAAGCGGCGGCCGGCTGAACGAAACCGTCGAGCGCATCGCCCAATCGGTGCTGGAGCTGCAGCGATTGGAGCGCAAAGTCCTGTCGGAAACCGCCCAGGCCCGCAAATCGGCGGTCTACATGGCGATGGCCCCGGCGTTTATTCTCGTGGTGTATTATTTCGTCGATCCGGTGAACACCACGCTGCTGTTCACCAGGATGCTGGGCCAGGTGTTGCTGGCGATTGCCGTGCTGTTGAACGTGGTGGCGTACTTGTGGGCAAGGGTCATACTAAATCCGGATATTTGACATGTTTCTTCCCCTGTTTGCCGAACTGCCGCCTGGGACCGGGCTTCAAGCCGCCGGCTGCCTCGTCATGGGCGCGGCGGTCGCCCTGGCGGTCTGGTGGATCATCGCGGTCCTGCGCAGCGAAGACCTCCAACAGGGCATCGAGTGGCGGTACGACGTCAGCCGCATCAACGAATTGCGGCGGCTCGATATGTTCTACCGGCTCTTCCAGCCGGCGATCCAACTGTTGGCGCGCCCCAACCGCAAAGTGTTCCGCGAAAGTCTGCCGGCGATCTATCGGGAAATTCAGGCGGCCGGCCTGCCGCGATTTTGGCTGGCCGAAGAGTACCTGGCCAAGGTGCAACTCATCGCCCTGTTCCTCGCGCCGATCTACGTCTACGTGTTCTTCGCGTGGTTCGAGGCAAGCGGGCTGGTGTTGGCCGTGCTGGCGGTGGCGGCGACCGCCTGGCTCTTGCGTCGGCGGCTGGCCGGCCGGGCCAATGCGCGGCTCCGCCAAATCAAACGCCGCTTGCCGTTTCTGCTCGATCTGTTGACGCTATTGATGGAGGCCGGCTCCGCGTTCACCGGCGCGTTGAAGCAGGCGGTCGACGAATTCCAGGGCCATCCCGTGGCCCAGGAGTTTGGCCGCGTGCTGGGCGACATGAACCTCGGCAAGACCCGGGCCGAAGCCTTCCAGGCGATGCGCGACCGCCTGGCCGACGACGAAATCACCAGCATCATCGGCTCGGTGCTCCAGGGCGAAACCCTGGGAACGCCGCTGGCAAACATCTTTCGCACCCAGGCCGACGTGCTGCGGATCAAGCGAACCCAGCGGGCGGAACTGGTCGCCGGCGAGGCCGGGGTGAATATGCTCTTGCCCGCCGTCCTGGTCATGGCCGCTACGGTGCTGATCATCGTCGGGCCGTTCATGTTGAACTACCTGTACTTCGGACTAAATATGTAAGCGGCACAACCTCACGCGGAGCGTGAGGAGTACATTAAACGCAGCACAACCTCACGCGGAGCGTGAGGAGTACATTAAACGCGGCACAACCTCACGCGGAGCGTGAGGAGTACATTAAACATGGCCATCAAGATCGAATGTCCCCGCTGCACGACGCGCCTGCAAGTGCCCAACAAGCTGGCGGGCGGGTACGTCAATTGCCCGCACTGCAAGGGCCGGTTGTGGGTGGCCAAGGATGCGCCCGCCGACGCCGTGCAGGCCGAGACGGTGGGGATCTCGCCTCCGGCGGCAGTGCCCGCCACGGCGGCATCGGCGGGACCGATGACGGGCAGTGCCCCCAGCGCGGCGGCAACCCGCAGCGTCGCGGTCGCCGGCGCCGCGCCGAGTTCGCCCGCGGCAAGGCCGCCCTTGCCGTCGGCGGGCAACCCGGGCTCCGCGTTGCGGCCCGCGGCGCCCTGGACGATGGCGCCGGCCCCGTCGCCGCCGCCGCCACCACCGGCCCCGCGCAAGAAGGTCGCCCACTTCATCACCGCCGAGGCGGCCGATTCGACGTTGCGGCTGGCCGCCGACGGCAAGCTGCCCGAGTTGCACCTGGAGGAAGGCAAGGGCACTCAGAAGCAGGAGGCGAAGGCCCGCTCCATCAACCCGCTGGTGATGCTGGGCGCGCTGAGCATGAGCGTGGTCATGTCGGTCATACTGGCGCTGGTTGACGTGGATTCGCCGCAGCAGGTGGGCGTGCCGCAGAAGAACCACGCGCGGCAAACCATCGAAGACAACTACTTCGGCTCCGGCAATCTCGACAACAAGGACTTGGCGCCTTACCAGGTGCTTCTCCGCGCGGCCCAGCGCGCCCATGCTCGCGGCGACGTCAAGACCGAGCGAGCGCAATACCACAAGGTGCTGGACATGTTGCGAGCGGAGCGCGGAACCCACGAGAAGGGGCTGACCGGCAGCCGCTCGCGCGATAAGGACCTGGAAGAGGCAATTTCGGTGTTGCTCAGTGGAGGGTAGCTATCTTTGTAGGGTGCGTGAAACGCACCACTAGCGGTTGCCGTTGGTGCGTTTCACGCACCCTACATGTTGCGATAAGGAAGGAAGTTGCGATGGAAGGCGCTTCGCGTTACGAAATAGTCGATACGATCGCCAGCGGCGACTTCGCCGCGGTGTATCGGGCCCGCGACCGCGACTTGGGCCGCGAAGTGGCCATTAAGCAGATCCATCAGCAGTTTCTTACCGATCAGCGGCAACTGGCGCGCTACTGGCAGGAGGCCCAACTGCTGGCCTCGTTGCAACACCCGAACATCCTGACGATCTACGACATCGTGCGGCCCAAGGGCTGGCTGATCCTCGAACTGATGCGCGGCAACCTGCAGCCGGCCACGCAAAGCGACGGCATCGATCTCGATTTTCTGCGGATCGCTTTGTCGGGCATTCTCAGCGCCCTGCAATTCCTGCACTCCAACGGTGTGATCCACGGCGACATCAAGCCGAGCAACATGCTGGTGGACCAGCAGGGCCGGGTGAAGCTGGGCGATTTCGGGCTCGCCCGCCGCGCCAGCAACGAGGGCGGCAGCCTGTTGAAGGGCACGACAAAGTACATGGCGCCGGAGCTGGTTTCGGCCCAATTCGGTCCCGTCGGTCCGGCCAGCGACCTCTACTCGCTGGGCTTCTCGGCCTACGAATTGATGTGCGGCGCGCAGTTTGAATCGTTGTTCCCGGGCCTGAGCAGCTTCGGCCGCGACAAACAGATCGCCTGGATGATGTGGCACGCCGCGCCCGACCGAAACTTGCCGCAGATCACCCGCGTGCTGGAAGGCGTGCCCGACGACCTTGCCCGAGTGGTCCAGCGGCTGGTGATTAAGGACCAGGCGCGGCGGTATCAGTCGGCCAAGGATGTTCTCTGGGACCTGCGGGTCGATCCGCGGGCGGCCGCATTGCAAGGGCCTCCCGAGTCCGATCCGGCTCTGGAGGCCGCCAAGGCCGAAGCGGCCAAGCGCAAGCGGCGGATGCGCTACGCGGGCGTGCTGGCGGCGGCCCTTTCGGTAATGCTTTGCGTGTGGATGCTCCTGCCGGGCACCCCGCCGCTGAAACCCGCCGGCCCGCCCGAATATCGCGGCGTCATCACCGACGTGTTTCCCAGCGAATGGGTTTTTCACATCGCTTTGGCCGAAGACGGCAAGCCGAAAGACATCAAGCTCAATCAATACGCGCTCATTTATGTCAACGATGCGCGGCACTTGCTCCGCGATTTGCAGCCGCACGATCAGGTCGTCGTCACGCAGCGGCAGGAGTCGGGACGGTGGATCAAGGAAGTGCGCGCCTTCCGGCCCGAAACCGCCCAAGGCCATATCAAGGAGATCAAGGCCGACGAGGATCGGGTTACGTTGGCCACCGACGAGGGCGAGGGGAAGAGCAAGGACCTCGTCATCGTCGTGCCTAAAGACCTCAAGATCAATTTCAACGGACAGATCCAACTGGCGGGGCAGCCGGTAACCATCGCCGATTTGCAGCCCGGCGATCGCGCAGTGGTGCATCACCTCGGCAAGGAGACCGGCCGCGAGGCCACGGAGTTTGCGGCCCAGCGGGTGGTCGCCGACAAAGGCGCCATCGGCGCCGTGAAAACCGATGCGGCGAAGAAACAGCAGAGCCTGACGCTCAACGTCGGCACCGACGCGAAACCGCAGTTGGTCGAGTTCCCCTTCGCGCCCGCCTGCGAGATTACCATCAACGGCCGCCGGCTGATCAACGACCAGGTGCTGACGCCGGCCGATCTTAAGCCGGGCGACAAGGCCACCGTGGCGCACGACACTCATATTGTCAAGGTGGACGCCCATCGGATCATCACCGATGCCGGAACCATCGACAAGGTGCAGGGCGACGCCTTGGACGTGATTTGCACGGGGGAGGACAAAGCCACGCGATTCAACGTCGGCGACAAGTGCGCCATCACGTTCAACGCGGAGTCGTCCAAACTGTCCGATCTGCGCAGCGGCGATACCGTCGAGATCAAACACGAGTCCATCGATCGAAAGAACGCCGAGGCGATTTCGGTCGTCGCGCAGCGGTCCATCGACCGGGCCCGCTGGGCGATCGTCATCGGCATCCGGGAATACGAAGACCGTTCGGTGTCGCGGCCCGAATACGCGGTGGCAGACGCGAAATTGCTGCACGACGAACTGGTCGGCCGCTACCAGGTGCCTGCTGATCAGATGTTGCTGCTGACCGACGAAAGCCGGGCGCGGCTGGAGCAGAGCATCCCCGAGCGGCTCGGCCGTGTCGGAGCCGAGGGCAAGCTGTTGCTGTACTTTGCCGGGCAAGCCTACAAGGACGACAACGGCAAAGTCTACTTGGCGCCGAAGGACTTCGATCTGAAACAGATGGACGCAACCGGACTGGCCCTGCAATGGCTGGTGGACGAGCTTGAGAAGTGCCCCGCCGCGGAGAAATTGCTGCTGCTGGATTGCAGCCGCGCCGGCAAGGGCGCGGACCTGGCCCTGGAGCCCTCGACCGCCGAAATGCTGCACTCGCTCAAAGCTGCGCCGGGGCGCGGGCCGCTGCGAACCGTCACCGCCATCGCCAGTTGCAAGGCCGGGCAGCGCGGCGTCGATTGGCCGCAGCAGCAGCACGGCCTGTTCGCTTGGTTCGTGGCCCAGGGCTACGCCGGCGCGGCGGACAAAAACCTGGATCACCGCGTGGAGCCGACCGAGTTGTTCGGCTATCTGCAAGACGCCATGACGTCGGCCGGCGGGCCATTGAAGGCCACCCAGGCGCCTGAGTTGTTTCTGCCCGATGCCCGGCCCCCGCGGCTTTCCGAAGAGGCCAAGACGGCCATCCGCAAGCTGGCCGCCCACCTGCGGCTGGAACGCCTCAACCTCGAGGAAGCCCAAACCGATTACACGGCCGCCGCCGCGGCCGCCGATAAGGAGGTCGAACCCCGGTTGCTGTTCGGACTGATCATGCTGAAGCAGTCGCAGCGCGACGCGAAGCAGCGCGAAGTCGTGCTGAAAGGCTTCGACGACATGAAGGCCCAACGCCCCGAGCTGCTTCTGCCGCTACAGGCCACGGCGTGGGTGCGATTCGACAAGCGATCCTACCAGGCCGGGATTGATGAGTTGACCGACCTGATGTCGAAGATTCCCGCGACAAAGAAGGCCGGCGACTCCTACCCCGACGACGTGCAGCGGATATTCTCGTGGGCAGGTCAACTCCGCGAGTTTGCGGTCATCGCGGCCGAGGAGGCCCGCCGGCCTTCGGCCAACTCGCTGGCCGCGCTCGACGCGGCGGCAAACGCCCACGGACCCCAGGCGCAGCGACTCTATGGAGAAGGCCGGGCGAAGTCGCAAGCCGTGTACGCCGATTTCGAGAAGCGGATTGCCGGCGCCGACAGCGAGGCCATCGCCGCAAAACTGAAGATCGAACGCCGCCGCATGGTCCATTACGTCGATTTCCCCTTCGAGCAAAGCGCGCAGCGCATCCTCGGCGGGTTGGACGAATAGGAGAGTGGATCGTGGCAGAGCGACAGATCGACGCCCGCGGCCTGGAGTACCCGCAACCCGTGATGCTTGCCCGCACCGCGATTCTGGAGCCGGGCGTCGAGGCCGTGCATATCGCGGTCGATGACGACGCCAGCGCCGAGAACATCCCGCGGATGGCCAAGAGCCACGGCTGGGCCGCAACGGTGCAGCGCAGCGGCCGGGAGTTCCAGATTCTTCTCCGCCGGACAGAAAGCGCCCAGACTTTGGCAGAGACGCCGCCGGCCGGGCAGCCCGCCGCGTCCCAAGCGATCAAGGCCGTCGTGTTTGTGGATTCAAACCTGCTGGGTATTGGCGACGAGGAACTGGGACGAACCTTGATGCGGACGTTCCTCAAGACGCTCAGGGACGTGAGCCCGCGGCCCAGCGATTTGATCTTCATCAACTCCGGCGTGCGGCTGACGACCGCCGGTTCGGAGTCGCTCGACGATCTCGGCGAACTGGAACGGATGGGCGTGCGGATCTACTCCTGCACCACGTGCCTGAACTTCTACCACCTCAAGGAATCTCTGCAAGTGGGCATGATGTCGAACATGTTCGAGATTGCTTCGACCTTGCTGGCGGCCGATCGCGTCGTCCGGCCGTAATCGTAATGTACTCGTCACGCTCCGCGTGACGCCAGATGTACTCGTCACGCTCCGCGTGACGCCAGTTTCCCTCACGCGGAGCGTGAGGAGTACCGTTTCCCTCACGCGGAGCGTGAGGAGTACGTGGAGAGCTGTATGGCTGGCGAGCAGATTCGGCTGACGCAGTTGGCGACCGCTTCGGGTTGTGCGGCAAAACTCGGCCCGCGCAACCTTGCCCGGGCGCTGGCCCGCTTGGTCCCGACGAGTGATCCGCGGTTGTTGGTCGGGCCCGAGACGCTCGACGACGCCGCGGCCATTCGCCTATCGGACGACCTGGCCCTGCTCTTCACCGCCGACTTCATCACGCCGCTGGTCGACGATCCGATGCAATGGGGGCGGATCGCCGCCACCAACGCCATTTCCGACATCTACGCCATGGGCGGCCGTCCGCTGGCTGCGCTGAACCTGGTCTGCTGGTCGAACTGTCTGCCCGTCGAGATGCTCGGCGACGTGCTCGCCGGCGGCGCGGCGGCGGCGGCCGCGGCGGAATGTCTTGTCGTCGGCGGCCACACCATCGAGGACAAGGAACCGAAGTACGGCATGGCCGTCGTCGGCACCGCGCACCCCGACCGAATCCTCCGCAACCAAGGGGCCCGGCCGGGCGATCTCCTCTATCTGACCAAACCGCTGGGAACGGGCATCATCACCACTGCGATCAAGGCCGGCTTGGCCAGTGCCCAAGAAATCGAGGCCGCCGTTCTCAGCATGACCACGCTCAACCGCGCCGCCTCAGAAGCCGCGATTGCGGCAGGCGCCCGCGCGCTGACCGACGTGACCGGTTTCGGCCTGGCAGGACACCTGACGGAAATGCTCGGGCCGGCTGCCGGGTTGGGGGTGGAACTATCGGCCCACGCGCTGCCGTTGCTGCCGGGCGTGCGGGAGCAAATGAACCAGGGCATGATTCCCGCCGGCGCGTATCGAAACCGCGACGCCTATCGGCAGCGAGTTGCCGTTGCCGAGGGCACCCCCGGCGATCTGGAGATGTTGTTATACGACCCTCAGACTTCGGGCGGTCTGCTGGCGGCCATCCCGCCGGAAAGCGCCGGCCGCTTCGAATCCGAGGCTTCGCAACGCGGGGTCAACATTCACCGCATCGGCCAGTTCACCGAAAGCGGGTCGATCTTCGTGGTGCGGTGACGGAGGACTTACTTTTCCCAACCGACCGGCTGGCACCACGCTTCCTGCTTCTGCATTTCTCCAGCGGGAGCGTTGCGGATGGGCTTGTCCGAGCGGACGACGGCCCGGACGTAGAGTTCCTTGCCGGTACACTTGTAGGTGGCGGCAGTCCCTTGCACGCTCTTTAGGATCTTGCCCACTTCGGCTGAATACGTCCGCCCCGGCCGCTTCTCTTTCTTGCCGTTGGCGACAGCTTCGACCGGCGTACCCGTCGGATCGACGCCCTCCAGCGTGCCGACGAACTCGATCGTGTACTGCACGTCGGGCTCGGCCTGCACCTCCACCTTTAGCTCGCGTTGCTTGGGGTCGTAGGCGACCTCGCGCAGGGTGACGCCGGTCGAAACGTAGAAGTCGCCTTGGTGCATGGCGTCGAGCAGCGCCTCGGCAGTCAGGGCCTTGGCGCGGACCATGATCCACGCCCGGCCGGGATTTGCCCGTTCGGGCGAAAACGCGTGGTAGTGATGTGCGTCATCGGCGCCGATGCCGTAGAGCGGCGGCGCCTTCATCTTGGCAATGCGGATGGTGTTGGCGATGTCCCACAGCTTTTCGACGCTGGGATGCGTTGCGTCGCCATAATGCCGGCCGCCCGGGCCTGCATTGCATATCTCGACGAATCTCGCGGCGGAGGCCCCAGCCAGGTCTTCCGGAGTGATATCGTACTCGCTCCAATTAGGGTGATTCACGTGAGCCAAGAAGGGTCCCTGCAAGGGGTCGTGTTCTTGCCGTATGGCATCGAGATTCTGAGCGAGGGTATCGGCCACGGAAAGGTCCTTCTTCGGGGATATGGCCTTCGACAGGTTGATGGCGTTGACATGAACGTGGCAGTCGAGAAACTTGGCGCTGATCTCCTCGGCTTGGATCAGCAGAAATCGACCGGGCTCCTCCACCTTGCCGCAAACTTCGCGGAAGGTCTTCAGCTTCACCCGACGATTGCCGCCCTGGCTGCGGAGCACGAGCCAGTCGACGCCGAAACGATTCCGGCATTTTTCCACGGTGGAGGACGGAATGCAGCGATCGCCGCGATCCACAGCCACCCATTTCTCGCCGACCATCAGGCGATCGTGGTCGGAAATGGCCAGAAAGTCATAGCCGTGGCTCTTGTACCAGTCGGCGACCATTTCGGGAAACTCATCGCCGTCGCTCCAGAGCGAATGGGCGTGGGTGTTGCCCTTGTACCACCGATCGCCGGCTGGCAAAAGCGTTCCGTAGAGCACGGAAAGCAGACTCAGGCCGACGATCAAGCTGCGATACAGAAGTCTCGATGACGTGCCGTGCATGGGCCTTCCTTCCGCAATGGCTGATATTTCGCCAGTGTACTTGCCGGGTTCTTGGCAAACAAGGGGCAATATGATACCATTCCAGCCTTCCCGAGAGTCAATAGGCAACCGATACGTTCTGCCGGAGCGAACCATGAGCGATGCCCCTTCGATCGTGCAACCCTCGCCGGATGCGCCGCGGCGTTGGCAGCCGTTGGGCGCCATCGACCGCCGCGTGGCGGGCGTGCTGGCCGAAAAGGCCAAGACCACGCCTGATATCTATCCCATGTCGTTGAACGCGATATGCACCGGCTGCAACCAGAAAAGCAATCGCGATCCGCTGATGCAACTTGAGCCGGCGGACGTGGAAGAATCGCTCGATCGGCTCCGCGGGTTGGGCGCGGTCGGATTGGTCGAGGGCTATGGCCGCGTGGCCAAGTACCGCCACTACCTGTATGAATGGCTCGGCGTCGACAAGGTCGAGATGGCCGTGATGACGGAACTGCTGTTGCGCGGGGATCAAACCGAAGGCGAGCTGCGCAGCCGCGCCGCCCGCATGGAGCCGATTGCCGACCTGGCCGCGCTGCGCCCCGTCCTCGACTCCTTAATGGCCAAAGGGCTGGTGATTTCGCTGACGCCGGAAGGGCGGGGGCACGCCGTTTCGCACGCTCTGTATCGGCCGCAGGAGTTGGAAACGCTGCGGGCGAAGTATGCCGGCGGCCGGCCGGCCGATTTGGCAAGCGACGGCGCGCCACAAGGCGCGCCGGCCGGCGCACCGCACGCTTTGCCCAGCGCGGCGCGAGCGGTGCAAGCGGCCGCTTCGCGCCCGCCGGCAATCGGCGGCGACGGCCTTGGCGGCGGCCCTAGCGAGGCGATTCGCCGCGAACTCGACAACCTGCGCACGCAGGTCGCCCAGTTGCGGCGCGACCTCGATGAATCGCTGGCCGATCAACGGCGTCTGAGCGACGAGTTGCGCACGCTCAAGGATGCCCTGGGGGCATAAGGCTAGTCCACCCTTGTTCTCCGCAAGGTGAAAAAGAAGGTGGTTCGCTGGCCGGCGACGGAATCCAGCCATATACGGCCGCCGTGCCGTTCGATGATCTTCTTGCAGATCGCCAGTCCGATGCCGGCGCCGGGATAGTCGCGGCCGTGCAACTGCTGGAAGGCCTGGAATAGACGGCCGAAATGCTCGCGGGCGATGCCGATGCCGTTGTCTTCCACCGAGAACTGCCAGAAGTCGTCGGCGGGCTTCGCGGCGACCCGGATCACAGGATCGACGTCGCGGCGGAACTTGACGGCGTTGCCGATGAGATTCTGGAACAATTGCACCAGTTGGGTTTGGTCGCCGAGCACGGTGGGCATGGCCCCCACCTCGATGGTCGCCTGCTGTTGCCGAATCGACGCCTCGAGATTGGCCACGGCTTGCACCAGCACCGACTGCACGTCGACCGGCTCCAGCGGTTCCTGGGAGCGGCCCGCACGCGAATAGTCGAGCAGGGCCTCCTTGATCGAATCGTAGGAGGCGGCCCCGGTGTAGACGATCACCCGCACCTGCTCGTCGCACCCGCGGATCTTCTCCAGCAATTGCGTGCCGCCTCGGTCGGGCAAGCGGAGGTCGACAATCGCCACGCCGAAACACCGTTTCTTGATCCGCTCCAGCGCTTCGGTTGCCGAGCCGCAGCCGACCACCTGGAACCCCTCACCCTGGAGGATGTCGCAAAGCAAGTGCAGTTCGGCCTGGTTGTCTTCAACCACCAGGACTCTGGAGAAGCGTTCGGTGGGCATGGCTTTCCTGGTTCCCCATTGGAGGACCAACAGCCGGTTGAGTATAGGTTATCCGCGCGAAAAACGCGACCCCCACCCTGGGTGCAAGTTGCATAGGCTCCGCTACTTCTGGCTTTGACACAAACGGCCATCCACGCTATCTTCTGACCCTTCGGGCGGAACAAGGATGTCTCGCCCCCAGTCGCCAAGGAGGGTGTATCCGTGATTGGCCAACGCAGCGTGTTGATTGTCGATCCGTCGGAGGAAACAAGGGAGGTTTTGCAGACGGCCCTGGAACGCCGGGGGGTGCGGATTCTGGCGACCGGCCAGGGGCAAAGGGGCCGGGAACTGGCCCAACGGCATCAGCCCGACCTGATCGTCCTGGACGTCGAATCGTCGTGTGGCGCCGGCGTCTTGCCCGCATTTTCCGGGGCAGGCGAGACGCCTGCACCACAAGATCAGTGCCGGCCTCGGCTAGTCCTTCTGGGCACCTTCCGCCGTCAGGGGGAGGCGTTTCCCGGCGGAGAATTCGTGGCCAAGCCCTACCATTACGGGGCCTTGATTCATAGAATCGAGGAGTTGTTGGACGGGGTTTGTGAAAAAACCGGAGCTGGACCGTGCCGACGCTGTTTGTCATCCGCGGGACCGACCAGGGAACCCGCTTCGAACTGATCGAGCCGCTGCTGCGGCTGGGGCGCGACCCCTCAAGCACGATCCACCTCCACGACACCGAGGTCTCCCGCCACCATGCGGAACTTCGACAGGTCGAAACCGACTACCTCATCTCCGACCTGAACAGTTCCAATGGGACGTTCGTCAACGGGCAACGGGTCCGCCAGCACCCACTGCAAAGCGGCGATCAGGTGCAATTGGGCGGCACGTTGATGCTCTATACCGGCCCGGCCGAAGAGACGCCGGAAGACCTGGCCCGGATCGTCAGCATTGGCGCGCCGGCGGAGGTCGGCGACCGCTCGCGGATCGTCCGCTCCGTCACCCAGCAGGAAGGCAGCCGCATCTTCGATTTTCAGGCCGAATTGCCGCAAAACTCCTGGCTCGCGCGGGCCAGAAGCAACTTGCAGGTGATGTATCGCACCGCCCTGGCCGTCAGCCACACGCTCGACATCGACCAGTTGTTGCAGCGGATCATGGAGTTGATCTTCGAGTGGGTGGAGGCGGATCGCGGCTGCATCATGTTGCTGGACCCGGAATCCAAGACGCTCCAGCCGAAGGTGCGCCGTACCCGCAAGGGCATCCGCGCCGACGAGCGAATCAGCATCAGCAAGACCATTCTCGACTACGTGGCCGAGCGGAACGAGGGTGTGCTGACCAGCGACGCCCGGCAGGACGACCGCTGGAATCCGGCCGGCAGCATCGTGCAGATGGGCGTCCGCGAGGCCATCTGCGTGCCCATGCAAGGCCGCTACGACGTGGTGGGAGCGATCTACATCGACACCTCGACGACGCCGCAGCAGGTGATCCAACACGGCGGGGCCAATAAATTCACCGAGGATCACCTGAAGCTGATGATCGCCATTGGCCACCAGGCGGCCCTGGCGGTCGAGGACACCCGCTACTATTCGGCCATGGTCCAGGCCGAGCGGCTGGCGGCCATCGGCCAGACGATCGCCACGCTCTCGCACCACATCAAGAACATCCTTCAGGGCATCCGCGGCGGCAGCTACCTCATCGAAATGGGGCTCAAGGAGCACAACGAGGAAGTGGTGCGCAAGGGTTGGAAGATCGTCGATCGAAACCAGAACCGCATCTCCGCCCTGGTGATGGACATGCTCACGTTCAGCAAGGAGCGCGAGCCCGACTTGACCACCGCCAACATCAACGAAGTCGTCTCCGACGTGATCGAGTTGACGCGCGATCGGGCCGGCGAGTTGCAGATTGACCTGCGCTGGCAACCGGGCGCGCCCATGCCCGACATGGTGTTCGACCCCGAGGGCATCCACCGCGCGGTGCTCAACGTCGTGACCAACGCGCTGGACGCCGTGGCCGACCGCGAGACGCCGGGCCGTGTCGAAGTGGCGTCGCAGTATTCAGCCGAGGAATGCCTGGTGCGGATCACCGTCGATGACAACGGCCCCGGCATTCCCGCCGACCAGATGGAGCACCTGTTCAGCCCCTTCGTCGCGTCGAAGAAGAGCCGCGGGACGGGCCTGGGGCTGCCGGTGAGCCAGAAGATATTCCACGAGCACGGCGGCCTTATCGCCGTTCGCAGCGAGCCGGATCTGGGCTGCCGCTTCACGCTCGAACTGCCCGCCGCCTTGGCCCAGGCCAAGTTGGAGACGGTGACGTTGAAGACGGCCGAACCGGCGGATGAGGGAGATCCACCGTGAAAGTTCACCCGGAAGAAGGAGCGTTTCATGCCCAAGTATCAAGTGGCGATCATCCAGCGGCCCGCAAACTGGAATCCGGAATCGGCCGATGACGTGCCGTTGGAGCTTAGCGGGCCGGTCGGGGTCCTGACGGAGTCGGAGGATCTGTTCGACGCGGTCGGCCGGGCGATGGAGCATAACGAAAGCCCCGAGGCCCAACAACTCGGTCGTTGGGCCGTGGTGGTCGAGCCGGGAAGCGTGGGCCGCGTCTGGCCGGCCGCCCGCTTGTGTACGCCCATCACCTACAAGGTCACGGCCATCTGGTGGCCGGACGGCTGGGAGCCCAATTCTCCCCTGGACGTGCCGAACTGCGTGTGGCAGGCGCACGGCCGGGCGGGCGGCGGCCAGTGGCTTAGCTACCCCCGGGCCGAAGCCACCGTGCTGAGCCTCAACCGCCAGAGCATGGATCATCCGGGCACGACCTGGCACGTCGTGGTGGCGGTCGAGAACGAGGCGGTCGCCCGCACCGTCTCCTACGATCCGGCCGGCACCGAGACCACCGTCGAGGTGCGGCGCATGCACGTGATTCGGCCGGAGAAAGGCGGGCAGGGCGATTGCGCCCACTGTCCGGCCCACACCTTCGAATGTTCCAAGGCTCAATGGCTCAGCCAGATGCAAACGGTCTCGGCAACGCACAGCCGCGCATTCGGCGAGGCGGCAATATAGTTTCTGGGGCGGAAAACCGTGTAGGGTGGGTCGAGCGCAGCGAGCCCCACCACAAACCGGCCGAATGCCAATTAGTGGGGCTCGCTGCGCTCGACCCACCCTACCGTTTCACCACCTTCCGCAACAGAAACACCGTAGCGCGGCGGAGCAAAGAGGAATGTCTGCCCCACCTACTTGCCTTTCACCGGTCGCAGCGGGCTCTTGCTGAGAACGAATCGCTTGCGGCCCGCCGACGCGGCGAAGTCGATGGTTGCCTTCCGTGCGGCGCCGCTGCCGCTGAGCGCCGCGACGCGGCCGAGGCCGAACGTCGGATGCCGCACCACCATCCCCTGGTGAAACGCATCGGGGTCGGACGGCGGCGGTTGCGCCCCGCCGTTGGCCAACTCCGCCGCCGTGGTCAATTGCAGCGGAATCACCGCCCGCGCCGCCACCGCCGAAGCGCGCTCGCCGGCAGCCGCTGTGCATGGGGACTGCAACTGAGAATCGGCGAACGAGTCGGAGTGCATCGCGTCATCCGCCAGGAAGTCGTCGCCGTCGCGATAGGCAGCTTCCCCGAGTCGCCTCCCCTCGAGTTCGCCATATTCCAGCGCCATTTCCGCCCGAGGAAGTTCCATGAGGAAGGAACTGGGAATCACCGTCTTCCGCTGGCCGCGGAAATCGCGGTAGCGGGCCAGGCTGATCTGCAATTCCTGCTGCGCCCGCGTGATGCCCACAAACATCAGCCGCCGCTCCTCCTCGAGTTGTTCGGGGCGTTCGCGGCTGCGTTCGTGCGGCAGCAGCCCCTCTTCCACGGCCGTCAGATAGACCACGGGGAACTCCAGGCCCTTCGAGGCGTGCAGCGTCATCAGCGTCACGCGATCGGCGTCCACCTCCCAAGCGTCGGTGTCGTTCACAAGGCACGTCTCTTCGAGAAAGCCTTCGAGCTGCCCGGCGCCGCCTTGGCGCTCGTCGAAATCGCGGGCCACGGTGAGCAACTCCTCGATGTTCGCCAGCCGGTCCTGATCCTCCTCGTTTTCCGACTCGCGGAGCATGGCGTGGTATCCGGTTTCGCTCAGGACGTAGCCGAGGATTTCCTCGACCGGTCCGCCGACGGCGGCGACCAGGCGATCGAACAGCGCGGCAAACTGCGTCAACGTGCCCGCCGCCTTGGGACGAAGCGAGTCGATGCGCGGCGCCTGCCGGGCGGCGTCGAGCAGCGTCAGGCCGTGCCGGATGGCGTAATCCGACAACCGGCCGACGGTCGTTTTGCCGATGCCGCGCGGCGGCGTGTTGATCACGCGCAACAGCGCCACCTCGTCGTGCGGATTGTTCAGCAGGTGCAGGTACGCCAGGATGTCCTTGATCTCTTTGCGTTGGAAGAACTCCAAGCCGTTGACCATCTGGTACGGCACGCCCTGCTCGCGCAAGGCGAACTCGAACGTCCGGCTCAGGGCGTTGACGCGATAGAAAATGGCGAAATCGCTCGGCCGGCGGCGGCCCGAGCGAATGTCGCCGGCGATCCGCGCCGCGATGCCCTCCGCCTCGTCCTTGTGCGTGGGATAAGTCGTCAGCCGCACCGGTTGACCTGGGCCATTCTCGGTGAACAGGCTCTTCTCCTTGCGGCGGACGTTGTGTGCGATCAGGTCGCCCGCCACGCGCAGGATCCGCTTCGTGCTGCGGTAGTTTCGTTCCAGCCGCACGACCCGAACCTCGGGGAAGTCGCGCTCGAACTCCAAGATGTTGTTCAGATTGGCCCCTCGCCAACCGTAGATCGACTGGTCCGGATCGCCTGTGACCGCAAGGTTGGGGTGATCGACCGAGAGCGCTCGGGCAATGGCGTACTGGGCCAGATTGGTGTCCTGGTACTCGTCGACGAGAATGAACCGGTATCGCTCATCAAGGCCGGCGCGAACCTCCGGGTTGTCGCGCAGCAGCGTGGCCACGTGCAACAGGAGGTCGTCGAAGTCGGCCGCATTGGAGGACCGAAGTTGCGACTGGTAAGCTGGGTAAACCTGCTGAACGGCAATTCCGAGAGAGCTGCCCGCGCGGGGCTGGTACTGATCGGGCGCAACCAGGTTGTTTTTGGCCCAACTGATGGCCTTGGCCAAGGTGTCCGGGGTGAATCGCTCGGCATCGAGTTTGGCCTTGGCCATCGCCCGGCGGAGTGCCTGGTTGCTGTCTCCAACATCGTAGATTGTGTAGTTTTCCTGGAGCCCCACCAACGGCGCATATTTTCGCAGCAGTCGGGCGCAAAAGCGGTGGAATGTCCCAACCCAGACTGACGGGGAGTTGGCAAGTCGCTCGATCCGCCGGCCCATTTCGTCGGCCGCCTTGTTGGTGAAGGTCAGGGCGAGGATCTGGTGACCGGGGATGCCCTGTGTGAGGAGCCAGGCCACGCGGTGCGTCACTACCCGGGTCTTTCCGCTCCCCGGGCCGGCGAGTATCAGCAGCGGCCCCTCGACGTGCATTACCGCTTCACGCTGGGCGTCGGTGAGTCCGTTGAGGAGTTGGTCCAAAAGGCGATCCCCCGGCGATGGGTGGCAGTACAACTGCCACCCCAACATTGGTATAGGTAGATGTAGTATACGCGAAACCCGGCGTGGGGCCAGCGGCCAGCGGCACACTACTCAACATCGCCAAATCTGCTATACTGCGCCCTTGACAATGGGAGAATTTGCCATTGATAGATGTTCAGATTCCGTTCACCCCTTTTTGGGAGGAACCTCATGAGAACCCGCGTTCCGCTTCGCACGACCGATTCCGCGGCCAAAGATCTGGCGGACAAGCTGGACATGAGCACGGCCGAGATCGGCCTGTCGGTTCGCACGACCAATTGTCTGGAGGAACGGGGGATATTCACCGTCAACGACCTGTTGCACCGTACCCGCGATGACTTGTTGAGCATCTCGAATTTCGGCGAGAAAACGCTGGAAGAGGTCTACAGGGCGCTGGAGAGCATCGGTTTCTATCGCAATTCAAACCGCGAGCCGGCGGACTGCTCGCCCCAGACTCCCCGGCAGCCCCGATAGGGCCGCGGCATCGCGGCGGAGCATTTCACTTTGGCGCGCAGTTATTGGTACTACGGAAAAAAACGCGGACACCGGCGCACCGGGTCGCCCGCCCTGGCCAGCGCCGGCGAGGCGCTGTTCTTCGCCGTTTTTCTGCTGCTGGGCTGCGGCGGGTTCGTCCTGTTCTTCACCACGCTCGTGGTGCCCCAATGGCGCGTCAACCACGAGTTTGCGCAGAATACCTGCAAAGTGCTGGCCAAACGCATCGCCGAGACTCAGGGCACGGACGGCACGCTCTATCGACCCGAATTCATGATCGAGTACGACGTGGACGACGTAACCTACGGCAAGGGCGAATGGCACTACGATATCCACAAGACGTATTCCAGCGGGCGGGAAAACGCGCAGACCGTCCTCGATCGGTTCGATCTGTACGACAAAGCCAAGCAGAACGTCTATCCCTGCTGGTACGATCCCGCCAACCCCCGCGAAGTCGTGCTGGCGCGCGGATACCGCTGGTGGATCTGGTTGGTGTTCACCGTGCCGGCCTCGTTCGTGGTGATCGGCGCCGGCGGCCTGATCTACACGCTCTTGCACCGGGGGAAGTCGGCCGAGCATCGCGCGGCGATGATGCAGCGCACGCTGGAGCGCGAATTGTTCAACGCCGGGCCACGCGGCGATCAGCAGTATCCGTCCATTCCCCAAGGGGCCGACATCATCAACAGCCCGGGCACGAAGCTCCGCTTCCGGCTGCCGGCCGCCGCCTCGACCGGTTGGGCCCTGTTCGGCGCTCTGGCGTTCTGCGTGCTATGGAACGGCGTCGTCTCGGTGTTCGTCGCAATGGCCCTTCGCAGCCACATCGCGGGAAAGCCGGAATGGGCCCTGACGTTTTTCATCGTTCCCTTCCTCCTGATCGGACTCGGGGCAATCGTCGTCTTCATCCGAAGACTGTTGGTCGCCACCGGCATCGGCCCGACGCTTATGGAAATCTCCGATCATCCGCTGCATCCCGGTGGCCAGTATCGGGTGTTCCTCTCGCAGTCGGGCCGGCTGATCGTTGGCGCCCTGCGCGTGTCGTTGGTGTGCGTCGAGACGGCCGCCTATCGCCAAGGAACCAACAGCCGCACCGAAACGCGCGAGGTTCATCGGCACGAGGCGTTCTGCCGCGAAGGCTTCGACGTTCAGAGCGGGCGGCCCTTGGAAGTCGAATTCGATCTGGAACTGCCGGCCGGCGTCATGCACTCCTTCAAAGCGGCGCATAACGAGATCGCTTGGACGCTGGTGGTCGATGGCCACATCGACCGCTGGCCCAACTTCCGGCGCGCCTTCCCCGTTATCGTCCGGCCCGCCGGGAGGTTGTGAAACAATCGAAGACCCATGAGAACGGAACCGACGATCATCATCCGGCTCGACGGCAACGGCCGCGTCTACCGGCCAGGCGAGACCCTGGCCGGCGACTACTGGATCGAATCGCTCACGGCCTGTCAACTCAAGGCCGTCGAGGTCTCCGTGCTTTGGCACACCGAGGGCAAGGGCGACGAGGACATGGCCGTCCATGAGTTCTGGCGGCGCGACGCCGACGACGGCCGCCAGATCGACCCCAGCCGCCCCGAGCGCTTCAGCACCACCTTGCCCAACAGCCCCTTGAGCTACGAAGGGCCGATCGTCAAAATTCGCTGGTGCGTGCGCGTGCGGGCGTTCCTGCCGCTCGGCAAGGAAGTGGTCGGGCAGAAGGTGTTTCAACTCGGCGACGTGCCCGCCGTACGAATGTAGATCTCACCGCCATGGAAAATCCCTTTTGCACGCGGCGAATCCGGCCGGGGGCCATCCCTTATCTATTCCCGGCGGGGCAGACCGCCGAATCGCTCGTCGCTCAATTGCGCGACGCCGGCTGGCGCGGCCAGATCGTCGGCGCGCACGGTTCGGGCAAATCGGCCCTGCTGGCCGCGCTCATTCCGGCCATCGAGCAAGCCGGCCGATCGACGCTGTTGATCGAATTGCACGACGCCCAGCGGCGTCTGCCCATCGACCTCGGCCGCGATCCGCGGCTCGCGCCTCCTCTTGTCGTGATCGTCGACGGCTATGAGCAACTGAGCCGTTGGAGCCGTTTTCAACTGAACCGTTGCTGCCGAAAGCGAGGCCTGGGACTGCTGGCCACATCGCACTGCCCCGTCGGCCTGCCGGATTTGGCCCGGACTTTGGCTAGCCCCGGCCTGGCGGAACAGATCGTCGGCGAACTCCTGCGCGGCCGGCAGTGGCCGCTAAACGCCGCGGAACTGCGCGAATGTTACCGCCGCCACGGGGGGGATTTGCGCGAATTGCTCTTCGAACTCTACGATCTCTACGAGCAACGGCGGCCATAGTAGCCGTGTGAAATTGCGTAGGACGGATTTTCCAATCCGTCGTAGGAAACCGGACGGATTAGGAAATCCGTCCTACAGCAGGCATGAAAAAGCGGACAGCACTGATATTGAGGGAGAAAAGGGGATAAGTCCAATTTCCGCGCAATGGTTCCCCAATAAATGGACTTATCCCCTTTTTCCCCTTTTTCTCCCTTTTTCTCCCCGAGGATGAAGAAACCTGGGGTCCCGCTTCCAGCGAGGCTGGGATTTGGCTTCCTGGGCGGCTGAACTTCACCGAAGATGAGCGTGCCCGAGCTGCCGATTTGGGCCAGCTTCGGAACGACCAGTATTTCACCTTTGGGCGGAAGAATAAGGCCAACGTCCTCGCTGTCGGCAAAGACAATGGCATAGCCTCCCGGCAAGGGGGCGCCCTTGCTGTAGGCAGTCAGCGGCAGCAGGAACAACAAGGCGAGAGCGAGTAGCGTTCGTGCTTTCATAGGCGTGAGTGTTTGTTCCACTTGTCTACTGGTTGTGGCTGGAATCCATCACATCGCCAGGATCGGCACCTCGGTCGGACCGTCGCCGGAGATGTGGAGCACCTTGCCCTTGTCGTCGAGGATCACCACCCGCTCCTTCTGAAAATGCATCCCCTCGGTCGTGGTGGCGGCGAAGTTCTGGTCGAAGGTGAGTTTGAGGGTGACCACGTGGACGTCGTTGAAGGTTTTGTCGCCGTGCTTGAACTCCTTGTGGAACTTGACGCCGGCGTGATAGTCGAGGCGGCTGGACGGCTCGGTATAGCGTTTGAGGACTTGCTTGCCATATTTCGTCACCAGGTCCGAGTAATAGGCGACGGCGTCGGCGGTGATTGCGCAGGGAATCCGGATGCCGAGTTGCTCTTTATACCACCAAACCTTGTCACCGACAGGGGCCTTCGCCTCTTTCGGTTGGGCCAAGCCGAGCGGGTCGTTGCGGTCGCGGGCTTCCGCGGCTTGGCGCAGCGTTTCTTTGGACGGTTGGGCCGCCTCGGCGGCAGCGATCATGGCGGTCTGCTTCGCATCCGTAGCTTCGCGGCGGATGACGACTTGGTGTTTCGCCGGGTTGGCCGGCCAATCCCTGGGCTCGAATCCTGGGGCTGGGGGCGACGCCGTGGCGGGCCCGGAAAACGCGCCCCACGCCAGGAGCGTTACCGCCAGCAGGCTTGCCACACCAACCAATGTTTTTCTGTTCATAGCTACGTTTCCTTTCGTTTACAGTCACCAATCCGATAATGCGTTTTGCACTTCGTTTCGATGTCCAGGTTCTTGTTTCTTTCTGTTACTTCACCGGGGGCAGCGTGAAATCCTTGATGGTGACCCCCGCGGCTGCTCACTGATGAGATCTCATCTTAGGGTTGGCTGCCCTACTCGACGATGGTTGCCGCGGTGTTCGCAGTTGTTGGCACGGTTCGCGTGCTCCGCCGCCATCCATACGCCAGAAGGGCAATTACACCGCTGGCCAACAGGATGAGGCTGGAGGGTTCGGGCACAACGGTGAAGTCGAGCGAACCCCCATGACTGTTTTGGAAAGTCCAGATGCCGGCGGACAATTTCCCAAAGTCCCCAAATGCGCCTACGACGGGGTTCCAGTCTGTAGCGGGAATGCCGGGGGAGAATCCATCAAAGGAGATGGTATGAATTGAGTTTTGCGGGCGGTGAGCTCCGGGGAGGTACACTTTCCTCGGAGTAGACAGGTCACAGGCTGGATCGTTCTGCTGAG
>Ga0315287_10001030_pt1 | contig 25129 bp, 21 predicted proteins | sample YL17G11_0_MG_FD_205037 | JGI IMG/M metagenome (GOLD analysis project Ga0315287, IMG submission 205037) | Sediment microbial communities from Yellowstone Lake, YNP, Wyoming, USA - YL17G11_0 | ecosystem: Environmental > Aquatic > Freshwater > Lake > Sediment | place: USA: Wyoming | collected... | reverse complement strand
ATCAGGAAGAGCCCGAGCGCCCCGAAGGTGGCGAGCAGCTTCTCGGGATCGAGGTCGCCGAGCAGGGCGAGGACGGGGTGGAACACCGGCCGGAGGCTAGCGGTGGCCCCCGATCCGACCCCAGCCCTGCCACCAGCCTTCGGCGTCGAGGTCGATCGCCTCGTCCTCGACGAGCACCTCGCCGTGGACCCGGGCCGGGGTGCGGCCGTCGTGGTCGGGCCCGGACCGCTCCCACTCCAGGTCGAAGCCCAGCGGGACGCGCCGTCCGACCGTGTCGTCCGGGTGGTCGACCTCGAGGGCGAAGGCCTCCAGGCCGATCGTCCAGCGCTCCCCCACCTCCTCCTCGATGGCGTCGGCCCACAGCCCCGACGCCCGGATCTCCATCGACCCGGGACGCGGGGCGGGCGCGTCGGGCTCGGCCAGCACGACCAGGTCGCGCTCGGGGCGGGCCAGCGAGGCGGTGACGGACGCTGAGCCCGGTCCCCGCGTCATCCCGAGGTGACCGGCCTCGGTCCCCGACGGCCCCGACCAGGACCACCGCCACCGCACGTCGACCACACCGTCACCCTAGGAACAACCACCCCGTACGGTGGACACGTGCCGGAACGGTTCTCGCCCGAGTGGATCGCCGTCCTGGACGAGGCGGCCCGCGCCGTGATCGGCGTCGAGGACTTCGTCATCCAGCAGGTCATCACCGACGATCAGGACACCGCGTGGCACGTCATGCTCTCGTCGGGGCCCACTCGGGTCCGTCCGGGCCGGGCTGAGGCCCCCGATGTGACCTTCACCCAGGATCGGGCCACCGCCGAGGCCATCGCCTGCGGCGAGCTGAGCGCCGGGTCCGCGCTGACCAACGGCCGCCTGATCGTCCAGGGGGCCACGGCCCGGCTCGCCAAGCAGCGGGAGGTACTGGCCCGCCTCGACGCGGCCCTCGCCGCGGCCGGCGTCGATGCCTGAGCTGCCCGAGGTCCGGGCCCACGCCGAACGTCTGACCGCCGAGTTCGGCGGGGCCGCACTCGAGGCGTTCGTGCCCATCTCGTTCACCGCACTGAAGACCTACGCCCCCGCCCCGGACGTGGCCTACGGCGCACCGCTCCTCCGGGTCGATCAGCGGGGCAAGTACCTGGCGCTGGTGTTCGAGCCCGCCACCTTCGTCGTGCACCTCATGCAGGGTGGTCGCCTGAAGCCCGACGAGAAGCAGACCAGGAAGCCCCGCGGCGGCCTGTGCCGATGGGTGTTCGCCGACGGGCGGGCCCTCCTGCTCAGCGAAGCCGGGACCGAGAAGCGGGCCGGGGTCTGGGTCCTCGACGAGCTGCGCGAGGGCGAGGAGCCGATCGCCCACCTCGGCCCCGACGCCGACGGCCTCGACGCCGCCGGCGTGGCCGAGCGCATCGGCGACCAGTCCAAGCGGCTGCACGGCGTCCTGCGGGACCAGCACCCGATGGCCGGCATCGGCCGCCGCCTGGCCAACGAGATCACCCACAAAGCGAGGCTCTCCCCCTTCGCCAATGCGTCGAAACTGAGCCCGGACGAGATCGACCGCCTGCACGCTGCCATCCAGGAGGCCGTGGCCGAGGGCCTGGCCTACGAACGCACCCGGGACGACATGAGCTCCTCGAAGGATCGCCCCGGTGTCGTGCACCACCGCACCGGCGAGACGTGTCCCGTCTGCGGCGACACGGTCCGCGAAGTCGCCTATGTGAAGTACACGGTCAACTACTGCCCGACCTGCCAGACCGCCGGCAGGGTCCTCGCCGACAACACCACGAGCAAGTTCCTGAAGTAGCGCAGGCCGTCGGGCTTGGGCGAACCGAGCCTCGGTACGCCCGGCCCCACGAGCCGGACGGGCTCAAATGAGACCCAGCGAGCTGACGGTGTCGCGCTCGTCGGCCAGCTCGCCGTTGCTGGCGTCGATGCGCGGACGGGAGAACTCGTCGATGTCCAGGCCCTGGACGATGGACCACTCGCCGTCCTTCGTCGTGCACGGGAAGGACGAGATCAAGCCCTCGGGGGTGCCGTAGGAGCCGTCGGAGCAGATGGCCATGCTGACCCAGTCGCCCTCGGGGGTCCCGTCCATCCACGTGCGGACGTGGCTGATGGCGGCGTTGGCGGCCGAGGCCGCGCTGGAGCTGCCCCGGGCCTCGATGACCGTGGCGCCCCGTTGCTGGACGGTGGGGATGAACTCGTTCTCGACCCAGGCCTCGTCGCCGATGACGTCCAGCGCCCGCCGGCCGCCGACCTGGGCGTGGAACACGTCCGGGTACTGGGTGGCCGAGTGGTTGCCCCAGATGGTCATGCGGGTCACGTCGGCGACCGGGGCGCCGGCCTTGGCCGCCACCTGGGCCATGGCCCGGTTGTGGTCGAGGCGGGTCATGGCCGTGAAGTTCTTCTCGGGCAGCCGGTCGCCGTTGTTCATGGCGATCAGGCAGTTGGTGTTGGCCGGGTTGCCCACGACAAGGATCTTGCAGTCGTCCGCCGCGGCGGCGGACAGGGCCTTGCCCTGCACGGTGAAGATGGCCCCGTTGGCCTCCAGCAGGTCGGCCCGCTCCATCCCCTTGGTCCGAGGCCGGGAGCCGACCAGGAGGGCGACGTCGGCTCCCTCGAAGGCGGTCTCGGGCTGGTCGGTCAGGACCATGCCGTCGAGGAGGGGGAAAGCGCAGTCGTCGAGCTCCATGGCGACGCCCTGGAGCGCGCCGAGGGCCGGGGGGATCTCCAGGAGCTGGAGTTGCACGGGCCGGTCCGGGCCGAGCAGGTCGCCGTTGGCGATGCGGAAGAGAAGGCTGTAGCCGATCTGGCCGGCAGCGCCGGTCACGGCCACTCGAGTGGGGGATGCCATGGGCGGACCCTACCGAGGCGGTCCCCGGCCGATCTAGCCGACGGGACGTGTCAGCGGTCCGCCCCCCGGTTGCTCCTCACCGAAGCCCGGGATCTCGCCCGGGCCTTCGGGGGGCGGCGGCAGGTTCACCAGGAACTCGTGGATGATCGGGGCGGCCACCTCGCCACCGATGCCTCCCCCCTCGACGACCACGGCGTAGGCCAGGTCGCCGATGAAGCCGGCGAACCAGGCGTGGGTCTCCGGCGGGTCCTCGTCGCCGAACTCGGCCGTGCCGGTCTTGCCACCGATGTCCCGGCCCACGATGGCGGCCGCGGTGCCGGTGCCCGAGCGCACGACCTCGCGCAGGAAGTCAGGCATGGCGGCGACCGCGGCCGCAGGCAGCTCGTGGCTCCCCTGGGCCGGGGGTTCGCCGGCGAGATACGGCGGCCGCCAGGTCCCGTCGTAGGCCGCGGCGGCGACCGTGGCCATGTGCAGCGGGGTGACCGACACCCGGCCCTGACCGATGGAGGCGGCCCCGATCTCGGTGTCGGACTCCGGCAAGGGGAAGGAGGGGGCCGCCACCGGCACACCGATGTCGTAGGCCTGGTTGAAGCCGAAGGTCTCGGCCATGGCGTGCAGCCGGGTGGCGCCGAGCTGGAAGCCCTGGTCGACGAAGGTGGTGTTGCACGACCTGGCGAAGGCCTCGATGAAGGGGATGTCGCCGTACTCCTCCCCGAAGGCGTTGGTGAACGGGGCGGAGTCACCGGGCCGGGTCTCGTACGGGCAGGGCACGATCTCGTCGGGCTCGAGGCCCGCGTCGAGGAGGCCCGAGGCGGTGACGATCTTGAAGGTCGACCCGGGCGCGTAGTCGCCCAGCAGGGCCCGGTCGAAGCCCGGGCGGTTGTTGGCCACCGCTCGAATGGCGCCGGTCCGGCTGTCGACGGCGACCAAGGCGGCGGGGAGGGTCACATTCGCGATCGCGGCCTCGGCCGCCCGCTGGGTGACGTAGTCGAGTGTGAGTTCCAGTGGCTCGGGCGGCTCGCCGCCGAACTCCTCGACGACGTCGGTGACCCGGCCGGCCGAGTCGAGCACCTCGATACGGCCCACGGGGTCGCCGCTGAGGCGGTCCTCGAAGCCGGCCTCCACCCCGTCGTCGCCGACCAGGTCCCCGGCGGCGTAGTCGAGGCCGAGTTGGGTCGCCTCGGGCGCGGTCAGCTCCCGCAGCCCGCCGATCAGGCCGCCGGCCAGCCCGTCGATGCGGCTGCCCTCGCCCGGACCGCCCACCGCCAGGGGTTGGCCACCGACAGCGGCGATCGCGGCCCGGTGCCCCTGCTCCCGCACCCGCAGCAACCGGGTCCCGTCGGTCAGGGCCGGGTGGAGGGACGCCGGGGCGTACGCCACCCGCCAGGCCCCGTCCACCCGACGCAGGTCGAGGGCGCCGTCGTAGGTCCAGTGCCCGAGGCCCTGCAGGCCGAGGTCGGCGGCGAAGGTGGCCGTGGCCTCGTCGTCTGACGATTCGACCGCGATGTCGGCCACGTCGGCCGTGACCACCTGCAGGGTGGCCCGGAACTGCTGCTGGACCGCGGCGAAGTCGGCGGGTGGGTCGATGACCAGGGTGGCCATGGACGCGGCGTCACCCGCCGCCCAGGCGTTCAGATAGGCGTCCGCCGTCGCCTCGGCGGCGGGGCCGTCAGCACCGTGGCCACCGACGGCCGAGCACGAGGGCAGGAGCAGCAACAGGGCGACCGTGGTCGCCCCGCTGCGCCTGTAGCCCTTCCGCCACCCCAGCCCGAACTCCTGATCCGCTCGGGATCAGTCGTTCAGCTGAAGGGACTTCACCTCGAGGAACTCCTCCAGGCCGTACCGCCCCAGCTCACGACCGATGCCGGACTGCTTGTAGCCCCCGAAGGGGGCCTTGATGTTGAAGCTGCCACCGTTGACGTCGACCTGGCCGGTGCGCATCCGGCGGGCCACCCGCCGGGCGCGCTCCTCGTCGGCGGACCACACCCCGCCGGCGAGGCCGTACTGGGTGTCGTTGGCGATGCGGATGGCATCGTCCTCGTCCTCGTAGGGGATGATCGACAGCACGGGGCCGAAGATCTCCTCCTGAGCGATGGTCATGTCGTTGGACACGTTGCCGAACACGGTCGGGCGGACGAAGTAGCCGGTGTCCAGGCCGTCGGGAGCCTCCGGACCGCCGGTGGCCAGCGTGGCCCCCTCGTCGATGCCCTTCTGGATGTAGCCCTGGACCCGGTCCCGCTGAGCCGCGGACACGAGTGGGCCGAGCATCACGCCGTCCTGGTCGGCAGGACCGACGGGGAAGCCCTCGGCGGCCGCGGCGGCGATGGCGAGGGCCTCGTCGTGCTTGTCCTTGGGGACCAGCATGCGCGTGTGCGCCGTGCAGGTCTGGCCCGAGTTGAGGTAACAGGCGAAAACGCCCTTGGGCACGACCTCGGCCAGGTCGGCGTCGTCCAGGATGATGTTGGCCGACTTGCCCCCCAGTTCGAGGGCGACCCGCTTCACCGTCTGGCTGGCCAGCTCGGCCACCCGCTTCCCGGCCCGGGTGGAGCCGGTGAAGCTCACCATGTCGACGTCGGGGTGGGCGGCGATGGCCTCGCCCACGACCGGACCGACGCCCGTGACCAGGTTGAACACGCCGGCCGGCAAGCCGATCTCGTGGATGACCTCGGCCAGGATGAAAGCGTCCAGCGGGGCGACCTCGCTGGGCTTCAGGACCACGGTGCATCCCGCGGCCAACGCCGGGGCGACCTTGTTCACGATCTGGTGCAGGGGGTAGTTCCAGGGCGTGATCGCGCCGACGACGCCGACCGGCTCACGCACCACGAGGGAGTTGCCGATCCGCTCCTCCCACGGGAAGTCGGAGAGGATCTCGACGTAGGTGCCCATGTTGCCGACGGGCAGCCCGGCCTGGATCATGTTGGCCCACATGAGGGGCATGCCCATCTCCTCGGAGATGACCTGGGCGATCTCCTCGGACCGGGCAGAGAGGCCCTCGGCCAGGCGCTGGATGTACTTGCCCCGCTCCTCGGGCTCGGTCTGGCCCCAGGTCTCGAAGGCGGCTTTGGCCGCGGCGACGGCGTGGTCGACGTCCTCGGCGGTGCCGTCGGGGATGCTGCCCATGACCTGCTCGGTCGAGGCGTTCACCACCTCGATGGAACCGCTCCCGGTGGAGGGCACCCAGGCCCCGTCGATGTAGATCTTGTCGTGGTCGCGCACGGATCCCCCTGTGGTTCGCCTGTGGTTCGGTTGCGCTTCTGATGGCGTCGAGACCGTACTCGCGCCGGTGCCCGACGCGTCAGTCGGCCAGGTCGGGGAGGCCCCGGTAGTGGTCGAGGGCCTCGGGGTTGGCCAGAGCCTCGACGTTGCGGACCGGCTCGCCGTGGATGACGGCCCGGACGGCCAGTTCGGTGACCTTGCCGCTGCGGGTGCGGGGGATCTCGGGGACGGCGATCACCTTCGCGGGCACATGACGGGGCGTCGTGTTGGCCCGGATCTGGCGGCGGATGCGGTCCCGGAGGTCGTCATCGAGGACGGCACCCTCGCGCAGGACCACGAACAGGACGATGCGGGTGTCACCCTGGTGGTCCTGGCCGACGGCGATGGCCTCGGCCACCTCGGGGACCCGCTCGACCTGGCGGTAGATCTCGGCCGTGCCGATGCGCACCCCACCCGGGTTGAGGGTGGCGTCGGAGCGGCCGTGGATGACCAGGCCGCCGTGCTCGGTCCAGGCGGCGAAGTCGCCCTGGTGCCACGCCCCGGGGATGGCCTCGAAGTAGGCCGCCCGGTATCGGCTGCCGTCCTCGTCGCCCCAGAAGCCGAGCGGCATCGACGGAAACGGGGTCCGGCAGATCAGTTCGCCCTTCTCGCCCGGCGGCTGCGAGGTGCCGTCCTCGTCGACCACGTCGATGTCGAGGCCGAGGGCGGGGCGCTGGATCTCGCCCCGGTAGACCGGACTGGTCGGGTCGCCGGCCACGAGGCAGCCGCACAGGTCCGTGCCCCCGGAGATGGAGGCCAGGTGGACCTCGGCCTTCACGTGGCCGTACACGTAGTCGAAGCCCTCGGGGACCAGGGGCGAGCCGGTCGAGGTGATGGTCCGCACCGAGACCAGGTCGTGGGTCGCTGCCGGATCGAGGCCCGTTCGGTGCAGGGCGTCGATGAACTTGGCCGAGGTCCCGAACAGGTTCACCCGCTGCTCGTCGGCCAGGTCGAAGAGGACCGACGACGGGTGTGAGGGCGACCCGTCGTACAGGACCAGCGTGGCCCCCGAGGCCAGCCCCGAGGCCAGCCAGTTCCACATCATCCAGCCCGCGGTCGTGAAGTAGAAGACGCGGTCGCCGGGGCGGACGTCGCAATGGAGCTGGTGCTCGACCAGGTGCTTGAGCAGGACCCCGCCCGCGCGGTGGACGATGGCCTTCGGCTTCCCCGTGGTGCCCGAGGAGTAGAGGACGTACCCGGGGTGGTCGAACCGATAGCGCTCGACGGCCAGCTCGGCCCCGGCGTGGGGGGCCAGGACCTCGGGCCAGGCCTCGGTCCCGACGGGGGTCGGGGCCCCGAGGTAGGGGACGACGATGGTCCGCCGGACGGTGGGCAGGCCGGCCTGGATCTCGACCAGCCGGGGCAGACAGTCGTTGGCCTTGCCGCCGTAGACGTAGCCGTCCGCGGCCACGAGCACCGTCGGCTCGATCTGGCCGAAGCGGTCCAGGACCCCGGCCGGGCCGAAGTCGGGCGAGGCCGACGAGAACGTGGCCCCGACCGCAGCCGTGGCCAGCATCGTGATGATCGTCTCCGGGATGTTCGGCAGCCAGGCCGCGACCCGGTCCCCCGGCCCGACGCCGGTTTCGGCGAAGGCCGCCGCCAGGGCCGCCACGTGGCCCCGCAGGTCGTCCCACGACAGGGTCCGACGTCGCCCGTCCTCGCCCGCCTCGATCAGCGCCGGGCCGTCACCCGTCGTGGCCAGGAACGTCTCGACCACGTTGAGCCGGGCCTCGGGGAAGAACCGGGCCTCCGGCAGTGACTCGCCGGCCACGAAGGCCGGTCCGCCTCGCTCCCCCACGACACCGCAGCATGCCCAGGCCGCGTCCCAGAACCCGCCCGGGTCGGCCACCGACCACGCGTGCAGTGCCTCGTAGCCGCCGAGGTCCAGGCTCCGGTGCTCGCCCAACCACGCGAGGAAGGCCGTCAGGTTCGCGCCGCTGACCCGCTCCGTCGACGGCGTCCAGATCGGGTCCACCCGAGATTCAGTCCTCGACCTCGTCGCGCACGACGAGTACGGGGCAGGAGGCGTGGCGGACGAGGTGATCCGAGACGGAGCCGAGGAACGCTCGCTTGACGCCACCGAGGCCCCTGGAACCGACGACGATGACGGTGGCCCCCACCTCGTTGGCGAGGACCGCGATCTCGGTGCCGGGATCACCGACAGCGACGTGGGTGTCGACGTGGTCCAGGCCGAGGGCGCCAACCGCGGCCCGCACCACCTCCTGGCCGCCGGAGAGCCGGACGTCGTTCAGGTCGTCGAGCTCCTCGGGGGACATGGCGCCGCCGGCCATGCCCGACACACCCGTGACCAGCGTCGGGTCACCCCCGTCGACCACGGTGGCGACGATCGTCCGGTCGGCGGGTCCGAGGCGGGCCAGGCCGGTGGCCGCCGCCCCGATCGACGTCTCGGACCCGTCCACGCAGAGCACCACGACCTGGTTCATGGGTCGAGTGTGCCCCGGGACACCCTAGAGGCGGTCCACGATGGCCTGGGCGAACGCCGAGCACTTGACCTCGGTGGCACCGTCCATGAGGCGGGCGAAGTCGTAGGTCACGACCTTGGCGCCGATGGTGGCCTCGAGGGCCCGGACGATGTCGTCCGCCGCGCCCTGCCAGCCGAGGTGCTCGTACATGAGCACGCCGGACAGCAGCACCGAGCCGGGGTTGACCTTGTCCTGGCCGGCGTACTTGGGCGCCGTGCCGTGGGTGGCCTCGAAGATGGCGTGGCCGGTCAGGTAGTTGATGTTGCCACCGGGGGCGATGCCGATGCCCCCGACCTGAGCGGCCAGGGCGTCGGACACGAAGTCGCCGTTGAGGTTCATGGTGCCGATGACGTCGTACTCGTCGGCCCGGGTGAGGATCTGCTGCAGGAAGGCGTCGGCGATGGAGTCCTTGACCAGGATCTTGTCGCCCGGATCGCCGCCGCAGTCGTCCCAACCGACGGCGACATCGGCGTACTCCTCCTTGACCAGGTCATAGCCCCAGTCCCGGAAGGCGCCCTCGGTGAACTTCATGATGTTGCCCTTGTGCACCCAGGTGACGGACTTGCGGCCCCGGGCGACGGCGTAGTCCAGGGCGGCCCGCTGCAGGCGCTGGGAGCCGGTCTTGGAGATGGGCTTGATGCCGAGACCGGAGTCCTTCCGGATGTTCCAGCCGAAGGCGTCGTGGAGGTACTCGATCAGCTTGGCCACCTCGGGGGTGCCCGACTCCAGCTCCATGCCGGCGTAGACGTCCTCGGTGTTCTCCCGGAAGATGACCATGTCGATCTTCTCGGGGGCCTTCACGGGCGAGGGCACACCGGAGAACCAGCGCACCGGGCGCAGGCAGACGTAGAGGTCGAGGATCTGGCGCAGGGCCACGTTGAGCGAGCGGATGCCACCGCCGACCGGCGTGGTCAGCGGGCCCTTGATGCCGATGAGGTGGTCCCGGAAGGCGTCGACGGTGGCCTCGGGGAGCCAGTCGCCGGTCTCGTTGAAGGCCTTCTCGCCGGCCAGGACCTCCAGCCAGGAGACCTTCTTGTCGTGCTTGGCCGCGGCGGCGTCCAACACCAGCTTGGCTGCGGGCCAGATGTCGACCCCGGTGCCGTCGCCCTCGATGAAGGGGATGATCGGCTCGTCGGAAACGTTCAGGCTGCCGTCAGCGGCAGCAGTGATCTTCTCGGCCATAAGGAGGCGAGGCTATCGACCACCGCTAGTCGGCGCGAAGGGCGGGACCGGGACGGATCCGGGCGGCCTGGACCGCGGGTCCGACGGCGACGGCCACGGCGAGGCCCAGGGACCCTCCGGCAAGAGCCAGCACCCACCCGATCGGCACGGTCGGCTCGTACGGCACCCCGAGGCGTTCGGTGAACAAGAGCCAGAGCAGCCGTCCGGCCATGATGCCGATCGGCACGGCCACGACCACCGCGACGAGGGTGAGCGTCGTCGCCTGCCAGAGCACGACCGCCGCCACCTGTGCCCGGGTGAAGCCCACGGCCTTCAACGTGGCCAGCCGACCCCGGCGCCTCCGGACCGACGTCACGAGAGCACCGAGGAGGCCGAGCAGTCCGACCAGGGCCAGGAGAAGGGCGACCACCGACGGCAGCCCCCCCAGCCGCTCGAGCGCCGCGAGGTCGCTCGGCTGGGTGGGCAGGTAGGTGGCGGAGGACTGGCCGACGAGCAGGTCCTCGACGAGAGCTTGGCCCTCCGGGCCCGGCACCACGTTCACCAGCACGGTGTCGGTCACCGGTTCGGGGGTCAGGGCCGCCAACCCGTCGAGGGTCAGCTCCACGCCCGCGCCCAGCCCTGTGGTCCCGGCGGCCGGGAACACGCCGATCCCGCTCACCGTCAGATCGACCGACCGCGCCCCGAGCCTCGCCGTCAGTCGGTCGCCGACGCCCAAGCCGAGACGACGCGCGGTGCGGGTGCCCAGCATGATCTCGTCGGGCCGGGCCGGCGCGGTCCCGTCGGTCGTCGTGGGCACGATCCCGCTGTCGGCGTCGATGGCCATCGCGTCAAAGGTCTGGTCCCCGATCGTCAGCCGGTCGAAGGTGGCGAGGGAAACGGCCTCCGCCCGGGGGTCGGCCCGCAGGTCGTCGGCGAGATCGTCGAGGGCCGGAGCGAACGCGTCGCCGACCTGGACGTCCCAGGCCCAGCCGTAGAGACGCGGTTGGTCGAAGAGGTGCTGCTGACTGCTCGAGAGCACCAGCACCGCGACGATCGCCGCGATGCCGATGCCGATGCTCACGAGCGTCGACCGCACCGGGACCGTCCTGGCCCCGCGACCGGTCTCCACCGCCATGCTCATCCCCATCGCCGCCGTCGTGGGGACGGTCGTGGAGGCCAGCAGCGGCGCCAGGCGGGCGGGGCGCCGGGGGCGCCGGGCGACGACATCGGCTCGGGCCTGCCCCGCCGCGGCGACCACGTGGAGCACGACCACGGTGAGCGCCACCACGAACACCCCGACGATCAGGTAGCGCCCGTCGGCCCGCACGCCGGTGTCGAGCTCGAGGTCGCGGCCGACGCCGACCGGGAAGAGCGGTGACAACGCGACCGCGGTGAGGGCGGCGGCGACCGCGGCGACCGGGGCGGTCAGGGCACCGATCGCCATCCGGGAACGACGGAGCTCCACCGGCGTGACGCCGAGGGCCTGCCAGACGGGATCGTCGGCCGCGTCCGCGGTCATGCGGCGGCCCAGCGCCTGGAACGCCAGGAGGAGCGAGAGGACCGCCGCCAAGAGGGCGAAGACCCGAAGGGCGGTCGCCTGGACGTCCAGGCCCCGCTGGACCGGGGCCGCCTGTTCGGCCTGGGTCGTGCTGACGACCTGGTCCGGTGCCCCGAGCTCCTGGAGCCGGTCCACGAACGCCGTCGGCTCAGCCTCCGGCACGAGCCGGACGAAGAGCAGCTCGGCGTAGCCCGGGTTCGCCTCGGCGAACGACCCGTCGAGGAAGGCGGGGACCGGGCTCCCCCCGGTGACCGGCGGGAAACCCCCCTGGACGGCGACGATGCCGACCACGGCGAACCGCCCCGTCGGCTGCCGGTGGTCCTCGACGGTGTCAGTGGCGGCCTGTGGGTAGGCGACCAGGTCCATCATCAGGGTGTCCCCGACGCCGACCTCCAGGATGTCCGCGGCCAGCGGGCTCAGCGCGATCTCCGTTGCCGTCTCGGGCATCCGCCCGCGCACCATCGGCAGCGTGTTGAAGTCGCGGCCGAACCGCTCGTCCAGGAGGGCCACGGGGAGGAGGTCGTTGCCATCGATCGGCAGGCCGTCGGCCCGCACGCCGTAGGGCGCGTAGTAGCCGAGGACGGCGGCGGACTCGACCTCCGGGAGGGCCGCGACCGCCTCGAAGTCGAACTGCCGGTTGAGGTTCGTCGGGCTGGTGCCCCCGTTGGCCACGAGGACGTCGTAGGCCTCGGTGGCATCGAGGAAGCGGTCGTAGGCCGTCTGGGTCCGGTGCGCGCCGGCCAGCGCGGCCAGGGGGATGCCGGCGGTGACCCCGACGATCACCGCCCAGACCAGCCAGCCCCGACCGTGGGCCCGGAGCTGGTTGCTCACACGGAGGGCGATCACACCGACAGCGTCAACCGTCTACCGGCGTCGGACAAGGGCGCAGCCCGCCCCCGGGACGGTCGTGCTGGCACCCGCACGCCCCGGCGGCTCCTACGGCCGTGGGTTCAGCCCCTCGATCACCCGGAGGGCGGCGTCGGCCCGGTTGAGCGTGTAGAGGTGCAGCCCGGGCACGCCGGCGGCGAGCAGTCGCTCACCCACCAACGTCGCCATGTCCACGGCGATGTCGACCACGGCGGCCTCGTCCTCGCCCGCGGCTTCGAGGCGCTCGACCATGTCGGCCGGCAGCTTGGACTGGTTCATGGCGGACATGCGGGTCAGCCCACCCAGGTTGCGGAAGAGCATGATCCCGGGCAGGACGGGCGTGTCACAGCCCAGATCGGCCAGCTCCTCGACCATGAGCAGGTGGTCGTTGGGGTCGAAGAAGAAGTTGGTGACGCCGAAGTCGGCCATTGAGAGCTTCTCGGCCAGCCAGCGTCGGTCCGACGCCGCGTCCGGGGAGCGGGGATGCAGCTCCGGCTGGGCGGCCACCCCGATCGAGAAATCGGCACCGTGGGCCCGTATCAGCTCGACCAGCTCACAGGCGTGCTCGAACTCACCGCCGGGGTCGCTGCCGTCGGCCGGCGGATCGCCGCCCAGGGCCAGGATGTTCTCGACCCCGGACTCGGCGTACTGGTCCAGCAACTCCTTCACCTGGTCGTGGGTGTGGCCCACGCAGGTCAGGTGGGCCATCACGGGGAAGTCGTGGGTGGCGTTCAGGCCGATGACCAGCTCCGCGGTGAGTTCCCGGGTGCTGCCACCTGCGCCGTAGGTCACCGACATGAAGCTGGGGTCCGTCGGGACCAGCTCCTCGACCGCCGCCTTCAGGTTGGCGACGCCCACACCGGTCTTGGGCGGGAAGAACTCGAAGGAGATCGTCCGGCCCTGGGCCAGGAGGTCAGAGATCTTCGCCATAGCGGATCGAGGCTACCGGCAGGTCTTCGGGCGGCTGCGGAGCAGCTCGGAGGACCCGCAGCTTCGGCGGCGCCGGAGTTGCTGAGCGCAGCGAAGCCCGTCAAAGGTCACGACCGGCGCGGCGCTCCGCGGCCTCCACAGTGTTCACGAACAGCATGGCCCGGGTCATGGGGCCCACCCCGCCGATGCGGGGCGAGAGCCAGCCCGCCACCTCGGCCACCTCGTCGGCCACGTCGGACACCAGCTTCTTGCCCTCGAAGCTGACCCCGGCGGCCACCACCGCGGCGCCGGGCTTGACCATGTCGGCGGTGATCATCCCGGGCGAGCCGGCGGCGGCAATCAGGATGTCGGCCTGGCGGGTGAGGGCGCCGATGTCCGCGACGCCGGTGTGGACCACGGTCACGGCGGCGTTGGCGTCGGGCCGCTTCAGCGACAGCAGGTTGGCCAACGGCCGCCCGATGGTCAGGCCCCGTCCGACGATGACCACGTGGCGGCCGGCGATGGGCACGCCGTAGTGGACGAGCAGGCGCTGGATCCCGTGCGGCGTGCAGGGCAGCGGGCCCTCGGTGCCCATGACCAGCTTGCCGAGGTTGACCGGGTGCAGGCCGTCCACGTCCTTGGTCGGGTCCACCCGCAGCAGGTGGGCCTCGTAGTCGAAGCCCGGCGGGAAGGGGTACTGGCACAGGTAGGCGTCGACGGCCTCGTCGGCGTTCCACCGGTCGATGACCGCGTCGATCGCCGCCGGGTCGACGTCGTCAGGCAGGTGCTCGTCGAAGGAGGCGATTCCCAGCTCACCGGCGTCCCGGTGCTTCATGGCCACGTAGTTGGCGCTGGGCCCGTCGTCACCGACCAGCAGCGTCCCGAGCCCCGGGGTGACCCCCTGTTCGGCCAGCGTGGCGATCCGCTCGACCAGGTCGGCCTTGATCTCGGCCGCCACCGCCTCGCCGTCCATGGTGATGGCCGTCATACGGTGCCCGTTCCCATGGGTGCCGTCGGTTCGCGGTTCTGGACAGTCATCAGTGGCGGAAGTGGCGTTCGCCGGTGAGGACCATGGCCAGGCCCTGCTCGTCGGCCGCGGCCACGACCTCCTCGTCCCGCATCGACCCGCCGGGCTGGACGACCACGGTGGCGCCCGCCTCGACCGCCCCGTCGAGGCCGTCGGGGAAGGGGAAGAAGGCGTCGGAGGCGTAGGCCCCGCCCTCGGCCCGCCCGTCGGCTTTGTCGGCGGCGATGCGCCCGGCGTCCCGGCGGTTCTGCTGGCCGGCGCCGATGCCCACGGCCTGGCCACCCTTGACCAGGACGATGGCGTTGGAGCCCACCCGAGCCACCAGGCGCCAGGCCAGGTCGACGTCTCGCCACTCCTCCTCGGTCGGCTGCCGTTTCGTGGGCACCGTCCAAACCGACCGGTCGACGGTCACCGGGTCGGGGGTCTGGACCAGGAAGCCACCGTCGATGGTGCGCACCTGCAGGCCCGGCGCGCCCGGCGGACGGGCCTCGAGGATCCGCAGGTTCTTGCGGGCGGCGAGGACCTCGAGGGCGCCGTCCTCGTAGGCGGGGGCGATGACGACCTCGGTGAAGACCGGCGCCAGCGCCTCGGCCAAGGCGAGCGGCATCGGCTGGTTGACGGCGACGATGCCGCCGAACGCGGACACCGTGTCGCACTCGTGGGCCAGGCCGTAGGCCGTCGTCAGGTCCTCGGCCACCGCCGCCCCGCAGGGGTTGGCGTGCTTGATGACCACGGCCGCGGGGCCGGCGCCCAGCTCGTGGACCAGGCGCCAGGCCGCTTCGGCGTCGTAGAGGTTGAGGTACGAGAGCTCCTTGCCGCCGTGCTGGATGGCGTCGTCCCACCAGCTGCGCCGGCCCGACTGGCGGTAACGGGCGCCGACCTGGTGGGGGTTCTCGCCGTAGCGGAGGTCCTGCACGCGCTCGGCGGCCAGGTGCAGGCTCGCCGGAAGAGGGGACTCGTCGTCCTCGTCGAACCAGGCCACGATGGCGGCGTCGTAGGCGGCGGTGTGGGCGAACGCGGTCCGGGCCAGGCGCCGTCGGGTGGCGTCGGTGAGCGCCCCGTGCCGACGCAGCTCCTCCAGCACCTCGCCGTAGGCCGAGGGGTCCACGACGATGCCGACGTGGGCGTGGTTCTTGGCCGCGGCCCGCACCATGGTGGGACCGCCGATGTCGATCAGCTCGATGCCCGGATCGCTGGTGAACGGGTAGAGGTTGGCCACCACGAGGTCGATGGCGGTGATGCCTCGGGCCTCGAGGTCGGCCAGGTGCGCGGGGTTCGACCGGTCGGCCAGGATCCCGCCGTGGATCTTGGGGTGCAGCGTCTTGACCCGCCCGCCCAGCATCTCCGGCGCCTCGGTCACCGCGGCCACCTCGACCACGGGCAGGCCGGCCTCGGCGATGGCGGCGGCGGTGCCACCGCTGGACACCAGCTCCCAGCCCAGGCCGACCAGGCCCTCGGCCAGTTCGACCACACCGGTCTTGTCGTACACGGACAGCAGGGCTCGCACGAGGGTCAGGTCCTTCGGGTTCGGTTCACGGTTCGGGGATGGGGGGCAGCACCAGATCGCCGGCGACCACGGCGGCCAGGGTCTCGGGGTAGAGGCGGCGCTCGACGGCCTTGATGCGCTCGTGGAGGGACTCGACCGTGTCACCGGGGAGGACCGACACCGCCTCCTGGGCCACGATCGGCCCGGCGTCCACCTCGAGCGTGGCCACGTGGACCGTGCAGCCGGTCACCTTCACGCCGTAGGCCAGGGCGTCGGCCACGCCGTGCCACCCGGGGAACGACGGCAGCAGGGCCGGGTGGGTGTTCAGGATCCGCCCGGGGAAGGCGTCGAACACGGGCTCGTCGAGGATCGTGCCGAAGCCCGCCATCGCCACCAGGTCGACATCGGCCTGGTGCAGGGCGTCCACGATCTGCTTGGAGTAAGCCACCCGGTCGAAGTCGGGACCGAAGTCGCCGCGCTCCACGACCCGGGCCGCGACGCCCACCCGGGCGGCGACGTCGACGGCTCCGCAGGGCCGGTCGACGACGACGGTGACGACCGGCAACGACCGGTCGAGCATCGCCTCGAGGATGGTCCCACCCCCCGAAGCCAGCACCCCGATGCGCACGATCGGACCGTACCAGCGAGGGGCCGATGCGCCGGATGCCCGCATCACACGGTCAGACACTCAGCGTGGTCTAGGTTGACCTCCGCGCACCTACGTCACGTGGCACCGGGAGGCACCGTGGATCTCAGCAAGCTCTCAACCGGGGACAAGGTGATCGCCGGCAGCGGCATCGCCCTCTTCATCTTCTCGTTCTTCCCGTGGTTCGGCCTCGACACCGGATTCGGCTCCTACTCCGAGAGCGGCTGGTCGAGCATCTTCTCGATGTTCGCGATCCTCGTCGGGATGGCCATGGTCGCGGTGATCCTGCTCCCGATGTTCGGCGTCGACCTCCCCGAGCTGGGCATGCCATGGAGCCAGATCCTGTTCATCGCCGGCATCGTCGCCGCGGCGCTCGTGCTGCTGCAGCTGCTCATCGGCAGCAGCACCTCAGGTGTGGACCTCGACCGCAAGATCGGGGTCTTCATCGGGCTACTGGCCGCCGCCGGCCTTGCGGCCGGCGGCTTCCTCAAGAAGCAGGAAGGCGACGGAGGCGGCGCGGCCGCCGGTCCGCCGACGTCCTTCTGAGCCCAACGTACTGACGACGACCCCGTCGCCTTCGGGCGGCGGGGTCGTTGCGCGCCCGGGGAGTGCCGCACTGCTGCGCAGCCGCCAGGCGGAGCAGCCGCAACGATCCGCAGCTTCGGCGGAGCCGGCGCTTCCTGAGCGGAGCGAAGGAACGCGAGTGCTACAGCCCGGCGACGACGGCGGCCATGAGCTCGCCCGCCTCGGTGGGGTTCTCGCCCACCTCGGCCCCGGCCTTGCGCAGGGCGGTCATCTTGGCCTCGGCGGTGCCCTTGCCCCGGCTGACGATGGCGCCGGCATGGCCCATCTTCTTTCCCGGAGGGGCGGTGACCCCGGCGATGTAGGAGACGACCGGCTTGGTCATCTTCTCGGCGATGAACTCGGCGGCCTCTTCCTCGGCCGAACCACCGATCTCGCCGATCATCATCACCGCCTTGGTCTCGGGGTCGGCCTCGAAGCGCTCGAGGCAGTCGATGAACGAGGTCCCGGGGACGGGGTCGCCACCGATGCCCACACAGGTCGTCTGGCCGATGCCCTTCTGGGTCAGCTCGTGCAGGGCCTGGTAGGTCAATGTGCCGGAGCGGCTGACGATGCCGACCGGGCCGCCGCCCATGGCGATCTCGCCCGCGGTGATGCCGATGTTGGCTTTCCCGGGGCTGATGATGCCGGGGCAGTTCGGGCCCAGGAGCTGGACGTCGGGATGGTCCCGCTTCAGCACGTTGTAGAAGCGGGCCTCGTCCTGGGCGGGCACACCCTCGGTGATGACCACGATCAGCTTCACGCCGCCCTCGGCGGCCTCATGCACGGCGGCTTCGACGCCGGGCGCCGGGATGAAGATGCAGGACGTGTCGGCGCCGGTCTCGACCACCGCCTCGCCCACGGTGGCGTAGACCGGGATGCCCTCCACGTCGGTGCCCGCCTTCTTCGGGTTGGTCCCGGCCACCACCTGGGTGCCGTACTCCCGGTTGCGCAGGCCGTAGAAGCGTCCGTTCGAGCCGGTGAGGCCCTGGTACACGACCTTGGTGTTCTCGTCGACGAAGATCGCCATGGTTGTCAGGCCCCTTTGGCCGCGAGCTCGACGACGGTGGCCGCGGCTTCGAGCATGGTCGGCTCGGAGAGCAGGTTCTCGGAGGCGTGCTCGGCCAGGATGGCCCGACCCTCCTCGGCGTTGGTGCCGTCCAGGCGGATGACGATCGGGGAGCTGATCGCCACCCGACCCAGCGCCTGCACGATGCCGTTGGCCACCTCCTCACCTCGGGTGATGCCCCCGAAGATGTTGATGAAGATGGACCGCACGTTCTCGTCGTTGTTGATGACCTCGAGGGCGCCGGCCATCACATCGGCGTTGGCCCCGCCCCCGATGTCGAGGAAGTTGGCCGGGCGGCCCCCGACCTGGCTGACGACGTCGACGGTGCTCATGGCCAGGCCGGCGCCGTTGGCGATGATCCCCACCGAGCCGTCGAGGCCGACGTACTGCAGGCCCTTCTCGTGGGCGGCCTGCTCGCGCTCGTCACGGACCTGGGTGGCCTCGTACTCGGCCCAGTCGTGGCGGAAGGCGGCGTTGTCGTCGAGGGTGACCTTGGCGTCCAGGGCGTGGACCCGACCGTCCGGGGTGAGGATCAGCGGGTTGATCTCCACCAGGTCGGCGTCACCGTCGGTGAACGCCGTGTAGAGCTTCTGGAGGATGTCGACCGCGCCTTCGGTGGCGTCGGGGTTGAGCTTCGCCGCCTCGACCCAGGCCCGGGCGTCGGTCTCGTTGAGGCCCTCGGCGGGGTTCACGTGGATCTTGGCGATGGCGTCGGGATCGGTGTCGGCCACCTCCTCGATCTCCACCCCGCCCTGGGCGCTCAGCATCCCGAGGTGCTTCTTGGCTGACCGGTCGAGGGTGAAGCTGGCGTAGTACTCCTCGGCGATGTCGGAGGCCGCCTCGATCCAGACGATGTGAACCGTGTGGCCCTTGATGTCCATGCCGAGGATGGCGGCGGCGTGCTCCCGGGCCTCCTCGGCGTTGTCGGCCAGCTTGATGCCGCCGGCCTTGCCCCGGCCCCCGACCTGGACCTGGGCCTTCACCACGACCGGGTAACCGAGACGCTCGGCGGCGGCCACGGCATCGTCCACCGTGGTCACGGCCTCGCCCGCACTCACCGGGATGGCGAAGGACCCGAAGAACTGTTTGCCCTGGTATTCGAAGAGATCCACGGCGGAGCAACCTAGTGATCGGCTCAGTTGCACCGGCAATTCCCCTCCGCTCCGCTCGGGCCTTCCCCACCGAGACCGCCCGATACCGTCTCCGGGTCATGAGCCGGGCGACCCTGTGGATCCTGGGCGGGATCTTCGCTGTCGTGGTGGCCATCTGCGTGGCCGGCGCGGTGCTCGCCCTCTCCGCCGACAGCGAGGACGTCGACGTCAACCTCGGCACCGACGAGTTCGAGATCCCCCAGGTGGAGGCCCGGGCCGAGCTGGTGGCCGAGGAGGGCGCACTGCGCTTCGCCGACCCGACGGGGGGGAGCCGGCCCCTCATCGTCAACCACGTGGGCGACGACCCGGAGACCGGTTGGGTGGCGGTGCTGGCCATCGCCCCGGGCACCGACAGCTGCATCGTGGACTGGGATGCCGACGACGGCCTGTTTCGGGACTGCGAGGGCGAGACCTACCCGGCCGGCGGCGAGGGCCTCGACCAGTTCCCCACCCGGGTGGAGGGCAACACCCTCTACATCGACCTCGGCCGGGGCCGCGACGACGAGCCGCAGCCCGACGCCCCCGACGACTCGATCGTCATCACCGGCAACGGCTGACCCGGCTGCGGGCTCGTCGAGCCGAGGGTCGTCGGGGCATGCCGGCGTTCGGGCTGGAGGAGGGACAACGACGCGACCACGAGGGGCTGGCTTCTCGACCCTGCGTCGGCGGTGCCCTTCGACCCGCGACCGTTCGAGCGGTCGACGTCGCCCCTGGAGCCGAATCGCCACCCTGAGTAGCCGATCCGGCCCGCCGCCGACGACCCCGAGGACTGGGCCTACCGATTGGGTAGGTCCAGTCCTCGAGCGTTCTGGAGATCACTCGACTTGGCGCCCGGGCGTCACGGAGCGTGAGGATTCATGCCCCCGACGACGGGGAGCCCGACCCCACGCCCCTTCGGTGCCTCGGTGTCGATCGCCCAGCCCGGGCTCAGGCCGTGGTGTAGGGGTCCCAGGCCACGGGGGCCACCTTCAGGTGGTGGGTCAGGCGATCGAGCACGTCGGCTCGGTCGAGGCCGGACTCGGCACCGTCGACCAGGCCCAGCGTCGGGGCCAGGTCGCCGACGGGCTCGGCGAACCAGGTCGCCCCACCGGGCTCGATGGCCGTCAGCTCCTCGGCCAACGGCGCTAACTCGACCCGGGCCTTGGGGCGCCGTGACCGATACTGGACCCAGGTCTCGTAGCGGTACGTGAAGTGGTAGCGCCGGCCCCGCACGACGAGGAGGGCGAAGCGGTCGGTGGCGTTGTTGACCGCCATCGGGTGGATGTCCTCGAAGGACTGGTGGCTGAAGCGGTGGCCCGACCAGTGGGGCTCGGGGTCGGCGAAGTCGACGACGGCGAGGTCGACATCAGGCTGCTCGGTGAGGGTCACCGCTCCGGAGGCCAGGGCGGCCTCGCTCTCATCGAGCTGGCGGTCCTCGTCCTCCCAGAGGGCCCGCTCCTTCTCCGGGTGGTCGACCAGCTCGGGCAGGCGACCCAACAGCTCCCGGTAGAGCAGCTCGTCGCTGTCCTCCGGCAGGGAGGCCAGGGGCGAGCGGTCGGGATCCGCGTACGCGGCCACCACCATCGACAGGCGGGCCGCGTCCCGGGACCGGTAGGTGCCGAAGTCGCCCGCGGCGGCCAGGTCCTCGAGCAGGGCCCGCCGGGCCAGGGCCTCCTCGGGCCGGCTCAGGGCGTACACGGCCACGAGGCCGTCCTGGTCGAAGTGGTTGTTGGTGACCAGCTCGGCGTCGCCGTGGAGGTCGGCACCCCGGTCGAGGTAGCGGAAGGCCATCTGGGCCGACAGGTCGGCCTCGGTGCCGGGGGGCGAGGCGTAGCCCGGCCAATGGGTCAGGGTCACCACCGTGGCCGGGTTGGGCGAACCGTCGACGACCACGTTGGGTCGGTCGACGGTCTGCTGGTAGGCCTCGTAGCGGAGGGGCATGGACATCGGACGGACCGTACGACCTCAACCTCGGCCGAGGTCAAGGATCTCGCGCGCTACTCGAAGAGGGCGAGCAGCTCCTGGCGGCGGATCTTCTGGGTTCCGGTCTTGGGCAGCTCGTCGACCACCACGATGCGGCGGGGCGCCTTGTAGTCGGCCAGGCGTTCGCCGACCCACGCCACCAGGTCCTCGGGGTTGGTCGTAGCCCCGTCGACGAGGCGGACGGCGGCCACCGGCACCTCGCCCCGTGACGCGTCCGGGGCACCGACCACGCCGGCCTCGGCCACGGCGGGGTGGTCCTCCAGGGTGGCCTCGACCTCGCGGGCGTAGACCGTGTAGCCCCCGTTGAGGATGACGTCCTTCTTGCGGCCGGCGAACACGGCCGTGCCCAGCACGCCCCGCCGGGCGAGGTCGCCGGTACGCAGCCAGCCGTCCTCGGTGATGAGTTCACCGGTGGCGTCCGGCGCGCCCCAGTACCCGACCGACAGCCCCGGCCCCCGGACCCAGAGCTCGCCCTCCTGACCCGGTCCCACGGGTTGGCCGTCGTCATCGACGACCTGGAAGCGGTAGCCGGGGAGGGGCACGCCCAGCGAGTCGCCGAGGCCGAGGTTGAGCAGCGGCGGGCTGATCTTGGTCGCCACCCCGCCCCCGAGCTCGACCATGCCGTAGCCCTCGACGAAGGCGGCCTCGCCGACCGGGCCGATGACGGGCAGCGTGGCGGTGGCGCCGTAGCCCTTGAACCGGCGGGCCAGGTCGCCGGGCATGGCGTCGGCGCCCGAGACCCAGATCCGCACCGAGGTCAGGTCCGCCTCGGCGGCCCCCGCCTCCTCCAGCAGCCGGTACATGGCCGGCACGCCGACGAAGAGCGACGCCCGCCGCGCCTCGATGGCCTCGAGCACGGGCGCGGCCCGGAACCGGGGCAGGAACCACACCGGCAGCCCCGCCGCCGCCAGGCCGATGAGGGTGACGAAGCCCATGATGTGGGCGATCGGGAGGCTGACCACCGCCTCGTCGTCGCGGCCGAGGCCCGGTAACAGCGCGCCGGCGCTGAGTTGGCCGAGCAGGCCCCGATGGCTGAGGGCGACGCCCTTGGGCCGCCCGGTCGTGCCCGACGTGTAGAAGAGCACCGCCGTGGCGGCCGGGTCCTGGACCAGGCAGCGCCCGAGCGGGGCGGCGTCGGCCAGGGTCGACACGTCCGACACCACGAGGGCGGCGCCGGCGTCGGCTTGGACGTGGGCCACCTCCTCGGGTCGCATGTGCGGATTGACCGGCACGGCGATGGCCCCCGCCCGACAGACGGCCAGGCAGGCCAGGAACTGGTCATAGGTGTTGGCGGTGGCCACGACCACCCGGTCACCAGGCACCACGTCGAGGGCGAGGGCCCCGGCCAGCCGGTCGACCCGGTCGGCCCCCTCGGCCTGGGTCAGGGTCGGGCCATCGGGCTCCTCGACCAACCGACGGTCACGGCGGACGGCGGCGGACTGCTCGAGGAACGACCCCAACGTGGTGCCCCGGCCCGCCACCAGGCGGGCCCGGGCCAGGAGCGAGCCGACGGGGAACACCCCCCGACCGTACCGATGCCACCGACCGGCACGGCAGGGCCGGAGGTCCCGGCCGCGGGTGGGACCCGGTACTCGGTCTGGGCGATGGCGAGCGCGCCGAACCCGATGAGCAGGGACAGGATCGCACCGATGTACAGGGACCACTTGCCGATTGCCGTGGCCCCAAGGGACCACGAAACCGGGGCGGGGACCTGAGTAGCCGCTACTCCATCCCGGCCCGGCGGCTACTGGCTCAGCCGACCTTCTCGAGGGGGGCCCAGGCCAGCAGGAGCCGCTTCTCGCCGATGTCGGGGAAGCGGACCACCGCCTCGGTCTTGTCGCCCTGGCCCTCGATGTCCAGGATCACACCGTCACCCCACTTGGCGTGGCGGACGTCGTCGCCGATTCGCAGGCCCAGGCTGTCGGCCCCCGACGGCTCGGGTCCCCGAGGAGCGGACATCGCCTGCTCGACGATGCGGTCCCGGCCCCGGCCGGGATCGGGGCGGGAGCCCTCCCAACGGGCGGCCCCGGCGACTCGACGGCTGCCCCGCCGGTTGCCCTCGATGGACTCGACCAGCTCGGCGGGGATCTCGTCCAGGAACCGGCTGGGGGGGTTGTACTGGGTGGTGCCGTAGAGCATCCGGCTCCAGGCGTGGGTCAGGTGCAGGCGCTGCTGGGCGCGGGTCAGGCCGACGTAGGCCAGCCGCCGCTCCTCCTCGAGCTCGTCGGGCTCCCCCATCGAGCGCATGTGGGGGAACACGCCGTCCTCCATGCCCACCACGAAGACCGCCGGGTACTCGAGGCCCTTGGCCGAGTGCAGCGTCATCAGCACGACCGCAGAGTCCTCGTCGTCGAGCTGGTCGGTGTCGGACACGAGGCCGACCTGCTCCAGGAACTCGTCGACCGACTCGAAGTCCCGGGCCACACCCACCAGCTCGGAGAGGTTCTCGAGGCGGCCCTCGGCCTCGATGCTGCGCTCGGCCTCCAGCTCGGCCACGTAGCCGCTGCGCTCCAGGACGGCCTCCAGCAGGGCCCCCGGGCCGGTGGGCACCACGTCGGCCAGCTCGTCCAGCAACTCGACGAACGAGGCGATCCCCCGGACCGCCTTACCCGTGACCCCCGCCTCGTCCTGACGACGGAGGGCGTCGATGAAGGCCAGGCCCTGGCTGTTGGCCCACGAGTCGAGGCGGCCGATCGTGGCGTCGCCGATGCCCCGGCGGGGGACGTTGAGGATGCGCTTGACGCTGACCTCGTCGATGGGGTTCACCACGGCCTTCACGTAGGCCATGGCGTCCTTCACCTCACGCCGGTCATAGAAGCGGGTGCCACCGATGACCTGGTACGGGATGCCGACCCGCATGAGGTGCTCCTCGATCACCCGGCTCTGGGCGTTGGCCCGGTAGAAGATGGCCAGGTCGCCCCAGCGGTAGTTCTCCTGGTCGTGCAGGTCGTGCAGGCGGTTGGCCACCCACTGGGCCTCGTCGGTCTCGTCGTCGGCGTGGTAGCGGAGGATCTTCTCGCCCGCCCCCTGCTCGGACCAGAGGTCCTTGGGCTTGCGCCCGAAGTTGTTGGCGATGACGGCGTTGGCGGCGTCCAGGATGCGCTGGGTGGACCGGTAGTTCTGGTCGAGGACCACGACGGTGGCGTCCGGGAAGGCCGCCTCGAACTCGAGGATGTTGCGGATGTCGGCGCCCCGGAACTTGTAGATCGACTGGTCGGAGTCCCCCACCACGCAGACGTTGCGGTGCTCCTGGCCCAGCAGCACGATGAGCTCGTTCTGAGCCCGGTTGGTGTCCTGGTACTCGTCGACGAGGACGTGCTGGAAGCGACGCTGGTATTCGACCAGGACGTCGGGGGCCGTCTGGAAGAGGCGCACGGCGTTCACGAGGAGGTCGTCGAAGTCCATGGCCCCGGCCCGCTGGAGCCGGGTCTGGTACTCCCGGTAGACGTCGGCGATCCGCTTCTCGGGTGGGGTGGTGACCAAGCCGGCGTACTCGTCGACGCTGATGAGGTCGTTCTTGGTTGCGCTGATGGCCGAGTGCACCGACCGAGGCGTGAAGCGCTTGGGGTCGATGTTCAGGTCCCGGAGCACGTAGCCGGTGAGGCGCACGGCGTCGGCCTGGTCGTAGATGGTGAAGCCGGACGGGTAGTCCAGCCGGTCGGCGCTGCGGCGCAGGATGCGGACGCAGGCGGCGTGGAAGGTGGAGACCCACATCTTCTCGGCCACCGGCCCGACCAGCGCCCCGACCCGCGACTTCATCTCGGCCGCGGCCTTGTTGGTGAAGGTGATGGCGATGAGGCCGAACGGCGAGACGTCCCGCTCCTCGATCAGGTGGCCGATGCGGTGGGTCAGCACCCGGGTCTTACCCGAGCCGGCCCCGGCAATGACCAGCAGCGGCCCTTCGCCGTGGACCACGGCCTCCCGCTGCGAGGGGTTCAACCCCTCGAGGAGCTCTGCGTGCGCCGCCACCCGCTCACCCTACCGATGCCCCCGACGGCCACGGACCTGTGCGACGGCTCCGCCACGGCAGGCGTTAGCGTCGCCGCCCGTGGCTGACGGCCGAATCTCACGCCTCCGGTCGCGGGTCACCGAGGCGCTGGAATGGGCCACGACCACGGCGTGGCAGCCCGTCGTCATCGCCCGCGCCGCCTACGAGCG
>Ga0315287_10001029_pt1 | contig 25151 bp, 20 predicted proteins | sample YL17G11_0_MG_FD_205037 | JGI IMG/M metagenome (GOLD analysis project Ga0315287, IMG submission 205037) | Sediment microbial communities from Yellowstone Lake, YNP, Wyoming, USA - YL17G11_0 | ecosystem: Environmental > Aquatic > Freshwater > Lake > Sediment | place: USA: Wyoming | collected... | reverse complement strand
CTCCAACACACCCACGGCAGCCGCGCTGACGATGCGGCCGGCAGTCTCCGCCCCGATTCTACCCCTTTCTCATCTTCCCAGACCCGCCGCGAGCGACCCGTGGCACCTCGCAGCTGGTTCGCCGGCTATGCCGGACGGAGACGGATCCGCGACGCGCAACGGACATTCTCCTGCCGCAGAAGGACGTCGAGCCGTCGGATGAACCAGGAGGCCGACGGCGGCGACGTACCTGCGAGCGCCCCGGCCGCGGGGCTGCATGCGCACTCATGCATGGGGAGGTTCTGGTGCCATCGAATCGGCTGCCTGGAATGGCGGGGTTCAGCGTCGTGTGGTTCGGCCAGGTCGTCTCGGTCTTCGGCACGGGCATGACACAGTTTGCGCTCACGATCTGGGCGTGGCAGGTCACCGGCCGGGCCACGGCGCTCGCCCTGGTCGGCTTCTGCGGGTTCTTCCCGCTCGTTGTGATGACGCCGCTCGCCGGAAGCGGCCCCGGATCGGGGATGGGTTTGATGTTCGTCCTGTTCGGGCTCCTCGGAACGCTGGCCGCGGTGGCCGGCTACCTTTACCGGCCAGTGCGTGATATCGAGACGATTCTCCCGGACGCTGTGCCTGACCAGCCGGTGCCGCCTGCGACGCAGGCGACACGTGCTCCAGCCCAGTAGACCGCGCGCAGCGGATATCCTCGCCTCTTGCCGCCGCGTCTATGTAAGGGTATCATCGTCGCATGCGCGCTCACAAGGAACCGCAGACGACGGAGGAGCCGAGCCTCACCCGCTGGGACCCTGACGGGGTGCGCCAGATGCGTCTTCTTCCCCGCATCGACCGGCCGCGGGAGAAGCTGGTCGCCCGCGGACCCACCGCGCTGTCGGACACCGAACTCCTCGCCGTTCTCCTCGGCAGCGGCACGCGCAAGCTCGGGATCCTTGACCTCGCCAAGCGGGTCTTCGAGACGTTCGGTGGCTGCCTGGCGACGGCGGCGCCGCTCGCACTCCAGGAGATTCCGGGGCTCGGTCAGGCGAAGGCGTGCCAGATCGTCGCGGCGATGGAACTGGCGCGGCGCGAGCTGGCGCGTCCACGCGTCGTCATCGAGCACGCGGCCGACGCTCTGCCGTACCTCGAGTCCATCCGCGGACAGAAGCAGGAGCACTTCGTCTGCCTCTCGCTCAGCGGCGCCAACGAGGTTCTCGCCTCACGCACCGTCACGGTCGGTTTGCTCGACCAGAATCAGGTCCACCCGCGCGAGGTATTCGCAGACCCGCTCGCCGACCGCGCGGCGGCGATTCTCGTCGCACACAACCACCCGTCGGGAACCCTCATCGCAAGCCCCGAGGACATCGCGCTCACGTCCCGCCTGGCCAGGGCCGGCGAGCTGCTCGGGATCCGCGTCCTCGATCACCTCATCGTGACGAAGGACGGCTACCTTTCGCTCAAGTCTGCCGGACACTTGTAGCCGACCGATTCCTCTTCCCGTGGTCCTGCGCTAGCGACGCCCCGCGAGCAGCTTCGACTCCCTCAATTGGGTGGCGAGAGCGAGAGCGAGAACGAGGAGCCCGGTCAAGATGAGGAGAGAGAGCGTCATCGAGCCCGACGACGACTTCAGCGCATCCATTCCGAGGATGAAGGCAATCCCCGAGACCTGCCCGACGAGAAGCAGGAGCCCGTTTGACGTGCCCTCCGGTGCCGGGTGCGTGATCTCGGCGCCGTACTGGAACCCGAGCGGCCCCGACGAGAGGAGGAACGCGCCGAGGACGAAGCTCGACGCGAGCAAGAGCCCGTAGCTTGTCGCGAACGTCACCCCGAGCAGCCCAGGGATGGCCCCGCCAAGCGCAAGGAGCATGAACGGCACGCGGCGGCGCAGTCGGTCCGACAACGCCGGAATCACGAGCGCGCCGACGATCCCCCCGATGACCATCATCCCTCCGGCCAGGCCGGCTTGGTCGATCGAGAATCCCCGAGGCCGCACGATGTCCTCGATCCACGTCGTGACGGCGTTGAACAGCCCAAGGCCGATCAGGAAGAGGACGAGAAGGAGGAGGAAGTTACGGTTGCGCAGCATCGACTTGAGGCCATCGAACATGAGCGATCGCTCCTCGGGACCCACGGGGGTTGCCGGCCTCTCCCGCACGAAAACGAAGAACAGAGCGGACGCCGCAGCGGCAGCAATTCCGTAGGCAAGCAGGGCGTGAGGAAGGCTCGTTCGGAGAACGAGGACCGGCGTCACGGCCAGCCCGACGAAGATGCCTCCGTACATCGCAAGCGATCCAAGCCCGGCGGCCGTCGCGCGCTCACGCAACGGGAACCAGCGCCCAGCAAGCTTAGCGATCGCATTGAGGATGAACGGCTGCCCGACGGCAATTCCCACTTGCGCTGCAAGGACCCAGGCGTAGTCCGCGGCCAAGAGGCCGCGCAGCAGGCCGAAGGCGCCGGTCAGCACGACGCCGACTCCGACTCCGACGCGAATCCCGTACGTGTCGAGAACCCACGACGCCGGGATCGAGACGACGATGAACACGAGCATGAAGACGAGGGACAAGAGCCCGATCGCCAGGTCGGAGACGCCGTAGAACTCGGCCGCCACGCGCGTGACGGGCGCGAAGCTGATCCACAGGAGCTGGTTTGCCGCGACGGCCAGCATGAACGCGGCAAGAACGACGAAGCGATACCCAGATGCACGAACCGACGTCTCGGTCATTGAATCCTCCCAGATCCGTGGTGCGGCCGCGGGTTGCGACAGCCGTCACCGTACCCTGAAAAGCCTTCTCTTCTTTCCTCTTCTACAACAGCTCCAGCGCTACGGACATGGACACGTCGATCGACCATCCCGGCTCGCCCGTCCTATGCGAGACCGAGGCCTGCAATCCGAGGCTGCCGCGAGACAGACTGAATACAAGGCCGAGATTCACCTGGTGCGTCGTCGTCGCTGGGACTCCGGATGGCTTGATCCGGGAGAGCGTGTACCCGGCGGTCATAGCTTGTCCTGCGCTGAAATCGACGACATAGGATCCGGAGCCTACGAGAGAGTTCTCGTCGACGAGGTCAAACGGCCCCGAGAAGCTCACGTGGAGGAGGAGTTGGTCATTCGGGCTTGAGGCGAACGCCGCGTCGGCGGAACTTGCGAAGACGGCGCTTTGCGCCCCGCCGTATGGGTCGAGCAGTTCGTAGCCCACTCCGAGCTGCACGGCCCACCCACAGCGGCGCTCCATGCCCGCCGAAAGCACAAGATCCTCGATCATGAGAAGAGCACGCGCGTCCAATTGGACGCCGGTGTCAAATTCCACGATCGCTTCGATGTCGGCCACGAGTTCGCTCGCCGATGGATACTCGCCCGCCCGCCCGATCATGCTCGCCACGGCGAGTACGACATCCCCGGACAAGCCGCCGGGAATCGCATCGACGGAGACGAGAGCCGCATCGATCCGCTTAGCTTTGGCGAGCGGCGTAACATCGACGAATCGCCCGAGGCCGAGCCCGGCGCGCACGTCCAATCCCGGTTGCGGAAGCCCGGTCGACGCTGCCGCCTCCAGGCCACCGAAGAGGAAGAAGATGCCCTCGCTCCACGGATACAGTCGATAGGTGAGCGCTCCCTGACCGAGCCAGGTCGTGGGGACAAAGCCTGACAACGCGAGTTCGGCTGCGCCGACCCACGTGAATCCTAGATTCGGCGAGTCGAAGAGCCGGTCGTAGGCTACGGCCAAGCGTCCCGAATTGACATCGATGATCGGGGTCGCCGCATCGTCGTAGTAGCGGTACGCAAACGTCAGCCGCGCGTCGACCATCGACGACTCAGAAGACCGATAGCTGCACAGGGACTGCGCACTAGCCGCTGTCGCAACGAGCGCAACGAGGAGCAAGCCCATGCCCATCCTCTTCACCTGGCCACCTCCCGCACCGTGCCAAGTCTATGCCCGGAGGCACTGCAGAGCCAACCGGCGGCCCCCCCCCATCCTCCCGACGTGCACCGCGGACGCGGCAGGATCTCGGCGGCTGGACGTTCGGACAGCCGAGAGCTCTTCGTTCCCCGAGGTCACTTCGTCCCACGTTGACGGACCGATGTCCCCTGCCACCAGGGCGGGATAGGCTAGACTCCCGTCCTTCGTTGCCAAAGCGCCACGAGCGCCGAGGGATCCACACAAGGTCGGAAGGAGGCCTTCATGAGCGTAGCTCGTTGCGAGCTTGTCGGCGCAGGCCTCCGGCGCCCGTCGACTCGATAGGCACAACCCGGCCGTCCGTTCTCCCGCAGGACCGATCCATTCGGCAAGTACGCGTCTGTTCGGGCGCCCCGGTCCCGCGAGGCTGGCGTCTCTCGGCGGGGTTCCGACATCACTCGAACTTTGACGAGGGGGTTCGACGACTCATTTGTGGAGGAGCCGCGAGGGCTCACCACGAAGCGCGAGACGGTGGACGACAAGCCACAGTAAGCAAGAACCAGCGCGGGCCGTCAGCTCGCATGAGCATGAGAAGGTTGACCAGGGAGGTCGAGATGCACGAGACGTATTTCCTCTTTGAGATGGCGCAGGCGATTGCCACGGAGCGCATCGCAGACGCAGAGAAGGAGCGGGCCATCCACCGCGCCCACTTGCGAAGCCGTGCCGAGACACGCCTGCAGCGAGCCTTAACTCTCAGCCGGCGCGATGGAATCGATCGCGGGACGGTGGCACGAGAACTCGCCACGCTCCTAAGCGATCGCTCGGAGAACTAGCCTGCACGGGAGGGGAGGGGCCGGCGGTCCCTCTCTCCTCCGATTCCGAGGCTGGGGGGCGGCTGGCCGCAAGCGGCTGGCCGCCCCTCTTCCTCGCCGGGCGCAGCCAGCGCCTCTCATTCTTCTCGTCCAGGCGGCCGGCCGCCCCTTCTCCTCGCCAGGGGCAGCTGTGGCCGCTTTCTCTTTCCCCCGACCACGGTACAATCGCTGTCTGTTCCGGGGAGAGGGGTTCTCGTCAATCGACGGGAGTGGTGTTCCGGTAAGGAGATTCGCATGAAGGTGTTGGTCACGGGACTGTTTGAGCCGGCCGCCGTCCTTGCCATTCGGCGGCTCGGCGAGCTCGGCCACACGGTCGTCGCCGCCGAGGGCCATCGCTTGGCCTACGCCGCCTATTCGAAGCACGTACGCCGGCGCATTTGGGTTCCCAACATGCGACGCCATCCGGACGCGTACGCTCAGGCCATCCTGCGTGAACTCGAGACGGGGCGATACGACGCCTACTTCCCGAACTACGAAGAGATCATCCTCATGAGCCACTTCCGCGACCGCGTCCTCGCGGCGACAAAGACGGCGATGGTCGACACGCAGACTCTTCTCACGCTGCACGACAAGACGCGTCTCGACCGACTCGCGCGCGAGCTCGGCCTCGACACGCCAACGACGTTCGCCCCGACCAGCATGGAAGAGGCGCTCGCGCACATCGCGAAGGTGGAACTGCCCGTCGTGATCAAGATGCGCCAAAGCTCGGCCGCGGCAGGATTCCGAAAGATCGCGACACGCAAGGAATTGGAGACGCAGTACGCCGACGTCGTGCGTGTGAACCAGCTCCCAGACTCGGATCTTCCCTTGATCCAGCAGCTGATTGAGGGCCCGACGACCTGCACGCTGCACCTTTGCCGTGCCGGAGACGTCATCGGAGAAGTGATGTACCAGGGAGTCCGCACGATGCCGCGCACCGGCGGGACCACCGTGTGCCGCGAGAGCCGGCCGGACGCGGCGTGCAAGGAGGCCGCGGCCCGGATGGTTCGCCATCTTGGGTTCGAAGGGTTCTGCGGCTTTGACTTCGTCATGCAGACGGGGACAGGACGTGCGTTCCTCGTGGACGGCAACTGTCGGATCACGCCCGGCGTCGCCATGGCCTACCACGGCGGCTGCGACATGGTCGAGGCGTGGATCCGCATTGCGAACAAGGAAGGGGTGTCGCCTCTCCCGCCGACCCGAACCGGCGTGCGCACGAAGATGGGGTTCGGCGATTTCGTTTGGCTGCTGGAGAGCTACGCCGGAAGCTTCAAGGATTGGCGCGGCGAGCGCGCTCTGCGCAAGACCTGGTGGGCCGATCGTAAGGTGCCCGACGACATCGCCAGTCGGTCCGACCCTCTGCCCATCGTGATGCTTTGGGTCTACATCTCCGCGAATCTGTGGAAGCTCGTCTTCACGAGCTTCGACTCGGCGCAGCTGTTCCTCTTCCATAACCAGTACGTCGAGCGCCCCTGACAGGGAGACACAGCCTAGGGCGCTGGATCGACCAGGACGCGGACGCCGCGCGCTTCCAACGCGGCGATCGATGCCGCGAACGAGCCGTCGATCCGCAGCCCGAGCACGTTGACCTCGTCTCCTTCCCCAAGTCCGGGGTTCTGCACGAGCGGCGTGACATCGCTGACGCGCGTGCCGGAGAGCCCGAGGACTTCGAGCCTCGTCATGCCCGACACCACGCCGACGTCGACGATGGGATTCATGTCGAGCCACAGCCTCTCCAATAGCGTCATGTTCTCCAACGGGCCGACATCGGAAACCAGGTTGTCCCACAAGCTGAGCCGTCGCAGATGCACGAGCCCAGCGAGTGGAGAGACATCGCGGATCCGGTTCTCGCTCAGTCCGAGAAACTCGAGCGTCACGAGCCCCCGCAGGGGCTCGAGGTCCTCGATCTCGTTCTCGCCAAGACTGAGCTTCTTCAAGCTCGTGAGCGGAGCGAGAAACGCGAGGTCGCGCAGCCCTGTCCCAGGAAGTCCCAGCCACTCGAGCCGCGTCAGCCCCGAAAGCGGCGTCGGATCGTCGATCGGGCACGCGCTCAGCCCGAGTTCAACGAGAGCCGTGAGCTCTCCGAGCGGCGCAATGTCCCGAATGCGGCTGCCCCACAGGCCAAGGAATCGCAATTCCCGAAGGTTTCTCAGGGCCTCCACGTCATCGACGCTGTTGAAATCGAGATCGAGTCTCTGCAGCCTGACAAGCCGTCCGAGTGGAGTCACGTCCTCCACGCGGTTGCTACGCAGGATGAGGGTCTCAAGACTCACGAGCCTCGCCAACGGCGAAAGGTCCGAGATGTAGTTCTCGCCGAGATCGAGGACCGTGAGTGCGGTGCAGGCCTCGAGGCCGTCGAGGCGACCGATCTCGGTCGCCACGGCACGCAGCTCCACAAGGCCTCCGAGGCGTTCGCGGGTCAATGCGCCAATCGGAGCGCCAAGCGCCGCGCGCACCGCCGATTCGAGGTGCAAATCGAAGAAGCGGACGCCAAACTCACTCGAGCCGGGTCCCATCACGACGAAGAGGGCGATGCCGGCAACCGCGACCAGCACGCGTCCCAGAGTCCGAGAGATGACGCTCATGGCCAGTCAGTGTACGGCGCGCAACGCGACGATCCACCCAACGAAGAAGGAGGGAGGAAAGCGGCTCTCGTTTCGCTCTCCTCCCTCCCGGAGTCAAGGAGGCGTCGTTGTTTCAGAGGTTTCGCGTCCAGTGTAACGTCCCACGCTCGACGGCCAAGGACTCGCGCCCAGTAGGCTCGGGACGTTGGGCACCTCGCACGGAGACTCGCGCCTATGGGATCGGCCACTCCCAGTGGAACTGGAACGATACACCGCAACAGCTCTTTGTAGAATCGATGCCGAGCACAAGATACGGCTCGCCGCACACGGTCGGGCAGCGGCCGGCGCCCCCGTTCGGACACGTCGAGCAGAGGCAACATGACCAACACGACACGCACGGAACGCAACACGACACGAGACGAACGTCGGCCGATACGACGCCTGCCGTGGTCGACACGAGGATGCGGTAGAAACCCGGCACTACGTCGCGCCCCTCGTCGTCAGTCAGGTCCCACACAAAGTCCTGCCCCCACCCGACGACGTCGTCGAACGCCGTGCTACGCACGAGAACCCCGTCCGCCGTCTCGACAAGCCAACCGAGGAGGAACGGCGTCTCAGTCGTCGAGTGCGCCGTGAAGTAGTCGATCGGGAACACAGTAGAGAACGAGATCATCTCGTTGGTTCGAAACGTCACATAGCACGAGGGCTCAACGCCCTGCGCGCATCCGCAGTCCGCAGATGCCGAGAGCCCCCACCCGAGAACAGCCAGCGCCAACAGCCACCCTACACGCCGCATGTCTGCACCTCCGCAGTTCTTGAAGCTTGTCCAAAGCAGCCGCGGCCGCCAGACCGCGCTAGAGGACTTACCCCCCACGAGTGCCCCGGTTTCGAGGCGGGCCTCAACTCTCCCGCAAGATCCCCTCGCCGAGGACGCTCTCGATCTTCCTCTTGTGGTCGCGTTCTTCGTTCGCCAGGGAGCGGAAGAGAGGGGCCGATTCGCCGCCAAGTTCCGCCAGCCGCTCGTAGAGATGAGCCGAGGCCTCCTCTCGCTTCGACGCCACGACGAGCGCTTCCTGCAGTCCCATGGCGGCGCGTGCCTTGATCTCGACAAGCCACTCGGCCATCGCGAGGTCCGCCGCCTGTTGCGGCCGCGCGACGAGGTCGTTCGGCGTGATGTGTGCGAGCAATTGCCAGTGACTATGCTCCACCGCCCCAAGCTCGCCGAACAGGACGCGAACGGACTCATGGTCGACCTTCCGGGCCCATTCCTTGTAGAACGCCTCGGCTTCCTGCTCGCGCGCCGCCGCGAAGTCGAGCACCTTCTGGAGTGGATCCTTCATCCCGCCCTCCTCCGACCGCCTACCCATTCTCGTTCGCCGCACAGACGGCCGGCAAGTCGACGACCTCACTCTGAGCCACACAACGCGGAACCCTCGGTCCCCGTACGCGATCTCAGGCTACTCGAAGCTCGTGACTTCGTCTAGTCTATGGTTGAGTGAGGATGGAGACCAGCTCAGAGCTGCGCCGCTCGAAGCCTACGGCTCGGAGGAGACGAGTTCGATCCGGTGGCGCACCGTGGCCCCGGGCGGGTCGACCCAGACGATGAGGTCGTAGTCTCCCGGAACGAGGCTCGACGTGTCGAATTCGTATGAGACGAGCCCTGTCGCGAGGGCCGGCTCTCAGTACGTGTAGTGGATGGTCTCGTCACCTCGCTGCCTGCTCGCGATCCATGGCAGACGAGAGCGGGACTCCCTATTCGCGCCGTGAGACGAGCGCCTGGCGTCTCTGCTCGCCGCTTCAGAGTCCGATCTAGCGCATCGACTTGCCCAAACGGCTCATCGGACGCCATTGCACAGTTCGATTTCACCCACCGTGGGATTTCGGGTGGCCTGTCATGAGTCCACCTTGCTGTCGGACCTCGTGATGAGTTAGAGTTGTGATGCGGGTAGCGTCACTGCGATGCATAGGTTGTGTGCCGCTTTCGGCTACTGGAGGCCGATGTATGACGACCAGCATCTTCAAGGCATACGACGTCCGGGGGCGCTACCCAAGTGAGCTGGATGAGTCAACAGCCTTCGCCATCGGGGTCGCTTTCGGGGAGACCCTCCATACGCGCAGCGGAAGCCACGCCATCGTCGGCCGGGACGCACGCCTCAGTTCGCCGGAGCTCGCTCGCGCAGTCTCCGAAGGGATCCGCTCATGCGGGATTCGCGTCAGCGATATTGGGTTGTGCACGACCCCGATGGTCTACTTCGCCGTGAACGCGCTTGCGGCATCGGGTGGCGCCATGGTCACCGCATCGCACAATCCGCCTGAATACAACGGTTTCAAGTTTGTTCGTGAACATGCCATCCCGATCGGCTCGGGAAGTGGCCTCGAGGACATACGGGATGCAGTCTCACAGCGCGGTCCGATACAAGTACAGCGTCGCCCGCGGCGGGGACTCGAACAGCGGTCCGTTCTCGACGCATACGTCAGGTACTACGTCGAGCGCTTCTCCGGTATTCGCGCCCCATCTTTGGTGATTGACGCGGGGAATGGCGCTGTCGGGGCAGTGCTTCCTGCGATTCTGGATAGTCTCGGGATTGGCTGCGAACGACTCTACTTCGAGCCGGATGGTCGTTTCCCGCATCACGAAGCGGATCCGCTCAAAGACCAGAACGTTGCAGACCTGCGCAATGCTCTTGCGAACCACAGCGGATCCATCGGCGTGGCCTTCGATGGAGACGGGGATCGAGTTGCTTTCCTCGACGAAGAGGGCGAGCGCATAGGCGGAGACCTGGCCACCGCGCTCATCGCGCAGTACATGCTCTGCGAGTCGGGACCCAATCGCGTCGTCTACGATGTCCGCTCGAGCCGGGTTGTGCCCGAGACCGTTGTTGGCTCCGGTGGCACGCCGATCCGGATGCGCGTTGGGCACGTCTTCATGAAACACTGCATGCGCGAGAACGAAGCTCTCTTCGGCGGTGAACTGTCAAGCCATCACTACTTTCGCGAGTTCTTCTACTGCGACAACGGCATCCTGGCCATGCTTCACCTGGTCCGGCTCCTTGAGAAGACACGCCAAACCTTGCGGCAGGCTGTCGCTCCGCTTCGCAAGTACTGCCAGTCGGGCGAACTGAACTACCGCGTCCGTAGCAACGACTCCTGTCTGCGGGCTGTCGCACAGGCGTTCAGCGACGGCGCACAAGATACCCTGGATGGCCTGAGCGTCACGTACCGCGACTGGTGGTTCAACCTCCGCGCTTCCAACACCGAGCCCCTAGTCCGGCTTAACGTCGAAGCTGCTGATCCTGATATGCTTAGACAGAAGACGCGCTTGGTGCAGGAGGTGATTGCAGCGCAGACGCCCTAGGCGGTTGGCCGACGTTGATCTCACGGGATGCAGGAAGCATGCGGGCTCTCGTGTCGGACCACGAGCATAGGATGGATCTAGAGTCGGGTGGTGCAGGTCCGCGTGGCGGTTGTCGAGGGGAAGGAGGAACCAGGCGTGCATGCAACGTACGCGGTCGTCATGGCGGGAGGAGTGGGCGAGCGCCTGCAGCCAATCAGTTCCGCTGAGAAGCCGAAGCAGTTCCTGGCATTACTCTCCGCGAAGACGATGCTGCAGGAGACCGTCGATCGCATCCTGCCAATCACCCCGCTAGAGCAGGTCTACGTATCTACTGGGACCGCGTACGTCGGCCTCGTTCGGGAGCAACTGCCTGATCTTCCCAATCAGAATGTCCTTGCCGAACCGATAGGGCGGGGGACAGCTGCATGCATCGGTCTGGCCGCTATCACCATTGGGCAGCGCGATCCGAACGCCGTGATGGTAGTGCTGCCTGCGGACCATCAGATTCGGGACGTCGCGCGCTTCCGGACTGTGTTGCTCAACGCCATCGAGGCTGCGCGGGCCGGTGATCGTCTGATCACTCTCGGAATCGACCCGAACCATCCATCGACTGAGTACGGTTACCTCAAGGCTGGAGAGCAGATTCCCATGTCTGGAAGCCAGCTGCCCATTCGTCGGTTGGAGCAGTTTGTCGAGAAGCCAACGAAGGAGCGGGCTGAGCAACTCCTTTCGGAGGGCGGGTACTACTGGAACAGTGGCATGTTTGTCTGGCGTGCGACAGCCATCCTGCACGAGATCGAGAAGTACATGCCGGAATTGCACTCCGGGCTCAGCAGGATTGCCAAAGCGCTCCGGAGCCAGGCGGATGCGAGTCAGGTCATTCTCGAGGTGTTCCAGAATCTCAAACCAGCATCCATCGACCGCGGAGTCATGGAGAAGAGCACGAAGGGCCTCGTGATCCCCACCGGAGACATGGGCTGGAGCGACGTCGGCAGTTTCGAGTCGCTTCGGAAGGAGAAGACCATACAAGAGAAGCCCTGGGGCTACGAAGAACTCTGGGGGCTCACAGCCAGCTACGCAGGGAAGATCCTTCACATCCGAAAGGGACAGAGCCTGTCGCTGCAGTACCACAACACGAAGGATGAAACCATCCGCGTCCTCAGCGGGCAGCTGCGGCTTCTTCATGGAGACAGCGCCGATAGCCTCACTCCGCAGGAGCTCTGCCCAGGCGAGCGGTTCCGCATTCCCCCTGGGCTCCTGCATCGAATGGAGGCCATTGAGGAGTGCGACGTGCTGGAGGTCTCGACTCCGCACCTGCTCGATGTCGTGCGGCTGGCAGACCACTACGGCCGAGTGGGAACCTAGCGAAACACCGGGCGCATGAGACTCTACCTCCTAGCTAGCTTGACGCCCGCCAGTAGTCGAGCAGGTCCGCAAGGCTCTGCTCTAGCGTGATCCGCGGTGTCCATCCTAATGCCAGACGGATCTTCGCGTTGTCCCCCACCAACGAAGGAAGGGGCTCACCTCGATCGGTCTCCTTTCGCGCAATGGCTTTCAGATCTTCCCGGCCGGCCAGGTGACGCAGAACCTGCAGTATGTCCCGTATGTGCCAGCCCTTGCCCGAGCAGACGTTGTACACCTCGCCCGCGTCGCCGGCGCGCGCCAAAAGTAGATAGGCGCTCACAACATCGCGAACGTCCGTGAAGTCCCTTATTGCTTCAAGATCCCCGACGCTAACCTCCGTTGACGACGGGACCCTCCCAAGCTCCGCGATCTGCTTCGCGAGCGCAGAGCAGACGAACTGCGGAGACTGCCGCGGCCCTGTGTGGTTGAACGCACGCGCCATGACAACCTGCAAACCGTGCATCCGAACGTACGCACTGCACAGCTGCTCACCGATCATCTTGCTGGTTGCATAGGGATCGATAGGTGAAAGCGGCCAGGTCTCCCGAATCGGCTGCTGGTCGCGTGGCACCACCCCATACTCCGTTCCAGAGCCGACGAAGAGCACGCGTGTAGACGGGCTCCGCGTCCGAACCGCCTCGAGGACGTTCAGCGTCCCGAGGACGTTCGCACGATACACTCGCCCTGGATCCTGCCACGCCGTCGGAATGTGACTGACCGCTGCCAGGTGGAAGACGAAGTCGACCGGAGCCCCAGCAAGGACCTCTCCGAGTAGCTCAGCGCCTTGTTCGAGGTCAAGCGCACGGAACTCCACCTGTCCCGAAGGCTCCTCCCGAGGGCCAGCGTCCGCGCGATCCACGCCCATCACGGTCATACCCTCCCGCAGCAGCAAGTCTACGAGGTATGTCCCTACGAAGCCGCGAGCTCCGGTGACGATTGCACGCGTCATGCAGCAGAACCCTTCAGCAGTCGCATGTCTGACTCGACCATCATCTCCACGAGCGCCTGGAACGACACGCGTGGTTCCCACCCCAGCACACGTCGCGCCTTGGCTGGACTTCCGAGCAGCTCTTGCACCTCAGCAGGCCTGTACAGTGCTTCATCGCTGACGACGTACCGCCTCCAGTCCAGATCCAAATACGAGAACGCCGCTTCCACAAACTCCTGGACGGAGTGAGCCGTGCCAGTCGCCACAACGTAGTCGCTGGGCTCTTCCTGCTGCAACATGCGCCACATCGCTTCGACATAGTCGCCAGCAAAGCCCCAGTCTCTCCTCGCAGCCAGGTTGCCGAGCCGTAGTTCCTTCGCTAGTCCGAGCTTGATCTGGGCTGCTGCATGCGTGATCTTCCGTGTCACGAACTCGAGTCCACGTCGCGGCGACTCGTGGTTGAACAGAATGCCGGATGACGCATGAAGACTGTAGCTCTCGCGGTAGTTGACTGTGATCCAGTGAGCGTATGTCTTAGCAACCCCATAGGGGCTCCGCGGGTAGAAGGGCGTCAACTCCGTTTGCGGAACCTCCCGCACCTTCCCGAACATCTCGCTGCTGGAGGCCTGGTAGAAGCGGGCATCTGGCTTGGCTTGTCTGATCGCTTCCAACAACCGCGTGGCGCCGAGCCCGGTCACTTCACCCGTGAGCAGAGGCTGGTCCCAGGATGTCGGGACAAATGACTGGGCAGCCAAGTTGTAGACCTCATCGGGCTTCACCTTTGACACTAGAGACACCAGAGAGCAGATGTCGTGCATATCGCCAGATACGATCTTCAGCCTCGGCAGGAGGTGCTGGATCCTCTCAAATGTGATGGTGCTTGACCTCCGCGTCATCCCGAAGACCTCGTATCCCTTCGCTAGAAGGAACTCAGCCAGATAGGAGCCATCCTGGCCTGTGACACCTGTGATGAGAGCGCTTCTTGTCATCCCTACCTCCTCGCTGATTGCGACCGAGCGTTTTCGAACCACTCTAGGACCTTCTCAACACGGCGCCAAAGTGCTTCGGAGAGAAGATCCTGTCACTGCGAAAGGCGTTCCAGGATCACCCCCCCGAACAAGTACGAACCCGGTGGCGCAGCCACGCGGAACTCCACATGCGATGCCCCCTCTGTGTGGAACTCACACTGCACGCGACCACTCTCGCCGAGAAGGACGCGCTCTTCAGCCAGCGTAGCGCGCCCCTCATCCGCGACTACAGAAAGGAGCGCTGCCTGCCCGCTTCCATCCTTTGGAGCCAGCTCATACCGTACTCGGTAGTCTCCCTCATTGAGCGCTATGTACGGCCCGTAGATCAACAGCAAGTCATCAGGGACTGGGCCGTTCAGGACAAGCATGTCCGTCTGCCGATCCACCTGGACCCTCGCAACCCAAACGGGGACACTAAGTGCGGTAGCATCGAGGCGAATCGAAGTCCCCACGATTCGGAACACTGCCGCGACCTCGTCCTCGTACACAAGTTCTAGATCGGCGGTCGCTGCCATCAGGAGCCTCGTGCTCTCATCGATTACGTCCTTGTGGACAATAACGTGCGTTATGCCCAACCACCCCAGACGAACAAGCGTGCTCTGTTCCGAGGGATCGCGCAGTTGAACCTTGAGAGCTAGATCGAGACCTGCAGCCGGTTCGCCGTTGAACATGGGTTTCAGGTGCACACGCTGCCACAGCATGTACTCGTAGAGGTCCCACACGTTTAGGTGGTCGTCGGTCTTGGTCGGTGGCCAGGCCAATGGGTACTCTGCAATCGCCCGAATATCGCCCTGTTCTGCCAGCCAACTGTAGACCGCGGGTGGCCGAGTAAGGTCGATCGTCTGTGGGAGCGCAAGGAACTCGAATAGCACGAGGAGGAGGACAAAGGTACCCACTCGCCTGCGGGCGTGGACCCTACTCAATAGCCATGCGAGGCCAAAACCAGCAAGCAGAACCGACGCCACGGCGACAACTAGCCCAAACCGCGCGTAGACCCGGAACAAGGGGAGGACCTTGTGCAATAACAGGCCGGGCATTGGAAGCCTCAGGCCAAACGCGTGAACAGTCGGAGGCATAGAGCACAGGAATGCAGCCACAGCGAGAGTCGACAGGAACACTGCCAGGAATCTCTGCTCCGAGCTGCGAGAGCGCCACATGCGCAGGAAGCCAAGTGTCGCCAACACTAGTAATGTGATTCCCAGATACAGCGTGCGTTCGTGCGTATATGAGGCGTCCTGGTCTGACTCGCCGAGGCTTTGAGCTAGCCCTCCGAGTAGCGGGTGAACCGAGGGGGGGACGAAGTAGTTCCACGTTTGCGCGCCGTATGAGTACAGCTGCTCGCCTGGCTTTCCAAGAGCCACCTCGCCAGCATCCGGCCCTGCGCCGAGGAGTTGCGGGACTCCCAGCAAGGCACAGAGCGTGATCAACGTCATTGCCTGAGCCGTGCCCCGTAGCGTAGGGAGTCTCCATCCCCGCAGCTGCGGGTTGAACATGCAGAGGGTGACGAACAGGCATATGATAAGAAAAAAGAAGACACCATAGTGTGGTTCAACCCAGAAACACAGGCCCTGCGCAAGTACAATGCCACCCGCGGTATACCATCGCGGGCGTCGGAGGAAGAGGACTAGCGCCAACAGGCCGAGGGGCAGCAACTCGACGTGCGCCAACTGCAGGTGATAGCTCGACATTGCCCTCGCGTAGGGAAGGTTGGCGTAGGCTAGGCCACAGATTCCGCCAGCAGCTGGGCTACCGGTCAGGTAGACTACCAGTCCATACATGCAGAGTACTGCCAGCAGGTATGTGACCAGTTGCGAGGTGTTGAAAGCCCGCACATCGCTGGCGCCAAGCGTGATCCAGAAGCCGGGCGAAGATGGGAGGTAGTCGACTGCGGAGCCTCCCGTAGCGTTCCCAAGTGGGTAGTTGACGAGGGTTGTCCACGAGGTCTCGGCCTGGCCCGCCGCCCATAGCCTCCACACTGTGAGGTAATTGTCGGACTCCCGACACGACAGATGTGTGTCCGCTTGCCAGATCAATGGGCCTCGAAGGATTTGGTGCAGTGCCAAAGCAAGCAGTAACACGACGAACCCGGCTCGTACAATCCTACGTGCGCGCACGCGCATCTCGCCCTTCCGCAGGCATCTCTGGGTCTGAGACTTTACCTGCAGGACGCCCCTGCCCGCTTCGCTTCCGAGCACTCGCGGCAACTCCAAGGCACAGACCGCCAGCATGAAGGAAGAGAGCCATCGTTGCTAACTCGTCTGCCGCCGGAACCTGGCCCACCCAGAGCGCCACCGCCGCCCCAAATATCAGGATCTGTCCCTCAAGGAACGCCACTCTGTCTGCACGGGGAACACGAGTGGCGCCGCGCACAGACCGCGCGCGCCTCCACCCCGCCGCAAGCAGAAGCGGGATGAAGAGAAGGGAGAGCGCCGCCAAGAGAATCGCCCACGAGTACAGGCACGTCACTGGGACCTCCGCACTTGCCCTTCCAAGCCGCTGGGCTCTGCCAATACATCCGCGCGGCTCACTAGGCCCACCACCCTGCCCGTCTCGTCCCCTTGCGGCTCTTCAAGTGGCGCGTGGCCCTGGACAGACCGCGCCAGCGCCTCGCCGAAATGCGTGGAGACTCGCGCGCACATGTTCGCAGACGTGTCTCTTGCCACAGGGCCACCAGAGGTCATCTCGCCGCCATGCGCATGTAGACAGCAACCGTCTCACGGGCGGTTCGCTCCCAGGTGAACCCCTGCGCATATGCACAGGCCTCCTTCACGAGCGTCTCGTAGTCCTGTGGGTGTTCAATAACCTCCCGTATCCGATCTCCCAGCTCTTCGACTCTCGGGCACTTGATCGCGTATTGGGTCACCTCAACTGGTATTCTGGCGTTCTGGAACACGATGACTGGAGTGCCGCAGCTCTGTGCCTCCAGGACTGGAAACCCAAAACCTTCGTGGAAACTCGGCAGCACAAAGACGGACATGGCGCTGTAGCACTCAGGGAGTCTCTCTGTTCGCACTCGGCCCCAGAACTTGACCCTGTGGGAGATGCCAAGATCCCGAGCAAGGGTCTCAAGCTCGTCCCGATCCGGGCCATCCCCGTAGATCCACAGCTCTGACGCGGGGATGTCTGCGCGCTGCCAGAGTTCGGCAGTGGCCGTGATCAATGCTCCGACGTTCTTCCTCTTGTTAAGTGCTCCAAGATAGCCAATCACGGGATGCGCTGCCGCTCGCTCTCTGCCAACGAAACCTCCGTCGATCCCGAGATGGACAACTGTAATCTTACTCTCAGATACGCCACATGCGGTGACGAGCTCCATCTTCGTCTGCGCTGAATCCGCGATGATGTGTGATGCATACTGTACGGCTATCCGGCGCGACCATCGGGAGAACATGCCATAGAGCCGAGCCTGCGTGGATAATCGCCACTCCGCCGCGCCTGCTACGTGGTGAATGGTGACGATTCTGGGCGGTCTGATCAGGGGGAAGAGCCAGCCCTGCGTCTCGGAAAGGGCGTGGTACACGTCGTATTTCGACCTGGAAAGTACCAGTCTCGCGAGAGGGAGGAGGACATCATAGACGAGAGGACTCAAGATATGTTCATAGGCGGGCACTCCTGGCACAGTCCTGTCCGTGAAATGCACTGCAGCGATCCCCTGCGCGGCAACTCCGCGCAGAAGGCGTCGAGCGTAGTTCTCAACTCCAGAAGGGGTATCTCGCCGTAGAGGTCTGTACAGGATCGCAACTCTCATCGCAGATAGGCGAGAACACTGCAACTCACGAGACATGAGGGCGCAGTACACGGAGGAGCAAACTCTGATATGGTCAGAGTCGTCCCCTTCCACCCTTGATCCAGGCCTGTTGCAGGCGTCCGCGCCTACGCATCACCCATCCTTCTCCATGTAGATTGACTAGAGAGACCAGCACAGTCAGCACTGTATCATCTCTTACTGCCGCGCCGACCGACACAAGAGCGACGGGCCGGCACTCCCCTCTTTCACCACCTGCCCTGCCTGCAGTGAGCCTCTGTCCGGGAGTACCGCGAGCAAGGCCGGCGGCTACCGCGCATCGCCCGGTCGGAAGTCGCGCGATGCTCTAGATACAGGCCGCTCGGCACACGCCATCTCCCCGGCCCTCATGCCCGCAAGGCATTGTGCCTGCGGTACGCCACTTCTGCCATCGGCGGTTCGGACTAGGGCCGTTGGTTCGTGTACACCAGCAAGAGCTCGCTACCGGTCAGCGCACGATTGTAGATCCGCAGTTCGTCGACAAACCCTCGGTCCAACCTACGCGGGTTGAGGAGCAAGGGCTTGTCGGACACCTGAATGCTCCCCTGGAGGAGTGCCGAGCGCCCCAGGATGCCATCCACAACGTTGGCAATACGTGACACCCCAGAGCCGTCGATGTCTCCATACACGAAGCCGACCATGTGCCACTCGCCAAACGGAATCGAGCTCACCCCTTGCGGGTAGCGGTCTTTGCCATCAATCACGATAGACCCCATGATCTGACAGGTATCCCGCGCAACGTACGCATAGAGTGTGTACGCACCCGGCTTGCGCACCAACTCGTAGGCCTCAACCCCGACCCTGTCGAGTTGCACCCACAGCAGTACGGTCATCGCTTGCGTCAGATTCAGAGCGGGAGCGTTTCCAAGATTGACATAACCTGTGACGCCATCAAAGTAGAGCCCTGCTCCGGAGATGCCCGTTGTCCAGAGCGCATCGAAGACCGTCCCGTACATCTGCGAGACGTCATCGAGGACGGAAGAGCCCCACGCTTCATCGAGTCGCCAGTGCCCCGCTAGCCCTTTCGTCACATCTGCCGCATTGGCACACACGACCCACACCACGGCCACCAGCAGGACGACCATGGATCTCACTACTCGCACAGTCACTTCCTCCTCCTTCCCGGAATCCCAGATTCCGGACCTACGTGCCCTCTCGGCCACCGGCGCGATCCGCGGCACTCGCCACACTACGTCGTGGGCCGGCCACGCGCGATACGGCTGCCCGCGAGTCTAGCAAGGCCTACTCGAGAACCAGCAGTGCCTTCCCCCGGACGTCGGTGGCTCCAGCTCTTGCGACAATGATGCAGTAGAATATGACCGACGACCAGGCCAGCAATACACTGTCCTATAATGCAGATGGCATAGATCGCATTCCCGCCGAACTGCACAATCCCGCCACGGAACTCGGACGACGTGAAGACGAATCCGTTGATCAGACCGTACAACGGTACGTGCAGGACTGTGCCGTCGCCCGCCGCGTAGTCCCAGTATGGGTGGTACGTCTCGCTGACGGCGATCGTCGATGGAGTCACCTCCATTGCGTTGATGTTGTACCGCGTTGTGTTCTCTCGCTCGTACACCACCTCCTTTGCGACCCCATCGGGTGCAAGGGGCAGCAGAGATCCACGGAAGATCGCAACTGCATAGACAAACGGGAACTTGACGCCGAACGTGTGCATGCCCTGGTTCCCAACTTCGAAACGCGCGCGGTAGAGGCCCGGTGAGACCTCGACGAATGAGCTGCATTCTCGACCGTCCAAGACCACGCTGCTTGTGCCTACCGCAGAAGCTGGGAGCGACCTGCTCTTTACTAGAACGGTGTACTCCCCGCCGAACGGGAAGTCTACGTAGCGTGCGAGGTAGCTGTGCTCTACAGGCTCCACATAAACGTAGTCGACTCCGATCTGCGCCCCCCTATCTGCCCACACACGGAACTCGAGCCCTGACTTGATCTCATCGGGGACGACGAAGATTAGGTCCACTGTACGGTATGCGCCGATCGCAGCGAAGTCACTGCACCTGAGGACGGCCGAGGCAAGCACTCCACTGCCCCCATCGTCGTTGACGTCTACCCTGCCGAGGACTTCCCCGAACGGCGTAGCACAGAGCTTCATCCTGAATCTCGCCACGTACTCCCCACCGCGCTTCAGAACTTTGGTGTAGGGGCCTGTCACGGTGCTCCCCCCCTCAACTGGCCCGAGGCGGGCGTATCCGCTGAATGCATCGGAGTCGCTCTCCACGGTAGACGCTCCCCTGAGTTCTGGAGCTGTAAGGAATAGGGAATCTGCCTCGAGCTTGCCTTCCTCGGCGCTTTGCTCGAACCACTCTGGAAGCGGAGCCGCCGCGAAGTCGACTCCGTCCACGACGTAGACGAGCTTCTCGAGAGGGGAGGGCTTGCCGTTCCCCTCCACGGTGCCGGTGGCTTCACCAAGGTCTGTTTCGTTACGGCTTGCCACGGCTGCAGAGTCGCCCAGCAGGACAGTATGCTCCCGATACTCAGACCCCTGAACGAAGAGGAGATCGGCGCAGTCGATCAGGCGGAGGCGCTCATCCTGGTCTCTTGTCTGGTCCAGAAAGGTCAGCGCCGTGGTTGAGGTGTGTGCCAATCCCATGCCCAGAACCGGCAAGATCGCCTGCTCACTCCCGAGGATGACACCCAACTGATCCAGCCCGAATACCCGAGGGAGATGGCCGGGCACCTCGAACACCCGCCCTCCGCCCGGACCGGCGAACACTTCCTCTACTCCCTCCAGGCTCGCGAACGCGGCAACTTGCTCCGGGAGAGCCTGGACCTGGGCGACGACATACTGAACCCCTACAGCTGACAGCAGTTCTGACGTCTCTCTGTAGCCGAACGCACGGCTAGTGATACTCGTACCGAGAAAGCGCCAGAACTCGTCAGTCTCCACGCCCCACGCATTGTCCCTCTTCGAGAAGATCGGACTGTATATGCCCACGTCGAGCGTCGTTATTGCAGGGAACCCGTCGAAACGAGGAACCACGCTCCCGTAGTACATCGCTCTGTATGGCAGGTTAAGGACGCGTGAGTCGCCAGGCTGGCGACTCACCCAAAGGTACGGTTCCGTGTACGCGGAAGGCACGTCGAACGCCTCCACGACCCCAGTCAGCGCAGCGCCAGATGGTACGAGCACGGCTACCAGAACGACCAGCGCCGTGATCGCGGACGCCGCCCTGCCGGCGCCTACACGTCGCCAAGCCGTGCCGTCAATCGCCATCATTGTGTGTGCCGTCAGTAGCGAGAAGGCCGTGGCAGTCATGAGCCCGAATCGGGAGGCGACGCGCATCGTGTCCCAGAGAGGGACCTTGTCGAACAGGAGAATGTAGAGTGAGCCAAACGCACCATTCGGGCCCTTGCTCAGGAATACACAGACCAAAGCGGCTGCCGCAAGGGCTACGACCTCTTCCCGGCGCTCTCTCTTCAGGAGGAGAGCTGCGAATGCGACGAGAGGCATTCCGAGTGCCAACGCACGCGCCAACGTCGGGGGAATCCCAGGCCAACTCCATCCCCCGGCTGCCGTTCGAGCGATCGTAGAGTTCTCTGTCGCCTCGAGGCCCAGAGCCCCCAGGGTGTTCGCGTTGCTGTTCTTGTATAGCTCTGCATAGCTCCTGCCGACTGCAGATGTGTACCTCGCTTCGCCAATGCCCCACGTCGCGCACAGCGGTTGCAGGAGGAGCAGCAGGCTTGCGGCTGCAGCAAGAAGCGCCCTCTTCGTGCCTATCCTCCGCATGATCCACATCACCACGCCAACAACCCAGAGGAAGACAAGAGCCGTCATTATGTAGTTCGGTGATGCCAGCATCCCGAGCATCAGGAGAAAGATGGGAAGGACCACGAGAGCACTCTTTCTCCCGTCCAGTATCGCGCGCTTGTAGACAACAAGCAGAGCCGGGAAGACCGCATAGGGCAATGCGATGCTTACATGTCCATCCACGATGTGAGACAGGAATGAAGGATTGAGTGAGTATACGAGCCCCGCCAGTACCCCGGCGAGGCTGCCTCCAACCAGCTGCAGCGCCGCCCAGTACATCAAGATGCCGGCGAGGAAGACGGCTCCAACGAGCATCGCCTTCTCAAGGGTCGCCGGGCTCATTCCGGCCACACCGGTGAACAGCCAGCGTGCAAGGCTAAGCACAGGCGCCGGAGAGGTGGCGTGGCCAACTGATGTGAAGGCCCGCCATGTCGAGAAGTAGCTGCCCGTCTCCTTCATCATCTCCGTCTCGAGCACACCGCCCATTGCATCAGCGCCACCCGGGAACGTCCCGCCGACGAGCCCCCTGCAAACGAACAGGCTGAGCGTGAGAAAGAGAAGGGCAGCCAGCACGTGGAAGCCTGCGTGTTGGCCCGTCTTCGCCGAATCTCTGCCAAGCCTCTCCATCTCAGTTCCCATCCCCGTCTACAGACCTCGGCGCCTCTCCTGCGAGTGGCCATGCGAGTGCTGTGTCACAGTAGAGGCGGTCGCTCCTCTCACCAATTCGGCAAGGAGGTCGAGGCCAAGTCCTGACCTTTCACATAGCCATGCTGTCCTCTGCGCAATGCTTCGACGCAATGCCATTGACTCAGAGAGCGCGACCTCAGCGAGCTTGGCCAGGCTATCGGCGGCCACTTCGTCGCAACGCACGACGTAGCGCTCTAGTCCATACAAACCGAAGAGCCCGTACGCCTTGTCGTTGAACGCGATAAGGATGCAGGGGATCCCCAGTGACAGGCCGCCGATCACCGGATGCATGCGTAGGCTGATCACTAGATCGCAGACCTGCAACATCCCTTTGAGTTCTCCGGGGCCATAGTGGCCAGCGACGACCCCGATCTCAACACCCTCACCGGCGAGCCCTCGCAGCTCGTACCCTACGCAGACGTCGCCGCTCTTCTCTGACAACGTGTTGTAGCTATTCGGGACAAACAGGAAGTATGTCCGCTGCCCTTGACTGAGGCGCTTGAGTGCCTGGGCGACTTCCTGCATGAGGCTGCTGTGCTCTGCCGGGTCAAGCACCTGCCCCAAACAGATGCCGATCACCCTGTAGCCCTTCCTACGCACTGCTGCTACGTCTATCCCTTCGCGCTCCAGGTAGTCCTGCACCTTCTCCTCCCCCGCCGAAGGAAGCAGGAACGCGGGGTCTGGTGTGATCTGAACTCGTGAGACATCGATTCCCTCCTTCGCTAGCCTGTCCAGGCTCGTCGGATCGCGCACGGTCACTGAAGCGGCGCGCTTGACAATCCGCCTGAGCAAGGGCCCAAAGAAGGCCCACGGCCCAAGTGATTGGGCATATATGATGACCGGTGTCCCCATCAACCCCGCTAACCACAATGGGTATATGTGTATCAGGAATCTGCGTACCTGGTCGACAACGCCGGTCGTATAGTACCATACGAAAGCTTCAGCACTGAGGTCGACGATGGTTCCCGCTTCCGAGTAGCGCCTCAGGGTCCTGGAACGAAACGTGCACTTCAGTCCGACTTTCCGCAGCGCGGCCGATGCGCCCGCAAGCAGAAGGACGCCGCCCGCCCGTAGCGGAGACTGAATGACCGGCGGCGTCACGGTCATGCCAAGAGTAGCGAGATGTTCCTGCATGTCCTGCTTCTCGGGATAGAATAGCTCCACTTCCAGTGTCAGGTCTGGGAGTCTGGCTCGCAACCCTGCTGCCACTGAGAGCAGGATGGCAGCGGTTCCCCTATTCGACATACTAACGATCCCTGTGATTAGGGTCTTCACTCTGCAGCCCTCTGTCTCCGCATGATGGCACGGAGATGCCTTCGGCCGATACATTCCAGCACGCTACTCCCTATTCTGGATGACATCGTCATCCGCCGGGCCAGCAGAACGAGTGTTCGCGCCCACGTCACGAGGCTGGGGCCGCGGAGCTGTTCTACACCTCTGCACTCGGGAGATGTACCTCGCGCAATTCGCGTTGCCATGCACCTCAAAGCGACATGCCGTCGTTTGAAGTTGACAGAGGTGGCCTGCGCACGGACGACCTCTCTCCCGGATGCCGGACGCAGCTCTACGACACCTCTGGAGGCAGCCTCGGCCAGTATTGCGGCCCCGCGAGCGGTTCGGGCAACCGCAATCGACACACCCCGATCCGCATCCGACGCATGGCGTTCCGTCCACGCGTCTCCAAACGAGATATCCGCTGATTCGGCGAGCGCGTCCCAACAGGCAAAACAACCCCACGGAAGATCGGCCCGTACCGCGGTCAGATACTCGCCGAAGGGTATTGTCCTGGAGGCCGTCCCATCGCGCAGCAGCGCCCTGAAACCTCCCGGCCAACCTCCTCCGCGGAACTGGAGTGTGCTTACTTGAGACATTCGCACGCCGAGTACATCCAGGAGGTACGGAGTGGCTCTCAGCGACGACGTTCCACTGCAGAATAGCCCCAGAAGCAGGCTCATTCGCTCTTTGATGCACGGATCTAGCGATTCTGCAAGACGTACCCCTTGGACGTGACAAGGGAGACCGACCAGTGCATACTGACCGGGAGAGCGGCGTACGGTCTCTAGGGCTTCATTCACAGGAATGGGTATATACTTAGACCCCATTGCTCCGCGCACCTGTTCTTCCGTTCTCGCCACCATCGCTGAGGGGCGGAGCCAGTCTACCTGTGATGATCCAACAACGATAGCTCCGTGAATATCGCCTCGTTGAAGGAGTGTGATGAGGAGGGCGCTAACGAGCCCCCCCGACGTCGAGTCTTGCCTCAGTCCCGCGTCGCTGGCCCAACCGTGGTAGCATCCGACATGGCTTCCAACACTGAGAGCTTCGTTGTATGAGCGTACGTGCGTTCCTCTCCAGTGGGTGGGCGCCCGCGGTTCGTGTATGAGGGTCAGATACGGGCACACCTCCAAACATGTGCCGCAGCAAGTACATCGCCTCACGTCGATGGAAGGGCCAAAGAGTCCGGCCTGGTCTGGCGTCATCGCTATGGCACCGGCGGGGCACATTCCCGAGCACGTTCCGCAACCGAAGCAGGTCCTCGGGAGTCGTGGCCGCTCACGTCCGTAGCGGTCTTCCATTCTAGTGCGCATTTCCAACTCCGCCAGTTGTGCCGTCGGCACTCTGGGCACCACTCACTCGCTGATCATGCAGATCTTGACAAGGAAAGCGCCAAGCACCCTTGTCCACTACGCCGCGCACGACACGCTGTCCTGCTGTCCTCACCCCCACCTAGTTGTCCTGCCTTGGCAAGGGTGGAGTCCTTCCCCCTCGGATCACTGCGCGTGCGTAACCCAGGGCAGCAGCGGAGTATCTTGTGCCTTGGTAGATGGCGAACCCGCCAAGCAGGACTGGGTGTGCGGCAAACACTCTCCATCTGCGAGCAAAGCTGTTTCGTAAGGGACTAAGCTGGCGCGCCGCTGTGCCGGGCCACTTCTTCA
>Ga0315287_10001028_pt1 | contig 25155 bp, 18 predicted proteins | sample YL17G11_0_MG_FD_205037 | JGI IMG/M metagenome (GOLD analysis project Ga0315287, IMG submission 205037) | Sediment microbial communities from Yellowstone Lake, YNP, Wyoming, USA - YL17G11_0 | ecosystem: Environmental > Aquatic > Freshwater > Lake > Sediment | place: USA: Wyoming | collected... | reverse complement strand
GCCCGGGCGGCCGTCACGGCCTGGCTGGAGACACACTCCCTGGGCGCCCCGCGCGTCAATTTCAAGCTGCGGGACTGGCTGTTCGCGCGGCAGCGCTACTGGGGCGAGCCCTTCCCCATTGTGTACCCGGCGGCGGATGGGGAGGACGCGCTCCCGGTCGCCCTCCCCGAATCGTCCCTACCCCTCACCCTCCCGCCCATGGTCAACTTCCAGCCCTCCGGCACGCCGGACCCGCCCCTGGCGACCGTGACCGACTGGATCACCTTCACGTGCCCGGACACCGGCGTCGCGTACCGGCGGGAGGCGTCCACCATGCCCCAGTGGGCCGGGTCGTGCTGGTATTACCTTCGCTACCTTGACCCGGCCGACGACGCGTCCCTGGTCTCGCCCGCCCTGGAAAAGTACTGGATGCCGGTGGACCTGTACGTGGGCGGGGCGGAGCACGCGGTCCTGCACCTCCTGTACGCCCGTTTCTGGCACAAGGTGCTGTTCGACCTGGGCGTCGTGTCGACGGACGAGCCATTCCAGCGCCTCGTCAGCCAGGGCATGATCCTGGGGGAGGTCGAATGGACGGCCTGGCGTGCGGGCGAGGCTGCCGCGGCCGCCTTCGACCCGGCCGTCGATGACGGGCTGTGGGCGGGCGAGGGCGAGCCGGGCGCCGTGGCCGTGCGCGTCCCGGAGAGCGCGGTCAACAAGAAGGGCGGGCCGGGCGGGGTGACGCCCGTCCTGGCCGCCGCCCCGGCCGTGCGCGCGACCGGCCGGGCCCACAAGATGTCCAAGTCCCGGGGCAACGTCATCAACCCGGACGACGTCGTCTCCGAGTTCGGGGCGGACGCCCTGCGCCTGTACGAAATGTTCCTGGGCCCCCTCCGGGACACCAAGGTCTGGAACACGCGCGCGGTGGACGGCGTCTTCCGCTTCCTGGCCCGGGCCCACCGCCTGGCGACGGCGACCGGGGCGGTGGATGCCACCGGCCTCGTGGAGCCGACCCTCGACCAGGCCCGCCTGACGGCGGCCACCATCGCCCGGGTGACGGCGGACACGGAGGGGATGCGGTTCAACACCGCGATCGCGGGCATGATGGAGTTCGTGAATGGGGCCCTCAAGTGGCCGGCCCCACGTCCGGCGGGCCCGCTGCGGGACTTTGCCCAGCTCCTCGCCCCGTACGCGCCCCACCTGGGCGAGGAACTGTGGGAGGCGCTGGGCGGGAGCGGCTCCCTGGCGTACGAGCCCTGGCCGGTGGTGAGTGACCCGGCCCTGCTGGAAAAGGATTCCATTGTGCTGCCCGTCCAGGTGAATGGCAAGCTGCGGGGCACAGTCGAGTTGGCGGCGGGGACCAGCGCGGGCGACGCGGAGGCGGCGGCCCGGGCGTTGCCGGCCGTCGCCAAGCTCCTGGAGGGCGTGGACGTTAAGAAGACGATTTTTGTACAAGACAAGATTTTGAATTTCATCGCGCCGGCAGGGGGTGGGGGTGGAGGTAAGAAGAAGAAGTAGAAAAGAGGGGCATGTGGGCGGGCGGGCCGCCGCTGATCGTGGTTGCGGGTGCGTTGGGCGGCATATGTGATGCAAAGAATGAGAGAGAGAGGTCCACACACACGTCCTGCCTGCCCCGCCTGCCCGCCCGCCACCACCTCGCCCGCCCATTTTTTAAAAGAAAGCACTCTCTCTACACCCCATTCAGGCCCTTGAAGATGTGTTCAGGGATCCGGTAAGGCGCCGCCACCGCCTCCGCCGCCCGGACACGCAGGGCCATCCGCAGGGGCGCGACCAGCTCGGCGGCGGCCGCCCCCTCCTCGCCGACCGACCAATACGCTTCGGAAGCCATGGACTTCTCTAAATTCCCGGGCCGGACGGCTTCGAGTAAGTCAAACGCGGCCCGCGCAGGGCGGGCGGCCTGAGATTCCGGGGGCAGGCGCCTCCAAACACGGCGGGCGGCCTCGCTGTGTCGAAGGGGGGGAGGGGGGAGGAGAGGTTTGAGCAGGAGAGGTTCGATCAGGGGGGCCGCGGCAAGATTTCTTCGCTCCTCTCTCTCTCTGCCACACGCACATGTCATCGTTCAGGATATGGCCCAGCAGGTGGGCGCCCGCGGGCCAGGGTGGGCCGAGGGCGGCCACCGTATCCACCACCATCCAGTCTGCCGGGCTGGCGGACTGGGTGATGGAAACGGTGGAAAGGGCGTACTAAAAAATGGGGAGGGGTTTATGGGTCGAGTGAGCGAGCAAGCACGGTCAAAATGCCCCCGGCTCTCTCCTCCTCTCTCCTTGGCTCACCTGCAGTTCCACCGCGTCGAGGGCGCCGCCCACGTCTCCCGGACGGCCGACGGCGATGAGGCGCATGGCTTCGGAGGTGGCGGCGGCGGCAGCGGTGGCGGCGGCGGCGGCGGCGGCGGCGGACGCCATGAGAGATGAAAAAAAGGAAAATGAACGAGGGTTTGTGCTCCGTCACTTCTTTCATTTCACCCCCTCCGTCCCGTTCCGGCGTGTCCCCCTCTCCCCGCCCCGCCCTCCCACGCACTACCGACATACCCTGAGCCGACCTCCGATCCCCTCCCCGTAATCTTCACCCTGGCCGCCGCCATCGCACGTGCACACGCCCCCCCCCCCCCCCCCTTCACCTCTCTCGGCTCCCGTTTGTGTGTGTCACCCCAAAATCACTCATGCGCCTCCTTTCCTTCACCCTGGCCGCCGCCTTCGCCGCCACCGCCACCGCGGCCGGGGGCGGGGGCACCGTCTCCTCGGCCATCACCGCCGGTGGCGGCGGCGGCGCGGCGGCCGCGTCGGCGTCAAGCGGCGGCAACCCCGCCGCCCGCTCCGCCTTCATCGCGGGCCGCGCGGCGCAGCGCGGCCCTTCCCGCAGGGGCCCGGGGGAGTTCCCGGCCACCGCGGCGGGTGGCGGGCTGGCCGGGGCTGGGCCGGTGGCTGGGCAGCCCGTGGCTGACGCCATGATGCCGCCGGTGCAGCCAGGCGGCGCCGGGCGCCGCCTGGCGGCCGCCCTGGCGGCAGCGCTGGCCTAGGGTGCGTGCGCCGTGTCTCCTCTCCTCTTCAACCCGCGGGCGACCACCTCAAATTCATTCTTTGCTCCCCTTTCTCTCTCGTTCACCCCACGGCCGCGCCACCCCTTTGTAACGCGTGCGCGCCCCCTTAAATGTGTGCGTGTGTTTCTCCACCTTCTAAGCGCTCATCAACCCCCCCCTGTCTGCGCACCCTTCAAAAATGAGGAGAGAGAGAGGGAAGAAATGGTGTACAAGACTCCTCCTGTGTGAAAGACTCTCCTTCCTCTTTCTCTTCTATCCACCGCCGCCGCTTGGTCCCCTCATCTACCCCCGCCGCCGCTTGGCCAGCGGGTCCACTGTCTCCAGCCCATCATCATCCTCCATGTCCCGGGCGAGCGGGTCCTCGCCCAGGCCGCCTCCCCTCGCCCCACCCGCCCCCGCCAGCCGGTGCCCCGCCAGCGTCGCCAGCCCCACGTCGCCCGCCCTGTAGGCGTCCGCCCGGCCTGGGAGGGGCCCGCCATCACTAGCAGATGCGGCGGCAGGAGGCGCATCAGGCGCCGCATCTGGTGCCCCTCCCCCTCCCCCCCCTCCCTCCTTGGCCGCCCGCAGGCGGGCTTGGAAGGCGAGCAAGCGCGCGACGGCCGCATCCTCCGCCGCCGCCCCGCCCGTGGCCTTGCGGGCGGCGTACGCCGCCCGCTTGCGCTGCCAGGAGGTAAGGAGTTCGGCGTCCTTGACTTTTCCCCTGTCAGTGCGCGCCGCGGCGGGGCGGGCTTTGGCCAGGGCGGCCGCCCGGCGGTCCTCAGTGGTGGTGGTCGCAGGGGGAGGTCGCTTGTGAGCCGCGCCCGCCTCCTCTCCGTCCTCTCCCGCCTGCTGCTCACGGCCGGGTGCAGCGGCGGCAGCAGCCGCAGCAGGTAGAGAGGCAGGAGGCGCAAGGCAGGCAGGCGGCGCAAGACCGGCCGGGCCGGCAGCGGCGGGCTCAGGAGGCGCGGCCGCAGTCACTTTTCTGCCCACCGCGGCCACGGCGGCCGCAGCCGCGCGCGCGTCGAGCCTCGCCCGCACTGCCGCCCGTTCCTCCGCGGCCGCCGCGGCTTCCTCCGCCGCCGCGGCAGCCGACACGTCGGGCGCGGCCAGGCGCCCACCTGCCCCGCCCAGGACGTCGTGGGCGGAAACCATGCCGCCCGGCGCGGCGGCGGCGGCACCGGCACCAGCACGACCCTCGCCTCCCTCTTCCTCCTCCTCCTCCTCCTCCTCATCCCCAAACGACAGCAGTTTGGCGTCCCTCCTGGTGGCCGCCGGCCTCGCCGCCGCCGTTGCTGCCGCCGCCGCCGCCTTGACCGCCACCACCCTGGCCGCCGCGGCCGCCACGCGCGTCGTGCGCGGGACCAGGTCGTCAAAGGGGTTCCACACCACCTCCACGCCCTTGATCGCCGGCCCGGGCGGGACGGGCGCGTCGTCCGGCCCGACCTCCACCTCCCCGATGGCTGCCGCCGCGTACACGGAATCGCCGGCCAGTTTGCCGAAAATGGTGTGCTTCTTGTCCAGGTGCGGGGCCGGGGCGAGGGTGACGAAGAATTGGGGCCCATTGGTGGTGGTCATGCCGCCGCCGCCGCCGGCGCACGCGACCAGGCCCCGGTGCTTGAAGCGCAGCCGCGAATGAAATTCATCCTTGAACGGGGTGCCATAGATGCTGGGCTCCCCCGTGCCGCCCGCCTGGATGGCGACGCCCGGTAGGATACGGTGGAAGGGGCTGCCGTCGTACGCACCCTCTAGGGCAAGCTGCACAAAGTTTCGGCAGGCGAGGGGCGCCTCCTTCGGCCAGAGCTCGATGTCCAGGGTGCCGTGCGAGGTGTGCAGGAGGACCTAGTCATGGGGAGGGGTGTTGTGAGGAGGGGGTGTGAATCGCGGGAACAGGTGGGAAGGCGGGTGCGGCGTTGCTGCATGGATAGAAATGGGGAGGGCCGGGTTGAAAAGAGAGCGTAGCCCGATTCTGCATTGGAAAGAAAAAAATGCCGTGCCTCCGTGCCACCATCCATCCCCTCCGCCTGAGGCTTCGACGGCCGTGACTCCTGCTCGTACCTTGCCCTTGGTGGGGGGTTCCAGGGAGTAGACGTTGGACATGGCGTGTGGTGGCGGGGCGCCCTTCCCTCAAACAAAAAAGAACAACGCAAAAAACAGAGCGTGTCTGAAGAAGTTCACACTTTTCCCGGCACAACCCGGTCCACAAGGGGCCGCGCTTGACCGAGAGCAGTGTTCGCACCGTGGCGTGTGCAGCCCATCGTCTCACCCACAGCTCAGGCGCGCGACCCCCCATCTCCTTAATGCCCCTCCCCCCGCGCTCCGCGGCCAAGGGCAAGGCGCCCGCGCCGGCAGGCTGGCGGCCGGTGGCGCCAATGGAGGTCGACCCCGCGCCCGCGACGCCCCGCCCGGCCCGGTCCGCCGTCGAGGAGGAGGATGAGGTGGTGGCTGAGTACGAGCTGGTGCTGTGTGAGCCTGCGGGAGCGGAGACTGAGGTAAAAATAAAGGAGAGAGGGGGGGACCGATCTGCTAGCCACCCCCGACCCGACCGTCCCATTCCCCCTTTCCTCACGCCGCCCGCCCCCCCCGCCCGTGCTGCCCGCCTCACCTCCCCTCTACTCTCTGTCTCTCCCATCAAGGTCTGTGTCATGTCCTTCCCCCTGATCTCCACCGCCCGCGCGTCCCGGTCGGGCCCGGACCCGGGCGTCGCGGCCCGGTGCCTGTCCCCGCTGGCCGCGCGCGTCAAGCCGCGCGCGCGGCGCTACGAGGCGGACGTCGTGGCGGTCGGCGTGCCCGTCCCGGACACGGGCACGGACGATGAGAGTGCGGACGCTGACGTGGCGTGCACTAGCAGCAGCAGCAGCAGCAGCGATGGCGACCGCGCCTCCACCACCTCTTCCGACGGCGGCAGCCCGCACCGGCCGGACGGGGGTGGTCAGCGCGTCGCGGCGCTGCACGCCGCCAACGGCGCCGCCGCCCACGCGCCGCCATCCCCGCTCACGGTCACCCTGGCCGGCCTGCTCACGCCGACCGGCGGGCGCAAGGTGCTGGCGGCCTTGCGGGGCGGGCGCCTGCTGTTGGCCCCCGCCGGGGCGAGCCTCGCCCTCCTGCCCTGCCTGGGCGGGCGCGGCGGGTCGGGGCTGGTGGTCGGGCCCGCCGCCGCCGCCGCCGCCGCCGCCGCCGCCAAGGCTGAGGCGCCTGGCGGTGGTGGCCCCGCCTCCCTCCTCGACGCCCCCCCCCTCCCCACCCCCCAGCCCCTCACCCCCGTCACCGTGCGGGTCAACCGGCGGGAGACGGAGCGCCAGGTCGAGGCGCGCGAGGCCTCGTACGCCCACCTGGCGGACGTGGAGGCCCGGGAGGCCTGGGTGCCGGTGCGGTCGGGGCCGCCGCCCCTGCCGGCGGGCGCTGGGGGCCGCCCGCCCGCGAGAACGCCGCCGGGCGCGCTCGCGGCCTTCAACGCGCTGTTCAGCAGCGGCCCTGGCGGTGCGCGCGCGAGTGGTGGTGACGGCGGGGCGCCCCTGACCTCCGTCCCCCCTCTCACCTACCTCGACGCCCTCGCCCCGCCCGCCGCCGACCCGGTCGCCGCGGCCGCCGCGGCCCCCGTCCCCCCGCTCAGCGCGTGGGGCGTGGCGGGTGGGGGAGGCGGGCGTGGCGGGGGCGGGGGCGGAGGAGGAGGGGAGGAGGGCGGCGACCCGGCTGGAGGAGGGGGAGGCCCCGCCGCCAGCCCGGGCGGCGGCGGCGGCGGCGGCGGCGGCGGCGGCGGCGGCGCCGGCCCACCCCCTGCCTCCGCCCTGGGCGCACCCGCGCCCTGGATCCAGCCCGGCGGTGGCGGCCTGGCGGGCGGGCCCCCACGCCCGCCCACCGTGGTCGTGCGGCCGCCCCCGCCTGCGGCGGCCGCGGCGGGCGCGGCCGCGCTTGCCACGCCCGCCGCGGCCGCGGCCCTGCCGGTCCTGGTCGCCTCGCTCCTCGCCTCCAGGGCCACGCTGAGCGTGGACGCTGTCCGGGACGCGCTGGCGGGCGGGGAGGCCGCCCTGGCCCCCGCCGCCTGCGCGCCGGAGGCCTCGTTGAGGGCCGCCCTCGACGCGGTGGGGGCGCTGGAAGGGGTCGCCGGCCTGTACGTCCCCCGCCCGGGCACGCCCGCCGCGGCCGCCGCCCTGGCCCGGGGCGGGTGTGGCGGGGAGGGCGGCGAGGCGGCGTACCCGGTCCTCGTCGCCCTGCTCGCCTCGCGCGCGCCCGTGCCGCCGCCCGTGCCCGGTGGTGGGGGCGGCGGCGGCGTACGCAAGGCCGACCTTGTGGCCGCGCTCGCTGCTGCGGGTGTGACTTTGGCTGACGCGGCCACCACCAAACTCCTGCGCGTGGTGTGCCGGGCGCGCGGGAATGTGTGGGCGTTGAAGGTGGATGAGGGCGGGTGAATGGAGAGGTTAAAAAACAATGCGGAAAGAGAAGACAACGACAACGACACAGACTCTTTGGCGCACACACCCCGCGCGTGCCGCCTCCCACTCGCACGCATTGCCCCACGCACACGCCTCACACAAGCACACGCCCCGCGCAATGTCGACGCCCGCGCGCAAGGTGTGTTGCGAGGGAGGAGGAGGACGGGGGTGTGGCAAGCCGCGTGCTCTCTCCCCGCTATCGCACCCGTTTTTTTCTTCTTCTCACGCGCGCTCTCTCTTCTCTCCCCGTCACAGCGCCTCATGCGCGACTTCCGCAAGCTCCAGACCGAACCGCCCGCGGGAGTCAACGGGTCGCCCACCTCGGACAACATCCTGCGCTGGAATGCCGTCATTTTTGGGCCGGAGGACACGCCGTGGGATGGAGGTGTGAGCATGTGAAAAGGAAGAGCGCGACCGCGGCGCGCAACCTCTCCCACGTCCCGCCCCCATTCACCCACCCATCCACCCCCTCCCGTGCACAGGCACCTTCAAGCTGACGATGGAATTCACGGAGGAATACCCCAACCGGCCACCGCTCGTCAAGTTTGCGTCCCAGATGTTCCACCCCAACATTTACGCGGACGGCGGGATCTGCCTGGACATCCTCCAGAACCAGTGGTCACCCATCTACGACGTGGCCGGCGTGCTGACGTCCATCCAGGTGCGTGTGTGTGGTGGCAAAGGCGGCGAGATCGGGGGAGCGGGCGGGTGGAGCGCGGCGGCCGCGGGAAGGGGCGACCTTTCAACCTGCCCACTCTTCCATTTCCGCTCTCCCCCCCCTTTCACTAGTCTCTCCTCGCGGACCCCAACCCCAACTCGCCCGCCAACTCAGAGGCCGCCCGCCTGTACGGCGAGAACCGGCGGGAGTACAACCGGCGGGTGAAGGGCGTGGTGGAGGCGTCCTGGACGGAGACCGGGGTGGCGGATGAGGGTGGGGTGGCGACCGTGGACGCGCCGCCGCCTGTGCCCGCTGCGGCGCCCGCTGCGGCTGAGCAGCTAGCGCCCGCACCTGCGCCCGCGCCCGCGGACGACGCGCCGGGTGGCAGTGGTGGCGGTGAGGCGGGGGCGGCGGGTCCGGCCGTGGCGCCCCCCGCGCCGCCGCCGGCCGAGAAGTCGGGCGGTGGTGATGGTAGTGGTGGTGGTGGTGGTGGTGGTGGGGAGGCAGCGGCCGCGGTGGCCCCAGACGGGTAGTGGTTTGTGAGTGTGTGCTTTTGCCTTTGCCAGTCGTCGTTTTCTTCGAACCTGTCGTCGTTTTCTTCTAACCTCTTCGCCCCCATCTGTCACCCTGCGCCCCCCAGTTGAGGGGCGCCCGCCCCCGGCCCTGTCTACCCCCGGCCTCTGAAGGCGGCGCTTCAGCCATCGCCGTGGTCGTCGTCGTCATCAACGGCGCGCCTGACCACCACGGGCGGTCCAGGCCCACCACAGCCGTCGCCCGCGCGGGTCATTTCCAGGGTCGTGCCGGGATGGAGGGTGCCGCCAAAGGCTTCCCACAGGGCTGGCCAGCCAGCTGAAATCTGTCAAGAGTTGTTCCTGGTTTTGCGCGTTCCTTGGTACCAATATTTCCGCAACAACCTGACCGGCCACACCCGGTCCGGGGCGCCCTCGACCACCACGTCCACCATCATGTCCACGCCACAATCCGGGAAGAAGGCTTGGAACGCCAAGGTTGGCACTTGCAGTCTACTACTGTCCAACGCGCTCGGGGGGACTATGACGCGCCCCGTGCGCGGCCAGGGCCGCAGGTGGTCCGGCTGGTGGCGAACGACCGAGGGCGCGCAGGGGAAGTTGCGAGCCGTCGTCGGGGACGCCGCCGCCCTCTCCCACCACTTCAAACTGGATCGCGTCTTCCGGGGTGAGGGCGAGGTCGGCCGCAAAGTCGGTCCAACCATCACCGAAACGTGATTTTATTGTGCGCAGGCCACCGCCCGGATACAACAGCTCTTGCTGACGGAACGTGACTTGGTAGGTTTTGTCGCGCGTGCCCGGCGCCCTGTCGCCGGCGCTGATCAAGGTGACGCGGTCGCCGGGCGCCAGGGTCGGCATGAGGGCAGCTGCCACCGCCACAGGGATCTGGAGTGCCACTGTCATACCCATCTTGCCGACGCGCACGGGCCGGAACGCCCGCGCCGTCACCCCGCCGTCCACCGCCATCCGTCGCCCCGGGTCGGTCTGCCGCCGGCCTGTGTGTTGCACAAACTGTGTGAGTTTTTCTTGGTTCAAATGATGCATCCGACACCGCCCCAGGCAGTGACCCTGGCTTAAGCTCCACACACTCGCCCGCCTGCACCTGGTCAAAGGGAGCCGCGGCGAGCGGCGCCCCACGGCGGGGACAAGAGGGCGAAAGGTCCGGGCGAAAAGCTCGTCCAATGCAAAGGGGTATGGTGGGGGCGTCGCGGGCCCAGGCGCGTGCCCACCCGGGCAGGTGTGCAGCAGGGCAGGCGGTGGAGGCACTGGAGGAGGGGCCAGGCCGGGCGGTGGGCGTGGATGGGTGGAGGGCGGGGCGCATTTGTTTGTGTGACGAGACGAGACTGTAATTGGCTCTCACTCCCCCATTGTGTGCGACCGCGCGGTTGCACTCCACGCGCCCGCGCTCTCCACGCACCGGGCGGCCTGGCGGTAGACCTGCTCGCTCACTGCCTCCTCACTGACCGCCCACGCTCGTGTCGCCTGGCCCCCAAGGCCGCGGCCGCGGTCCTCTTTTTCATTTGCTGCGCCAGCAACGTCTCTCCATATGTCCTCCGCCCCCGGCCCCTCCGCCTGGGAGCGGCCCGGCGGCCTGTCCGCCTCCCGAGGCAACGCCCGATTCCTACAGGTCGACGGCCTGCGCGTGAAATATGTTGGTATGAAATGGCGGGGCGTGGGACAGAGAAGAGGAAAGAGACAACCCGTTGTCGGGGGCGCGCCCGACTCGGCGTGTTTCCGCGCCCACCCACGCCCCGGGTGCGCCTCCCACCGAGCCTCCGCCTGCTTGCCAGTGCTCAATATCCAGCTCTGGCCACTCCTGGCGTGGGAAAGTAGGCACTCCCTCGCCCTTGACCCGGGGAAAAGGGCGACCAATCCATCACCTCGCCCACCCGTCCTCATCTTCATCATCTCCCCCCCCCCCCCTCCCCCCCCTCGCTCTCATCATCAATCAATGCAGGCCCCGGCTCCACCGACAAGGACGCCGCCTCCGTCCGGTCCGACCGCCCCGCCCCGCTCACCTGCGGCGTGTACTACTGGGAGGTCGCCATCCTTGCCCGCGGCCGGGACGGCTTCATCGGCGTCGGCCTGGCCGGGCCGGACGTGAAGCTGGAGCGCCTGCCCGGGTGGGATGCGGGGTCCTACGGCTACCACGGCGACGACGGCCACGCCTTCCGCGGGTCCGGGGCGGGCCGGCCGTACGGCCCCACCTTTGGGGCGGGCGACGTGGTGGGCGTCCTGCTCAACCGGGCGGAGCGCACCATCTCCTTTTCAAAAAACGGGGTCGACCTGGGGGTCGCGTTTGTCGACGTGCCGGCCGACCAGCCGCTCCACCCGTCGGTCGGCATGCGCACGCCGGACGAGGAGGTGGAGGGCAATTTCGGGGGGTCGCCCTGGCGGGGCGCGGATGTGGTGGCCCTGGTGGCGGGCGCGGCCGCCCGGGCGGCGGGGCGGGTGCTCGGCGTTGCGAGCGCGCCCGGGCCCGCCGCGGATGCCGCGCCGCCTGTGCCGTTTTGGGCCGCTTTTGGGCCCGGGTCGCCGCCCCCACCCCTCGCCGCCCTCGCCGCGGCCGCCGCGGCCGCGGGCGGCGCCGACCGGGCGAGCGCGACTGCCGCCGCCCTCGCCCTGGACTACTGCCGCCACGTGGGCGCGACCCGGGCGGCGGCCGCGCTGGCGGCCGCCCTGGCGGCCGCGGCCTCGGGCCCGCCGCTCGGGGGTGGCGGTGGAGGGGCGGCCGACGCCTCGAGCGCCCTACCCGCCTCGAAGGCGCCTGCCTCCGCGTCCGCGCACATCGCCGCGGCCCTGACCGCCGCCGCCGCCGAAGCCGCCGACCCGTCCGCCGGGCCCCGCGCGGCCGTCCGGGCGGCCCTGGAAAGCGGCCAGGTGGCCGCCGCACGGGCGGCGTCAGAGGCCGCCGCCCCGGGCGCCCTGGCGGCCGTCCCGGCCGTCTCCTTTGCCCTAGACGTCCAGGCCTTTGTGGAGCTGGTCCGGGCGGGTGACGACGGGGCGGCCATGGCGTACGGGCGGGCCGTGTTGGGGCGGGCGCTGGCCACCGCGGCGGCGGTGGGGCAGACCACGGCCACCGCCGCCGCGCGCGCGCCCTCGCCGCCGCTGCGCTGGGAGGAAGGCGCCCAGCCGGGCGCCCCCCCCCCCCTCCCCCCCCCACCCCACCCGCCCCAGCCCGCCACCATGGACCGGGCGTCCCGGGAGCTGCTGGAGGACGCGCTCTCCCTGCTCGCGTATGCCGACCCGGCCGCCTCGCCCTGCGGGCGCCTGCTCTCGGAGGGCGCCAGGGCCGCGCTCGCAGACAGGGTGGACGCCGCCCTGCGGTCGGCGGTGGGGCTGCCGCCGGCGCCCGCGCTGGAGGTCGCCCTGCGCCAGGCCGGGGCTGTCTGGGCGGCGCTCAGGGCCCAGGGCGATGCGGACGCGGCGTTGGTGTCGCCCAATGGCATGCTCGGGTTGTGTGGGGGGTGTTTATTGGAGAGTCTGGCTTTTTTGTCTCTGTTTCTATACACACACTCACACACACACACACACACACACACACACACACACACACACACACACACACACACACACACACACACACACATGCAGTCCATGAGCTGGTCTACTCCCCTCGTTCTTGCGCGCACGCCTCTTCGCGCACGCCTCAGAGTGGCACGCACGCGCGCGCGCTCGCGTGCCACCCACCCTCTCAACCCTTTTCCACGCCCCGCTCCACCTCCTCCAGCCCGTGCGCGGTCAGGGCGACCCGGTCGCGCCCCACCCAGTCCACGAGCTGAGCCCCTGGGTGGGATTTCAGTGCGTCCTTGAACCGGCGGGGCGTCCAGCCATTCGATCCCCTGTCCCGCGCGACCTGCCCTGCCACGGCTGGGTGCGTGAAGGGCCGGCCACGGGCTCCGAGCGCTCCACTCACAGCGCCCGTGCGGACGGATGCGCCCCGGCGGACGCCATAAGCGGACTGGAAGGACGGGTCCGCGAGGAGGCGGGCGATCAGGTCGTGCGCCCGCCCGTCGTGCGCGCTGGGCGGGTGGGCCCCGTCTTTTTTTTTTTTTTTGCCAGAGGCGGCGGCCGGTGGTTGACCCTTCCCCTTGAGGGACTTTGGAGCGCGTGTGGCGCCCGGGGTCTTGGATCGTGGGGAATAGGGGGCCATGGAGCGCGGGTTCCGCGACGGGAGTAAAAAAAAAATATGTGATGAGAAATGATGAGAGGACAGCGCCTACCGCCTTGTCGCTGCGACAAGGCGCTCGCTCACATTTTCATTTTCCACTCTCCCCCCCCAACAACCCTGCCGCACGGCACCACCATGCTGCCCACCCTCCCCCTGCTCCTGGCCTTCCTCTTCCTGGCCGCCACCTCACCCCAGCCCGCCTCCGCTGCGCCCGCCAAAAAGAAACCAACCTACGGCTGCCCCATCCCAGGCATTTCCGCAGTCTGTCCGACCTTTTCCCGCAAGTCGTCACACCACTCGCGGTCTTTGGAGGCGGCCGGGGTGGACGCCCGGGCGTACGCGCCCGCTGTGTTCGCGTACCTGCCCGTCAACGCGTCCTCCTTTGGGTCGGCGGCCATCTCCACCGCGCTCGCGCTCAACAGCTACACCGGCGGCGCCAACGAGAAAGGGCTCCACTTTCATGACACCGCGCCGACCTTCCTCCGGTTCGCGCCGACCAAGGACTTTGCCGCGGTAGGCCGCGACTTCGTCGCTTCTCGGTTCCTGGACGTCGCGGAAGCGGGCGACGCGCCGGCGCCGACCACCAACGCGGACACGCTCAAGGTGTGCAAGGCGAACAAGGCCGAGGTGTACGTGGCCAACTGGACGAGCGCGTCCCCCTTTCCCGGCCCGCCAACCGCGGCCACTGTCCTTGGCCACCTGAAGCGCCTGGCGGGCGCGCTGGAGGACGCCGGCGAACGCTTCTGCGGCCGGACTGCCTGGCTGATGAGCTACTCTCCCGACGCCATGGCGACGGGGCGCAAGTACTTTGAGGTGTCCGTGGATGCGGGGCGGTGCGGGTCGGATGGCGAGGACCGCGGCGGGGCGTGCGTTGAGGAGAAGGAGGTGGTCGCTGCGGGGGCGGCGCCGGCGCTGCACCTGCCTACCTCAGAGTGAGGGAGGAGGTGGTCGCTGCGGGGGCGGCGCCGTCACTCCTCTTGCCGACCTCAGAGTGAGTGAGAGGGCCCCTCCCGGCTTTCAATTGTTTGGATTTCCCTTTGCTTTCATTTGTCTTTCTTTTTTGTTTTCCGTGTACTTTGCTCACGCCCTGGCAGCGTGTACATGCGCACGGACTATTTCATCGGGGTGGGGTTTGTTGTTTTTATATTTCAACCTCAACCCACACACGCTTTTGGGATGTGGATGATGGATTGGAGAATGGATGGATGGAGAAGGCGTGCTGCGCCTGTCCCCGCCCGCCCGCACGCCTTCCCTGGCTTTCTCTGACGTGCTCATTGACCTCTGGGAATGTGCGCATTGGGGCGGGCACGTTTATTCTCTCGTTATCATTTCACTCGTTAACACACGCACACACACACCCACACCGACAAAAAAAAGGCACCTCTTTCCCTCTCCTCACACTGTGAGCAAGAACTTGCGGGCCGCATCGCGCACCTTGCCCAGGAACTCGGCCGCCTCCTCCTGGCCCGCATCCTTGGCGGCCTTCGCGTTCTGGTCCAGCAGGGCGATCAACTCCTTGTCAATCTCGTTCGCGCCCGCCATCTCCAGCAGCGTCGCCCGCTTGTCCTTGGCCGTCAGCAGTTTGCGCATGCGGGCGGCGGGCGCGGCCAGGGCGGCGGCCTGGGCGTCAAAGGCCTGGACAGCATTCTTCAGAAAATCACGCAGCATTTCCAGTTCGGCGACCCGGTCGTCATTCACGACGGTCGCAAACCGGGCCGTGCCTGGTGGGGAGGAGAGAGAAAAAGGGTGGGGTGGGGTGGGGAGCAGATGAAGAGAGGGCGTGAGGAGAGTGGTTGCCGGGGCCTGGCGTTGCGGGCGCTGACCAACACACGGCTCAACGCTCGAGAGGGGTGGGTCCGCACACGACAGGCAGCCGGGGGGGTGCAGGGGGCGCGGGGCGTGCATCGCGCCCCCCCCACACACACACACACCCGGGTCAACCATGCAAACCTCTTCTCTCTCTCTCCTCCATTTTCAAACTCACCAACCTCTGCGTCCAGTTCTTTGAAGAACGCCTCCGTCAGCGTCGGCCGCGTCCGGGCGACCTCGTAGTCCAGCTCCTCCGTCTCGGTCTCCAGGAAGTACTCCACCAGCGCCCGCGCCTCGGCCGGCGGGTTGCGGGCCGCCCGCTTTGCCATCAGCTCCTCCCGGGCCTTGGCGCGTTCCGCCTCCACCCGCTCCTGCATTTCCTCCGACTCGGCGACCTGCTTCTGGAAGGTGCGGCGCTGGATGTGGCCGCCGACGGGGGCGGCGAGGATGCCTTCGGGGTCCTGAGAGACAGGGCAAGGGCAAGGGGGAGAGAGAGGTTGGGTTTGTGCGAGTGAGCCACGAGCCGCCTTTTTTTTTTTTCTGGCAAACGGGGGGCCGCTCGCATGCGGTGTGTGTTGATGGGAGCGACGGCGCCACCGCTTGCGTCACTGCAGCAAAACCAAAGGGCATGGCATCACCGTGGAAGGACGGGGCGGCCGGAGTGCGTGCTAAGCCCGCGCCGGGCTCTCGAAAAAAAAGGAGGGCGACGGCGGCGGCAGGGCGTGGGAGAACTCGCGCCGCCGCCTAGCCGTTTTCTTTTCTCCCCTTCTAAGAAACTCACCCAGCCCACGTTGGCGCGCACGTTGCGCGAGGAGGATGCAGGCGATGTAATGGCTGACCGCCGGCCGAACAGGGCCGGGGCAGGGCGGGCGAGGGCATGCATGTTGGAAGGGGGTGGGCGTCGCGGAGGGGAGTGAGTAGTGCTTCTCTGCTTCCGCTCGCAACTGGCACTCTAGCAATTTCTCGCAAGAAAAAAAAAAAAAAAGCAAATGGACGCGCCGTCCCCATCCCGTCGCTCCACACGGGCCAGCACACCGCGGCAGGCCACGCCTACCGCCTCCGGAGGTGGCGCCGGCGTGACGTCGTCGGGCCGGGCCACGCGGTCGGGCCGGGGCGCGGCCTCCACGCCTGCCCGGCCGACCCCGACCCGGCGCGGGCGGCTGGCCGCGGCTGCCGCTGGCGCCGCCACGCCCACGACCGCGCCGCCCCTGCCGCCCCCGCCCGCCTCGTGCTGGGCGGTCGTCGCCGACCGGTTTGTGGCCCTGGCTGAGGGCCGCGGCGGCGGCGGCGCGGAGGGGGGCGGCGCGGAGGCGGTGGAGGGGGGCGGCCCGGCGCCTGCCCCAGCCCAGCCGCCGCCGCCGCCCCTCGGCCGCTTGTGGTCGGCCTGGGTTGCTGGAGGCGCGGCGGCGCCCGGCCCCGGCCCCGGTCCAGCGATCGACGCCGACGGCGACCATCGCGCCACCATGCCCACCCGCACGGCCGCGGCGGAGGTGGACGTCACGGACGCCGCCCTTGCCGCGTCCCTGCCGCTGCCGCCCACGCCCGCGCTCGCGGGCCACGTGGCCCGCTGGAAAGCCTTGGCCGCCCGCCGAGCGGAGGTCGGCAAGCCCGGGCGGGCGGCTCGGTGGGCCCGGCTCGACCTGGGGCGCCTGCTGGCGGGGGTGCGGTAGAGGAGAGGCGAGTGCGAGTGTGTGTTTGTCATGTCAGGAACAAAACAAAACAAAACGCCAACACAAAGCAAAGAACCAACCACGCACGCACGCACACACCCACCACACGTGCTTTCGCACAGGGTGGGGCAGACGCAAACACACGCACGCAGGCGTGTATCCACCAGGCGCTAAGCGCGTGCGCACTCTCGATTCTCTCCTCTCCCCCGTAACCACAACCACTCTCCCTCCCCCCCCCCCCACACCCCTTTTCCTTTTCTCATTCATTCCCTCAACGGCACGACCAAGTCGATGCGCCGCCGCAGGGCCGCCGACCGGGCATCCGCGCCCGGAGCGTCCCCCGCCAGGGCGTCCCCCAGCGCCGCCTTGGCCGCCGACGCCAGGGCGGCCTCGTCGGTCGAGCCCTGGAGGGCGGGCGGCGCGGCAGCCGTCAGCACCACCAGCGCGCCCGTCGCCGGGACGGGCACCCCACCGTCCTCGAACGCCCCCCGCTCGCCCAGGAGGGCCAGCAGGGCCGGCAGCGCGGCCGGGGGCAGCTCGTGAGCGCGGGGGAGGGCCACCACGCCGCCCGGGCAGCGCGCGAGGAAGGGCGTGACCGCCGCCTGCAGGGCAGCCGAGTCGGCCACGTCCTCCGGCTGCACCGCCAGGACGCACCCCGCGCAGGGGCCCGCCCCGGGTGCGGCCTCCGAGACAGCCAGCGCCGCCGCGCCCAGGGCGACACGGTCCCAGCCCGCCAGCAGGACCGCGCTCGCCTTGGGCTGGTCGCCCGGGAGCACGGGCCGCCCGTGGCTGGCCAGCGCTTCCGCCAGCGCCGCCCGCGCGCCCGCCCAGGCCGGGCCGGCCGCGGCGATCATGGGCACCAGCTCCGGGGCCAGGGCCCGCCCGCAGGGGACGGGGGGCGGGGCGGCGGGGGGCGGGAAGGGAGAGGGCAGGCGCGCGCCCACGCGCGCGCGGAGGGTGGCGAGGGCGGCCGCGAGCGCTGCCCCCACCCCGCCCCCGCCCCCCGCCCCGTCGCCCCCCGCCCCGCCCCACGCCGCCGACGCCTGGCGCCGCACGGTGGTGGACGCGGTGAAGCCGGCCGCCCTCACGGAGCCGGCGGCCAGCGAGGCCGCCCGGGCCAGGGGGGCCGCGGCAGAGAGGGCGGGGGCCGCGGCCCGCCCCGCGGCGGCCGCGGCCGCCGCCACCCCGCCGGAGACGGCGGCCAGCGCGGGCGCGACCGCCGCCGCGCCCGCCTCGGCCGCCCGGCCGCCCACCACCGTGTACTTGACCGCCCCGCCCAGGGCGGCGGCGGCGAGGAGGAGCGCCGCGGCGACGGGCACGAGCCCGGCGAGCGCCGCCGCCCGCCCGCGCTGGGCGGGGCGGGCGGCCGCGGCCCGGGAGGCCGCCCGCCCGCCGCGGGCGGGTCGTGCCGCCGGCGTCGCGGGCGCTGCCGTGGCCGCCGTGCCCCGCCGGGAACGCACGCCAGCCGCCGCCTCGCCCGGCAAGGGCACCTTGGAGGCGGAGTGGAGCAGGGAGCGGGCGGCGGGCGCGGGGTCGGCGGCGGCGGACTGTTGAAGCGAAGATTGAAAAAAAAATGGTGGTGAGCCTGTGTCGGGGTGGGGTGTGTGGCACCCCCCTCTCATCCCGGGCGTGGGATCCGTAAAACTCCACAAACCACGATGGGTGTGTGCGCGTGGGCGCGCCCTTGCCGGGGCGGGCGGCCCCTTTTTGCACATGAAAAGAGGCGCGCGCATGCTGCCCTCCCATCCACCCGTTTTTGTTTCCGTGCTCACCTTGCGCCCGCCTTTCTTCCCACCCTTCCCATCCTCGGTCTCCAAGGCCGCTATCATGTCGTTTTTCTTCCTATGTGCAAGTGGGGACGCGAGTGAGCACGGGCGACGCAAAAAAGAGAAAGCGAGTGAAAGAAAACAATAAACGCACCCCCGCGCTGGCAGGCCCCGCTGCTTGCAGGCCTTCTGAAGGTCGGCATACGTCAGGTCGGTGTAGCCGACCATTGTGCGAGAGTATGAAGGGTGTGCCGTGTGCCGAGGGATGGAGAGGGTGTGGATGGAGGAGAGGCGCGGGCGAGCGCGAGAGAGCGTGTGAATGAATGAAACGAGAGGCGGGCGGCACGCTCGTCCTCACACTCTCTCTTCGGCCAGTCATGTTCCACGCTGCCTTGCCCGCCACCTCGCGGGGCCCCGCCCAGGCTTCCACGTCAGGCTCCGGGAGAGCCCATGGGCTGCAGAGCGGGCTGCGGCGGGGGGTGCCAGGTGCGTTGGCTGGGCGCGGATGAAAAAACGCAAGAGCCGTCGGCTAGCGATAGCGGGCCGACGGCCCGTTCTCGCGCTCCCCTCCCCCACGAGTCTCGACCGCCGCCGGCCCTGCCCCAGGCCGCGGCCGATCGCGTAGGCGCTACCAGGGTGCTTGATACCCACCCATCACTCGGCTGCTGGACACAAACATCTGAACGACCCCAACCCGACACACACACACAACACAACACAGCCCGCCCGGCCTCGCCCTCGCCCGCCCCACCCCCCCCGCCCACCGCCCGCCGCACCCGCCTCCCCCCCTCCTCCCGCCCCTCCGCCACCCCCGCCGCCGCCGCCCAGCCCCCGCCCGTCCCGCCCGCCTCGGTGGCGGTCATCCTCCTCGCGGGCGGGTCCGGCAAGCGCATGGGCGCGCCCACGCCCAAGCAGTACCTGCCGCTGGCGGGCCGGCCGATGGCGCTCCACTCGCTGGCTGCGTTTGCTGGCATGGCGGAGGTCGCCCAGATCGTCGTCGTGTGCGACCCGGCTTACCGGCCCCTGTTCGCGGACGCCCTGGCCGCCCTGCCGGGCCCCACCCCGCCCCTGGCCTGGGCCCTGCCCGGCGCGGAACGCCAGGACTCGGTGTGCGCGGGGCTGGCGGCGGCCGACCCGGCCGCGTCCTTGGTGGCCGTCCACGACTCGGCCCGCCCCGTCGTCAGCCCAGCGGACGTGCGACGCTGCCTGGCGGACGGGGCGGCCGTGGGGGCGGCCGTCCTGGGCGTCCCCGTCAAGCCCACCATCAAGGAGGTGAATGATGACGGCACGGTCGCCCGCACGCTGGAGCGGGCCCGCCTGTGGGAGGTTCAGACCCCGCAAGTCATCCGCCCGGCCCTCCTGCGCGCCGGCTTCGAGGCGGCCGCCGCGGGCGGGTGGGCGGTCACGGATGACGTGTCCCTGATCGAGGGGCTGGGCCTGCCCGTGCGGGTGACGCCCGGGTCGTACACCAACATCAAGGTGAGATAAATAAAATAAAATAAAATAAAAAACGTTTTTTTTTTTTTCATATGAGGTTGAGAGAGAAACAGGTGGCCTTTTTTTCTCCCCCCCTCCCCCTTTTTGGCTTTTGGCGCAAGTGATGAGGCCAATACTCAAAACAAAGTAGATAGAGACATCCGACTCCCTCCACGCCTTACGGCGGGGGGGGACTGATGGACACAACTATTTCAATGGGAATCTCTCTGATGCACATTTAAAAAAAAAAGGATGGATGAAAAAGGGGGTCAACCGAGAAGAAGCGTCCCTCGCAGTCTCTCCACACACTTCTCTCTCTCTCACGCTGCCCCCCCCCCCCCCACCCCCACCCACCCCACACTCACCAGTGCACGACCCCGGACGACATGTCCATCGCAGAGAGGTTTTTGGACGAGGCGGCGGCGGCGGCGGCGGCGGCAGCGACCGTGGCGAAGGCGGCGTGAAGAGAAGAGGTTGTTGGGTGGGGGTTTGTCAGCCTGGAGAGAGAGAGATTTGTCAATTATTTCCATTCGTGTCCCGTCCTTTTCTGAAAAGAAGCTATTCTATTATTACAAGAGAGGAGGTCAACCTCCAGCGGCGACGGGCGGCCGCCCACTGTCGTCCGCGCCACCGCCGCCTGGCAGGCCGCCTTTCTCGGCGCCCGCGCTGACCGTGACTGTGCCCGTGGGCGGCGGAGCCGCCGCCGCACCGTCGGGCGGGGGCAGGAGGCCCAATCCCGCCAGCGCGGCGTGGACGGCCGCCCCGCCCGGGCCGCCCGCCGCGGCCGCGGCCGCGGCCGCCGCCTGGGCGGCCGCCTTGAGGGAGTCGCCTGCCGCCTCACCCCCACCCCCACCCCAGCCCACACCCGTACCCGCCCCGCCCGCCGCCGCCGCGGCCGTGTTATGGGCCATTGCGGCCGCCGCGTACCGGAGGGCGGCCTCCAGGTCGTCCACGTCGGACCGGGCGGGCGGCGCAGGCGGCGCGTGGGCGGGCGGGGGGGCGGGGGGGGCGGGCGCCGCGGCGGCGGCAGCCCCACCCCGCCCGGGCGGCGGGCCGGGCGACGTGACCTCCACCTCGGGCGGGCCGTCGCCGCCGCCGCCGCCGCGCCCGTCCTCCTCGCCCGAGTCTACCTCATCCATCAGGGCCGCCACGTCCACCTCGCCCCCGCCGCCAAGTGCCAGCTGTGGGGGCGGGGTCGCGGTCGCCGTCGCGGTCGCGGTCGCCGTCGCGGTCGCGGTCGCGGTCGCGCCGCGGGCGGTGGCGGTGGTGCCTGCCCGGCCGGAGGGCGCGCCGCCGCCGCCGCCCGCGCTCCCCGCGCCGCCTGTCTCGTCATCCGCCACGGCCGCCGCTGCCTCCCGGCGGGCCCGCCGGGCGGCCGCCGCCAGGAAGGAGGCGGTCGTCAGCTGGGAGGTTGGGCCACTGGCGGCGCGGGCAGGCGCGGCGGCGGCGGCAGGCGCGGCGGCGGCGGCGGCGCCTGCCCGGGCTGGCAGGGCCAGGCCGGGCGAGGGGTGGTGATAAACGGCGGCGTCCGCAGCCAGGGACGCCCAGGCCGGCGGCACCGGCGCCGGGGCGTGCGCGAGGTGATAGTCGTAGTGCTGCTGGGCGGCGGCGGCGGCGGCCGCGGCCGCGGCGGTGTTGGTTGCCTGTTTTTTGGAGCCGGGCGGGCGGCCGCGCGGGCGGGGCGCGGGCGGCGAGGGAGCGGCCGCAGCCGCCGCCACAGTCGCCGGCCCCGCAGCCACCGCCGCCGCCTCGCCTCCCCCACCCCCGCCGCCGCCGCCGCCGCCCCCTGCCCCGCCCACAGTCTGGGCCAGCAGTTGCGCCTGGCGCAGGTGGAGCTGGGAGGAGGAGGGCGGCTGGTAGGTCGGGGCCAGGCGCCACACAAACTCGCGGAAGGCGGGGTCGTCCACCGCCGCCAGGGGCACGCGCTGGGAGGCCAGCCACGTCAGCAGCATGTCGTCCAGGGCGGCCGCCGTCACGACTGTCACGGCGGCCGCGTCGGCGGCGGCGGCGACGGTGCCGGGCGAGGATTGAGGCGGCGCGGTCGCGGCCGCGACCGTCGTCTGCCACCCGCCGCCGTCCTCTGCCTCCGCCTCCGCCTCCTCCGCCTCCACCTCCCGCCGGACCCGCTTCGGGGCGGCCAAGCGCCCGCCAGCGACGGGGGGCCAGCCGGCGGGCGGGGAGGCGCCGGGACCGGCGACCACGGACGCCAGGCCGGGCGGCGGTCGGGCGGCGGCGGCGGTGGCGGGGCGGGGCGGCGCCAGGGCAGCGGCAGGCGGGCCCCCCGTGAGCAGCAGGGGCCCGGCGAAGGCCGCCCGTCCCACCGCCAGGGCCGACGCGACCGCCGCCGTCGCCGCCGCCGCCGCGGGCGACAAGGGGCTGCCCGACCGGGGGTGGCCGCTGCCGGGCCCACCTCCGGCCGCGGCGCGGGCGGCCGCTTCAGCAGCGTGCCTCGCGAGCACGCCGGTCTTCAGCCCAGCGGGGGCGGCCGGGCAGGCCTCGCCCAAGTGCGCCACAAACTTCTCGGGACGCCCGTCATCGATGCGCAGGCCGCACAGGTTGCACTGGGCGGACCGGCGGCGGGTGGTTTCCCGGACCTGGCCGATGGGACTGTGCGTGGGGGAATATGGAGAGAGAATGATGTGATGACTTAGGGTGCGGTGGTTCGAAACAAAATGCGGGTCCAGAGTGCGTCCGTCACCTCTTGCGCCCACGCCCGCCTTGCCGACTTCCAACACCCGGGCACCCCCCTTTTATGATGGCAAGCCAGTTCCTGACTCACCTGAAGTGCGACCAGGCCCAATGGCGGGGCCGGCCGCGGCGGCGAGGGACATCACTGCCGCCGCTGGCCGTCGGCGGGTCGCCCAGATCCCGGTCCTCGCCCGCCCCGCCCTCGGGGGCCAGCGCCGCGGCGGCCTGGGCCTGGTAGGCCGCGACGGCGGCCTGCTGCGAGTCGTGAAACACGCGTTCGTCGTTCAATGACATGCCGTGGGGCCTGTGCGCGGGGGACGCGACAGTGCGAGAATAAAGAGCGACTTTTGCCGCCGTCCTTCCTTTTTTTCGACGACTCAAACGGGGAGCGCGCTCAAGCACGCGAGGCCAGCGCGAGCAGTCGCGTGGAAAACGAGGCGGCTGAACAAGCTGGCGCGTGAGTGTGGGCGCGCATTAACCGGGCGCTTGTGTGTGGCGCGGCGCGGCGCGACGCGGAGAAGCTGCGAGTGAGGGCTGGCGATAGGGAACGCATTTTTCCAACCAACCAAGGGCGCCAGCTGTTTATCTCACCACTCAACAGCGTCCATTTTGAAACGTGCACGCACCATTCATCGCGCACCAAACACACAAGAACTAGTCCTTTTACAGTCCGCCCCTGACCATATGTGCCAGATCTCACCGCCTCCCCAACCCGCCCAGCACTCGGGCCGCGGTCGACTGCGGGGCCCCCGCCGCCGCCCCCACCGCCCCGGGCCCGGGCGCCGACAGGCTCCTCGCCCGGTCGTCCGTCGCCCGGGCCGTGTTGGGGCGTGGGGGCGGGGTGCCGAAGACGGGTGGGGCGGCAGAGGAGGCGCCGCCGCCGCCGCCACCACCGCCGCCACCGCCTCCATCCCCATCCACCACCGAGCGGCGCTGGCGGGGCGAGCCCGGAGGGGTCGCCGCAAAGCCGCCCCGCTTCCCGCCCAGCAGGTCCCCAATGCCGTGCGGATGGGAGTGGCGGGGCAGGTCGGGCCCGGACCCGCTGCTGGCCAGCTCGCAGGCGCCGCCTGCGCCGTTGACGACGATGGCAGCCCGGTCCCCGCCCGCAGCCGCGATCCTGCCCGCCGCCCGCACCAGCCCGGGCGTCGCCAGCAGGGACGCCGCCGCCGTGCCCATGAGTGTCTGGTGGATGGAATACGTGACCAGGCCGGCCTGGGAGCCCGCAGCCAGGAGGACAAACGCAAACTCGCCGATCTGGGCGAGGGCCAGGCCGACCGCCAGAGACCGGTGGGCCGGCAGCCCGAACGCGAAGCGGGCGACGGCCGTGACGACGGCGGTCTTAGCAAATACGGTCAGCGCCAGGCTGCCCGCCAGCAGGCGGGCGTGGGACCACAGGAACGCGGGCGACAGGACCAGGCCCGTCGTGGCGACAAAGAGCGCCACGAAAAAGGACTTGACGGGCTCGATCGAAAAGAGGGTGCGGTCACGCAGGGTGGTCGTCGAGGGGAGCGTCCCGGGCGGCCCGGGGGCGGCCGCCACGGGCGTGCTACCCCCGCCCGCGCCCAGGGCGGCGCCCGCGATGAAGGCTCCCAGCTCCGTGGACAGACCCAGGCGGGCCGTCGCCGCCCCGGACAGAAGGCAGAAGGCAATAGCGCCCAGCTGGAAAAGCTCTGGCGAGGCCCGCCGCGCGGCGGCCGCCCCCGCCGCGGGGAGCAGGCCCCGGGCCGCCACCGCCGCCACGCCCACCACCAGCGCCAGGGACCCGCCCATGCGGGCGGTCGCCTTAATCAGGCCCGCCCCCGTCACGCCCCCGCCCGCCGCGGCCTGGGAGAGGACGGGCATCGTCGCAAACAGCAGGCCGACCGCGCAGTCCTGCAGCACTAGCGTCCCCGTCGCGACCGCACCCCACCGCGTCCCCGCGTCCCGATTGTCGGCCAGGCACTTGACGACGACGGTCGTGGAGGACATGGAGACCAGGGCGCCGATAAAGATGCCCTGCGCGATGGAGGCGCCGATGGCGCGGGCGGTGGCGGCCGAGGCGGCGCAGAAGATGGCGACCTCCAGCGCGCCCCCTCCAAACGCTACGCCCCGCACCGCCCGCACTTTGGCGGGCGAGAACTCGAGGCCCAGGGCGAAGAGGAGCAACTGCACGCCCAGCTGGGCCAGGGATTCCACTTGGACCAGCTCCTTCACCAGGCCGAACCCGCCCGGGCCGACGGCGGAGCCCGCCAGGAAATAGCCAATGATAGTCGGCTGGCGCACGGCCTCGGCCGCCGCCCCCGCGGCCGCGCCCGCCACGGCAAGCACCGTCAAGTCCCGCACCAGCTGCGGGTCCAGGGTCAGACCGGGTCCCCCCGCGCCCGACCGGGGCTTGGAGAGGACGTACTCATTGTCCTGGGAGTCGATGAGGCGGTCGACCTCGTGCTCCCCGCCCGCAGACGCAGAGGTGTCCGCCGCAGTGGCTGCTGCTGCGGCTGACGCGGCCACATTTGCCGACGCGTCCGCGACCCGCTTCTCAACGGCGGCAGCCAGGGCGGCGCGTTCGGCGGCCGCGGGGTCGACGGCGGCGGCGTGGCCGTGCCCGCCACCCGCGACAGCCTTCCACCAGGACCCGCCGCCGCCGGTCGCGTCTGGCTTGGCGGGTGGAGGGGGCGGGGGCGGGGGTGGAGGGGGCGGGGGCGGTGCGCCGCCTGCGCCCGCCCCTGCCCCACCCCCGGCACCCGCGCCGCCGTGCTCCGGGTTGGCCGGGTCGATGTGGCGCTTGTGCGAGACCTTGACGACCGTCTCGACGGTGGCCTGTGGGTGGAGAAAAAAGGAAGAGGGTTGAGAGTGGGCGCGCGCGCGCAGGTGTGTCTTCCTTCGGGCTCCGCCCCCCGGGCCGCAATGAACTCGCCCTCGAGCCCCATAACACCACTATCATCTCCTGACTCACATCCTCGGATTTAGA
>Ga0315287_10001027_pt1 | contig 25195 bp, 17 predicted proteins | sample YL17G11_0_MG_FD_205037 | JGI IMG/M metagenome (GOLD analysis project Ga0315287, IMG submission 205037) | Sediment microbial communities from Yellowstone Lake, YNP, Wyoming, USA - YL17G11_0 | ecosystem: Environmental > Aquatic > Freshwater > Lake > Sediment | place: USA: Wyoming | collected... | reverse complement strand
GATCCGACAGCTGCTGCTCTTCGGCGGCGACGACGTGACACAGGGCTTCGTCGACACGAACTATCGCGTGGCGAGGATCGCGGTCCGCACGACCGTGTTCGAATCCGCGGACGTGGTGGCCCTGCTCTCGCGCATCGACGATCGGCTCGCGCAGCTTCCGAGCGGTCTGCACGCGCGCGCCACCGGCGACATGGTGCTCCTCGCCAAGACGATGGACGCCATCGTTCTCAGCGACCTCCAGAGCATCGGCGTCGCCATCTTGACCATCTACGTCACGCTGTCGCTGCTGCTGACGTCCTTTCGCGTCGGGCTCTTCGCGATGCTGCCGAACCTGCTGCCGATCGCGCTCTACTACGGCGCGCTCGGCCTGACCGGCACGCCGCTCGATCTCTCGACGAGCCTGATCGGCGCCATCACGCTCGGGATCGCGGTCGACGACACGGTGCACTACTTCGCGCGCTTCGCGCTCGAGGCGCGCCGCGCGGGCGACGAAGCACGCGCCACGGCGAGCACGCTGCGGCTGGTGATCCGGCCGATCACCTTTACGACGATAGGGCTCTGCCTCGGCTTCCTGACGCTGATGCAGTCGGAGCTGCGCTCGCAGGTGCTGTTCGGTGTGCTCTCCGCCTTCACGCTCGCCGTGGCGTGGGTGCTCGAACTCACGTTGTCACCGGCCATGTGCTCGCGAATCCGGCTCGTTACCCTCTGGGACACGCTGCGCCTCGATCTAGGTACGGACCCGCAACATCAGATTCCGCTCTTTGCGGGGCTCTCGGCGCGCCAGGCGCGCGTCTTCGCGCTGCTGGCTCGGATCGTGGAGACGCCGGCGGGACAGCGCCTGTTCACAGAGGGCGATAAGGGCGGCGAGATGTTCGTGGTCCTCTCCGGGAAGCTGGCTTCCTCGACCGAACGCCAAGGGCAACGCGTTTCGCTCATGCCGGCCCAGCGGGGCGACGTGATCGGCGAGGTGGCGCTCTTCCATGGTGCCCGCACGGCCGACGTCGACGTGGTCGAGCCGGCGCGCCTGCTCCGCTTCGGCAACGAGGATCTCGAGCGCCTCGGCCGCCGTTACCCCCGTATCGCGGCGCGCGTCTACCGCAATCTGAACCACGTCCTCGCCGGGCGCATCGTCAGCACGTCTGCTGCGCTGCGCTGAAGCGGGAATGCGACGTTCGCGAGACCGACACCACCCGATCGTGCGGTCACCGGTGTGAAGCGGGGCGAGCGGCCGCACTCCTTCCACGTGAAGAGCACGCTGCGCTAGGCGAGCGCCTTCAGGAGCTTCGCGGCGCGTGGCTGGTCACGGCGGTTCTCCGGCGCGAAATTCGCGTCCGCGTCGAGGTCGAGGCCCGCGATCACCTTCAGCTGCTCGCGCACGATCGCGCGGTCTCCCTTCGTCGCGTGGAGCACCTGGGCGAGCGTCTGGTGGGTCAGCACGACCGGCGGGCCGTCGGCGATGGCCTGGCGCATCTCGCGGACCACGACCTCCGGACTCATCTCGGGCATCGCCAGCGGCAGGAAGCGGCGCACGAGGCCTGGCTGGCGCACCAGCGCCTGCCCGAGCAGGCGCGCTGCGCCGTGGTGGTAGTAGCCGGGGTCGAGCTGCCACACCAGCTTCATGAAGCCGAGGATCTCGGGAAGGTAGGTCGCGCGGCGCAGCAGCCCGACCAGCTCGACGTAGCTCGCTTCGCACACCGACGTCCAGAAGAGCGCGGGGACGTGCTTGCCGTCGAGGTCGATTCCGCGTCGGCCGAGCTTCATGCCCTGCTCGAAGAAGTCGCGGCGCTTGCCCTCGTCGGCTTCGTAGTCGCCTAGGTAGAACCGGGCGCGCGCGCACCACGCCCACGCGTCGGGGTTCTTCGACTCGCGCCGGGCGATGTCCTCGAAGCGCTGCACCGCGCGCTGTGCCTGCGCAGTGTCGAGCCTCTGGTCCCAGGCGAGAAGGGCTTCTTCCCACACCGGTCCGCTACCGACCGGAATCTCACGTTCCATTGCCTTCGACCTCCGTACTTGTTCCGGCCCGGTTTGCCTGACGGCGACACGAACTCATCGATGCAGCCGCTGATCGAAATCGGCGAGATGCGCGAGCCCGCGTCCGAAGCGGCTGGCATTCGGAGCTACAATCTAGCGCGAAGAAGCAGCCGCTCTTCCTAGCTGCCGTAGAGCGCCAGAGAGACGGTGATGCCAGCACCCGCCGTGACGAAGAGCGTGTGGCGCGCTTCGCGCAGGCGACCGCTCTTCAACGCGGACTCGAGGGCGAGGCCGGGCAAGGCGGTGTGGGCGCCTGCCGTTTCCTCCCCGCTCACGACGCTCCCTTCGCGCAGGCCGCAGAGCGCCGTCAGCCGTCGCACAAATCCCGCCGGCGCGTCCGCGGCGAGAACGAGATCGATGTCATCGATCCCGAGGCTCCGGTTCTCCAGGAAGTGCGCAATGCTCGTCGCGCTGCACTCTGCGCAGCGCTCTGCGTATGCCTCCATCGTCCGCATCGCGATCGCATGGCCCGCGCCGCCTGGGATCCACCGGGGACGCGGCCCGAGCCAGTCGAGCCGGCTCTCGAGCAAGTTCGCGTGCTTCGAGAAGGTCTCCGAGTGGAAGCCGAGGAAGCCCTCGCGGCCGTCACCAGCGGCCACGACCACCGCCACGCCGCTCGCTTGCAGCGCAAGACCGGTCGAGCGCCGCGGGTTCGGGTCGACATCGGAAGCGAGCACCATGGCGCGCCTCGCGGAGCCCGTCCGCAGGTACGCGTCGGCGACCTGGAAGGCGTTGATCAGCCCACAGGTGCCATTATTGAGATCGAACGAGAAGACGTCCTTGCGGTGTGCGAGCGGCGCGATGCGGCGCTGGATCAGCGGTGCCAGGGCGGGCTCGCAGATGTTCTGATCGCGGTACACGCCGACGTTGACGAGGAGATCGATGTCCGCGGCGTCGCGCCCGCTGGCGTCGAGCGCCGCGATTGCCGCGTCCGCGGCGAGCTGGATCGAAGAAGCGCGACGGAAGCGGGCCGTCGCACGGGCTCGGCCGACACTCTCAATGCGCGTGCGCATGGCTCGCTCCGATCTCTCCAACCGTGAACGCGAGCGCGCCGATCACGATACCGCTCGCGAAACCGAGCAGCATCACGCGGTCGCTCGATCGCAGCCGGCCTTCCTTCAGATAGCGATCGAGTGCGATGAAATGCGTCGTCGACGCGGTGTTCCCGTACTCTTCGAGGTTGTTCACCATGTCGTGGCGCGCGAAGCCGCCGAGATCTGCTGTGAAGCGCTTGGTGCCGGCCCGGATCGCCCGGACCGAGGTCTGATGCGGGATCACGAAGTCGATCTCCTCGATCGGCCAGCCCGAGCGGTCGAGTGCCCGCCGAATGACCGGTAACGCGTGTCCGATCGCCTCCTGGTGCAGCTTTTTCGCCCGCGTGTGCATGACGGCCCCAGGGCCGGAGCGGAACGGCTTGCCGATGCAGAGTTCACTGTGTTCGGGGATCGACGTGATCTCGCAGGCGCGAATGCCCTGCTCGGGGTCGTCGGAGCGGTCGACGATCACAGCGGCTCCCGAGTCGCCGACCGTGAGCGAGGCCAGCTGCCGGCTCGCGATGGTGCGGACGCTGCGCGTCGCGTTGTCGGCGATGCTCGAAATGTACTCGCCACTCACGACCATGCCGCAGCGGATGCTGCCGGCGCGGATCATCGCGTCGAGGATCGACACCCCCGTCAGCATGCCCGCGCAGGCATTGGTCACGTCGAAATTCAAACATTGGCTCGCGCCGAGCGCCTCCTTGATAGAGAGGCTCATGGCCGGCTCGAAGCGATACGAGAGACCATCGACGTACTTCGTGATGCTGCAGCTGATCAGGACGTCGAGGTCGGCTGCCCGGTGGCGCGAACGCGATAGGCAGTCCCAAGCAGCATCGATCGCGAGGCTGAGAGAATCCTCGCCCTCCCGGCAGACGCGGCGCGAGCGGATGCCCGTGAGTGTTTCGAGGTCGACGCGCGCAGCGCGCCGGCAGCGCTGCATCAGATCCTTCGTCGCAAGTCGCTGCTCCGGGAGGCGCACGCCGATGCTCTCGATCCGACTGGTGTGCGCGTTCGCGAGTCTCGGATGCGAGCGCTCGGTACTCTGGCGCGCCTCGGCAAGAGGATTCTGGCTCATCGTCGGGAGACCCCCATCTAGTGGCGAACGCCGCGAATCGTCCCACAGTCGAAGTGATGGTGTAAAGCGAATTGTCGGCGAGGTGTGACGTATCTCACATGCTTCATGACGCAGCGCCGTAGGTGTGGAACCACACGAGCTCGTTGCTGCGGTGCGTCATCAACTGCGCCAGCAGAGCCCCCATCACGCCGATGCGACTCCCTGTGGTATTCAGCAGAGATCGAACAGGAGGCCGTGGTGAGCTCAGACGTCAGCTCGTTCCGAAATCTCTTTCCCTTCGAGAGCCATTTCCTCGATCGCTCCGGCCTCCGGTACCATTACCTCGACGAGGGTAGCGGGGAGCCAATCGTGATGGTTCACGGGAACCCCACTTGGTCGTTCTTCTACCGCGACCTCGTGACGGCGCTGCGCGACCAATGCCGCGTCATCGTGCCGGATCACATCGGGTGCGGGCTCTCCGACAAGCCGGGCGACGATCGCTACAGCTACCGGCTCGCGAGCCGCATCGACGACCTCGAGGCGCTACTCGAACACCTGGGCGTCAAGCGCGGCGTGACGCTCGTGCTTCACGACTGGGGCGGCGCGATCGGGATGGGCTGGGCCGCACGCCATCCGGAACGCGTGGCTCGGATCGTGCTGTTCAACACCGCCGCCTTCCCCCTTCCAGCCACCAAGAAGCTGCCTTGGCAGCTCTCGCTCGTGCGCGACCGGCGCGAGATGGGCTGGCTGGTCCAGGGGCTCAACTTCTTCGCCTGGGCGGCCTCGCACGTGGCGAGCAAGTCCGGTCTTTCGCGCGAGGTCCGGCGCGCGTACCTCGCGCCCTACGACTCGTGGGATCACCGGATCGCCACGCTGCGCTTCGTCCAGGACATCCCGCTCGGCCCGAGCGATCCTTCCTATCCCCTGCTGCTGCAGATCCACGCCGGCCTCGCTCATTTCCGGACCACGCCGGCTCTGATCTGCTGGGGCGAGCGCGATTTCGTCTTCGACGAGCCGTTCCTGCGTCAGTGGCAGCTCGAGCTGCCCAAGGCCGAGGTGCATCGCTTCCCGCGCGCCGGTCACTATACGATCGAAGATGCAAAGGACGAGATCGTGCCGCTGGTGCGCGCCTTCCTTGCGGCCCACCCGGTCGCGTCCGGATGACGGATCCCGAACCGCATTGGAACCTGGCCTGGCGGCTGCGCGAGGTGGCGCAGCGCAGGCCCTTCCAGCGCGCGGTGGTGTGTGCGGCCGGGCGCGATCGCGCGGGCCGCGCGCGCTACACGCACTTCACTTTCGCGCAGCTGGACGCCGAGAGCGACGCCCTCGCCCGCGGCTTCGGACGGATCGGGATTCGGCGCGGCATGCGCGCCGTCTTGATGGTTCCTCCGGGCATCGATTTTTTCGCGGTCGCCTTCGCGCTGTTCAAGGTGGGCGCCGTTCTGGTACTGGTCGATCCGGGCATCGGCCGCAAGAGCCTCGGCGTCTGCCTCAAGGAGGCCGAGCCCGATGCTTTCATCGGCGTGCCGCTCTCGCACGCGGCGCGGATTGCGCTCGGCTGGGCGCGGCGCTCGCTACACCTGCTCGTGACGGCGGGTCCGCGCTGGGGATGGGGCGGACATCGACTCAGCGAGCTCCGCGACGCGGAGTCGGACCGCTACCCGATCGCCGCAATGGGTCGCGACGAGTTGGCAGGTATCTTCTTCACGAGCGGCAGCACGGGTGTACCGAAGGGCGTGCTCTACTCCCACGGCATCTTCGCAACGCAGCTCGACTTCCTGCGCGAGCGCTTCCAGCTCGACGACGATGGCGCCGATCTCGCGACCTTTGCCCCCTTCGCGTTGTTCGACACCGCGCTCGGCGTGACGTCCGTGATCCCGGACATGGACACCAGTCGTCCGGCACACGCAGACCCGGCTCGGCTGGTCGAGGCGATCGAGGATCAGGGCGTGACGCGCCTGTTCGGCTCACCCGCGCTGGTCGACCGCCTGAGTCGTCATTGTCACGAGCGTGGGATCCGACTCGATTCGGTGCGCTGCGTGCTGTCCGCCGGAGCGCCCGTGCGCGCGGACATCGTGGAGCGAATGGTCGGCGTGCTCGGACCGTCCGCTGAGCTCCACACGCCGTACGGTGCGACCGAGGCGCTCCCCGTGACGACGATCGAAAGCCGCGAGATCCTGAACGAGACGAGGGCCCAGTCGGCGAGGGGCGGCGGGGTGTGTGTGGGCAGGCCCGTGCGACAGGTGCGCTTGCGCCTGATCCGGATCACCGACGAGCCGATCGAAGTCTGGTCCGACGATCTCCTCGTGCCCGAGGGAGAGGTCGGCGAGATCGCGGTCGAGGGCCCGATCGTCACCGCCGGGTACTGGGGGCGGCCGCATGCGAATGCGCTGGCCAAGATCCGCGGGCCCGACGGCAGCGTGGTGCACCGCATGGGCGACCTCGGCCGGATCGACGGCAAGGGACGCCTCTGGTTCTACGGCCGGAAGTCGCATCGCGTCGAGACGGCCTCGGGTACGTGCTTTCCGGTTCCATGCGAGTCCATCGCCAACGAACACCTCGCGGTGTTTCGCAGCGCGCTGGTCGGAGTCGGCCGAGTCGGCGCGCAGGAGCCCGTGCTGTGCCTGGAGCTCGAAGGGAGCTCCAATCGCGAGGCCCACGCGCGGATCACCCGCGAGGTCCTCGCCCTCTGCGCGGCGCACGAGCCCACTCGCGCGATCTCCCGTGTGCTCTTCCATCCGGGATTCCCGGTCGACCGGCGCCACAACGCCAAGATCGATCGCACCGCTCTGGCGCACTGGGCCACGCGCCGGCTGGGATGAGCACCGCCCCGCTTCCGCTCGACGCGACGACGCCGGTGCTGGTGACCGGCGGTGGCGGCTTTCTCGGGCGCGCGATCGTAGAGCAGCTGCGGGCGCGCGGCGTGTCGGTGACGAACTTCGCGCGCAGCGCCTATCCCGATCTCGAGGCGGCGGGAGTGCCCACCTTCCGCGGCGACCTCGGCGACGCGGACGCCGTGCGGGCGGCTTGCGCAGGGCGCGCCGCCGTCTTCCACGTGGCCGCCAAGGCGGGTGTATGGGGCCGTCGGGCCGACTTCCAGCTCACCAACTGCGAGGGCACCCGCAACGTCATCGAGGCCTGTCGCGCCGGCGGTGTACGCAGGCTGGTCTACACCAGCACGCCGAGCGTCGTGTTCGCGGGCCAGGATCTCTGCGGCGTGGACGAATCGGTCCCGTATCCGAAGCGCTACCACGCCGCGTATCCGGAGACGAAGGCGATCGCCGAGCGGCACGTACTCGCGGCGAACGGCTCCGATCTCGCGACCGTCTCGCTGCGCCCGCACCTGATCTGGGGGCCCGGCGATCCGCACTTCGTGCCGCGCCTCACGGCGCGCGCCCGGCTGGGACGCCTGCGGATCGTCGGCAACGGCCAAAACCGCGTGGACACGATCTACGTGGACGATGCGGCGGAGGCCCACGTCCACGCGGCGGAGCGTCTGGCACCGGGCTCGCCCGTGGCGGGTCGTTGCTACTTCCTCAGTCCAGGAACGCCGGTCGCGTTGTGGGAGATGGTGAATCATCTGCTGGCGGCCGCCGACGTGCCGCCCGTGACGCGGGCGGTGCCAGCCCAACTCGCGTACGCCGCTGGCGCCGTCCTCGAGGTGATCTACCGCGTCCTCCCGCTGCAAGGCGAACCCCTGATGACGCGCTTTCTCGCCCGGGAGCTCGCCACCTCGCACTGGTTCGACGGATCGGCCGCCCGACGCGACCTCGACTGGAAGCCTCGGATCTCGCTCGAAGAGGGGCTTCGGCGCTTGCGCGCGCGGCTCGGGAGCGGACATGACGGCGCGGCTTGAGATCCTCTTGCCGACCCCGTTGACCGCGTGCTGCTCGTCGACGGCGACGTCGGGTCGCGGTGGTGGAGTAGCTGAGCTCGTTCTGGAGGGGTTCCTCAGACCGACATGCCGAAGCGTTGGTGCATCAGCGTCAGGCTGAGGACCCGGTTCAGCAAGCCGTCGACCCCCATCCGCTGCTCGGGGGTCTGCTGCGGGAGTTCTCGGAAGAGACGCCGAATCGCAGCGGCATCGAAGATCGGCTGATCGTCCAGCAGCGACGAGGCAAACACGTCGCCGAACAGCTCCAGCATCGCGTCGTTCTCCCCGAACTTCGCGGGGGGCGTCGAGAATGGGTGCTTCTCGCGGTCGTAGACCGCCTCGATGAGGACGTCGCGAGTCGCTTCGCGCAGCACGTGCTTCTCGCGCATCCCGTTGATCTTCATGTGGATCGGAATGCGCGCTGCGAACTCGGCGACCTCGTGGTCGAGGAACGGAACGCGTCCTTCGATCGAGTGGGCCATCTCCATCCGGTCGCTCAGGAAGGTGAGGATGAAATTGGGCAGCTGGATTTTCGACCAGAGGTAGAGGGCCTGATTGAGGGGGTCGCGTCCCGCGACGCGCTCGTCGATGGGCAGGCGGCTCAACGCGACCTCGTAGGGATTCATGCCTGCGACGCTCGATGCCATCTGCTGGCTGAAGAATCCCGTGGTCTTCTGGCCCATCGTCGAGAAAGCCTGGATCCAGGACGGCACCCAGCCGAGGCGTCTCCGGACGGTGTCGAGCTCTGCGATGGGCGCGTCCTCGCTCGCTACCAGCGAGGGAACGGCCTGATTCGATGCGCGCAGCTCCGCGAGCAAGCGGCTGACGGTGGCCGGATCCTGCCGGGCGCTGTTGTAGAGCAGCACGTCGCGACGGAACGGCGCGTAGCCGCCCAGCATCTCGTCCGACCCCTCGCCGGTGAACACGACCTTGATCCCGGCGTCCCGCACTGCGCGGCTCAGCAGGAACTTCGCGACGCCGTGGCCGTTCACGAAGGGCGTCTCCGCGTGCCAGACCGCGTCGCTGTAGGCGTCCGCAAGGGCGCGCGAGGTGACCGGGATCGGATGGAAGCTCGCGCCCGAGCGCTCGGCCTGCGCGCGCGCGAGCGCGGACTCGTCGTAGAGCGCGTCGTCGAAGGTCAGCGTGAAGGCCCGGATCGGACGATCCATGTGCCGCTGCGCGAGGCCGAGCACCGCGCACGAGTCGATCCCGCCGCTCAGGTAGGCGGCGACCTCGACATCGGCGACCAGCCGCTCGCGGACGGCGTCGTCGAGCACGGCGCGGAAGCCCGCGACAACGTCCGCGTCCGTGCGATCGTCGGCCGCCAGCTCCGCGGCTGTGGGAAACGCCAGATCCCAGTACGGGTAGACGCTGACCTCGCCGTGCTGCGCGATCGCGTAGTGGCCGGGCGGAACGCTGTAGATCCCCGCGAATAGCGAGCGCGAGTGCGGCCGGAAGTGGAAGGCCTCCTGCAACACTGCTTCGCGATTCCAACGGGCCGGAACGCCGAGGGCGAGCAGCGCCTTCACCTCGGACGCGAAGAACACGTCCCCTTCGTGTACGGCATAGAAGAGCGGCTTGATGCCGAAGCGGTCGCGAATCGCCAGCATCGCGCCGTTGCGGCGGTCCGCGATCACCGCCGCGAACTCTCCGCGCAGGTGGCGCCCGAGGTTCATCCCTTCGCGAAGGTAGAGGTGCAGCGCGATCTCGCTGTCGGAGTCGGTCTTGAACACGCAGCCCTCGGCACGCAGCCGTTCGCGGATCGCCTTGTAGCCGTAGAACTCGCCGTTGACGACCAGTTGGACGTCGCCGCTGGCGTCCGACATCGGCTGATCACCGTTGCCGAGACCGATGATCGAGAGGCGGGTATGGCCGAGAAACCAGCGTCCGTCGGGGGCGACCCATTTGCCCACCGCGTCGGGGCCCCGGTGATGCAGCGTCTCGAGAGCATGGTCGAGCCGCTTCGGCTCCAGCGTGTGTTGGAGCAATCCCCCTACGAATCCACACATACCGCGTCCTCTCTGTTCGCATCTGTGTTCGTCCTGGCGGCAGCTTCTGCGACGCAGCGGCCCAACGCTATCGCGTCGGAGCCGATCCTGGACGCGAGGACCTTCGCAATCGCGGCGCGCAGTCTACCGTTGTCTCCCAATGCGCCTGCTCTACCTCGACATCGACACGCTGCGCCCCGATCACCTCGGCTGTTACGGCTACCCGAGACGAACCAGCCCGAACATCGATGCGCTGGCCGCGCGATCGATCCGCTTCAACAACGCCTACGCCTCGGACGCACCGTGCCTGCCTTCCCGCAGCGCGCTGCTGACCGGTCGCTTCGGCATTCACAATGGTGTCGTGAACCACGGCGGCAGCGATGCGGAGCCCGCGATCGACGGCCCGGGCCGCGGTTTCTGGGCGCAGCTTCAGACCCAGAGCTTTCCGGCGAAGCTGAAGGCGGCCGGCATGCGCACGGTCTCCGTGAGCTCGTTCGCGCAGCGCCACTCGGCCTATCACTGGTACGCCGGCATCGACGAGGGCTACAACGTCGGCAAGTTCGGCCTGGAGACCGCGGACGACGTCTTTGCAATCGCCTCGGCCTGGCTCGCGCGCAACGGCCGATCCGATGATTGGTTCCTGCACGTGCACCTGTGGGATCCCCACACGCCCTATCGGGCCGCCGCCTCGTATGGCGATCCCTTTGCCTCGGACCCGACACCGGCATGGCTCACGGAGGACGTGCGCGCGGAGCACTGGACCGGCTGCGGTCCGCATTCCGCCCGCGAATGCAGCGGCTATGCACCGAGCGATGCGATGCGCACGCTGTATCCCCGACAGCCGCAGCAGATCGACTCCATGGCCGCCGTGCGCGCCATGTTCGATGGCTACGACCTGGGCGTGTTGGTGGCCGATGACACCGTGGGCCGCATCCTCTGCCAGCTCGCGGATCTGGGCGTGCTCGAAGACACCGCCATCCTGGTGTCATCGGATCACGGCGAGACGCTCGGCGAGCTGAACATCTACGGCGATCATCAGACGGCCGACGAATTCGTCTCGCACATCCCGATGCTGCTTCGCTGGCCCGGCCTCGGCGCTGCCGGCATCGCCCAGGTACGCGACGCGTTCCATTATCAGATCGACGTGACCGCGACGCTTCTCGACCTGCTCGGCCAGCGCATTCCCGCGAACTGGGACGGGCAGAGCTTCGCCGATAGCCTGCGCGCGGGGCGTGACGAAGGCCGCGACCACCTGGTCGTTTCCCAGGGCGCATGGACGTGTCAGCGCGGTGTGCGCTTCGACCATTTCCACTACCTGTTCACCTGGCACGACGGCTATCACCTGTTCCCGTCCGAAATGTTGTTCGACCTGCAGGCCGACCCGCACGAGCAGCACGATCTGGTCGGTAGCCGAGATGACCTCGCGCGCACGGCCCGCGCGCTGCTACAGCGCTGGACCGAAGCGGCGATGCCCGCTGCGGCGTACGGACGCGATCCTCTCCTGCACGTGCTCGAGGAAGGCGGACCGTTCCACACGCGCGGCCAGCTTGAGAAGTACGCACAGCGCCTGCGCGCGACCGACCGCGCGCACCTCGCGGATCGTCTGCTGGCGCGAGATCGAGGAGGCTCCAGAACGGCGTGAGTCGCTCTGGATCGGCGCAGCGGGCGCATGGGGTTCCCGTTCATGCCATCATCGGGCTTCACGCGCTGCACGAGAGAAGGGGACCGAGCGTGGGCGAGCCGTTCCAGCGACATGCAGGCAGCCAGGGGTTCTTCGCGAAGCTCTCCGGCCGCGTGGGCAAGGCGAGCTTCGTTCGCGAGATCGAGGACGTGCTCGCCCGCGCAGCGCGCGTCTGCGACGTGCCGGCCACGCGCCTCGGCGAGCTCGCCGCGAGCCGCGGCGTGGACTTCGGGCGCCGTTACCGCACCGCGCGCCAGTCTCTATCGGCGCTTTCTGGAGCGCTGCCTTCTCGACCAGAGCGTCAGCGCCGAGGAGACCGCAGACCTCGTTCATCTGCGCGGCATGCTGCAGCTCGACGACGCGGACGTCGCGCGCATCCACGAGGAGGTCGTGGACTCCGTGTACGGCAGCGCACTCGACGAGGTGTTGAAGGATCATCGCCTCGATCCCGAAGAGGAGGCATTCCTGGGGCGCCTCGGTTCGGCGCTGCAGATTTCATCCGTGGCCGCCGAACGCATCTACCAAGAAGCCGAGTCGCGCGCGCGGCGGCGCTTCCTCGACGTGAGCGTCGTGCGGGAGGACTCGTTCCTGGTGGGCCGCAACGTCACGCTCGAGCTGAGCGGCGTCACGGAGCAAGGCTTCGAAGACGCGATCCGCCGGGCGCTCGATGAGGCTTCTCGCGCGTATCCAGGCATTGCGCGCGCGGAGATCTCCGAACTCGTCGCCGAGCTGGAGGCGGATCGCGTGACGCGCTGGCGCGTGAAGCTCAAGGCGAAGCGCGCGCCGAATGATGGATGATCCGAGCGCCTGCTGATCGACGTGATCGCTGCCGAGAACGCCAAGGGCGTCGTCTACCTCACGCTCTATCGCCACGATGGCGAGCCCGGCCGCGCGACCTCGCCCGCCAGGGCGCCAGTCTTCGTCGGCGAATATCGCGACACGTTCGTGCGCACGCCCGAAGGCTGGCGCTTCCAGCGCCGCGAGATCGGCGTGAGCTTTGTGGCAGGGAAGCCCTAGCCCGCCATCCGACGCGTCCCGACGAATCGGGTCACACCGCCACGGGCAGCCGTGACGGGCTGCGACCGAGCGACTGCACCCATTCGATACCGTCAGGATCGACGCTGAGCGTGGGCGCGAGGTCCGTCACCCCGCGTACCACCTCCTCCAGTGTCATCCGGGCCAGCGCTGCGCCGAGGCAGTAATGCGGTCCGCCGCCGAACGACAGCAAGCGCGGGGCACTCGGATTGGCGAAACGTTGCGGCACGAACGAGTCCGCATCCTGCCACACATCGGGGTCGCGATTAGCGGTCAGGAAGCTGCACATCACGACCGCGCCGGCAGGGCGCAGCGCACCGCATACCTCGATCGGCTCGAACACCGTGCGGGGTGCGCCGGCGATGCTGGGTTCGAAACGGATCGTCTCGCTCACCAGCGCAGCAAGCAGGGACGGTTTCGACCGCAGCTCCGCCATTGCGTTCGGCTGAGAGAGCAGCGTCAGCAGCGTGCAGCCGATCTGACTCGCCGTGGTGTCGTGACCGCCGACGAGCAGATTCGCCACCATCGTGACTGTCTCTTCGCGGGTGAGGCGATCACCGTCGTGCTCGGCCCGAAGTAGTGACGTCATCAGGTCGTCGGCCGGGGTGTGGTTGCGCTGCTCGACGAGCAGACGGAGATAGCCGAGCAGTTGCTCGATCGCGGCCGTGGCAGCCGCGATCTGCGCCGGCTCCATGAACAAGAACACAGGGCTCAGCGCATCGACCCAGGCGATGAACTCCGGAACGGCGGCTGCCGGTACGCCCAATAGCGAGCACATCACGTGCATCGGCAAGCCGGCGAACGCAGCCAACAGATCACCACGGCCGGCTTCGCGAACGGCAGAGAGTCGCTCTGCGACGCGCGCGGTAGCGATCGGCCGGAGTCGCTCGACCGCACGCGGTGTGAATGCCTTGGAGACGAGACGCCGCAGCCGATCGTGGGCGACACCGTCATTGGTGAACATCAGCGCCCCATACCAGTCGCGCAGCGGCCCATCCGCGATGCCCATCCGGTCGAAGAGCGACAGCCCGACACCGCGCAGCCGCGGCTCGTGCAACAGCCGCTCGATCTCGCGCTGGCGCAGCACGTAGATCATCTCGGTGGTCTCTTCGATCGCCGTCGGTCCGCGGGCCGCGGCGGCAAGCATCAACTGTTTCCACGCGCGCGGGTCGGCCGCGGCACTCAGCGGGATCCTCTGTTCGATCACGGGTGGACCTCCTTGCTCGCCTTGCTCTCGGCCTGTTTCGTCTCTCTCGCGCGCTGGATCACGTAGGCGTGGATCGCGCGCACATCGTCGGCGTTCAGCAGATCCGCGAAGCTCGCCATGCCCTTGTGCGCGCGCGTGCCGCCGAGGACGATGTCGTTGAAGCTCGCGTGCGTCTCGCGCGACGCATAGCGGAGATCGGGGACGACGCCGCTCGTCACGGCCATGACGCCGTGGCACATGAGGCAGTAGCGGTGAAAGAGCGCGCTGCCGCGGTCGGCGGCGCCGGGCGGCACGCCAAGTTCGGGCAGTGGATCGGCGAACTCGAGGTTGCGCAGCGGGACCTCCGGCAGCATCCCCGTTGCGCCGAGCGCGAACGTGAAGAGATGGCCCTGGTTCACGTAACGACTCGCGGCCGAGATGCCGGCGTCGCTGCCCTCGATCACACCGCCGCCGCCCCAACCGGCGAGCACGCTCACGTACTGCGTGCCGCCCACGCTGTAGCTGATCGGTGGCGCGACGATGCCGATGTTCGTGGTGATCTCCCAGAGCTTTTCGCCGCTCTCTGCCGCATACGCGGCGAAGTGGCCGTCGCTCGTGCCCTGGAAGACGAGTCCGCCGGCGGTCGAAAGCACGCCGCCGTTGAAGGAGCCGGGATGCTTCACGGTCCATACGGCTTTGTGCTGAACGGGGTCCCACGCCTTCAGCTCGCCCCAAGCGGGCGGCATCTCTTTCGCGTACTTCGCGAGGATCGCGGGATACTCCGGCAGGTGGAGCCCGAGGTTCCATGCGCCCTTCACGTGCTCGAACTTGGGATCGATCGCGTACAGGAATCCGAGCTCGAGCACGGGGATGTAGACGAGCTTCGTCTGCGGGTCGTACGACATCGGGTGCCAGAGATGTCCACCATTCGGTGACGGCAGCACCCAGCGCGGACGCTGGTCGTAGTCGCCTTCCGCCGTCTCCACGGGCCGCCCGGTCTTGCGATCGACGCGGCTCGCCCAATTCACGCGCACGAACTTCTCCGCGGACAAGAGCTCGCCGGTCGAGCGATCGAGCACGTAGAAGAAGCCGTTCTTCGGCGCCTGCATCAGCACCTTGCGCGGCGCGCCGTTCCAGTCGAGGTCCGCGAGTATGATCTGCTGCACCGCGGTGTAGTCCCAGTTGTCGCCCGGCGTAGTCTGGTAGTGCCAGACCAGCCGACCGGTATCCGGCCGCAGCGCGAGGATCGACGATAGATAGAGGTTGTCGCCACCGCCCGGGCTGCGCAGCTTGCGGCTCCACGGCGAGCCGTTACCGGTGCCGACGTAGAGCAGGTCGAGTTCGGGGTCGTACGCCATCGAGTCCCAGGCGGTTCCACCGCCGCCGCCCTCCCACCAGCGTCCGCTCCAGGTCTTCGCGGCGGCCGCGAGTTCGGGGTTCTCGAAGGGCAGCGATGGATCACCGGGAACGGTGTAGAAGCGCCAGACCTGCTTGCCGGTCTCGGCGTCGTACGCGGTCACGTAGCCGCGCACGCCGTACTCCGCGCCACCGTTGCCGATCACGACCAGGCCCTTCACCACGCGCGGCGCGCCGGTGATCGTGTAGGGCTTGTCGCGGTCGATCGTGTTCTGCTCCCAGACGACAGCGCCGGTTCCGGCATCGAGCGCGACCAGGCGCCCGTCGAGCGTGCCGACGTACACCCTGCCCTTCCAGACCGCGACGCCGCGATTCACCACGTCGCAGCACGCGTTGCGCGCCCAGGTGGTCGGCACTTTGGGATCGTGCGTCCACAGCACGGCGCCAGTGCGCGCATCGAGCGCCTTGACGACGCTCCACGGCAGCGACACGAACAGCACGCCGTCGACCACGATCGGCGTCGCCTCATGGCCGCGCCCTAATTCGGTGTCAAACGACCACACGAGCCCGAGCTTCGCGACGTTGCTGCGATCGATCTGGCGGAGCGGCGAGAAGCGCTGCTCGTCGTAGCTGCGTCCGTGCGCCAGCCAGTTGCCCGGCTCGGCGTCGGCGGCGCGGATCCGCGCGCCGTCGACGCGACCCGTGCTCGCACGGATGCTGTCTGCGCGCGAGGCGACCGCTTCGCCGGAGGGCGCCCGCCCGCCGCAGCCGACGAAGCCGAGGCCGAGCCCCAACCATACGAACGCCACCAGCTCGAAAGACCCTCGACGTCGCATGCTGCCCCTCCCGCTGGCGAGGGGCGACGCTACCTCAGCCGCTCGTGGGGCCACCTGCGCCAGTGGATGAGCGAGGACGGGATCTGGGTTCCGAGGGCCCAGCAGGCGCGCCGCCCCCAACCGCTTTGCTACAGCCGGCCGTGTCTCGGCGAACTTGTTCAGATCGATGGCTGTGACCACGAGTGGTTCGAGGATCGTGGGCCGCGTCGAACGGGCCCACCTGACGCTGCAGGATCGCATGGTGAAGGAACTGCGCCTGCGGGGGATCTCGACGCCCGAAGCGGGCAACGCCTACGTGTCCGACTTCGCCCAGAATCACAACGCGCGCTTCTCGCGCGAGCCCCGGACGCTCACGACTCCCATCGACCGGTGCGTGACGAAGAGGAGATTGCGCTCCGCTTTACCTGGCAAGAGGAGCGCAATCTCACCAGGAATCTCACGCTCCGGCAGAAGGACCGCATCCGTGCCGCGCAGCAGCGCGCTACCGCGCCGCCTCCCCGTCGTGACGTCGCGGATCGGGTCTTCCGACCGAACATTTCTACTTCGCAGAGCACGGGACATTTCTATCAGGCGTTGACAATCCTCGCTCCGCTGGCAGCTCGACGCACGTCCCGGCGCGTGGTGTCCCGGCGCGCAGACGGAATGCGGCGGCCGCGTCTACGCCCCCACGCCGCTCCGCGAGGAGGTCCGGTCGCGTTCCCCGCATCCTCCAGCTCGAGCCGATCTCGGGTCTACAACCTTCGCTGCCAGAGTTGCCCCGTGACGCATTTCGAGCGGCTGCTCTTCTACAACTTCGGCGACCCGTTCCTGCATCCCGACGCGATGGGCGCGCTGCTGCGAGCGTGCGCGCGCCACGGCGATCGCGATCGCGCGCCATCGAGTGACGATCCATGCTCTTCGAGTGGAACGACTCGGACGAGGAGATTCGCGAAGCGCTGGCGCTCGCACGTGAACTCGATTGCCCGATCGAATCGGTCTTCACGCACGCGGAAGGCGCATCGCGGCGCTTCACCCCGGGTGGGCCGGCTCTCGCTGCTCTCGTCGCCGATTCTGCTGGTCGTCAGAGTCTGACCGGCGAGCTGCAGCTTCAGGCTCTGCGGGGGACGGCACATTCCGGATCGGCGAGCCCGCAGCGTGAATGGTGCTCGTCTACTTCGTGGCCGGCCTGTCCGGGTACCGTTCTCGGTCTGGCTCTCCCGGCGGTTCACCAAGCACGGCGCGTTCGTCGCTCAGCCGTCCGGCCGCTCCGTGCGCCGGGTCCGGGAAGCCGCTTGCTTGCGCAACGCATCGAGATCCCGGCGCACAGTCTCGGACAACGATCCATCGAGCTCGAGCGCGTGCTCGAGCGTGCGGATCCCCGCATCGAGGTCGCCGAGCGCGTAGTAGGCGCCCGCCAGGCTGAGTGCCCGCGCCTGATCCAGCTCCGGCAAGGGCTGGAGTCGCGCGATCCACGTCCGCGCCATCTCGTGGATCAGCGCCTGGATGCGCGGATCGCTCCGCACCGCGTCGAACGCGGGATCGCCGATCACCTTGTCGTGGCGGTCGAAGCCGAGCTCCATCGCGCGGCGCAGCGCCGCGGCGGTCTCCCCCGCGTCGCCGGTAATCGCGACCATACGCGCACGCGACCAGCGTGCGAGCACGCTGTTGGGGTAGTTCAAGATCGAGTCCGCGACCATGGCGGACTCGGAGCGCCAGATCCCGGCTCGCACCTGGCTCTGAACTCCGAAGGCGATCGCGACCGCCACCACGAGCACCGCGAGCACGCGCCCTTGGCCGAGCGACTGCGGCAGCGGCGAGGCGCCGCGGCGCGCGCATGCCGACTCGATCCACTCGGCCGCGGACACGCCCGCCGCGAGCGTAGCTCCGATCAGTCCAGGCAGAATGGTGTAGAGGTAGCGATCGCCCATTTCGTTCGCGAAGGGGAGGATCTGCGAGACGGGGACGAAGGCCGCCGCCGCCCAGACCCAGAACACGCCCTCAGGCTCTCGTCGCCATACGGTGTAGATCATTCGGACGGCGAACAGCGTCAGGAGGAGCAGTCCAGCGAGCCACCACGGATCCCAGGGCGAGTGCGCGCGCGGTGGATCGTGGAAGGCCGAGACGCCGTGTGCTGTGACCGCCATGACGAGGTAGCGCGCGGCGATCGCGACGATCGTGCGCAGCCAGACCGCGGAGGATTCGTCGAGCGGCCCAGCTTCCCCGATCAGCCGGAACACGCCCATCTCCGGGATCATGTACGCAATCGTGACGGCGACGCAGAGCGCGATCCATCGCCAGCGCACGTGCCCGGTCCGCCACCAGTCGAGCGCCATCGCCACCGGGATGACGAACACCGCTGTGACCTTGGTGAGCAAGGCGAGCGCGAAGCAGAACGTCGCCCAGCCCGGCCGCCGCTCCCAGAGCAGCAGGGCGGCCAGGCAGCCCGCCGTGGACGCCAGCGTCTTGAGCTGCGAGATCCAGGCCGCGGGCTCCACGTTGGCGGGATGCACGAAGAAGAACGTCGCTCCCGCGAAAGCGACCGGGCCCGACAGCCGAAGCGCGAGAAAGACACGGAGCAGCAGCACGGTCACCAGCGCGTGGAACGCGACGTTCACGACGTGATGACCCAGCACGTCGGAGCCGAAGCACTGCCAGGCGAGCGAGTGGAGCAGCACCGAGATCGGGGTGAAGTTGTGCGCGCTAATCGAGGCAGAGCTGTGTGGATCGAAGAACGACGCGAGGTTCGCGAGCGTGAGCGTGTGCAGCGGCTCGTTGTCTCGCACGATCGAGATGTCGTCCGAGATCCAGACACCGCGCAGCGCCGCGGCGAAGAGCAAGAGACCGAGCAGGAAATATGCCAACCAGATCCCGGCAGAGATCAGCAGTAGCGGAGGTCGCCGGCGGGTTGCCATCGATGCCGCGGAGCATATAGCTGCCGCCGGAACGCGGCACCCGAGCGAGCTTGGTCGCGGGAGCCGAGTCGCTCGCGTCTTCCCGGATCAGCGTGGAGCACGTCACGTGCGCGAGTCGATGCGCGCAGACTAGAGCGCGCGGCGCAGTAGGCGGTTCTCGGGGCCCGCTTCGGCTGCGCCGACCGTAGTGCGCGTGCGCTCGCTCGGCGCGCTCGAGTCTTGGTGAACGACGAGCCTGTGGCGATCGCGCCGCCCGAGCTACTGGAACCCAGAGAGCGAGTGAGGACACCAGCTCAACTGCTCTTACAGCAGAAGAGTTGCTCTATCCATCGCGCTCCCGATCTAATGCTGCGGATCCGTTTCCGCTCCGGGAAGGGCGCGCTCCCCCGCCCCCCCAGGTTGGAAGCCGTTGCATGCCCCAGGAATGACGCGTACTTGCGTCGGGTCGATCCCGAATATGCGCGCCGGGAGGCGGACGAGCGCGAAGGCATTGTTCCTCCACACCAGGGCGTCGCCTGGTTTGGGCGAGAGCCCGGGCGGCAGGTATCGGCTGTCGATCAAGGCGTAGTCCGCTCCCAGCGCCGACGCCGTCTCGATGAGGGCCGCGATCCGCTCCTGCGGCTCTGGAAGCTGCTGCGCGTGCCGGATACGGCGTCCGTCCTCCTGCCAGCGCAGGAACTCGACGGGGTGGTTCTTCACGTAGGGGGCCGTCGGCGAGTAGACCACGGGCCGCAGCGTCGCGTAGCGGAGCGCAACCTCGAAGGACGTTGCGAAAAGCCGAGCCCCGGGAGGCGTCTCGGTTCGTACGCGTTCGAAGGCTTCGAGGACGAGGGCGCGTCCGGGCGCGGGGCAGGACAGTCTGCCCCGCGCCCAACACGCCACGGCGTCGCCCACATACCGGATCGGATGGAGCTCGACCCAGAAAGCCGTCAAGGCAAGCCCGGCGGCTGCCACCGCGAGCCGCACCGTGCGGCTTCGCGCGCGACGGTAGATCGCTGCCAACGGCCAGATCACGAGCAGCAACATCAGCGGCACGAGGTATCGGATCGACCGGATCAGATCGATCTCGAACGGCAGCGTGCCGCGCATCCGCGCCACGACCTGATCGACCCACGGGAGGCCTACACCAATCGCGAGCAGCCCGCAGCACCAGAGACCGACCATGGCCAGCGGGCCGCGATGCGCACCCGGCAGCCAGGTGAGGAGGGTCACGCCGAACCCTGCAAGGATCCAGAACAGCAGCTCCGCGCCGCTCCAAGACGCGACAAAGCCGCCGAGCGCCATCCCCACGTCGAGCGACTCAGCGTGGAAGGTAGCCGCAACGGCCGCCTGCAGGTCGGCTGGTGCGACGCAATCTGCCCCGCTGCTCGACTGCTCCCCGAGGTACAGGACCGCGAAGGGAGCGGCAAGCGCGAGGAAGAGCAAGCCGAGCCCGATCATCACGCGCGTCTGTCGCGCGCGCGACCAGCCGTCGGGGCGCCGCGCCCAGAGAGAGAGCCAGATCGCGAACGCCCAGCTCGGCGCGCTGACCGGGTGCGCGTAGACCAGCAAGGCTGCGGCGACCATGAGCCACGGAAAGCGGCGCGGCTGGTCTCGCCAGGCGATCGTGGCGGCGAGCGCGAAGGGGAGCGCCGCCTGATAGGTGAAGCGCGGCTGGGGATCCCAGAAGATGCCCCAATATTCGGCCAGGTTGATCCAGACGAGCGGAAGCGTGATCACCGCGAGCAGAAGCGCCCAGAAGCGGTCTCGGAACAACACACGTCCGAGCAGATAGAATCCGCTCGCCTGAAGGAAGACATGGAAGCCGAGCAGCGAAATGAAGGCGGTGCCGTAGTCTCCAATCGCCGCATTGAGCGCACGGAGAAGCGGAACGTGCAGGGTCACATAGAAGCCGAAGTTGGTGGGATCGCCGAGAAAGGGATCCCGCACGAAGCGGTCGGGATGATCGATGGCCGCTGCAAAGCTCGCGATGTTCGACGCGTCTTCGAACAGGAACGGAAAAGGATGAGTGCCTCCCCACCTCCCCAGTTGATAAGCAAAGCCGAAGCCACCGAGCGCCAGCAGGACGAGAACGTCCCGCCAGTCGAACGCGCGCGCGACAGCAGGCGACGACGTGCTCGAACCCAGCGTCGCTCTGCTCCATCCGAAATTCCTGCGCTCCAAGGGTCCGACCGCTCCAGGTTCGCCGGACAATAGCTAGCCGCTTCTCTTGCCGCTCCGGACACGGAAACGCGGTGAGCCCCGACAGCGCGGGGAGCATTCGGGCAGCCTGTGAGTGGGCGCCGTCTTCTACAGCACGCGCTTCGCATTCAGTTGCTCGGCATCTTCTTTCTCGCTCATCACCAGCGCCAGCCGCTACACTGTGTATGGAGCGCGTGCACCGAAAATGAGAATATTCCGCCCGGCTCTGTGCCCGTTGGCTCTTGCTCCCACGTGGGGCTTGTCATTCCGCTCACTATCGACCCAAAATCCCCCTCTACCGCCTGTGCGTGCTGATCCCTGACCGGAAGGTGTCGACGGAAATGAAACTTTTAAGTGTCGTCCCAGATCGCTCGTCGTGGGCTTGCCCGCCGGAACCGATCCTCGCCTCGCCCATCGATATGAATAGGCTCGGTCGGGCTCACCCTTGGCCGGGCGGGATTCGCACCCCGCGGGACGACAGACGAAGTTTCATGGAGTCATCGCACCCTCCAAGTCCGTTCGACCAGCAGCGCCTGGTCGAACTGTTCCGCCTATGCTCTCCCTCGTCTCCCTGGCGCATCGAGGACACGGCGCACCCTCTTCTCACGCACCCACGCTGCATGCTGCGAGGGTTGGACTCTGATACTCAGCGGCGGGCTCTGAGTTTTCGGGGTGGGCAATTTCGGCGCCATCGGGCGGAGGACACACCATTGGACAGTGAGCAACCTTTGACTGAGCGGACGCCGGAGCTCGCACGGTGGCGATCGGTGTGGCGCCGCGAGCTGCGTCGAGACGTGTTGCGCCGTCTGTTCGCGCTCGCCGCCCTCGTTGGTGCGATCATTCCGCTTCTCACGTCGAAACCCGTGCCTCTCGATTCCCAACCCTTCCCCGACGCGCAGGCGTACGCTGACATGGCGTTCCAGATCGCGAATGGGAACGGATTCCTAACGCGCATCGACGAGCGGTTGCCAGCGGATCAACAGCCGCCATCCGGTCAACTCAATCCGAGCCGATACCCTCCTGGGTTATCGCTCGTGCTGGCTCCGTTTGTGCGCTTCGGCGACAACGAGTTGTCAGATACGCAGACGGGCGCTCGCTTCATCGCGGTTCTGCTCCTGCTCGCCATCTTCGCCGCCTCGGCAGCACTGGGCGGCCCAACGGCAGCGGGGATCGCAGCCCTCGTCACGTGGATGTCGCCTTTCGTCAAGAAATCGTCCCGACTCGTCATGTCCGACGCGTTCGGCGCGCTGTTGACGGTCTCCATCCTCGCTGTACTCGCAGTTGCTTGGTCTCCGAAAACGCGCGAGCGGGCGCGGGAAGCTTGGGCCGCGCTTGCGGGCATCTTCGCGGGTTACGGAGTGCTGACGCGGCTCAGCGCCCTGTTCATCTTGGTTGCACTGCTCGCGTCGGTTGGTAGCTGGCGGATCCGGAAGTTCGTGGCTCTGGGAACTGCTCCGTTCCTGATCTTTCTCGGTACTTATCAGTGGACCCAGTTCGGTCACCCGTTGAAGACGGGTTACAACTACTACCTGCCGACCCTCGTCGCGTTCGAGTTCGGCAACATCTCCAAGGAGAACTTGTTCGGAGAGCGCGGCAACATCCACAACGACAAGCTGCATGGTCGCCTAATGGAGTGGAGCAGCCCGTGCGATGATTGTGGCTCCCCAATGGGCAAGGCGAGCAACTTGGTCTTCTACCCGTCGCTTCTCCTCGGGCTGTACTGGATCTACTTCCCACCGTTGTTCTCCTTATTGGGCGGCTGGGAGTTGTTTCGAAGACGAAAGACAGTTGCTGCCCGGTTCGGAGGTCTCGTGGTCATCGCGAACCTGTTGATCGCGCTCCCCTACTTCTACCAGGGCGGTCGCTTCGTCGCTCCAGCGGCGCTGGTCCTCCTCGCTTATTCCGCCGCGGGCGTTGCCCGCCTGGTCGATACGTGGTTCGGGCTTCGCTCGCCGCAAACGTCGGCTGAAGCGGCCTAGCCGCATTTCTCACCAGCCATCCCCTCGCCTCGATGCCGGGGCGTTTGGTGGGCAATCCGTGGCAAGCCAGCCGGGTTGGCCGGTGGTAGCGCCCGATTCCGGATGGTTTGCGGAGGCACAGGGCGGCTTGGATGGAGGTGTAGAGATACTTTCCCACACGATCGCGTGTGGGAAGATCGGCGCAGTCGCGGGGCGGATCACTTTGGCAGCGGCGCCGTGTGAGCCCTTCGACTCCCTCGCCTCCATCGGCAGTGGCTTCGATTCCCCTTGCGCACGGCGTACCTCGATGTGCGGGCGCTTGTTCTCGGCCAGCCGCGCGTGCGTCCCTGAACGCCGAAAATCGAGACACTGCGAAGGCTGATGAGAAATACGGGCTAGGCGCTGGAGGCAGCACGGAGGCTGCGGATCCGCGGGGAGACGAGAGCCTTCCAACGGGGCTCCAAGAAGCCGCCGAAGCATCCGCCTCACCTCGCTCGGCGCCCGGCCGGACCGCGCGTTCGCGATTCGCGTGCGCGTCGGTGCGCTCCGGGGCTGCGGCCGGTCCAGCGCCGGAAGGCGTGGGCGAAGGCGCTGAGTTCGGAGTAGCCGAGCAGGAAGGCGATCTCGGTGAGGTCCGTCTCGGTGCGCTCGAGATACTGGAACGCCAACTGGTGTCGCGCCTGCTGGACCAGATCGCGATAGACGAGCCCGCGTTCGGCGAGCTGGCGCTGCAGCGTCCGGGCGCTGACGCCCTGCTGGGGCGCCAGATCTGACAGGCTCGGATGGCCGTCGCAGAGCCGGCTGGCGATCTCCACGCGCAATCTCGCCAGCCACGGGTCGTCACCCGGTTCGGCGGCGAGGACTTGCTGCAGGCGCCGCTCGACGACGGGGAGCAGCGACCGATCGCTGCCCGACACCTCCCTAGGTAGGACGGACGCGTCGAAGCGGATCTCGTTGGAGTGCTCGGCGAAGGTCGGCACCACGCCGAAGAGCTGGAGGTGCTCCGCGGTGTCGCTGGGAGCGGCGTGCACCATCGTGACGCTCCGCGGCCGAAAGTCGCCGTCTCCCGCCAGGCGGCGCAACATGCGGAGCAGCAGCAGCAGGCCGCCGTCATAGACGTGCCGGAACGCCTCGGGATCACCCGCTTCGAGATGGGCGCGCAGCACCGCGACGCCGCGGCTCGTGTGCAGCTCGGCCTGCGCGCCCTCGACGAGCGTTCCGATGTAGCGCACGAGGTTGCTCACGCCGATCTCGACGGTGGATGCGTTGAGGACCGCGTAGGTCACGAGTCCGAGCGCCTCGAGATCGAAGTTCGCGCCGAGGTGGAGACCGAACGCGGGATCGCCGAGTTCGTCCGCCGCGCAGGCGACGACTGCCGCGAGCCGGTCCAGCTCGACCATGCGGTCCGGGTCGAGCAGGTCGCCATCCCGCAATCCGGCGGCCGCTCGGACGCGGGCGGCATCCCCTCCAGACCCCGCCACGAACTGCAGCACCGCGGTGACGAGCCCTGCGCGAACCCTGGCCATGGTCTGCCGCTCATGACGCCGACTATCAATTGATTGGCGCAAGAGATCAATACTCGGGACCTGGAAGCAGGCGATTCTCGCGCTCGCCCACGACGGGCCCGGAGGACCGCATGCTGAACTTCGATCCGCGCGACTTGGTCGAGCCGTCCCGCTACGCCGAGCGGGGCCGGCCGTACGAGCTGTTCGCGGCGCTGCGCCGCGAGGCGCCCGTCGCGTACTGCGAGCCCGAGGGCTACGAGCCGTTCTGGGCGATCACCCGCCACGAGGACATCGTCGCGATCTCGCGCGATCCCGCGCGCTTCAGCAATGCGGAAGGCGTGGCGCTGCTGCGCAAGGACGAGCCCGACTTCCAGCGTATGGTGCGCACCATCATCAACATGGACCCGCCCGACCACGGCGCCTACCGCGCCATCGGCCACCGCTGGTTCGTGCCGCGCAACCTGCGCAATCTCGAGGGCCGCGTGCGCGCGCTGGCCCGGGAGCTGCTCGACGGCATCGCCGCGCGCGGCGCAACGCGCATCGACTTCGTGTCGGAGATCGCCACGCCGCTTCCGCTGCGGA
>Ga0315287_10001026_pt1 | contig 25218 bp, 25 predicted proteins | sample YL17G11_0_MG_FD_205037 | JGI IMG/M metagenome (GOLD analysis project Ga0315287, IMG submission 205037) | Sediment microbial communities from Yellowstone Lake, YNP, Wyoming, USA - YL17G11_0 | ecosystem: Environmental > Aquatic > Freshwater > Lake > Sediment | place: USA: Wyoming | collected... | reverse complement strand
GCCCATGAGTCGATTCGTCAACCGGAAAGAGGTCGTCTGTCTGCCCCGGATCCCCCTGCGCGGGACCCTCGACCTGACCTACCGGTGCAATAACGACTGCCGCCACTGCTGGCTTCGGCTTCCCCCGAATTCGGGCGACGCGGCTGGCGAGCTCGCGGCCGAGGAGATCCGCCGCCTCGTCGACGACGCCCGGGCGATGGGCTGCCGGGAGTGGTTCGTTTCCGGCGGCGAGCCGATGCTGCGGCCCGATTTCCCCGAGATCTTCACCGAGATCACGGCCAAATCGGCCTGGTACACGCTGAACACCAACGGGACCCTGATCACCCCGGAGATCGCCCGCCTCCTGCGGCGGAAAGGTACGAAACTCGTCGCCCTCTACGGGGCCACGGCCGAGGTCCACGACGCCGTCACCCGGAACCCCGGCTCCTTCGAAGCTCTGCGAAGGGGGGTCGCCTACCTTCGCGAGGCGGGGGCGGGGTTCAGCGTCCAGGTCGTCCCCATGAAAACGAACATTTTCCAATACGACGCGATGATCCGGCTGGCCGAGTCCTGGAGCCCGAGCTGGAGGCTCGGCGCGACCTGGCTCTACCTCTCCGCGTCCGGCGATCCGGCCAAGAACGCGGAGATCCTGGCCGAGAGATTGGACCCGGCCCGGGTCGTCGAGCTCGACGGCGCGGGTCCGGGCGCTTTGACGGATGACGCGGCTTCTTCCTGCGGCTCCCCGGCCGCGGCCGGCGGCCTCTACGCGAACTGCCTCGCCGGGCGGCGCGATTTCCACGTCGACCCCCGCGGCGGGATGAGCTTCTGCGGCTTCGTCAAGGACCCCGCCCTCCGCCTGGACCTGAGGACGATGAGTTTCGCCGAGGCCTGGGACACGAGGCTTCCCCTCCTCGCCTCGGCCGCGGTCCCGACGAAGCCGCGCGCCGGGAACTGCGGGGTGTGCGATTTGCGGCCGGACTGCAAATGGTGTCCCGTTTACGCCTATCTCGAATGCCGCGACCATGAGGCCAAGATCGAGGACCTCTGCGCGATCGCCAGGGAGACGCGCCGGGTCCGGGAGGACTGGCTGCGATCCCACCGCCGCCGTTTCCGGATCGCCGGCCTCACGGTCGACGTCGAAGCCGACCTGCCCATTACGGACGCGACCTTCGAGCCCAAGTTTGGGCTTTTCCGGACAGACGTCCAGGGTCCGGCCGACATCGTTCTGCGCCATCATTTTTCCCTGCCCGACCTCGCCGGCGAGGACCTGGGCCGGGAGGTTTTTCGCCAGCCGCCCTGGGCCATCTACCGCAAGGGCGCTTCCTGGATCTACCTGATGATCTCCCCCGACCCGGCGGACACGACCCTTCACCGGGTCATGGTTTTCAACGACGGCCACACGCGCGGACGCATCTACAGTCCGACGGACGAGCTTTTCCGGCGGGGCGGCCTGGAATCGCTGGCCCTCCTACCGTCGGACCAACTTATCCTGGCCCGGCTCCTGCCCGCCTTCGGCGGCGCCTTCGTCCATGCCGCGGCGGTCAATCTGAAGGGCCAGGGCCTTCTCTTCGCCGGACCGTCGGAAGCGGGGAAATCGACCATTGTCAAGCTCATCGGCGAGCGGGGCGAGGTCCTCTGCGACGACCGGGTGGTCGTCCGTAAGGACGGCGGCGGTTTCCGCGTCCACGGCACCTGGAACCACGGCGAGGTCCGCCGCGTCTCGCCCGGTTCGGCGCCCCTGCGGGCCGTGCTCTTTCTCCGCCAGGCCCGGGTCAACCGGCTCGAGCGCGTCGACGACCCGAAGGCCGTCCTTCGCGATTTCCTGCCCCGGCTCGTCCGGCCTCTCGTCTCGGCCGACTGGTGGGATCGGGCGCTCGCCCTGGCCGAAGACGTCGTCCGCGAAGTCCCCTTCTACAACCTCTGGTTCGACAAGAGCGGGGCCGTCGTCGAGGTCCTGGAAGAGTTCGTGGAGCGGCCATGACCGGAAGGGCCTACGTGAAAAAGATCCCCTCCGGCGAGGCCCGCCTGTGGCCGTCACGAAGGCCCGCGCTCACGCGGCTCGACATCGAACTCACGGAGCGTTGCAATAACGATTGCGTCCACTGCTCGGTCAACCGTCCGGCTGGGGACCGCGAAGCCCGGGGGCGGGAGTGGGGCGCCGAATCCTGGAAGAAACTCCTCGACGAGGCGGCGGCCCTCGGCTGTCTCGTCGTCCGGCTGACCGGCGGAGAGCCCCTCTTGAGAGACGACTTCGAGGAGATCTACGTCCACGCCCGGCGGCTTGGGCTGAGGGTGATGATCTTCACCAACGCCACGCTCGTGACGCCCGGCCTGGCCCGACTTCTCGAGGACATGCCCCCGCTCGAAGCCGTCGAGGTTTCCGTTTACGGGATGAAAAAGGAAACCTATGAAGCGGTGACCCGGGCGCCCGGCTCGTTCGACGCCTTCCGCCGCGGCCTCGGACTTCTTCGGGAGAACGGCGTGCCCTTCATCGTCAAGGGCGCGGTGCTGCCGGCCACCCGCGGCGAGATGGACGAATTCGAGGCCTGGGCGGCCGGCCTCCCCGGCGCGGCCGGACTTCCGTCCCACGCCCTGCTCTTCGACCTGCGTTCCCGGCGGGAAGGCCTGAAGAACGCGCGGATCTCGAGCCTGCGGACGGACGCCGATGAGTTCGTCCGGGTCTCGCGGCGTCACGGCGAAGAAGCCGTCGGGGAATGGCGGGACCTCTGTGCCCGGTCCGGCGGCGGCCGCGGCGGCCGTCTCTTCTCGTGCCTGCCGTCCGGCGGGTCGGCCGCGGTCGACCCATACGGGCGCCTCCAATACTGCCTGGGACTGCGGCATCCGGCCACGGTCTACGACCTCGCGGCAGGCTCGCTCCGCGAGGCGGTGACGGAGTTCCTGCCGCGGGTCCGGGACATGCGTTCGGCCGGCCGGGCCTACCTCGAACGCTGTGGCCGGTGTTTTCTCAAGGGCCTCTGCGAGCAGTGCCCGGCCAAGTCCTGGGCCGAGCACGGCACCCTGGACACGCCGGTCGAGTATTTCTGCGGCATCGCCCACGCCCAGGCCGTCGCCGCCGGTCTTCTCGAGCCGGGGGAAAAGGCCTGGACCGTCACCGACGGGGCGGCGAGAACGAAACGAAGGAGTTGACCCATGAGCGACAAGATCGACCTCGACAAAGTTTACGCGCCGTCCGAGGACGTCGTCGTCCGGGAGATCGAAGGGGAGATCGTCATCGTCCCTCTCGTCTCCGGGATCGGGGACATGGAAGACGAGCTGTTCACCCTCAACGAGACCGGGCGCGACATCTGGAAAAGGGTCGACGGGTCGAAGCCCTTGGCCGCGGTCGTCCGGGAGCTGGCCGAGGAATACGACGCCCCCGCCGGGCTCATAGAGGGCGATGTCGTCGGCCTCCTCGAAGAGCTCCTCGTGAGGAAGATGGTCGTCGAGAAGGAGTGAACGGGATGGACGAAAAACCCTCTCCGCGCATCTCGTCCGGAGGCGAGCTTCCGCTTTCTGGGGAATCGCTCGCCGGACTGATGCGGGCGGTCCTCGACAAAGGTAAGCCCTTCCGCTTCGAGGCCCGGGGGATGAGTATGCATCCCTTCATCCGGGACGGGGACGTGGTCACAGTCGTTCCGCTCGCCGGTCCGGACCCGAGGCCGGGAGACGTGGCCGCTTTCGTCCAGCCGGGGACGAGCGGCGTCCGGGTCCACCGCATCGTCAAGGTCGAAGCCGGCCGGTATTTCCTGAAGGGAGACAACGCCCCCGACGTCGACGGCGCGCTCGCCCGGGACATGATCCTGGGCCTGGTCGTCCGCCTCGAGCGCGGCGGCCGGGCCCGTCCCGTCGGGCCGACGTTCCGGGCCGCAGCCATCGCCCGGCTGTCCCGGACCTTCTGGTTCACCCGCATCTCGCGGCGCGCGCGGCGCCTTTTCTCTCGGCGCGAGGGGAGGGCTTGAGATGTCCCGCCAATTCGTCGTCCGCAAGCCGCTAATCGAATTCCCCCTCTGGGAGAAGATGGCCGAAGGCCGCGCGGTCTTCAGTTTCGACCTCGAAATGACGGCCCGCTGCAACCTCGACTGCCGGCACTGCTACATCAACCTCCCGGCCGGGGACAGGGCCGCCAAGAGGAGCGAACTCAACGCCGACGAGATCGGACGCCTGGGCGGCGAGGCGGCGGCCCTCGGCGCGGTGTGGTGCTTGATCACCGGCGGTGAGCCTCTCTTGAGGAAGGATTTCTTCGACGTCTACCGGGCCCTGCTCGGCAAGGGCTTTCTTCTCTCCATCTTCACCAACGCGACGCTCGTTACGGAAGAACACGTCCGCTTTTTCAAGAAATTCCCGCCCAGGGATATCGAAGTAACGGTCTACGGGGTCACGAAGGAGACCTATGAGAGGGTCACGCGGACGCCGGGGTCGTACGACGCCTTCCGGCGGGGGCTCGACCGGCTGCTTCAAAGTGGCGCCCGCGTGCGGCTCAAGGCCATGGCCCTGCGTTCGAACAAGCACGAGATCGCGGCCATCGGTGAATTCTGCCGGGCCCGGACGAAGGACTATTACCGCTTCGACCCCCACCTCCACCTGCGCTTCGACAGGGATGAGGTCCGAAACAGCCTGATCCTTGCCGAAAGGCTTACTCCCAAGGAGGTCGCTAGGCTGGAGCGTTCGGACCCCGAGCGCTTCAGCGCCCTGACGGCTGTCTGCGACGAGCTCATCGCCCCGGCGGCGCCGGCTTCGGACTGCCGGCACCTCTTCCGCTGCGGCGTGGGGCAGAGGAGTTTCGTCATCGGGCCCGAGGGGCTCCTGCGGCCTTGCCTGTCCCTCCACCACCCCGACTTTCTCTACGACCTGAAGAAGGGGAGCCTGGCCGACGCCTGGACCCGGTTCGTCCCCGAGGTCCTGAAAAGGGAGACGAACAGGCGCGAATACCTGGAAAAGTGCGGAGCGTGCCCCGTCGTCAACCTCTGCCTCTGGTGCCCGGCCCACGCCTACCTCGAGACGGGGGAGCTCGACCTGCCCGTCGAGGCCTTTTGCCGCATCGCCCACGCCCGGGCGGAGGGGCTTAACAATGGCTAGCGTTCCGGAAGCGGCAAGAAACGCGGCCCTAATAAGGGTTGACAGAGCCGCAAAAACTGCTTACTATATTGAAAAGGAAGCGTATTTGGAGGATTCGATCCCATGAAAAAACAATGGCAGACCCCTGAGCTGGTGGTTCTTTTCAAGGGGCGTCCGGAAGAAACCCTCTTGTGTCACTGCAAATACAAGACGACCCCGCCCGTGGCCCCCTATAATCACAAGGACAACTGCACGTCGAACCCGATGTGCTGCCAGGCATGCGCCGACAACCGCTACGCCAGTTAGCCTGACCTGTTCGAAAAAACGCCATTTTACTATCTTATCTCCACAAAGGGGAAAATTGGCTCCAAGAAAACCTTGGCGTTTTTTCCCTTCGGGCGAGCCGATCCGGCCGCATCTGCTTTGTTGCGGAGGCTCGCAGTACTAGAAGTACAGCTTCTCCTCCGCGCCTCGCATCTGCAACCGCCTCGACTCGCGAACAGGCCAGCCTACGCTTGGGCTCTCTAAGAGAACGGGCCCAAGCTAACTGAAACGGACTCCGCTCGTCTTCCTGATGGCTTCCTCGGCCGCCGCCCTGACGTAAGGGTTGGCGTCCTTCTTCAAAACGACGAGTAACTTCAGGGCCTCGTTGCCGCCCATTTCCCCCAGGGCTTCGGCCGCCGCCCGGCGGACCTCGACGTTCGCGTCGGCGACAGCCCGTCCCATTTCCGGGACGGCCTCCCGGATGCGTCGGCAACCAATGATCCCCAGGGCGGAGCTCCGCGCATACCAGGGCGGGAGCCGGAGCCGTTTCAAGGCGAACTCGAAATGCAGGGGCTCGCGGCGGCGGAGCTCCTTCACCACGAAGTCCCTTACGCCTTCATTGGGGTCGGCGAGCGTTTCCCACAGCAGCTCCTCGGCCCAGGGGAAGCGGACTTTGACGCAGGCCGCGATGACCGCCTGCCTCTTCGTTTTTTCGGGCGTGCGGGCGAGCTTGTCGAGGAAGGCACGGCAGATGCGGGAGGGACCATGCTCTTCGGGCGGGTGACGTTCGTCCATCCTCAGACCAGGTCCAGGATGTGCCCCATTTTCTCTTTTTTCGTCTTCAGGTAGCGGAGGTTGCAGGCGTTCGGCGGGACCTCGAGGGGCACGCGGTCGACGATCTCCAGGCCGTAGCCTGTCAACCCGACGAACTTGCGGGGGTTGTTCGTGAGGAGCCGGATCCTGTGGATGCCGAGGGCCACCAGGATCTGGGCGCCGATGCCGTAGTCGCGCTGGTCGGGCTTGAAACCCAGCCGGCGGTTGGCCTCGACGGTGTCCGCGCCCTCGTCCTGCATGGCGTAGGCCTTGATCTTGTTGGCCAGGCCGATCCCCCGGCCTTCGTGGTTCATGATGTAGAGGACGACGCCCCGGCCCTCTTTCTCGATCATCTCCATGGATAGGCGGAGCTGTTCGCCGCAGTCGCAGCGGGCCGAACCGAACGTGTCGCCCGTCAAGCACTGCGAATGGGCCCTGACCAAAATGGGGTCGCCCCCGCCGACATCGCCCTTGACCAGGGCGACGTGGTGCTCGCCGCGGATCGTGTCCTCGTAGACGTGGAGCCGGAAATGCCCGCGCGACGTGGGCAGGTCCGTTTCGTCGAGCTTGCGGACGAGTGTCTCGTGCTTCATGCGGTAGCGGATGAGCTCGGCGATGGTCAGGATGGGAATGCCGTACCGGCGGCCGACCTCTTCGAGCTGGGGCATGCGGGCCATCGAGCCGTCCTCGTTCATGATCTCGCAGATGACTCCGGCCGGCGTCAGGCCCGCCATGCGGGCCAGGTCCACGGCGGCCTCGGTCTGCCCGGCCCGGAACAGGACGCCGCCTTCCTTGGCCTGGAGCGGGAAGACGTGGCCCGGCCGGGCCAGGTCTTCGGGCTTCGTTCCGGGGGCGACGGCGGCGAGGATCGTTTTGGCCCGGTCGTGGGCCGAAATGCCGGTGGTGACCCCTTCTTTGGCGTCGACCGACACCGTGAAGGCCGTTTGGAGGCGGGCCGTATTCTCGCTGACCATGAGGGGAAGCTGGAGCTCCTCCAGCCGCTCCCGGGTCAGGGGCAGGCAGATGAGGCCGCGGCCGTGGCGGGCCATGAAGTTGATGATCTCGGGCGTGACCTTCTCGGCGGCGACCATGAGGTCGCCCTCGTTTTCGCGGTCTTCGTCGTCGACGATGATGATCATCCGTCCGGCCCGGACGTCGTCCAGGGCCTTCTCGACGGCGACAGTCTTGCCTTCTTCGGTCATGGGTCTTTCCAACGAGGCTCGAATCCGCTCGGCCGGGCGTCCTTCAGCCCGTTTTGCGTCCTTGAGACAGCCAATTATACACGTATTTTCCGATCATGTCACACTCCAGGTTGACGGCCGCCCCGCCGCGGAGAAGGCCCAGGTTCGACCCCTCGAGCGTCAGGGGGATGAGCTCGACTTCGAACGAGGACGGGCCGAGCGAGGCGATGGTCAGGCTGACCCCGTCGACCGCGACCGAGCCCTTGGGGATGAAGTAGGGACGGAGGGCCGGCGGGAACGACAGGGTGACCCTTTTCCCCGGCGGCCGGGAGGAGATCTTGACGACCTTGCCCAGGGCGTCGACGTGGCCTGAGACCAGGTGCCCGCTGAGCGGAGAGGCGAGCGTGAGCGGCAGCTCGAGATTGAGGCGGTCGCCGGGCTTGAGGGTGCCAAGGGTGGTTTTCTCAAGCGTCTCTCGGGACAGGTTGAAGCGCAGGCCCTCCCTGTCCGGCGCGAGTAGGCTCAGGCAAACGCCGTTTACCGCGACGCTCTCCCCGGCTGCGGGCTTCGCCGCGAGCCCGGGCGCCGCGACGATCATTTCGCCGCGGCCCTTGCGGTAACCGCGGAAAGTCCCCTGCTGAGAGATGATTCCCGTGAACATCAGAAATATCCTTCCAGAATGATATCGTCCTCGACCGAAAACGAGCGCACTTTTTTGAGGGCGAGCCCTTCGCCGACCTTTGCCGCGCCCTTGCCGCCGATGAACCCCGGGGCGGCGACCCCGCCGATGAGACGCGGTGCATAGGTCAGGACGGCCTTATCGGCCAGCCCGTTTTCGACGAACGCCGTGAACAGCCGGCTGCCGCCTTCGACGAGGAGCGAAGCGATTTCGCGCCGGCCGAGCTCGGCCAGAACGTCCGGGAGATCCCAAGCTTTTTTCCGGCCGCTGGGAACGACGACCTCGACGCCGCGCGCTTCGAGGGCGCGGGCCTTCGCGGTCGGGGCGCCGCGTCCGGTGAAAACAATGATGCGGCCCCGCGGGAGTGTCGATAAAATTTTCGCCGTCAACGGGAATCGGAGCCGCGAGTCGAGGATGACCCGGACGATTTTCTTCCCGCCCCAATTCGGATGGCGGACCGTGAGCCGGGGGTCGTCCGCGACGAGCGTATTGACGCCGATCATGAGCGCGTCGTGCTCGCCCCGGAGGAGGTGGACGTAGTCGCGCGTCCCCGCGGAGGAGATCCATTTCGAGTCGCCCGTCCGGCAGGCGATTTTGCCGTCCAGGGTCAGGGCCGCCTTGAGGGTGATGAAGGGGATTTTACGGATGATGTACTTGGCGTAGGCTTCGTTGAGGTCGGAGTTTCTCTCTTCCAGGAGTCCGACTGAAACGTCGAGGCCGGCCCCCTCGAGCCTGCGGATCCCCCTGGTGTGGACAAGGGGATTCGGGTCGACGGCCGAGATGACCGCCCTCTTGAGCCCGGCGGCGAGGACGGTGTCGACGCAGGGCGGAGTCCGGCCCCAATGGACGCAGGGTTCGAGGGTCAGGTAGAGCGTCGCCCCCTTCGCCAAGCCTCCGGCCATCCGCAGGGCGAGGATCTCGGCGTGGGGCTTGCCGGCCTTTTCGTGGAAACCGTGGCCGACGACGGCGCCGTCGTCCGCCCCGACGGCGCGGACGACGACAGCGCCGACGAGAGGGTTGGGGCTCGTCCGTCCGCGGGCTTTTTCGGCCAGGCCGTAGGCCATCTCCATGTAAGCGAGGTCGCGCGCCGTGTTCATGAGAGCAGGGCCTCGACGAATTCGCGGGGCGAGAACTCGAAGAGGTCGTCCTCTTCCTCCCCGACGCCGATGAACCGGATGGGCAGGTCGAGTTCCTCGGCGATGGCGACGACGGCGCCGCCCTTGGCCGTCCCGTCGACCTTGGTCAGGAAAATCCCGGTCAGGCCGGAAAACTTCAGGAACTCCCTCGCCTGAGGAATGGCGTTCTGGCCGATCGTCGCGTCGAGCACGAGCAGGGATTCGAGGCGCGCGCCGGGATGCTCGCGGACGACGACACGCTTGACCTTCTCGAGCTCGTTCATGAGGTTCGTGTTGGTGTGGATCCGTCCGGCCGTGTCGACGAGGAGGACGTCGCCCTGCTGGGCTTTGAAGGACTGGACGGCGTCGAAGACGACCGCGGCCGGGTCGGCCCCGTAGGAGCCCTTGACGACGGGGACGCCGAGCTTTTTCCCCCAGAGCGCGAGCTGTTCCTGGGCCGCGGCCCGGAAGGTGTCGGCGGCGGCCAGCATGACCCGTTTCCCGTCCCGCTTGAAGCGGGCGGCGAGCTTGGCCGCCGAGGTCGTCTTGCCGCCGCCGTTGACCCCGACCATGAGGATGACCGTCGGTCCGGAGCCGTCGGGCCGGCCGTCCGCGCGCCTGGAGAGCAGGGCCGCGAGCTCGTCCTTGAGGGCTTTCTCCAGGTCGGCTTCGCCCGCGTCCTTCCGGGTCTTCGTCCGCAGGGCTTCGAGGACCCGGCCGGCGGCGGGGACGCCGACGTCGGCCAGGATCAGGGCCTCCTCGAGGCCGTCCAGGATCTCCTCGCGGCGCTTGCCGCTCTGGAAAAGGTCTTCGACTTTCCGGAAAGCGTTCCGGGTCTTGGCGAGTTTATCCCGAAGGTTGGCGAACACGGCTTAACCATTTTATTTTTCAAGCGTTTAATTGTCAACGGCCGGCCGGATACGTTCGCTGGCGCCAACTCCGATTTGTAAATCTTTGCAAATCGGCGTAAAAGCGCCGCTCAGTATTAACCCTGAGCATACCCCGAGCTTCAGGCCGGGGAGTCGAATGGGTTGATTGAGCGATCGGGGTGACTGTGTTAGAGTGAAGCCGCCATGAACTCCGCGATCTGGGTCGTCAATCCGCCGCGGCCCGAAGCCGAAGTTCTGGCCCAGGCCCTGTCCCTCCCGCCGGCGATCGCCCGCGTCCTCGTCAACCGGAAGATCCTGACCGAAGAGGCCGCTCGGGCCTTCCTCTTCGGCGACATCGCGGCGCTCTATGACCCCTACCTGATGAAGGGCATGGACCGGGCCGTGGCCAGGATCGAGGAAGCCGTCGCCAAGGGCGAAAAGATCCTCGTCTTCGGCGATTACGACGTCGACGGGGTCCTGTCGACCGTCATGCTCATGAAAGCCCTGACCTCCCTCGGCGCCAAGGTCGAGTACTTCATCCCGGAGCGGCTGACCGACGGCTACGGCATCAAGGACGAACACGTCGAGATCCCGGTGCAGAAAGGCGCCGGCCTGGTCATCAGCGTGGACTGCGGCATCAAGGCCGTCGAGTTCACGGCCCGGGCCAAGGAGAAGGGCATCGACGTCATCATCACCGACCACCACCGGCCCGGCGAGACGCTCCCCGACGCCGTGGCCGTGCTCAACCCCGTCCTCGCCGATTCCGGCTACCCCGACGGCAGTCTGGCCGGGGTCGGCGTCGCCTTCAAGCTCATCCAAGCCCTGCTCGAGAAGTCCGGGAAGGCCGCGGGACTGCCCCACTACATGAAGCTCGTCTCGATCGGGACCGTGGCCGACGTGGCCGAGCTCAAGGGCGAGAACCGGGTCTTCGTCAAGCTTGGGCTCAAGGGCCTGCGCAATGTCAGCAACATGGGCCTGCGCAGCCTGATCGAGGCCTGCGGGCTCGGCAACCGGAAGATCTCCGAAGGAGACATCGGCTTCCGCATCGGGCCCCGGATCAACGCCGCCGGCCGGATGGGCATGACCGACCTGGCCGTTCGCCTCTTCTTTTCGGAGAGCTCCGAAGAGTCCCAGGCCCTCGTCCGGAAGCTCGACGATCTCAACGCCCAGCGTCAGAAGACCGAGGAGAAGATCTTCAACGACGCCCGCGAGAGGATCGAGGAGCGGGGGCTCGACAAAAAATACAAGTGCCTCGTCCTGGGCAGCCCGGACTGGCACCGGGGGGTCATCGGCATCGTCGCCTCCAAGCTCAAGGACCGTTTCAACAGGCCCGTCGTCCTTTTCGTCTACGAGAACGGCAAGGCCTACGGTTCGGGCCGGAGCATTCCGGAGGTGCCCCTGATCGACTTCCTCGAGGACTGCCGGCACCTCTTCCTGAGCTACGGCGGTCACAAGCTGGCCGTGGGCTGCACCCTCCCCACCGAGCGGATGGCCGCTTTTAAGGAGGCCTTGAACCCGCTGGCCGAGGTCCGCATTTCCGAGGACAACCTGATCCGAAAGATCAAGATCGACGGGCCGCTCGAGTTCGCCGCGGTCGACGACCGTTTTCTCGAGACCTTCGCCCTTCTTTTTCCGTTCGGCGTCGGAAACCCCAAGCCCCTGTTCCTCGCCGAAAACGTCGAAGTCATCAGTGAACCCCAGGTCCTCCAGAGAAAACATCTGAAATTCTTGGCCCGTCAGAACGGCCGGGTTCTCGAGGCTCTCGGCTGGGACAAGGCGGAGTGGCGTCACGTCGTGCGCCGCGGCAGCCGGGTCAGCCTGGCCTTTTCCCTGATGATGTCGGAATACCTCGGCGTGCAGAAAGTCAGCCTGTCCATCGAAGACCTGAAGATCTGAGACGATGAGCGCTCAAAAAGCGTCGGCTCCGGTGAGGTTCGCGGGACTCGCCGTCGCCGCTATTCTGGTCGTTCTGGCCGCCGCCGTCGGGATTCACCTTCTCAGAGAGCGGGGCGGCCCGCGCCCGGAGGCCGTCAAGCCCCTGCCCGAGGACAGGGTCGTCGACCTCAAGGAACAGGTCCGGCATGAGGAATACCGGGACGGAAAACTCCGGGCCGCGATCCGCGGCGACCGCTTCTTCCTCGGCCCGGACGGGCTGAACCACCTGGAGGGGGCCGTCGATGTCACGGATTACGGCCCCGCGGGCGAGATCCTGTCGCTGATAACGGCCGACAAGATCGCTTACGACAAAAGCGCTGTTCTCTTCGCCCTCTCGGGCCGGGTCCGGGTCGAGGCGGGGGGCGTCGTGCTGGAGGGCGACTCGTTCGACTACGACAAGGACAACGGCCTTTTCCGGACGGCGTCCGGCGGCGCTTTTTCTTCGAAAAGGATGGCCGGGACGGCCGCGGAAGTCTCCTACTCGGAGGGCGCTGACGAGGTCCGCCTCGCGGGCGGGTTCCGCGCGGAATTCGCGGCGGCCGGCCGGGACGGGGAGAAGGCCGTCCTCTCCGGCGATTCCTTCCTCTACCTAAGGCGCGAGCGGCGCGGCCGGGCGGAAGGCCGGGCGGATTTTGCGGGCAGCCGATGGCGGGGGACCGCGCGAATCCTGACATTCGACGCGGCCGAAGACGAGGGCTCTTTCATATCCGTCGCCTTCGACGGGGCGGCCGCCGTCAAGCTGGCCGGAGATCCGGACAGGGGCGGCGTCGCTGCGGACTGGATCGGGCTTTCCTTCGTCCCCGGGACCTCTCAACTCTCCTCGGTCCAAGCCCGGGGAAAAGCGCGGCTGTTCCTGTCTCTTCCCGAGGCCTCCGGGAGCATCGTCCGAGCCTCCGAAGCCCTCCTGATGTTCCGGGCTGATGGGGAGCTCGACCGGTGGTCCGCGTCGGGCGGCTTCCGGGCGGAACTCGATGGCCACGCTGACGAGAGCCGCGTCCTCGAGGGCGAGTCGGTCGCGTTCGACGCCTCGACCCGCGTCCTCCGGGCTTCGGGGAAGCCGGGACGGCCGGCGGCTGCGGCTTTGCCGCGGGCCCGCATCGAAGCCGCCTCGATCGTCGTCGGCTCCGCCGCCGCCGGCGACCTCGAAGCTTCGGGAGGCGTCAAGTGCCTGCTCAAGCCGGGAGAAGAGGGCTTGGCCGCCGGTTTTTTCTCGGCGGCGAAGCCTATCTTCGTCTCCAGCGCGAACCTCGTTTTCCGAGGCGGGACAAAGGCCTTTTCCTTCGCCGGCGAAGTCCAGGCCTGGCAGGACGGGGAGTTCCTCCTTGCCGGCGAGCTGGATCTCTTCGAGGCGACCGGCGAGATGCGCGGAAGAGGCGGAGTCGTAGCCGGCATGACCCAGGCCGCGGCGGGGGAGACTCCCGTGCGGCGCATCGAGGTCGGGGGAGAGGACATGAGCTCGTCCGCCGCCGGCCGCGTCCTCTCCTTCCGGAAGAAAAGCTACGTCCAGATGCCGGGCGCGCGGCTCGGCGCGGAGGCGATCGACGCCTTCCTCGGCCGCGAGGGGAGGGGTGTCGACACGCTCACGGCGCTCACCGCCGTCGTCGTTTCGAAGGGCCGCTACGAGGGCCGCGGGGATAGGGCTTTTTATGAGGCGGGGGCCGACCGGATCACCCTGACCGGCAGGCCGGTTTTGGTCGATAAAGAGGGCGGTTCCTCCAGGGGGGACAAATTGACATTCGAATTGGGCGATGGTAAGATTCGGGTCGAAAATGAGGGACAAGGAAGATCGACCACCGTCGTCAAATCGTGAGCCATGAAGGGTTCTCTGAGAGCTGTTGACCTCGAGAAGAGCTACGGGCGGAAAAAGGTCGTTGACGGGGTTTCGATCCGGGTCGAAGAGGGGGAGATCGTCGGCCTGCTCGGACGGAACGGCGCTGGTAAGACGACCACGTTCTCGATGATCCTCGGCCTCGTCCCCCAGGACGGCGGCCGCGTTTACCTCAGGGACGAAGACATCACCGACCGGCCGATGTACCTGAGAGCGCGGAAAGGCCTCGTCCTCCTCCCCCAGGAACCGTCGGCGTTCAGGAAGCTGACCGTGGAAGAGAACCTTCTCGCCGTCCTCGAGACCCGGCCGCCGGGAGCGGGCCCGAAGGGCGCCCGCGTGACCGGGACGCTCGAGGAGTTCGGTCTCGAAAAGCTGGCCGGGGCTCGCGCCCTGACCCTGTCCGGAGGCGAGCGGCGCCGTCTCGAGATCGCCAGGGCGATGGTCATGGACCCCGATTTCGTGCTCCTCGACGAGCCGTTCACAGGGATCGACCCGCTCTCCGTCCGCGACCTCCAGGCGATCATCCGGTCCCTCCGGGCGAAAGGCATCGGCATCCTGCTGACGGACCATTCCGTCCGGGAGGCCCTCGAGATCACGGACAGGGCTTATATCCTTGAAGGAGGGCGGATCCTCAAGGAGGGGACACCCGCGGAGATCGTCTCTTCGGAAGAGGTGCGGAAGAGATATTTGGGAGACGAGTTTCGTCTTTAAGTATGGACAAAGCGTGAATTCGAGGCTGAATCGATGATCCTCAAGCAGCGGCTCGACCAGAGGCAGGTCCAGAAGCTCATCCTGGCCCCGGCCCTCCAGCAGGCCATCAAGCTTCTGCCCTTGACCAACCTCGAGCTCATCGAGGTCATCGACGCCGAGCTCTCCCAGAACCCGATGATCGAGATCGAGGATGAGGCCCAGGAGCGCAAGCCCAAGGACAGCGAGACCGTGGCCGCGGAAGAGGCCGGCGTCAAGAATAAGGAGGGCATCCTCGAAGGCCTGAGCCTCGAATCGACCGAGCCGAAGATGAGCGGCGAGACGGCCGACGACAATTTCATGGCCGGATTTCAGGAATACCTGGACGACGGGTTCCGCCCTCATTTCTACGAGAGCCGCGACGCGGTGTCCCTCGAGAACACGATCTCCCGGACCCCGTCGCTCTGGGACCATCTGAACTGGCAGGCCACCCTGACCTTCTTCGATGCCGAAGACCAACGGGTTGCCCAGGACATCATCGGGGACATCAACGAGGACGGCTACCTGAGCTCCGGCGTCGAAGAGCTGGCCAGGCTCTCCCAGACGACCCCGGAGAGGATCGACGCCGTCCGCGGGAAGATCAAGACCTTCGACCCTGTCGGCTGCGGCAGCCTGGACCTGCGCGAGGCGCTCCTCGCCCAGATGGACAGCCTTCAGGTCCAGGACGAGACGGCCCGGGCCATCATCTCCAATCACCTCCCCCTTCTCGAGAAATCGGACTATGCCCAGCTCGCCCGCGTCCTCAACATCACCCTCGCCGACGTGAGGGACCGCATCGACCTCATCAAGACTCTCGACCCGACGCCGGGGAGGAAATACTGCGAGGAGAAGACGAGCTACATCAATCCGGACATCATCGTCTCCAAGGAAGGGGACGAGTGGGTGATCACCGTCAACAACGAGGGCTTACCGCGCCTCCGCATCAGCGGCTACTATCGCCAGCTCCTGGCCCAGGCCTCCGGCCGGGAGGCCGAGGCTCACCGTTTCCTGAAGGACGGGCTGAAAAAGGCCCTCTGGTTCATGCGCAGCCTGGACCAGAGGGACCAGACGATCTACAAGGTGGCCCGGTTCATCGTCGACCGGCAAAAGGATTTCTTCGATAAGGGCATCGATTTCATCAAACCCCTGACCCTGATGGAGATCGCCCAGGACATCGGCGTCCATGAATCCACCGTCGGGCGGGTCGTCGCCAACAAGTACATGATGACCCCCCGGGGCGTCATTTCCCTGAAGTATTTCTTCCACAAGTCCTTGCAGGGGAGTCATGGCGAATCCGTCTCGTCCCTCAAGGTCAAGGACAAGATCCGGAAGCTCGTCGAGGGCGAAGACGGGGACAACCCCCTGAGCGACATCGAGATCGGCGACCTGCTGGCCCGGGAAGACCTGCGGATCGCCCGGCGGACGGTGGCCAAGTACCGGAACCAGCTCAAGATCGAGCCGTCGCATATCCGGAAAAGGAAGTCCAGCATGGAGGAGAGGACATGAACATCCATTATACCGCGCGGCAGGCGACGTTGACCCCCGAGATCAAGGCCTACTGCGAGAAGCGCCTGGGCCGGCTGAAAGACCTCGTCGGCGACGTCCTCGACGTCAACGTCATCCTGAACGTCCAGAAGAACCGGAACAAGGCCGAGATCAACGTCCGGGCGAAGGGCGGCGGCCTCGTCGTCGTCGAAGAGACGCTGGACATGATGGATTCCCTGAACCGGGGCTTCGACAACCTGGAGAAGAAGGTCAGGAAGGAGCGGGTCAAGGGGCGGGATAAGAAGAGGCGGGGCGGGCGGGAGAGGAAGACCCTCGTCCCGGTCCTCGAGGTCCCGGAGCCCGAGAGACGGGTGATTCGCAGCAATTACTTCTCCCTCAAGCCCATGTCCCTCGAAGAGGCGCTCATCCAGATCGACATCAAGAGCAAGGAAGTGTACCTCTTCCGGAGCGAAGGGTCGGAGGAATGGGCCGTGATCTACCGGCGCAAGGATGGCCACTACGGGCTCGTCGAGCCCGAATGACCCCCCCGGGGAAGATCGTGAAGCTCCATTCGCTCCTCGACGAAGACCTGGTCCTGTTCCGGCTTGAGGCCCGCGACCGCGACGGGATCCTCCGCGAAATGTCGGCCGCCCTCGAGGCCAGGCGCAAGGCCGTCCTCGGCGGCGGCCTTCTTGACAAGCTGCTGAGAAGGGAGGGGCTGGGGACAACGGCCATCGGCCACGGCGTGGCCATCCCGCATTGCCGGACGAAGGCGCTCAAGTCCCCGGTCCTCCTGCTCGGGCTGTCCAAGGAAGGGGTTCACTTCGAAGCGGTGGACGGGAAGCTCTCCCACGTGTTCTTCCTCCTCGTCTCGCCCGAAGACAACCCCGGCGCCGGACTGCGCCTCCTGGCGGCCATCGCCGCCCTGACCCGGGAATGCCGGACGCTGGCGTCGAAATTGCTCAAGGCCTCGACCTCCGCCGACGTCCTCAAGACCCTCCGGGCGGAGGAGGAGAGAACGCGTGCCTGAGAAAACCGCCGCCGGTTCCCCGGAGCCCGCCGAGCTGACGACGATTTCGGCCGGCCTCCTCAAGATCTTCGGCCTGGGGACGCTCATCCTCGGCGACAGCGGGATCGGCAAGAGCGAGAGCGCCCTCGAGCTCATCGCCCGCGGCCACCGGTTCGTCGCCGACGACGTCGTCCAGATCCGGAAGACCGCCGCCGGCGATCTCTGCGGTACGGCCCCGACCTTGAGCCGGAATTTCATGGAGATCCGCGGTCTGGGCATCATCAACATCCGGGCCATCTTCGGCCCCCGGTCGATCGCCAGGGAGTCGAAAGTGGACCTCGTCGTCAAGCTCAAGAAATGGCGGCGCGGCTACGAGGCCGACCGCCTGGGGCTCAAGTCCGGGGACGACATGACCATCCTGGGGCAGAAGATCCCCCAGCTGGCCATCCCCGTCGCGCCGGGCCGGAACATCGCCACCCTGATCGAGGTCGCCTGCAAGGTCCATATTCTGCGCAAGAAGGGCTACAGCGCGCCGGACGAGATCATGCGGCGGCTCGAGAGGGCGCTAACCTGAGAGGTGCTATGAAATCCGCCGCCAAGGACAACCGTTTCCTGATCGTCACCGGGCTCTCGGGCTCGGGAAAAACCGTGGTCAGCCGGTCCCTGGAGGACTTCGGCTACTACTGCATCGACAACCTGCCGGCCAAGCTCATCCCGAATTTCGTCGACCTCTGGCTGAAGAAGAAAGTCGAGATCGACCGGGTGGCCCTGGTCATCGACATCCGCGAACCGCGCTTCCTGACCGATTTTCCGGAGGTTTTCCAGGAGATCCGGAAGAAGGCCCCGGTGCGCCTCGTCTTCCTCGAGGCCACGGACGAGACGCTGGTCAAGCGTTTCAACGAGACCCGGCGGCCGCATCCCCTGGCCCCCCGCAAGCCCATCCTGGAAGGGGTCCGGCTCGAGCGGAAACGGCTCCTCGGCATCCGGAAGATGGCCGATGAAACCGTCGATACGTCGGGCCTCAACATCTATCAGCTCAAGGAGGTCATCGCCGAGCGGATCCTGAGGAGGAAGCGGCGCCGGACGCAGGCCGTCCTGACGAGCTTTGGCTACAAGCACGGCCTCCCCCTCGACTCCGACATCGTCTTCGACACCCGGCTCCTGCCGAACCCGTTCTACGTCGATCCGCTGAGGACGAGGAACGGCAAGGCGCCGAGCGTCCGGAAGTTCGTCCTCCAGTCGCCGGGGGCGCGGGGGTTCCTCCGCGAGCTCTTCCGCTTCGTCGACTTCGTCGTCCCCCGTTTCGCCAAGGAGGGCAAGACGACGGTGGCCATCGCCGTGGGCTGCACGGGCGGCAAGCACCGCTCGGTCGTCATCGCCGAGGAGCTCCGTGCCCACCTCAAAGACAAGGGGTGCGACGTCAAGATTTATCATCGGGACCTTTTTAAATAGGCGCCGTTTGGATACAATAGGGGCTTGACGGGGAGGCCTAGAGACACATGATCGGAGGCATCATCGTTTGCCACGGCCACATGGCCGAAGAGTTGCTGAACGCGCTGACCATCATCCTCGGCGAAGCGCCCAACATCGAGGCCATCTCGATCGGCTGGTACGACGACGTCGAAGATTCGAAGAAGAAGATCAACCACAGTCTCAAGCGCGTCGACCAGAAGAGCGGCGTGGCCATCTTCACCGACATGTTCGGCGGGACGCCGTCCAACCTGAGCTTCAGCTTCCTCAAGGACAACCAGGTCGAGATCATCACCGGGGTCAACCTGCCCATGCTCATCAAGTTTGTCTCTCTCCAGCGCAACAACAACCTCAAGGACGTGGCCAAGAAGGTCGTCGACCAGGGCAAGAAGAACATCCACCTCGTCAGCACCCTCCTGAGCTCCCGGGCCAAGTGACGCCGGCATGCTCGACAAGACCGTCATTATCAGGAACAAGCTGGGTCTCCATGCCCGGGCCGCGGTCAAGTTCGTCAACCTGTCCAACCGCTTCGGTTCTTCGATCAGGATCGTCAAGGACGGCGACGAGATCGACGGCAAGAGCATCCTCGGCATCCTGACCCTGGCCGCGACCCAGGGGACCTCGATCCGGCTCCTGGTTTCGGGCAAGGACGAGGAGGCGGCCATGGCCGCCCTCGTCGAACTCATCGGGAACCGCTTCGACGAGAAAGAGTGATCCGGCATGGACATGACGCGCCTGAGGGGTACCGGGGTTTCGCCGGGGATCGCCATGGGCGAGGTCCTGCTGCCGCGGCGGGTCGTCTTCACGTCGCGGAAGGAGCTCATCGCTGAAACCCAGGTTCCGGACGAGCTGAAGCGGCTCCACCAGGCCATCGACCGGACGCGGGACGACCTGGTCAAGGTCAAGGACGGCATCCAGGAGAAGATGGGCCGGGAGAACGCCTTCATTTTCGAAGCTCACCTCCTCATCCTCGAGGATCCGTCCCTCGTCGGCGGCCTCGAAGCCATCATCCGCGACGACAAGGCCCGCGCCGAGTGGGCGCTGTCGAAGACCAACAGCCGCTATGAACAGCTCTTCGAATCCCTCGCCGACGACTACTTCCGCCAGCGGAAGTCGGACGTTTCCGACGTCCTGACGCGCGTCTACCGGAACCTCGAGATCCGCCGGGAGAAGGAGAAGTCCCCGCAGAAGCAGCACGTCCTCGTCGCCCACGAGCTCCTGCCCTCCGAGGCCGCCCTCCGGCTGAGTCGGGAGTTGACCCTCGGCATCGCCCTGGACATGGGCGGGCAGACCTCGCACACGGCCATCCTGGCCCGCTCCCTGGGCATCCCGGCCGTCGTCGGGCTGCGGGACATCAGCCGCCGGGTCAGGGACGGCGATTTCATCATCGTCGACGGGACCGACGGCGAGGTCATCATCGATCCGCCCCTGGCGGTCCGCCGGGAATTCCAGGCCAAAAAGGAAAAGTACGAGAACTACGGCCGGGAGCTTCAGAAGACCGCCAAGCTCAAGTCGGAAACGCTCGACCGCGTCCGGTTCATCCCCTTGGCCAACATCGAGCTTCCCGAAGAGGTCTCCCTGGCCCTGTCCATGGGCGCGGAAGGCGTCGGCCTCTTCCGTTCGGAATTCATCTACCTCCGGAGGGAATCCCTGCCCTCCGAGGAGGACCATTACGAGATCTATTCGCGGATCGCCCGGGGAGCGCACCCGCATCCCGTCACCATCCGGACGCTCGACATCGGCGGGGAGAAGAGCCTGCCCCAGCTGAACATCGAGAAGGAGCCCAACCCCGCGCTCGGGCTGCGGGCCGTCCGGTTTTCGCTGAGGAACCGGGAGCTCTTCCGCATCCAGCTTCGGGCCATCCTCCGGTCGAGCGTCCAGAAGAACGTCCGCATCCTCATCCCCATGGTCACCGAGGTCGACGAGATCGTCGACGTCAAGGACATCTTCGAGGACGTCAAGGAGGAGCTTTGCCGGAAGGGCGAGGCCTTCGACGAGAGAATCCCCCTGGGCGTGATGATCGAAGTGCCCGCCGCCGCGGCCCTGGCCGACCTGATCCTGAAGGAAGTGGATTTCGTCAGCATCGGGACGAACGATCTCATCCAGTACTACTTGGCGGTCGATCGGGCGAACGAATTCGTGTCCTATCTCTACAAGCCGTTCCACCCGGCCGTCCTCCGCCTCATCCAGTCCGTCATCCAGGCGGCCAGGCGGGCCGAAAAGGACGTCGTCGTCTGCGGCGAGATGGCCGCGGACCCGCTCTCCGCCATCTTAATGCTGGGCTTCGGCCTCCGGACCTTCAGCATGAACCCCATCTTCATCCCCCGGATCAAAAAGGCGCTCCGATCGGTCGAATGCCGGACGGCCGAGAAGATCGTCGAGGAAATGCTGAAGCTCCGGAGCGCCCAGGAGATCGAGGAGTACGTCATCGAGGAGATCCTCGTCCGGCACCCCCAGGTGTTCTTGACCGGCCAGCCGGTCGAGAACGCGCCTAAGCGCTGAATTCCCCTCTATTCTTTAGTACTTCTCCTGATTTCAGGGAACTCCGCTATTCGGCTCGGCGAAGGATATCGCCCTTAGCCCCCCGGCCCCCCGGGAACCAGTCCCGGCGGTCGGCCAGGGAATCTTCCAATATTGCTAACCTTCTGAGGCCTGATATCCAAGACTCGATTCAGATATATCCCAGAAGTGCGGCTCCGGGTCGCTCCGCCGCACTTCTGTCGGTCGCTTCTCAGAATGCGCTCCCTGCCGCCCCTCCGCTACGGGGGTCTTCAGGGCGATATCCCTCGCCGCCTCATGCTGGAGTTCCCGTATAGGGGGGAAGAGCCAAACAATAGCAAGGGCTGTCTATCTAGCCTTACTTACGATTGTAATCGTCCTTGAGCCGGACGATGTCCGATTCCGTCGAGCGGCCGATCCAGATCTCCATGACCCGGGCCGGCGCTTGTCCGACGTTGCACAGGCGGTGAGGCGCCCGCCGGGGAATGAGGATTTCCTCGTTGGGGGCGGCCTGCCAGACGCGGTCGCCGACCGTGACCTCGAGCCCGGGGTCGAGGACGACCCAGAACTCGGCCCGACCGTCGTGGTACTGGAGGGACAGCCGGCCGCCCGGCTCGACGGTGATGATCTTGACGGAGCCCGCGTCCTCGTGGGGGAACCTGCGGAACTTCCCCCACGGGCGGATATCTTCGACGATGCCGGCCCGATAGGCGGCTTCGGGGCTTTTGTTATCGCTCACCGGCTAAAAGGGGATGTCGTCGTCGCCGCCGCCGGCAGGGGAGCCGCCGCCGGCCTCTTCGTCGGGGAAGTCTCCGCCGCCGGCAGGGGCGCCGGTGACGGCGCTCCGGCCGGACTGGGGCGAATCCAGGTCGGTCGTGTCGGACGTGGCCGAGCTTTCTTCGCGCTTCCCGAGGAAAACGATGTTGATCGCCTCGACCTCGGTCGTCTTCCGCTTGTTCCCCTCTTTGTCCTGCCACTCCCGGGTCCGCAGCTTCCCTTCGATAAGGACCTGCTTCCCCTGGGTGAGGTACTTCTCGCAGAATTCGGCCAGCTTGCCCCAGACGACGATCTTGTGCCACTCGGTCTTGTCTTTGGACTCCCGAGTGTTGGGATTGAAGGACCGTTCGTTTGTGGCCAGGGTGAAGCTGGCTTTCCACCTGTCCTGCTGAGGGAGGCGGAGCATCTCGGGCTTACCGCCCAACCGGCCGATGAGGATGACTTTGTTCAGGCTGTTGATGTCTCTCATTTTTCCGTCAGCTCCCTGATTTTTTCCTGAGCGATCTTGCTCTCTTCCTCGAGGGGGTACTTGGCGACGAGGATCTTGAGCGCGGCCAGGGCTTCCGGTTTCTTGCCGAGCTCCACGAAGCTGAGGCCCTTCTTGAGATGGGCCGCCGCGGCCTTGTCCCCCTGGGGGTAGGTCAGGATGAGCTCGTCGAAGGCGTCGACCGCCTCCTCGAACTTCCGCTGGCTGTAGCGGCATTCGCCGATCCAGTAAAGGGCGTTGTCGGCCAGCGGGCTCCCCGGGAACTGGGCGCGGTAGAGCTTGAAGCTCTCGATGGCCAGGTCGTAGTTCCCCTTGAGGTAATCGTTGTAGGCCATGGAATAGGCCTCCTGCGGGGAGCTCGTCGGGGGCGGCGGCGCCGGCTTGGCCGGCGCGGGCTGGGGCTTCGATTCCGGCGGCGTCTTCGGCGGAGCCTGCCCTGCCGGTTTTGTCCCGGCCTCGGCCGGGGCCTCGGCCGAGACTGCGGGCACGGCCTGCGGCAGGCGCGCGGCGGCCAGGTCGGCGGCGATCTTCTGGAGGTCTTGGGTGAGCAGGTCGATCTTGCGGACGATGTCTTGGTATTGGGCGGGGACAGCCCGCAATCCTTCCAGGAGGCCGGCTTGGCCGGCCATCGACTGGCGGACGAGATCGGCAACCGCCTTGAGCTGGTCCTGGATCGCGCGGATCTCCCCCGCGTTCTGGTCGAGCCGGGCGCGGATCTCCAGGACCTGCTGCTTGAGGACCTGGACGTCGTCGTAGACGAGCTCGTAGGCCTTCTTGCTCTTGTCCTGTCCGGCCGCGGCCAGGGTCAGGACGGCGAGGAAGAATGCCCCGAGGCTTTTACCACGCAAATCTTATTTCTCGATGGCCAGGAACTGGGCGCGCCGGTTCATCTGCCAGGCCGCTTCATCGTGGCCCGGGTTGATGGGCTGGCTCTTGCCGTAGGAAAGGATCTTCATCCGGTCGGACCCGATGCCCATGGACAGCAGATAGTCCTGGGCGCTCTTGGCCCGCTTCTCGCCGAGGGCGAGGTTGTATTCCTCGGTGCCGCGCTCGTCGCAATGGCCTTCGACGAGGATCTTGACGGTCCGGAATCTCTGGAGCCAGGTGGCGTTCGTGTCAAGGGTGGCCTTGGCGTCGTCCCGGATGAGGGCCTTGTCGTAGTCGAAGTAGACCGTGCCGAGGGGCTTTTCCCGGTTGATCTGGTCGAGCGACTTCTGCAGGAAAATCTCCTCTTCGGTGAGCTGGGGTTCCTGAACGACGGGCGGCTCGACTTTTTCGACCTTGGGCTGTTCCTGCTGCTGGGGCGGGGGCGGCGGCGGGACTTCCTTGGGTTTCTTCTTGCACGAGACGGCGAAAGAGAAAACGAGGATGATCGCAAGTGACAAAATAACCAGTTTTTTCATCAGGCCTCCTAAAGATTAGGCGTCTCTCATCCATCGGCGACGACGGGGCGACGCTTCTTTCCAGCCTTTTTATACCCCGTCCAGGGGGGCATGTCAATACTTTCGGCCCCTGATTCTGCCCATTTTCTCAGGTTTTCTCGGGAGAGCCTGACGCTGTCCGGGCGGCGATGGGGGTCATGCATAGACCCCGTAGCGGAGGGGCGGCAGGGAGCGGATTCTGAGAAGCGACCGACAGAAGTGCGGCGGAGCGGCCCGGGAAGGCGTAAAAAATCACCGCAGCCAACGGAGACAACCTATGAAACGAAGGCCGAGGGGATTGCCTGAACGAGCATAAGCGGTGATTTAGCCGGTCGGCGTGTCGGACGAGGGCAGTTTCAGGGGAAACCGCCAAAACGTGTTTGAGCTCGGCGTAGCGCGCGCCGAGCGAGTTGTTTTGGCGCCGAGTCCGGCGCGCCGACCGGCGTAAAAAATCACCGCAGCGAGTTAAGGCAATTCCCGAGGCCGAACTTAATTCGTCCAGTTGGGGAGCTTGTTCTCGCCGCGGTCGGTCAGCCGCCTCAGGTTGGCCCCGTCGTAGTCGACCGTGTAGAGCTGGATCGAGCCCGAGAGGTTCGATGCGAAGACGACGTGGCGTCCGTCGGGCGACCAGCTCGGCGTTTCGTTGCGGACGTTGTTCTCGGTCAGCTTGCTGATCTGGTTGGTCCTGAGGTTGAGGATGTAGATGTCGAAGGTGTTGTCGACCCGGGAGACGAAGGCGATCCGTTCGCTCGTCGGGGCCCAGGCCGGCGCGTCGTGGTAGTTGCCGCCGAAGCTGGCCTTGCGGACGTTCGAGCCCTCGGCGTCCATGATGTAGATCTGGGGACTGCCCGCGCCTAGGCGGTCGGTCGTGAAGGCGATCTCGCGGCCCGTGGGCGACCAGGACGGTGCCGTTTCGATGGCGGCGTTGAATGTCAGCCGCTTGGTCTTCATGCTCGCCAAGTCGGTGATGTAGATGTCGGCGTTCCCTTCCTCGGCCATGGTCGAGCAGAAGGCCAGCTTCTTGCCGTCGGGCGAGAAGGCCGCGGAATAGTTGGTCCCTTTCGTGGAGACGGGCGTCTCCTGGCCCTCGTAGATGTTGCGGAGGTAGAGCCCTGCGGTGCCGCCGCGGTAGGAGGTGAAGGCGATCGTCCTCTGGTCGGGGGACCAGGCCGGCATGTAGTCCTTGATCTTGTTGAAGGTGACTCGCGTCTGGCCGGCCCCGTCGTAGTCCATCATGGTGATCTCGTCGTTGCCGTCGCGGTTGGAGACGAAGGCGATCTTGGTCGTGAAGATCGGCTTCTCGCCGTGGAGCTTCAGGAGCTCGTCGGCCATCTTGTGGGCGACGAGGCGCAGGCCGTTTTTCTCGGCCTGGTAGCGCTTGCCGACGATGAAGCGCTCGCTCTTGACGTCGTAGATCTTGCCGTCGAAGACGATGCGGCCGCCGTCCTCCCGGACCTCGCCGACGACGAGGAGCCGGGCCTGGATGGAATCCCAGTCCTTGAAGAAGATCTTGTCCGGGTTGAGGGGCCGGATGTAGCCGTAATATTCCTTGGGCAGGAGCTGGAAGATCCGGCTGTACTTGACGTCATCGGACAGGATCTGGCGGATCTCCTGGGCGGCGGACTG
>Ga0315287_10001025_pt1 | contig 25220 bp, 25 predicted proteins | sample YL17G11_0_MG_FD_205037 | JGI IMG/M metagenome (GOLD analysis project Ga0315287, IMG submission 205037) | Sediment microbial communities from Yellowstone Lake, YNP, Wyoming, USA - YL17G11_0 | ecosystem: Environmental > Aquatic > Freshwater > Lake > Sediment | place: USA: Wyoming | collected... | reverse complement strand
GGCACATGGTGTGCCAACCGCACCAGCGGGTCGCGTCGCAACGTCGAGCGACAGGACCGGAAGTTCTGCTGAGCCGTCTCCAGTTGACCCTTTGCCGCGGCCAGCTCCTCGGAAGTGGCGTCCAACCGCTTGTGTTGCAGCGTGTCCTGTGCCGCCAGCAGTTGCTCCTTCGCGTCCGCCGCCTTCTGGTACAGCGGCCGATAGTGCCACCAACCGAAGGCAACAAGCGCTGCCACCGTCAGGAAAGCCAGGAGAGCCAACCCGAGCCGGAGCCCCGGTTTCTTAGGTCTCACAGTCTCTCTGTTCGATTCGAAATGCTTTCCGGTATCCCGCTATGAAGCGGGTCGAGGCCGACTTGTTAAGGGTTCCCTCACCGAGCCCCTATCAAGAGCCTCGAGCCCGCTTCATAGCGATGCGCAGACTCTGGCCGGCGGCCACGCAGCCAATGCCGGTTGCCATCAGAACCGCCAGCAGCATCAGTCCGCTCGGAGCCTCTTCGGAGCCCGTGCCGGTAGCCGGCAGACGTAGCTGGACAGTGCCGGGCGCGCCTGACTGCACGTTTACCGATACCTGACCCGAAAGCGTCCCGCAGTTCGCGCCGACGACGATGCTTCCCGCGGTCGTGCCCACGTTAAGAGACGTGCTCACAACCCCGTTGTCGTTCGTCAGCTTCGGGCCGGCGTCCACCAAGGCGCCGCTGCCGGGCTGCGAGATCACCGCGAACGTGCATGACAGCCCAAACGCCGGCGATCCGAACTGGTTGAGGACCGTCGTCGAGATCGTGACCGACGTCCCCGCAGCCGGTGTCGAGCTGGACGTGCTCATGCTGACGCTTCCCGTCGGCGGTGGGTACGCCGATGCCGTGCCCCCAAGCGTCCCGACGAGCAGGAAGCCCGCGGCCAGTCCGGCCAACTTCGCTCCAATGCTAGACCACTTCATTTCTGTCCTCCTTCTTCCCCGCGTCCGATTCCTCACGGACGCGGTCCAGAGCAACCTTTGACGCTCTAGCTACGTGCGTTCCGCGCGCACGACCAGCCTGTGACTGTACTGCCGCGAAGCGGCGTTGAACGAACCCGTGCAGGTGATAAGCGTGACCGTCTCGCGGCTCGTGGCTCCAACGATGTCTTCGAAGGGCGCCTCCGCTGCCGGATAGACGACGCTGACGACGACGCGGTAGCGATAGACCGTCGTGTCCGCCAGCCGCAGTTCGATAACGTCGCCCTCGTCGAGCTCCTTTAGCCTCGCGAACACCGCCGGCCCGTAGTCGTGATAATCGACGTGCGCCGAGAAGACGGCGTTGCCGCCGCTGCCCGGCCTGGCTGTAAACTCGTACCAGGCCACGTCCTCCGGCCCGTCCGGCGGCTGCATCGTGCCGTTCGAGTCCAGCGCCTTCACGCTTATCGGCGCGTCGACGCTGATGTCGGGGATGACCATTCGCGCCGGTAGCGCCTGCTCAACCGGGGCGAGAGGCGGTCTCGGCGTCGTCGACGATGACGGCGTGACCGTCGCGGCCGCGACTGTCGAATCGCTGGCGTCGTCGCCGCCGTTGGTCATGACCCATGCTGACCACGCCACGGCCGCGACGACCACGACCGCCGCCAGGCCAAGCCACGTCTTCCTTGAACGAATAAGTCTCATATCCTCGATCTAACGCCTCTTGCCTACGCTGCCTTGGCGCTCGAGCTTCTGCTTCGCTTGCGCTGGTTCTTTTCGCCTTCCGGCGTGTCGTAGTGATAGTAGTAGTAGTAGCCGCCACCGCCGCGACGTTTCATCTTGTTCAGCACCGCGCCGAGGATGTGCGTCTTCGACTTCACCAGCGCCTCCTTCGTGCGTCGCAGCGCCTGCGCCCGCGTTCGGCTGGAGTCGACGACCAGCATCGTGCCGTCCACCTTCGAAGCCAGTATGCTCGCGTCCGCGACCGCAAGCGTCGGCGGGCTGTCGATGATGATGATGTCCGCCTGCGCTCTAAGCGTTTCGAGCACAGAGTCGAGCCTTCGCGACGCGAGCAGCTCCGAAGGATTCGGCGGCAGCGGACCGGAGGTCACCACCGCCAGGTTCTCGAAGCGTGTGCGCTGCGCGCAGCCGTTTATCCTTGACTGCGGCGAAAGCAGCAGGTTCGTCAGGCCTTGCCCGTTGCTCAGTCCGAAGAATCGGTGGATCGACGGCCGGCGCAGGTCTGAATCGACCAGTACCACCTTCTTGCCCGCCTGCGCCATCACCAGCGCCAGGTTCGCCGCCGTCGTGCTCTTGCCCTCGCGCGGGTTGGCGCTGGTAATGAGCAGCGTCTGCCCCGGCCTGTCGATGGTGCTGAACTGGACGTTCGTCCTTAATACGCGATACGCCTCGGAGGAGTGCCGTCCCGATTCCGATCCCGCGATCAGGTTCCTGTTAGGGTCTTTCGGCCGGTGGAATCGGGATACGCCACCCAGCGATGAGAGGCCGTTCGCCTCCAGGTCCTCCGGCGACTTCACGGTGTCATCCAGGTACTCGACCAGCAACGCGATTCCCGATGCCAGAATGAGGCCGGCCACGACCGCCATCAGCGTGTTCATCATGATGTTGGGCTTGACCGGAGCCGAGGGCTTCGTCGCCGCCTCGACGATGCTGACGTCGCCGGGACGGCTCAGCTTATTCTGCTGGTTCTGCTCGATGAAGACGGAAGCGGCCGTGTTGGCGATGCTGCTCGCCAGGGCGGGGTCCGCGTTCTCCACCGATAGCTTGAGGAGCTGCGTGTCGGCCACGACGCTCACGTCCATCATGCCCGAAAGCTCTTCGCGCTCGAACGGCAGGTCCAGCCGGTCGACCACCTCTTGCAGCACCGGCCGTTGGTCTATGATCTCGCTATAGGTGCGGGTCAACCGCTCGCTGGTAAGAATGTCGTTGTAGGCGATAGTGCCCGGCACCTGCGTCTGGTTTACTAGGAGAGTGGCAGTGGACCTGTATATGGGGGTCAGGGTCTTGCTGATGCCATAGCTGGCCACTCCACCGACAAGCATCCCGGCGAGCAGCAGCCACCACCAGCGACGGAGCAGTGAGATGTAGCGGGTGAGCTCCATGCGGGTTCCTTTCCTCGATGAGATGGATGCCTAAGACATGTTGCGGTAGCGAAGGGGCTTGCTCAATCAGGGGAATCCCTTGAGGAGACGCGGGGACTCACCGATCCATCCCCCGCGAGGCAAAATCGACAGTCTGAAGGGGGCTGTCAACGGGTAGAAGAGCGGATGAGAATGTAGGGGAGGACTTTAGTCCTCCCGCTCCCGCGAATGCGTTTCCCGTAGCGGCGGGGCGTCGCCTGCCCGCATTGGGCGGGTACCCGCCGCACCACCATGCCGGAGAAGCTGGACCCGCTAGCTATCGGCCGTGGCGGAGCTTCGCTGCCGCAGCGACGCGTCGAATTCCGCCAGCGCCGCCTGCTGCGATTCGCTCAGCGTCGCCCAGGGTCTTTCCCGTCTCACCGCCGTGTAGGCGCCGGGGAGCGAGTAGCCGATTGCCATCAGCACGGCGCAGGCGACACAGGGGCTCCGCCCGATGCCGCTCCGACAGTGCAGGTACACCTTGCGACCCGCCGCGAACTCCGCCAGCGTCCACTCAACGGCTGCGGCAAGCTGCTCCTGGCTCGGCGCCCGGAAGTCGTCGACGGGCAGATGCAGAAAGCGGAGCCCGTGCTTCGCCAGCTCCGCTTCGTCGTCCGACGCTTCGCCTCGCACGTCGAGGACCGACTCGATGCCGGCCTTCGCCAGAAGGCGGATGCGGTCCTTCGACGGCGCCGGCCCCAGCGCCAGCTCCGGCGTTATCCAAACCATCAGCCTCGGCGGGCGAACGCGTTCCCAGAGTCCTCGCAGCATCAGTCGATGACGTCCTGCACCAGCGCGCGCTGCTCGGGGTCTTCGATGTCGACGGGCCGCGCCGGTATGCCGATGACGACGGCGTCCTTCGGCACGTCGTGAATGACGATGGAGTTGGCGCCGATCCGCGCGTTGTCGCCGATAGTTATCGGCCCCATGATCCGACCGCCGACGCCGACGAATACGTTATCGCCCAGCGTGGGTCCAACCAGGCCATCCCACGGATGCGTCACCTTCCGCTTGTGCACCAGTCCGCAGCCCGAATAAGGGTTGAACGTGCAGTTGCGCCCAATCTTCACCTCGCCGGAGATGGTCACCTGGCCGTGCGAGATGCAGAATCCCGGACCAATGGTTGCATTGTCAGCGATTTGAACTTGCCAGAGCACGATGTTGAGCCAGTCGCAGAGACGTGGCAGGATGGGTACGCGCTGGTCCTTAAGCCAGCGTTTCAGTCGGAAGAGCAGGACCGCGGAGAAGGGGAACATCCACAAAGCCACGATAAAACGGCGCGTGTCGAAAATCCAGGTCGCCGCGAAGAACCCCTTCCCCGGCTTCACGCCCGTCAGATGTGCGTAGACCCTGAAGTCCCCTCTGACGTTCTCGAACATCTGGCCGCGACCCTATGCCCCTTCTGTTCCCGCCCGCTTTCTTCCGGGAAGCGGCTTCTGGGGCACGGCCCGCGCCGGCACTCCGACGGCCGTATGATCGGTCGGAATGTCCGTGATGACGACAGCGTTGGCGCCTATCTTCACGTTGTCGCCGATAGTCACCGGCCCCAGTATCTTCGCGCCCGTCCCAATGTGGACGTTATCGCCGAGCTTCGGCCCCAGCAGGCTGAAGCCGATCTTGGCGCTGTTGCTCAGGCCAATCGTCACGTAGGGATTGATGGAGCAGTTCTTCCCTATCGTCGTGCCGCCGTCGATGGTCACATAGCCGTGTGCCAGGCACAGGCCGCGGCCGATCCGCACGTGGTCGGCTATCATCACGCCCCAGAATATGCGATTGATAGTGTCACACACGAACGGCAATAAAGGGATGCCCTTCTTCCAGGCCCACTTCTTGATGCGAAAGCACACCACTGCCGGCCAGGCGCCGCGCAGGACAATCGTGTCCAGCCGTTCCCAGCGACGCCTCAGCTCCCCCTTCTTGGGATCAGGCAGCCAGGTGAAGCCGGAGTCGTAGTAAGCGTCGTAGTCGGAGCGGATCTCGTTCCAGACGTTGTCGCTCATACCTGCCTCTTCGCGGGGATTCGACGGGGAAGCGCCCGGGCTGTCACTCCGCCCAGGCGGGAGTCTTGACGACGGTCAGGAGGACGTAGAACTCTTCGAAGCCGAGCATCGAGCCTAGCCAGCGCTCCCAGCGGTACTGCGCGCCGCGATTCCGGTTCGCCAGACTCTCCACGACCGACGATATCACGCCGCCGGTCAGTCGCGGCCGTTGCCCCAACCGCAGCGTCGTCAGGTAGAGCTTCGCCTGCTCGATCTCGAAGGTAGCGCCGGCCGGATAATCGGGGTTCCTCTCCGGATCGAAGAACTCGAACGTCTCGATGGTGAAGGGCCGCGTCTGGCCCGGATTGCGCGAAGTCGCCCACACTGAAGAGGCATGCGGCAGCCACACGTGTACCAACGCCCCCGGCCGGCAAACGCGCCATATCTCCTGCATATCGGCGACGAGATCGCGGGCGTCCTCCAGCGTGTGGTCCAGGTATATTTCCTCGACGCTCTCTTCCTTGAAGGGCAGGCCGCACTCCAGGTCCGCGACTACTTCGACGCCCGGCTCCGCCTTATCGCTGACCCTGATGGCGCCGCGATGCCTTCTCGACCCGTTGATCGCCAGAGCTATCATCCCCGATGCCTCCAATCGCTAGGATGATACTGCATGCCCCAATACGGCCGCAATCCTCGATAGGTACTCGTGGACTACCGGCTGCGACTTGCCCTCCACCTGCACCTTTCCATGGTGGAGGAGGACCGCCCTCTCGCAGAAGCGGACGACGCTTCCCAAGTCATGCGATACGAGGACGATGGTGACCCCCTGCGCCCGCAGCCGCTCGATGTGGTCGAAGCACTTCTCCTGGAACTCCGCATCGCCTACGGCCAGAACCTCGTCGACGAGAAGGACATCGGCGTGAACGTGCACCGCCACCGAGAAGCCGAGCCGGACGTACATGCCGGAGGAATACGTGCGCATCGGCTCGTCTATGAAGTCACCTAGTTCTGAGAAGGCGATGATGTCCGGCAGCACCTCGTCTGCCTCTCGACGGGTCAGGCCGAGGAGCACAGCGTTGAGAATGGCGTTCTCTCGACCCGTGATCTGCGGATGGAATCCGGCGCCCAGCTCCAGCAACGCTGAAATGCGCCCGTTGACGTCGATCTCCCCCCGCGTCGGACGCGCCAGGTCGGCCATTACCTTCAGCAGCGTGCTCTTCCCTGACCCGTTCGGCCCGACGACGCCCATGCTCTCGCCTCGCTTCACCGTGAACGACACGTCATCGAGCGCCCAGAAGGCCTTCCGATTGCTGTCGCGTCGCAGAAACGAGGGCAGGTGGAGCACGGTCGTCTTGAAGTCCTCCGGCTGCTGCGACCGGAGATAGTAACGCTTGGAGATGCCCTCCAGTGAGATGACGGTGTCGTCAGAGAGCATCGGCGAAGCCCTTTTCCAGCCGCCCGAAAACGAAGCTGCCGATAAGCACCGCCGCCGCCGTGCCGGCCAGACAGGGCCAGAGGTCGACCGGCGTCGGCAGTCTGTTGTACACGAACAGGTCGCGCCAGGCCTCGATGAGCGAGGCCATAGGGTTGATGAGAGCAACCTTCTGGTACTTGCCGAGGGCGCTGATCGGATAGATGATGGGCGTCATGTAGAACCCCAGGTTCAGAAACACGTCCAGCAGGTGCTCCAGGTCGCGGAAATAGACGTCGAGGGCGGACACGAAGAGCACCAAACCCATCAGTAGCAGCAGCTCCACCAGAGTGAGCAGCGGGATGCCGATTAGCCATGTCCAGTTCGGCTCCCGTCCCGACGCCAGCACGATTATCGCGATGATCGGTATCGTCAGCAGGAAATGCACCATGTTGTTGGCGACGGTGGCGAAGGGAAGCACATAGCGTGGGAAGTGCACCTTCTTTATCAGATTGCCGTTGTTGGCGATAGCCGGCGCTGCCATGATCGCCGACGTCTGGAACCACGACCAGGGGAAGAGCGCCGGCAGCAGCACGAGCTGATAGGGGAGGTCGGTCTCTACCTTCGCCACGTGGCTGATGATCACGTAGAGAACAAGGCCCAGCAGCAACGGCTTGATCACCGACCAGACGAAGCCCAGGATCGTATCCTGGTACTTCAGCTTCAGCTCCCGGGCGGTGAGGAGGAAAAGCAGTTCCCAGGAACGGCGGTATCGTGCGATTACGATGGGATGACTCCCTCCTGCGTCGTCTGTTGCCTAAGACTAGCAGGCGTCGAGTGATGAATCAACGGAAGCGGACGCATCGCTTCGGGCACTTGAACGTCTCCCGCGGAGAGCGTAGCGTCTAAGTGAAGGATATCGAATGCCGGAGAACGAAGCCATCGAAGCGACGCCGCAGACCGCGCCGGAGACCATCGAAACGCCGGCCGTCCGCTTTGCCCACGAAAGCGAAGAGGAGTTCGCCCGCATCCTCGATTTCTACGGCATCTCCTGGCAGTATGAGCCGCGCACCTTCCCCCTGCGCACCGACGGCGAGAGAGTCGTCGAAGCCTTCACGCCCGATTTCTACCTTCCCGACATCGATACCTACATCGAGCTCACCACCCTGCGGCAGGATCTCATGACGGAGAAGCATCGCAAGCTGCGCACCCTCCGCGAGCTCTACCCGGGAACGGAAGTCAAGTTGCTGAACAAGCGCGACTACCTCCGCCTCCTTGCCAAGTACGGCTTCGGGCCGCCTTCACCCCGGAGCATCGAAGGCGTCCACCGCGTGCTCGTGACCGCGCCGCAGCTCAAGCGACGCGTGAAGGAGCTGGGCGCCCAGATTACCAAGGACTACGCCGGCCGCACACCCGTCCTCGTGGGCGTACTGAAGGGTGTCGCCTGCTTCATGGCCGACCTCATGCGCCAGATATCGCTTCCCGTCGCCATCGACTTCATGGCCATCTCCTCCTACGACAACGTGAACAGCGGCTACGTGCGCATTCTCAAGGACCTCGACGAGAGCATCGACGGCCGCGACGTGCTCTTGGTGGAGGACATCGTCGATACGGGGATGACGCTGAACCACCTGCTGACGTACCTGCGGGCCCGCAAGCCGTCGACGCTCAAGGTTTGCACCCTCCTCGACAAGCGGGCGCGACGCCTCGTCGACGTGCCGCTGGACTACGTCGGCTTTGAGATTCCGGACGAGTTTGTCATCGGCTACGGGCTGGACTACGGGCAGTTGTACCGGAATCTCGGCTTCATCGCCACGCTGAAACCGGGTTGGATGGAAGAGCAGGCGGCGCGGGCAAAGTAACGCTCCAGGCGATCTCTCCGCGTTTTGATTCGTTCTTCACTGAAGGCAGCGTGGCGCCGGACATAGCAATGCCCCAAGTAACCTCTCCGCGTTTCGGCTTCATCCTCCGCCGGAAATTGCCTGGGCTTGGGTTTGGGCCCTCGCCCTAGGATTCCCGACTTCGTCCACCGGTAAACCGCAGATCCGCCACTTGGGGCATGTTCTACCTTACAATATTCGGCAGAATTTGTCAATACTGTTGCCGGGGAAATTGGGGACTTTCGCGGTCCCTTTCGTTAACCAAAAAAGAGTTTACGCGTTATTAAGAGTACAGAGGAACTCGCCAGGCGAAAGAGGAAGAGAAAAGGCGCAAAAGAACAACGTAGCCGAGACCTGCCTGCCGCCAGGCATGGCTTTCCAGTCTCGGCGAGGAAGCGATGCTCAGGGCACGAGCCCGGCCGCCGCGTTCTCCTGCCAGCGCTTCACGTCGAACGAGTAGTCATCCGCAATCTGCTCTCGCGACACCTTGCGCAGCGCTGTCTTTGGTAGAGGCGTGTCCGTGATCGCCAGACTATTCGTCCGCTTGTACGGCGCCAGCGTCTCCTCCATCGCGTCGACCTCCGACTCCACGAGCGCCCTTAACGCCGACTCGTCGACCTCGTGGCCATCGACCGCCAGTCGCTCCGCTGCCGCCGCGAAGTTCGGGTACACCACCGCCCACATCTGCGTCTTATCGCGCACCTTGCGAGCGACCACGCACACTTCCTCCACGACCGCGCTGTGCTGAATGCGCTCCTCCACCTCGTCGGGGTGCACCTTCTCGCCGGAGTCGAGCACGATGACGTACTTGCTGCGGCCGGTGATATAGACGTTGCCCTGCCGGTCCATCCGGCCGATGTCACCGGTGCGGAACCACTCGCCGATCATCGCCGCCTTCGTCTCTGCCTCGGCTTTCCAGTAGCCTTGCATGACGTTCGGTCCGCGGACGATCAGCTCTCCTTCGCCGTGCAGCTTCACGTAGATGCCCTTCTCCGGCACGTCGATGAGGTCGACTTCAACGCCGGAAAGGGGTCGCCCCACGCTGCCCAACTGCCTCTCGTAGTAGTTCGTGAAGCGGAAGCGCGCCGGGTAGAAGCGCTGCGCACAGACGACGGGCGACGTCTCCGTGAGGCCCCAGGCCTGGAGGACGGGCAGACCCAGGAGGTGGAAACTCATGGCCGTCTCCGGATTGAGCGCCGCGCCGCCGCAGCCCAAAAAACGCAGATTGCCGCCCAGGCGTTGGTGCACCTCGCGGAACAGCAGGGGACCGATGTTGACGCCCGTGCGCTGCTTCGTCCTGCGGACTATGTCCAGCCCCTTCTGGAACGTCTTGCCGCGGCCCTGCGCGTCGGCCTGGGCGCGAATGGCTCGGCTCATAATGTCGAGGAGAGCGGGCACGGCGAGAAAGACGGTGGGCTTCGCCTCCGCCAGCCGGTCGCGCACCCGCACGAGGTCATTTTCAATCGTTACCGTTACTCTAAGGGATAGCGACAGGACGAACTCGGCGGTGAAGGGATAGGCGTGATGGAGCGGGAGCACCAGTAGAATGCTATCGCGCGGCGACACGGGCAGAGCCTTGAGGGATGCGGCGACGTCGGACATGAAGTTGCGGTGGCTGAGCACTACACCCTTGGCGCCGCCCGTTGTACCGGACGTGTAGACGATGGAGGCGATGTCCTCCGGCTCGACTACAACAGCGGCGAGCGCGGCGTCGCTATCGTGCGTTGCTAGAGAGAAGACTTCCTCGAATGGGATGACGCGAGCGCGGGCGCGTCGAAACAGGCCGCCGCCGGGAGAACGCGCCTCCGCGCCGGGCCCGACGACGATGATCGTTTCCAGGTCGGGCAGGCGGTCCGGAATCTTGGGGAGCGCCTTGTCCGATACGACGACGAACTTCGCTTCCGCCCGGCGCAACGCCTCCTCGATCTCCTGGTCCTTCAACTCATAGTAGACGGGAACGCCGATGCCGCCGGCGCAGGATATCCCCAAATAGCCGACGACCCACTCCAGGCCGTTCTCGCAGACGATGCCCACCCTGTCGCCGCGCTTCAGCCCCATCGCAATCAGCGCCGATCCGAAAGCGCGCGCCTGTTCCCGGAGCTCGGCGTACGTCAGCTTCTTGAACTCCCTGCCTTCCTTGATCTGGAACGCCGTTTTGCCGGGGAAACGGCGCGCCGCCTCATCCAGGGTGAGCGGAATCGTCAGCTCCATGACCTGTAACCTCTCCTATACGGATAAGCTCGGCTGATTGTACAGAGCGCGGCCGGTACAGGCAAACAGCGGAACAGTTGCGGCTCGTTGCGAGCAAGGCTCCTGTCTCTCGCCCTGACACGTCCTCTCGTGGCGAAGATTGGCGAGGAGACTCAGCCTATACGACGTCCGGCCGGGGCCATTTCAGGTCGCAGCTAAGGCAGCGGGCCTGCACCAACTGGTCGCCGCGCCAGTAACTCATCGTGAAGGACTTCTTGCAGCGAGGGCACTCCAGGTCGCCGACCTTGATCTCATGCGCCTGCCCGACGCGAACCAGCCGTTCGTCCTGGCTATCACCCGCTTTGTCCGGCATGGCATCCCTCCTCGCGCCAATTGTACACGATTCGGCCCCTTCGCACGTTAACGCCCTTCATCCGTCTTCAACCGAGGACGCGACCGAGCATGTCCCGCAGCCGCAGGTTCGAAGCGCCGCCGATCGTGATGTCGCGGCGGGCGAATGATCGCACCGTCAGGGCGACAAACAGCGCCGCCACGCCGAGGAGCAGCGACACATGCGCCCAGTCGATGCCCTTCACCAGCGGCAGCCCAGCTCCGTAGTAGTAGAACGGCGAAGCGTACTTGAGCCAGGAGAGACTATCGACGGCCGTGGCTATGGTGCTGAAGAAGTAGCCCGCCGTCGCCAGCGCTATCGCTCCGCCGGCCGCATAGGCGCGATTCGGCAGGATCGAGCCGAACCACAGCGAGAGCGCGTAGTAGAGGAGCGCAATCGGCAGCATATTCGCGCACGCCAGCGCGGTGCCCTTCAGCGTGATCTCGATGTCGACGAACGGTACCGACAGCAGGAAGCCCAAGAACGCAAAGCCCGCGATAAGCGCTGAGCCGATGCACACCGACACCGTCTTCTGGACAACCATCTCCCAACGCGTCAACGGCTGCGACATCAGCAGGTCGATCGTGCCGCTGCCCTCCTCGCCGGCGATTGCGCCCGTTCCCTGGATGACCGTGTAGACGATGAGCAGGATCGGCATCCAGGAGAAGTACTCCGCGCTCACGAAACCGGGCGCCGTCGAATACGCCAGATCGCTACCAAGCAACGCCTGCACCGCTTCTGGAAGCTGGATGCTCGCCACCGTCGTTCGGTACGACGGCCAGATATAGACGATGAGCGCCGCCATCACCATCAGCGCTATGCCGAAGCCGACGATCTGCCACTTCTGGTCGCGCAGCGACTTCTCAATCACGTTCAGCCGGTAACGCATCTCTCGTTCTTTCTTCAGCCGGAGCGGAGTAGTGGGCCAGGAAGAAGTCCTCCAGGCTCGGCTGCTCCGTCCGCAAGTCGACGACCCGATAGGCGGCCATCGCCTTGATTGCCGCATCGATGCCGTCGAGCGCCTGGATGTGGACGACATCCCCGTCGCGGTGCAGCTCGCGAATGCCCGGCAGCGCGAACAGGTCGAGCGGCGGCGGCTCGGCGAAGGTGATCTCCAGCACGTGGACGGCCCGCGACTTCAGGCGCGTGATGTCCTCCACCGCCGCAATCGTGCCCTCGCGGATGATGGCGACCGCATGGCTCAGCCGCTCCACCTCCGGCAGCACGTGCGACGAAAAGAACACCGTCCGCCCTTCTACCACCGCTTCTTCCAGGAGCTTCGCGACCTCCTGCTGCACCAGCGGGTCGAGGCCGCTCGTCGGCTCGTCGAGGATGAGCAGTTCGGGCCGGTGCATCAGCGCCTGCGCCAGCCCTAGCTTCTGCTTGTTCCCCTTCGACAGCGCGCGAATCGGCATCGAGGGATCGAGATCCAGCCGTTCCAGCAGGCTGCGACGGTACTGTGGGTCTCGCTTCTGTGGCCGGAAGGAGTCGATGAGGTCGAGGAAGGCGTTGCCGCGCAGACCCTCGTACATACGCAGGTCGCCCGGCAGGTAGCCGCAGCGACGGCGTACCTCGACGGAGTCGCGCTGGCTGTCGAGGCCGAGCACCGACGCCGTGCCTGACGTGGGACGGATGAGGTCGAGGAGGATGCGGATGGTCGTCGTCTTGCCGGCGCCGTTAGGGCCCAGGAAGCCGAACACCTGCCCGGCCCCGACCGTCAGATCGATGCCGCGAAGCGCCCGTACGCTCCCGTAGTCCTTGACAACCGATCGAAGCTCGATGGCGGGGGCCACGCGATTCCTCCCGCGACGTCGCAGGACGCCGCTCTTCAATTATATCGCGTCGTGATGGAACGGACAGCAAGGTCTTGCGAGAGTGTGGTGACCTGCTGCCATCCTCGGGTCGCTCGGGGTGCCGAGCGACCCTCTCCCCTCCCCCGCGCGCCCAAACCACGCCGCATCCCTATGAGCGTGCTGACGCGACTAGAACTTGATGATGCTGCGCGCCACCTCGCCGCCCTTCATCGCCGCGAACGCATCGTTGATCTCCGCCAGCGGGTACGTCCGCGAGATCAGCTCGTCCAGCTTCAGCCTGCCTTGCATGTACAGGTCCACCAGCGCCGGTATCTCAGTGCGGAAGTGCGCCGAGCCGAAGTAGGCGCCCTTCAGTGTCTTTCCCGTGAAAAGGCCCAGCGTGTTGATGGTCAGCGGCGCCCTGAGCGGAGGCATACCTACCATCACCGTCGTGCCGGCGGTGTCTGTAGCGTCGAATGCCTGGGCGACGACCTCCGGCATGCCGATGACCTCGAAGGCGTAGTCGACGCCGCCTCCCGTGATCTCCTTGATCCGGGCCACCGCGTCCTCTGTCGTCGCGTTGACCGAGTGCGTCGCGCCGAACTCCTTCGCCATCGCCAGCTTGCTGTCCAGCTTATCGACCGCGATGATCTTCGTCGCGCCGACCATCTTTGCCCCCTGGATCACGTTCAGCCCTACGCCGCCGCAGCCGAAGACCGCCACGCTGCTGCCCAGCTCCACCTTCGCCGCGTTCACGACAGCGCTTACCCCCGTCAGCACGCCGCAGCTAACCAGTGACGCCTTGTCCAGGGGCGCGTCCTCCCTGATCTTCACCATCGACGTCTCGTGCATGACGGCGTATTCCGCGAACGATGACACGCCCGTCTGATGGAACAGCTTGACGTCGCCCCTCTTCAAGCGGGTAGAGCCGTCCTTCATCGTCGAAAGAGGGGTGTCGGAGCAAAGGTACGGCTTACCCCGCGAGCAGTTCCGGCAGACGCCGCAGGACGCGACCCACGAGAAGACAACGTGATCTCCGGCCTGCACCGACGTCACGCCGTCGCCCACCTCTTCGACGACGCCCGCCCCCTCGTGTCCCATCACCAGCGGCGTGCGGATCTTCCAGCGGCCCTCCATGAAGCTGAGGTCGCTGTGGCAGACACCGGCCGCCGCCACCTTCACCAGCACTTCGCCCTGCTTCGGGCCCTCCAGGTCTACGTCCTCGACAACGAGCGGCGTTTGCGGTTCGTACAGGACGGCTGCCTTCATTTCGATAACCTCCCATGGAGACGTTGTTGCGTCAGAATAAGGTGGAAGCTGTAAGAGGGGAAGCCCCTGCGTTCAACTTGCGGGCGAAGCGTCCGACCGCGTCGATGTCGGGCCGGACGGGCTCCGCCAGGCGCCGAAGGCAGCGACGGCAAGAGCGCCCGATCCCCACATGCCCGCCAGCGCGCCGATCGCCCAACCTACGACCGGCACAAGCACGACGATCTGGAGCACAATCAGGCCCAGCGTCGCTGCGACGTACGGGTGGCCGGAGAGGGCTCGCCGCCCACCGACCTCCAGCAGCGCCCTGCCCAATCGCGCGCCTGCGACGATATACCCGAGAAGCCAGAGCAACGGTAGCGCCAAGAACAACAACGCCAGCCCAAAGGGGATGCCCACGACGGTAAAGAAGGCAACCATCGCCATAATCGGCAGGCCGATCCAGACGCCGGCGGCGCCGAGGATGCTATAGGCGAGCTGCCCCGTCAGCGCTTCGCCCGCCGTCGAGAGCTGCCGGCCGGCGACGGCCGCGAACACGAGGCCCGCGATGACAACCAGCGCCGTCATTCCCAGCCAGAACAGCAAGAAAAAGAGCGCCGGAAAGAAGCCAAAGCCCCGCCGGTTTATGCCGTGCTCGACGACGGAGCCGCTCTCCCGCGTCACGCTGCCGTTGATGATTGTCACGCGCTCGACGAACGAGCCGCCCTCCAGCGTCACGTCGCCCCTGATGATCGTGACGTTGCCCTCCACTCGGCCGGCTATCGTCGCTTGCCCGTTGACGACGATCAGGCCGTCGCGCACCGTGCCGCCGATAAGCGCATCGCCCCTGATGACGATGACCGAGCCGACGCTATCCTCCGGCGCCAGCGTGAACGGCCCGTTAACGCGCAAGACGAATCCATCACGGTGACCGTCATCGGCAGAAGCCGCAGCCGGCAGCAGCGCGACTATCGCCACAAAGGAAAGAACCGGAAGCAGGCGGATTAGTCTCCACATACTCCAAATATACGGCTGCCGCCGTGGCCTGTCGAGATGGAAGTCAGGCCGGGCGTTTGCCCTAGGCAAGAGCAACACCCGGCCACGTCGCTTGACATCATCCCCTATGAGGAACTGGGACTCCAGGAAGCCGCGAAGACCCGCACCGCCTGATCAGCCGGCAGGGGCAACCGGCTCGCTCTCCCGTCGCGGCGCCTCGACAATCCGCCCGTCCCTCATGTAGACGATACGGTCGGATGCGGAAGCGACATGGGAGTCGTGCGTCGCCATGAGAATCGTCACGCGATGCTCGCCGAGAATGCCTCGAAACAGGGCCAAGAGGTGGTCGACGGCGGCGGAGTCGAGGTTTCCGGTGGGCTCGTCGGCAAGGATTATCGAAGGACTATTCGCCAGGGCCCGTGCTATCGCCAGCCGTTGACGTTCGCCGCCGGACAGCCGGGGCGGCGTCATCTTCTCCTTCTCACGCAGCCCCATCTCGTCCAGCAACTCCCTCGCCCGTCTCAGCCTATCGCCGCGGTTCGCGCCTGTGCCGAACATGGGAATCTGCACATTCTCTAGTGCATTGAGATTGGGCAGGAGGTTGTGCAACTGGAACACGAGCCCGATCTCCATGCGACGAAAACGGTCGTTGCCGGCGCTGTGCAGATCTCGTCCGTTGACGGCGATTCTGCCGGAGGTAGGCTCGTCGAGCGCGGCCAGGAGATGCAGCAGCGTCGACTTGCCGCAGCCAGACGGCCCCATCAGGGCAACGAACTCGCCGTAGTTCACCGTCAGATCCATGCCGTTGAGCGCCCGCACTGCGTGATCGTACGACTTAACGACGTCTGCAACCTCGATGGCCGGTCCGGCGCGAACGCTGTCGCCACTATTCATGGCGAAGCGCCTCCAGCGGTTGCAGCAGAGCCGCCCGCGCCGCCGGGTAGATCGCGCCGAAGAAGGCCACTCCTACGGCTACGCTCAGCGCCCTGCCAAACACCGAGGCCGTGTACACCGGGTGGAAAAAGCCCACCACCTGCGGCAATTGCTGAATTGCCTTGATTGCGGCGTAGCCAAGACCGGTGCCGACGACCGCCCCCGCCAGCGCGATGAGAAGCGCCTCCGCCATCACCATGACGACGAGCCTTGCGCGTGACCAGCCGACCGCCCGCAACACGCCGAACTCACGCGTCCGCTCGAACACGGACATCAGCGTCGTGTTCATGACGCCGATGGCGCCCATGAAGAGCGCCAGCACCGACACGCCCACGTTCGCGGCGCTGATCAGGCTCAGGTTCCTGTCGATGCGCCCGAACTCGGACACGCTATGCACCGTCGCCAGCCCGGGGTAATCGTGCTCGATCTGCGCGCGGAGAGCGGGAATGTCCGCGCCCGGCTTGACCGTCACGAATATCAACGTCACCTCGCCCGGCTGCCGGTCTACGGTCTGGAGCTGCGTCAGAGGCAGCATCGACGCCTCGTCGCCGAACACCTGGCCCGTCGAGAAGATGCCGACGATTCGATAAGGCACGCTGTCCACCGTTATCATGTCGCCGACGTTCTTGTTCAGGTTGTTGGCCGCCCGGTAGCCGAGCATTATCTCGTCTGTGGCGTCGGCCGTGTAGGGCTGACCTGCCACCACCTGCACACCGAAGTCCGAAAGCTGGTCCGGAGGTACGCCGATTTCGAGGAAGAAGGGATTACTGGAGTTCAACTCGACAGCCGCGACCAGCACGCCGACTGCGTGGTCGATTTGAGGATACGCCTGAATTCGGCCCAACTGCGTCTGATCGATCGAGCTGAAGAGAACGTCGGAGACCCCCTTCTGCGCGATCGAGAAGTCGGCCTTTCCCGTTTGTAGCACCGAAATCGCCGTCTGCCGCAGGCTATGCGTCAGAACGCCCATCGCCACGACCATCATGATCGCGATGGCGACGGCAAGCCCCGTGAGGGAGGACCGCACTTTGCGAGTGAGAACGTTGCGCGGGATTAGCCCCAGGAAAGACATTCCCTGTCCTATCTGCGGGACGGCCCGAATTGGCTGGCTGAACCTAGCTGAAGGATGCCTCTAACCCAACTGTCTCATATCCGAGTGCGTTCTTCAAGCACCGACTACCGGAAGCGCACCTTCCAGATAGCAGCGCAGGACTGGCCGGCGAGGTAGAAGACGTTCTCCGTGTCGTCCCAGGCGATGCCGTTGGGCGTGCCCTCAGGGCAGATCTCTTCCGGCAGGGTGAAGCGTATCACCTGCGAAGGATCGTCCTCGCGAATGCGGTAGATGTAAGGCGATTGCCACTGGCTCACCCAGACGTACGTGCCGTCGAACTCCAGCTCGTTGAGGAGCTCCACGGGCGCCCCTTCGAATTCGATGGCGACCTCTTTCGTGATGGCGAACGTGTCGGGGTCGCGATAGTACAGCGTCGCGCTGCCGTTGGAGTTAACCAGTGAGTCCTCCGTCGCGGTCAGTCCCCAGCCCTGACCCTCATAGCGGGCGAAGACCGAATACGGCTGCTCGGCGTCGCGGTCAAAGAGGTAGGCGACCCCCTCCGTGTACGTCAGCAGGTACGTCTTCCCGAACGCCCTGACGAGCCCTTCGTTGAAAAAGCCGTCAGGATTGGCCGCCGACCACAGCACTTCACCCGACTCCTTGTCCAGCCCTCGCACCTGCGACTCGCCCTGCAATCCCGTGCTCTCCCAGAGGACGCCTTCGCTGACTTGCAGGCCCTCCGTCCAGCCGTTGCCGGCGTGCGGAAACGAGCCGACGATCTCGACGCGCCCCTCCGGCTCCGACGGCGACGAGTCAGGAGCCTCGCCTTCGCCTCCGCAAGCTGCGATAGACGACGCTACGACGAGAAGCGCGATGGGAAGAAGATGGCTGAGCTTCATATGTAGTCAGGATTATAGCGCTGCTGCCGATCCCGCGCTATCTGTCAGGCCACTGATTCCGCCCTACGCGGTTCGGCTCTCGCGCTCCTGTCCGCCGCAAATCGTAAGGAGAGCGCAGGCATCCCGACAGGAAAGCGTCAAGTCCCCCTTCGTCCGGCTCCGTAAACTAACTCCAGGAAAGCTAGTAACACGTCCGGCCCCACCCGGACGCTGGAGGTAAGAAGAGATGATACACCGATTCTTCATCCTGCTGCTCGTGCTGGGGACGCTGCTGATGACCGCCTGCCCCCTCAGCCTTATCCGGATGCGCGTCGTAGAGGTCGCGACGCTCTCCGGCTCGCCGCTCGCCTGCGTCCTCGAAGCCGTTCCCGCGGCCGCGCCGGCGCCCTCTCTCACTCCCACGCCGACGATGTCGCCCGGCCTCCTGGCCCTCCGCAATCGCCTCGCCGCCGCCATCGACGAATCGGGCATGAACGTCGCCGTCGCCGTTACCGACCTCCAGACCGGCGAATCGATAAGCGTGAACGGCGACGACCCAAGGCACGCCGGCTGTACTCTCAACTGGTTCGTCCTCTTGGCAAACGTCATCGACGTGCAAGAGGGGCGCGTCGCCGAAAGCGAAGTCGACAACCTGATATCGCGGACAATCTATGGCAGCAATCCCGTGACCGCCCGCGACCTCCTTATCATTACCGGCGACGGCAGCGTCGAAGGCGGCGTCCTGAAGGTGCGAAGTCTCCTCGCCGACCTTGGCCTGAGCCACTCCATCTTCGACCACCCGCCCGGCTACTCCGAGCAGTTCACGCTTCACGGCGAGCCAAACACGATCACCGCGAACGATATGAACCGCGCCCTAACCGCTTTCTACAACGGCCGAATCGTGGACAGTGACTTGCGCGACTACCTGCTGGACAAGATGACCAACGTCAAGCCCGGCCTCCAGTATCTCCTGCCGGCCGGCGTCGGCGAGGCCCGCGTCTCGCACAAGAACGGCTTCACCTGGATGCCCGGCGGCTGGGTCGACAACGACATCGGCATCGTCGTGTTCGACACGAGCGAAGGGCCGCGCGCCTACGCCGTCTCCTTCTACAGCCAGGACGTGCCCTGGGAGTACGCCGACGTGCCGCTCGGCCAGGAGGTGTCGAGGCTCGTCTGGCAATACTTCACCGAGCAGTATCCCTGAAAGGAGTCAGGCCCCCCTCTCGCAGCACGCGACCAATCGAACGGATGCGTCTTGATGTGGAATCGCCCGGGACGCGTTCCTCCATGTGTTCCGGGCGCCAATGCTTGACTGACGCTAGCAGCAAAGCCTAGAATCCGTCATAGCCTAACGCCTTCCGTGCCTCTGGGCAGGCGGGCGTTAAGCGGATTTGCAGCGGGTATCTAATCATCAGAAGGAGGGTCCAGAAACATGAAGCATAGTGCGAAAAAGGACGCGCACGGAACGCGCTTCTGGCTGGTCCTGCTGGCCCTGGTCACTATCTTCTCTCTCGTGGCGCTGTCCTGCGGCGGCGACGACAAGGAAGAGAGCAAGACGACCCCGTCCGGCGGCAAGACGCCAGTAGCAGCAACGGGTCAACTGAAGATCGGCATTCTCTTCGACTTCACCGGCGACCTCGCGGAGTTCGGACCGAACATGATGAACGGCGCGAAGCTGGCGGCGAAGGAGGTCAATGACGCCGGAGGCGTCCTCGGCAAGGACGTCGAACTGAAGCAGGCCGACTCCCAGACCTCGCCGACAGCAGCCGTCGACGCGGCGCGACAGCTCGTCGAAAGCGACAAAGTGTCGGCGGTCGTCGGTTCTCTATCCAGCGGCGTCACCCTGGCAGTCGCCGAGGCCGTAACCGTACCCAACAAGATCGTCCAGATATCGCCTGCCTCCACCTCGCCCGCTCTGACGGCCGTGGAAGACGGCGACTTCCTCTTCCGCACCACGCTCTCCGACGCGGCCCAGGGGCTCATCCTCGGCAAGCTGGCGAAGGAGTTGGGCTACGCCAAGGTTGCCACGCTCTACGTCAACAACGCCTACGGACAGGGCCTCTCCGAGAACTTCAAGAAGTCGTTCGAGGCTGAGGGCGGCACCGTCACAGCGGAGGTCCCCCACGAGCAGGAGCAGGCGTCCTACCTGGCTGAGATCCAGAAGGCCACCGAGGGCAGCCCGGACGCGATAGCGGCCCTGAGCTACCCCCAGAGCGCCACCGTCTACCTCAAAGAGGGCTTCGAGAACAACCTGATCAAGAACGTCCTCTTCTGCGATGGCACGAAGTCCGAGGACATCATCACGGCCGTGGGCGCGGCGAAGCTCGAAGGGATGGAAGGGACAGTCTCGGCAGCGGCAGAGACCCCCACCGAGTGGAAGGCTGAGTTCGAAGCCGCCTACACCGAGCTTCCGCCTCTCCCCTACATCGCGGAGTCCTACGACGCCGTCATCTTGGTCGCTCTCGGCGCGGAGAAGGCACAGTCCACCGACCCGGCCAAGATTCGCGACGCCATGCGCACACTGAACGACCCCAGCGGCGAAAAGATCACCTCTGGCGCCACCGGCATCAAGAAGGCCCTCGAACTGATTCGCGAGGGCAAGGCGATCAACTACCAGGGTGCGTCCGGCTTCTCTGGTTGGGACAAGAACGGCGACCTCCCCTCCGGTTTCATAGAGATCTGGAAGTACGAGGCCGGCAAAATCGTTACCGTTCGAACCGAGCCGGTAACGCTCGAATAGGCATCCGTTCAACAGAAAAGACACGGCCCGAGCAACCCTCGGGCCGTGTTCCTATATCGCGTATTCTTGACTAGGGGGCGCCGCTTTCCCCGGGCTCCTCGATCACCGAGGCCGCCCCCGCCGGTTCGCTCGCTTCCCCCGGCTCCTTCCGCCGCGCACGCTCCGGCTCCTTGCCGGCGTAGATCGATACGCGCTTCTCTTCGCCCCAAATGCCCTTCGGCCTCAGCAGCAGCACCGCGACGACCAGCACGCCGATGAGCAGGTTTCGAACGTAGAATATGCTCGGGTTCTGCGCGTCGCTGACCAGAGCACCCGTGCGATCCCAGATCAGCCAGACGGCCAGCGCGCCGAGGATCGCGCCCTTATTGTTCCCGCTGCCGCCGACGATCAGCATGACCCAGATGAGGAACGTCCCGAACATCGGCACAAACGTGTCCGGCGTTATCGCCCTCACATAGCTCGCGTACATTGCGCCGCCGAGCCCCATGATGAACGCGCCCAACATGAACGCCTGCATCTTGAAAGCGAAGATGTCCTTGCCGCTGGCCGCCGCCGTGATCTCGTCCTCGCGAATCGCGCGCAAGACACGTCCCCACGGCGATCGCAATACCCGCTCCACGGCGATGTACACGATCACCAGGATGGCCGCCGCTATCGCCAGATAGACGTACTTGTAGTCCGCCTGGTCTACGAGCCCGTGCAGCGGTTGCGGGATGCCGATCATGCCCCGCGTGCCGTTCACCAGCCCCATCTCGTTGATGAAGACGCGTCGCAAGGTCTCGGCGACGCCGATCGATGCGATAGCCAGGTAGTCTTCGCGCAATCGCAGCGTCGGAATGCCTATGATGAAGGCCAGGATAGCGCAGGCCACGCCGGCCCCCAGCAGTCCGACGACGAAGGGAAGCTCAAGCCCTCCAACATATGTCATATAGTCGCCCGTCGCCGGCTTCTTCGTGATTATCGCCGACGTGTACGCGCCGACGGCAAAGAACCCGGCCACGCCGAAGTTGAAGATGCCGGTGTAGCCCCAGTGCACGTTCAGGCCGATGGCGAAAACGGAGTAGATTATCACCAGCGTCAAGAAACCGGCTAGGTACGACGGGTTCAGGAAATCGCTGATCATCAGTCCTTCACCCCGAAAATGCCGCGCGGCCTGACGAGAAGAATCGCGAACAACAGGATGAACGCTATAGCCGGCTTATAGGCGGGCGATATCCATTCCGTCGAAACCTCCTGCGAGATGCCGACCACTAGCGCGCCGACCAGCGCCCCATGCGGGCTGCCCACGCCGCCCAGTATCGACGCCGCGAACAGGGGCAGAATGAAAATGAACCCCATCTCAGGCATCAGATGCGATTGGATGCCCAGCAGCACGCCCGCCAGCCCGGCCAGGCTGCCGCCGATAGCCCACGTCGCGATGACCACCCGCTCGGTGTCGATTCCGGTCACGCGGGCAAGCTCCATGTTGTCGGCCGTCGCGCGCATCGCCCGACCCAGTGTCGTGCGGTACAGCAACAAGTAGACCGAGACAACGGAAATGATCGCCGCCGCGCCGATGAACATCTGGTCCGGCTTCAGAGCGATGCCTAAGGGGAACTGGTGCGCATACTGGAGGCCGGGGGTGTAGAAGCGTTGGTCGGGGCCCCAGCCGAGATAGACCAGGCTCCGCACGATTATCGCCATCCCCAGCGATGCCATCGCCAGGATCACCAGCCCCGCGTTTCGACGTCGCAGAGGCCGGTACACCAGCCGGTCGATGATCACGGACACAACTCCGACGACAACCATCGCCGCCAGTATCGCCAGTATCATCCCGTAGCCGAAGGACAGCGGCCCAATGTGCCCACCGCCGACGAATGTCTGGAAGGCAATGTACGCGCCTACCGTCATCAAGTCGCCATGAGCGAAGTTGGCGAACTTCAGGATGCCGTATATCAGCGTCAGGCCGATCGCCCCCAGGGCTATGATGCTGCTCATGATGAGCCCGATGACTATTAACTGCGCCATGTGCGGTCGCTATCCTCCGAGATAGAGTCTGCCGACCTCCTCGCTGTGGAGGAGGTTCTGACCGGTATCTTCCATCGCGTTCTTCCCCATCACGAGCACGTAGCCGCGATGGCACAGGTTCAGCGCCTCGCGGGCGTTCTGCTCGACTATCAGGATCGCCACGCCCTTCCGGTTGATGTCGCGGATCTTCGTCAGGATGTCGCCGACCATGCGCGGCGATAGACTGGCGGTCGGCTCGTCGAGGAGCAGGAGCCGCGGCTGGAGCATGAGGGCGCGAGCCAGGGCCAGCATCTGCCGCTGGCCGCCGGATAACTTCCCCGCCTTCACGTTCGGTCTTTCGGCCAGAGCGGGGAAGAGATCATAGACTTCGCCGAGCCGTTGCTTGTAGTTGCCCCTGCTCACGAACGCTCCCATCTCCAGGTTCTCGACGATTGTCAGCGACGGGAAGACGTTGTCGCTCTGAGGCACGTAGGACACGCCGTTGCGCACCATCTTCTGCGGCGGCAGGTTCGTCGCATCGACGCCGTCAAGCAGCAGCTTGCCCTTTCGCAGCTTAAGCAGCCCGAACGCCGACTTCAGCAGCGTCGACTTGCCGGCGCCGTTCGGTCCGATGACCGCGACGATCTCCCCCTCGTCCACCATCAGCGAGACGCCGTGGAGGATGTCGACTTCGCCGTAGCCGCTTACGATGCCATCGGCTTCGAGAATGACCGTCACCGGTACTGGCCTCCCAGGTAAGCTTCGAGGACGCGCTCGTCGTGCACCACCTCTTCCGGCGTGCCCTCGGCCAGCTTCTCGCCGCTGCTCATCACGATAACCGGATTGCACAGCCGGGCGACGAGGTCCATATCGTGCTCGATCAGGAAGAACGTGATGCCCGACTCATCGCGCAGCCGTTCGACCAGCAAGGCCAGGCTCTTCATCAGCGTCGGGTTCACGCCGGCGCCGGGCTCGTCCAGGAGGATGAGCTGCGGGTCGCACATCAGGGTGCGCGCCAGTTCCAGCAGCTTCTTCTGGCCCGACGAAAGCGTGGAGGCGTACTCGTTGCGCAAATGCCAGAGACTCACGAATTCGAGGACGTCGAGCGCCTTGTCGCGGATCTCGCGCTCCTGTCGTCGGACGCGCAAGGGCAGCAGCCACGGGCTCCACAGCTTCTCGCCCGATTGGCCGGCGGGCACGAGCATCAGGTTTTCCAGCACCGTCATCTGCTTCAGCTCGCGCGGGATCTGGAACGTTCGGACGATGCCGCGGGCGAAGACCCTATGCGGCGGCAGGCCGTCGATGCGGCGCGTGCCGAAGAGGATGCGGCCCGATGTTGGCTTGAGGAAGCCGGTGATGACGTTGAACAGCGTGGTCTTGCCGGCGCCGTTCGGCCCGATGAGGCCGGTTATAGTGCCCTTACGGACCTGTAGCGAGCACTCATTGACTGCGCGCAGACCTTCGAAACTCTTCGTGACGGCCTGGACGTCAAGCAGCGCTCCGTTCTCATTTGACATAAGGACCAATTCCAGAGCGAAACAACGCACTTTCTGATGAAAAATATACAGGACTCCGCCTCTAAGCTCCACCCAGGCGAGAAGACAGCGAGGAAAGGTGGAGGGTTTCTTTTGAGAAGCGGCGCGGTGCCTGGCCCGATGAGCGGGCTGCTCATCGGGCCCATGATGGATCTCCTCCGGTGGGATTGCTGGAGCAGCCGGTCCGTTGCAGCGTCCGTGTGGCCCGCGGAAACCGACCCGCTCCAGCAGCTTCGCCCTCGCCCCGCTCCCCCTTGAGCATCCTGTCATGTGGCATCGGGGCGGAAAGCGCAGAGAAAATAGTAGATTCCCGGGTCTGCCGGGCAATTCGGCGGGGATTGCCGAGAAAACCAGCGCCGCGATTGTAGCACGAAACGCCTTTCGGTCAACCGTTCGCGACGACGAAGCGGCCGCGATCTCACACGTGCACCGTCATGCCGCCGTCCACCACCAGCGTCTGCCCCGTCGCCATGTCCGCGCCCTCGATGAAGCTCAGCACCGCTTGTGCCACGTCCTCCGGCCGGCACACGCGCTTCAACGGCGTCAGTCCGGCAACGGCGTCGCGATACGATTCGTACTCCGCGCCCTGCCTCTTCGCCAGATGCCAGCGCGTATCGACGAACCCCGGCGCTACGCAGTTCACCCGTATCTCCGGCGCGAACGCCTGCGCGAACGACATCGTCATGTTGACCACCGCCGCCTTCGACGCGCAGTACCCGATGGAGCTGCCCACGCCGCGCACTCCCGCCGTCGACGCAATGTTCACGATGCAGCCGGTGCCCTGTCGCCGCATCTCCGGCACGACCGCCCGCGAGCAGAAGAACAAGCCCTTCACGTTCACGGCCATGATCCGGTCCCACTTCTCCTCCGTCATGCCCTCCAGGTCGCGGAAATCGACGAAGTACGTTATCCCCGCATTGTTGACCAGGACATCGACGCCGCCGAATCGCTCCACCGTCTGCGCCACCATCGCCCGCACCTCTTCGTCGCGGGAAACGTCCGCGCAGACCAGCAGCGCCTTCACGCCCAGCGCTTCGACGTCGGCCAGCGTCTGCTTCGCCTCCGCCTCCGAGCGCGAATAGTTCACGACCACGTTCGCGCCGCGCCCGGCCAGCATCAGCGCCGTCTCTCGCCCGAC
>Ga0315287_10001024_pt1 | contig 25225 bp, 26 predicted proteins | sample YL17G11_0_MG_FD_205037 | JGI IMG/M metagenome (GOLD analysis project Ga0315287, IMG submission 205037) | Sediment microbial communities from Yellowstone Lake, YNP, Wyoming, USA - YL17G11_0 | ecosystem: Environmental > Aquatic > Freshwater > Lake > Sediment | place: USA: Wyoming | collected... | reverse complement strand
AGGACTGATTCCGCACGATACATTTATTAGGGTACAAAAGACATCATTTCTTGCAGGTAAGTCCCGGACGGTAAATGGGTACCGGACGGTATTCCGATAAAACACTCCGTTCGGGGTCTGCATCCTGCGTTATTTCTGATTCATGCATCCCAATAGAATCTTCTTTTCAATCAGACAATAAAAAGAAGATTCGTTTCTTTCGATTTTCTGGAATATTGAACCTATGATGAAGTCGTGAACCTGCAAGCCTTCGCTTCCGCAAGGATCGAGATGCCTGATTCTCAATCGGGGTTCAAAGTATCCCGCATGATTCATGGAAAGGATTCTCTGAATGCTGGCATCAAAAATATCCCTTTGGGTCTTGTTGCTACTTCTCCTGTCGACAATGATTTCAATAACTCTCGAAGGAGTCAATTTTAGAATGTCAGCCAAAACCCCCGTACAAGCATTACAATAGAATTCGTTCTTATCGCCGAGAAGTTGATCTTTCCACCTCAGTTTGTCATAAGCAGACCATACAATCCAGCAATCAGCATCTGCGATGCCTTGAAGGAAGAAGTGCTTAATGGAAAGAGAGCTTGAGTTGAACTTGAACTCAACGGCATGTTTTCCTTTCACTCCCAATTTCCTATGAGCCCTTTTAACGATCCTGACAAACGATTCTCTCTCAGGGGTAGCGGTCGCTGCGACAACAAAATATCTTGAACTTCGTTCGCCCTGTATCCCTAGATCTCCGCACTCGTCAAGAAAAATATCGATCTTTCTATTGATCACGACATAAAAGAATATGGCAGGGCATTCAGGCCATCCATTGCGTGTAGATTAATGATAGCCATTCAGGACAATGGCGTGATGCTCACGACGTTGTTGCCTCTGAGAATGACGGTCCCAAGCCTCTTTACCGCGTCGGGGGTCGTCTCCTCGGTGTTCTCGAGCACCATGTTCAGGTAGTCGTCGTAACCGATCAAAGTGCCCTCGAGGACCCTGTTGTCCTTTAGCAACAGAGAGACCTTCTTGTCCACTGATTTCTCCAAAAGGCTAAGAGGCATAACCATCTGAAATCACATCTGGGCATCGGGAGGAGCGTATTTAATCTTTCCCCGGCACGCTGTGCAGCTTTTTCTCGAACCAGTGCTTCACTTCCGCCCTTGAGCGCGCATCGATTCCGAAGTACTCTATGAACTTCGTCGTCGTGGTGAGTTCGACGCTTCTCCCCTTCGGCTTCGCCTTGACGAGGCCTTGGTCGACGAGCACCTTGACGCCCACGTAGACCGAGGGGCCGGCGAGAGCCGACAGCTTGCTCTGCAGTATCGGCTGGTAGAAGCCTATAAGCGATGCGATCTTGAGGACATCCTTCGGGATCTCCGGGGTCTCCAGCTTCACGGTCTTCGGATGGTACTTGTCCTTGACCTGCATCGCGTATTTCGCGCCGAGCTTCACGATCTCGATCGAGGAATCTTCGGACGAATATTTTTCCTCGAGCTTGCTCAGCGCCGACCTGATCGTCCGAGGGTCGATGTCCTGGGTGTCCTGGATATCCTTCACGGTGATCGGTCTGCCGGCTATGAACAGCGCAGCCTCGACCTGCCTCTCGCTCTCGTTGCTCACTTTGCTCACTTTACCACCGTTGACCCGTTCGCCGATTCCGACTTCGTGATCTCGCTGAGGTCGATCATCGTCCCGTCATCCTTGACCGATGCGATGCTGAGCGGGGCGGCGATCTCGACGAATATCTCCCCGAACGGGGGCTTGTCCTGCCAGATGACGATCTTCTCCATGTTTGACAGGAACAGTATGCTCATGAAGACCGCGATCTGGTCCTCCTTGCTGCCCTGACCGAGGTCAGCCAGCGGGATCGCCCCTGCACCGAGGTTCTGTATCCGCGCCCAGGTCTCGGCGATGTCCCGCTCGAGGGTGTCTCTGTGAGCCTTGTCGTCGAACTCCTTCGGTTTGTACTTCTCGAGGTACTTCGAGATCTCCTCGCGGACATCCGCCTCGTGCTTAGCCTCCTCGAAGGCGTCGAGCAGCTCCAGCAGCGAGACATGCCTTTGGGAGGATCTACGTCTGGCTGCGGAGTTCAGCTCGAGCGCCCCTTGCATGATAGTGATCGCGGAACCGGGCTCGTCGATGTTCGCGTAGAGCTCGATCGCGTCGGTGTCCCATGTGTCGAACAGGTTCTCGTTGACCTCCGGTTCGTCGACCCTGACGAGGAGGTCCTCGGTCTGCAGCCGGAATATCTCCCATGCCATGTAGACCAGCTTGCCGGCGACGAGGAGGTTCACGTCCTCTGTCTTCCTGACGCGCTGCATGTACATCTTAGAGAACTCGATGAGGTCTATCTCCCAGGGGTTCAGCTGGTTCTTTATGACCAGCTCGAACGCCATCGAGACGCTCCTCTCGAACGGGTCGTGCGAGATCAGGTAAGTGCCCTCCTGCATCCCCTCGACCATCGAGACGTAGTGCTCGAGCCGCCCCTGCTTAGCCGCGTCGTCCTTGTCCTCGATGAGGGACCGGTGGAACATCAGGTGCCCTAGTATCGACTCGCATTCGGGGTTGATCATGCTGACCCCGCCTCCTCTGCCGGCTGCTGCTCCTCTTCCCCTAGCAGCTCGTCTCCGATGTTCGGCCGGATGATGATCTGCGATATGCCGTTAGGCATGCGCGTGACGCCGATCATGTGGTCGGCCTCCTTGAGGGTGGTCTTCCTAAGCGACACTTGGATGAACTGCGCGTTCGCGGAGTTCTTCGATATCGCCCTCGCGACGTTCTCCGCATTGACGCCGTCCAAGAACATGTCGACCTCGTCGAGCAGGTAGAACGGCGACGGCTGGAACGACTGTATCGCGAATATGAACGACAGCGCCGTCAGGCTCTTCTCCCCGCCGCTCAGCGCCTCCAGCCGAAGCTCCTTCTGGTTCCTCGGTCTTGCATGGATGATCAGACCGCCCGCGAACGGGTCCTCGGCGTTCTCGAGTATGACGTCCGCCTCGCCGCCGTTCGACAGCTCGGCGTATATCCTCCGGAAGTTCTCCTTGATCGACCCGAAGACCTTCATGAGCCCGAACTTCTTCTTCTCGTTGAGCTCCTCGACGAGCTTCATCAGGTTCGACTTCTGCTTCGAGAGCTGGGATATCTCGCCTTTCACGGAGTCGAACCGGTTCTTCTTCTCGTCGTAGTCCTCGATCGCCCGCAGATTCACGTCGCCCAAAGAGCCCAGTTCCGATTCGCACTTCTGGATGATATCCTTCAGTTCGCTGATCGGGGGCATCTTCGTCTGCGTGAGGTCGAGGGTGTATCCGGACAGTTCCGTCATGAGCTCCGCGAGCGCCACCTCGGCGGCTCCCTGCTTCGTCTTGAGCGCGATGACCAGGTCGTGCGTGGTCTCGATCTTCGACTGGTTCTTGTCCATCAGAGCCTCGAAGTCGGTGCGCTGCTTGTAGAGGGCGTCGCGCTTGTTCCTGAGCTTCTCGATCTCCGCGCCCATCGACTCCTCGATCTTCCTGAGGGCGTTGAGCTCGGTCTCGAGCTTCTCAGTCTTCTCGGTGTTATCCTTGATCCTGTCCTTGTTCTCCTTGGTCTGGCTTGTGCATGACTTCAGAGAGGTCTCGACCTCGGACTTCCTGGTCTCGACCATCTCGATCTGCTTGACGGCCGTTTCTTTCTGAGATGTAAGTGTCGCGATCTCCGCGGTGAGCTCCATGATGCGCGTCTCGATCTTCTTGAGCTGCTGGGCGATCTCCTTCGGGGTCGCCTTCTGGATGCTCTCCGCCATCTTGTCCCTGTTCTTCTTCAGGTCGTCGATGGTGGCAGTAAGCTCCTCGAACTGCCCTTTGACACCCTCGAGCGCGTCGAGGCTCTCCGAAAGCTCCTTGCCTTTCGCTTCCAGGCCCGCCTTTGCGCCGATGATCTTCTGGCTGAATTCCTTGACCTTGACTTCGATTGCTGACAGCTGGCCGTCCTGCCCGCCTCCGCTCATGCTTGTCGTCTTCAGTTGATCTTCGACCTTCAAAATCGCCTCTTTCAGCTCCCAGAGCCGGGCGTTGACCTTCTCGGCCTGCTCGGATGCGGTCTTCAGTTCGTTCGCGACCTTCTCGATCGAAGATGCCGATGGCGCCTTGAACCTCCCGCCCTTGCCTTCGATCGTTCCGCCGACCATCGCACCGGAAGCTTCGATGAGCTCCCCATCGAGCGTGACGATCCGGATCCCGCCCATCATCGCTCTCGCTTCGTGCAGGTCGTTCACGACGATCGTGTCTCCGAGCACGAACCACAGCGCGGCGCGGTACTTCTCGTCGAACTCGACGAGGTCGACCGCGTATCCGAGGGAGCGCTTCGATGCCAGAATAGCTTTTCCCCTGGCCTTCCCCTCGACCATCTTGCTGAGCGGTAGGAATGTGACCCTGCCCTTCCTCTCCTTCTTGAGTATGTCGATGCACTTCGCTGCGGCATCGTCGCTGTCTACGATGACCGCTTGGAGCCTGTTGCCGGCGGCGACCGTCAGCGCGGTCTCGAACTTGCCGTCGACCTTGCAGAGATCGGAAACGGTCCCATGGATCCCTTTGACCTCCGCCTTGTCCCTCGCCTCCAGTATGCGCCCGACGGCGGAAGTGTAGCCCTCTGCCACCATCTTGACGGAGTCCGCCTCCGCCCTGAGCTTGTTGTATTCCCTTGTGAGCGTCTTGATGGCTTCCTCGAGCTCGTTCGACTCTTGAGCGAGCTTCTTCTCCTCCGCGCGCTTCTTGTAGAAATCGTCCTGGAGCTCTTTGATCTGGCTGGTCGAGGTCTTCTTGTCGCCGGAGAGCTGCTTCGCGTTCCACTCCGCGTCCTTGATCTCGAACTCGTAGGTCTTCTTCGTCTCTTCGAGCTGGGAGATCTCGCTCCTCACGCGCTCGATCTTCCCGGTGAGCGTGTCCTGCTCGATCGAAAGCGCCCTGATTGAGTCCTCCTTCGAGGTGATCTCCTTCACGAGGGAGTCAATCTCCGACTGCAGCTTCCCGAGCTTCACGTCGGATTCCGCGACGACGTCCTGTCGGCCGGTGAGATCGGACTGGAACTTCTCGAGCTCCTCCGTCTTCTCCTCGATCTGCGAGGCGAGCTCCTCCCGTCTCTTGTTGAGCTCCGCGAGTTCCTTCGTGACCTTCTTCACTTCATCCTTGAGGGATTTGCTCCCGTCCGCGAGTGATTTGAGCTGGTCCTCCGAGGTCGTGATGGCGTCGCCCGCCCTCGCGAGGTCGAGGCGGATCTGGTCGATCTTCTCCTTGACTTCCTTGGCGTTCTCGCCGCCCTTCTCGACGATCTTGGAATCGACATTGGCCATCTGCTCTTCGAGCTGCTTCATCTCCTCCTTCTTCTGCTCGATGGTCTCCTGCAGCTGGATCTTCTCCTTGTCGTAGCTGGCGATCTGACCCTGGATGGCGGCGAGCTCCCGCTCGACCTCCTCCTTCTTCTTCGCCGCGAGCTGCGCCTTCGAGAGCATCAGTTTGTCCCTGACGTCCCTGTACTTCATGGCGCATTCCCTGTCGGATTCGAGCTGCTTCATCTGCTTCTTCAGCTCGTCGATTATGACATTGAGTTTTGAGACGTTCTCCTCGGCGTCGATGCGCTCCTTATCCGCCCTGGCTATATCGTCGTCGAACCTGCTGATGCCTGAGATGTCGTCGAGGATCCTCCTCCGCTCGACGTTGCCCATCTGCACGATCCTCGTTATGTCCCCCTGCTGCACGAAGTTGTAGCCGTCGGCGGATATCCTTGCGTGCGCGAGGAGCGACTCTATGTCCCCCAGCGACGACTTCCTGTCGTTGATGTAGTAATACGAATAGTAGCCCTCTTCCGACTCGGACTTCCTGACGAGCCTCGTGATCTTCACGGTGTCCGCATCGAAGGGGATGAGCCGGTCGGTGTTGTCGAAGAATAGGCTGACCTTGCACTCGGATGCCGGGTGCCCTGCCTTGCCGCCGTTGAAGATAAGGTCCGTCAGCTTCCCCGCCCTGATCACCCTCGAGCTTTTAGGGCCCAGGACGAACAGGATGCCGTCGGAGATATTCGATTTGCCAGCACCGTTCGGCCCGGTGATGGCGGTATAGCCAGTCAGCATTGGAACCTTGGTTCTCTTACCGAACGACTTGAAGTTCTCTAGCTCGATCTCTTTTAGGTGCATCCCCTACATCCCCTGTAAGGATGCGAAAAAATGACTTGGTCATGCGCACTGGCGCTGTCACTTTCTGCATCCCATCCCATTGAGTCCGACGAGTGTCGGACGATTCACTGAATATCAGTAAGGGAATATAACAGTTTCCATTATTTTATTTCGGGGGAATACTAGCACTCAGGAGTATTATTATCACCATCTTTTCTAGAGCTCTTCGCGGGCGGACGCAATGCGTAATTAATTGTCTGCCGTTCCGAGCAGACGGGCGTAAGCCAGTAGCAGCTTTGCGGCCTGCTTCCCCCAATTGTACTCACGATCGAATGCCTCGCGCCCCTTCTTTCCCTTCTCGACCATGCCGGCGGGGTCGTTCGCGAGTTTAGCCAGAAGCTCGGAGAAAGCTTTCTCATCATGATCGCAGACGTATCCGCAGCCCTCCCTGGCGATCACATCCGCCGGATACGTCCCCTTTGCGACGATGGATGGGATGCCCAACGACATCGCCTCGAACAGGCGTAGCGGAGTAGAAATCCTGTAGTTCTCATTGGAGGGATCTAGCATGACGTGCAGGGCGTCGCATCTCGCGGACTGCTTCATCACCTGCTCGTGAGGCACCTGCCCCAGATATTCGACGGAGGCTGATCCTTTCGATGCTTTCTTGACCGCCTTCGCAAGGGTCCCGTCCCCTCCGATGACCATCCTCCATTTGTTCTGCGACGCCAGCGCTGAGATGGATTCGAGGACGAACCTGCCTGGCTCCAGGGTGCCGAAATATCCCAGTAGCATTTTCTCTTTCAAAGGTGGGTCTTTCCTGCCGAAGCATTCGATCGGGATCTCGGACTCGCCCGGGCAATTGAGGATGGTCACCGCATCCTCCGCCCCGATCATCTTGGCCACATTCTCGTTGGCGACGAAGACGACCTCCGCCCCCCTCATCAGACGCTTTTCCAGATAGTGCACGAGCCTGCCGATGAAGCGCGGAGCGTCCTGTGCGATCATTTCGGCGTAAGATTCGTGCGCATCGTAAACGAGCGGCCTTCCCTGGAGCTTGCTGATCAAGAAACCGGCGGGCAGAGTGTCGAAGTCGTGCGCGTGGACGATAAGGAACTCCTTCTGCTTCGCCTTCCCAAGGCAGGCCAGCCAGAAGAACGGGAGCTTGAAGGCGAACTTCAGGAAGCTCCGCTTAGGGCATGGCGGTCCGATGAGGTCGACCTCCACGGAAGGATTGCTTGATGCCTCGCCGACGGATCTGCCGTCCCTGTTCCAGGCGAGCACGGTCACGGAATAACCAGCCTCGACGATGGAGCTGGATTCCCGGTTCACTCGCGGGTCGCCGACGAAGGGCTTCGATAACAGCATGAGGGTTGTCGGCATTGCGTGGCAAAATAGCCACCAACGGTATTTAATCCAACGGATTCCGGAGCCTGGGCTGAGCGATGAGAAAAAGAGAAGCGAGGGTAGCCGTCAGTTAATACTGATTTGGACCGCTTTCCCGGACTCGACGGATTTCTTCGCGGCCTCGATGAGCTCGACGGTCCTCACGCCGATGACGCCACTGTTCCTCGTCTCCGCGATAGGCTTTCCGAACGAGTCGATGAAGTGCAGGAGTTCGTCCCTGATCGTGTTGTTCCTCTCGAACCCGAGCTTGTAGGTGTAGCCGCTCTCGAAGACCGTGATCTCCTGACCAACGGCGTCGATGAACATCGAGCGCGTCTCCCCTATCAGCGAGACCTGCCTGGTCTTCTTCGGGACGACCCAGCTCAGAGTCGCTGTTGCCAAGGTCCCGTCGGCGAACTTCGCGTGGATGTGCGCCGTCTCGTAGACCTTGGTCCTGTGCGGCGCAGCGACGGCCGAAATCTCGACAGGCCAGCTGCCCGTCAGGTCGTTCATCATGTCGAACATGTGCGGCGCGAGGTCGACGATTACGTCCCTGTCCGTGAATGGCTTCTCGAGGTTCAGCCAGGCAAAGTCAATAAGGAACAGCTTCCCGAGGAACTTCTCCTTGATCAATCGCTTGGCCTCTGCGATCGCGTTGTTGAACCTGAAAATGTGCCCGACCGCCAGCGTGAGGTTGTTCCGCTCGGCGAGCGCGACGAGCTCCCAGCCCTGCTTGGAGTCGAGCGTTATCGGTTTCTCGACTAGAACGTGTTTGCCTGCTTCCAGCGCGGCCTTGCAGACAGGATAGTGAAGCTCGTTCGGGGTCGCGACCGCGACCGCCTTAATGTCAGGGATGGAGAGCAGCTGGTGGTAGTCCTTGAGGGTCCTCTCGACCTTGAACCTGTCAGCGCAGAACTTGAGGTTGTCCTCGTTCACATCCGCGATTGCCTCGATCTTGACATTCTCGATCTTCGAGAACTCGTCAACGATCTTCTTGCCCCAGTACCCTGTGCCGATGACACCGACCTGGATCTTTGACAATTGAAATCACCTGCTGAAGAACTCCACCACCGAGTCGCAAACGAACTTTACCTGTTCGTCGGTGAGGCCGGGATACATCGGCAGAGACAGCACTTCCCTGCATGCCTTCTCCGACTTCGCGAACTCGCCGCCCTCGAATCCGTACATCTGTTTGTATATCGGCTGCATGTGGATCGGGATCGGGTAGTGCAGCGCCGTCTGGATCTCCTTGGTCTTGAGGAAGTCGCCCAGTTCGTCGCGCCTCTTGCTCCTGACGACATAAAGGTGATAGACAGGCGTGATGTCTGCGGTCGGAGCGGGTGGCAACTTGAGGTCGCCGACTCCCTTGAGCCGTTGGTCGTAGATGGCTGCGACCGCTCTCCTCCTGTCGTTCCACTCGGGAAGATGTCTCAGCTGTACAAGGCCGATTGCCGCCTGGACGGTGTTGAGTCTTGCCGTGTATCCAAGCACGTCGTGGTCGTAGTTGCTCCCCTTCATCCTGCCGCAGTGCCTCATGCTCTCGAGCTTGTCGGCCATCGCGTCGTTGTTAGTGGTGATCATGCCGCCGTCCCCGCCGACGGTCATGTTCTTCGTCGCGTAGAAAGAGAATGCCCCGAAGTCTCCTATCGAGCCGACCTTCTTGCCTTTGTAGACGGCGCCGTGCGCCTGGCAGGCGTCCTCGATGACGAACAGGTTCTTCCCCTTGGCGACCGCCATGATCTCGTCCATCGCCGCCGGGTATCCATACAGATGAACAGGGATGACCGCGGTGGTCTTCGAGGTGATCCGCTTCTTGAGCTTCTTGGGATCCATGCAGTAGGTCTTATCGTCGATGTCGCAGAACCTCGGGACGCATCCGGCGTGGATGACGGCGTTGGAGGATGCGACGAAGGACATCGGCGATGTTATGACGGCCGATTTCTTCTTGATGCCGTGCGCTTCCATGGCGAGCTGCAGGGCGCGCGTGCCGTCGCTTACGGAGATTGCCCTCTTCACCCCGCACATCTTGGCGAACTCCTGCTCGAACTTGAAGACGCTGTCGCCGAGGGACATGCGCTCGTTCCTCAATGCATTCGCTGCGGCATCGATCATCTCTTGCGTCATCGATGGGATTGTGATTGCGACTTTCATCAGACTCACTCTCCGATTGTCGTCTCACTTCTTCGATTTCTTGGGTTTCTTCGCGGGCGTCTTACTCTTTGGAGCGCCCAGCTTCCTGATAATCCTGGCGGGGCAACCCACAACGAGCGTCCTTGGCGGGACATCTTTAGTCACGACTGCGCCAGCACCTACCAGCGCGCCCTCCCCGACGGTGACGCCGCAGATGATCGTCGCATTCGCGCCGATAGATGCGCCCTTCTTGATGAGGGTGGGAGTGATTTTCCAGTCGCCGACGGCTTTCGGGTGGAGGTCGTTAGTTAGGCAGGCATGCGGCCCGATGAAGACGTCGTCCTCGATCGTCACGCCGGAGGGGATGAAGGCGAAGGCTTCGATCTTGCAGTTGTCGCCGATTACAGCGCCCCTTCCGACCTCGACATAGGCTCCGATCTTGCAGTTCCTGCCGATCTTGCATCCGAAGAGGTTCACATAGTCCCTGATTACAGTGCCGTCTCCGATCTTACAATCCTGGACGACATAGTGCTTAGCCTTGATCTCCATGGGTGGCGCCTCTCTGTTGGCCATCATCACCCAATTTATAAAATCTTCGTCTAAAATTGAGAATGAGGACTTCCGCCGTCCTGGAATGGCCAGCATTTGAATCTATAGAGGGATTCGGAGGAATTCGGCAGCAAACTGGCTCGGAAAGTCTAAATTGAAGGGGTGGCCATATACTGACCGTGAAAGTCTTATCGGTTGTGGGAGCCCGCCCCCAGTTCATAAAAGCGGCAGCCCTCTCGAGGGAGATCAGGGAGCTCGACGAGGAGATCCTCGTCCACACCGGCCAGCATTACGACTTCGAGATGAGCCAGGCATTCTTCGACACGCTCGACATCCCAACACCTGACTACAACCTGGAGGTCGGGTCCGGTACGCCTTGCCAGCAGGTGGGAAACGTCATCATGAAGCTTGACAAAGTACTGGCAGAAACCAATCCCGACATCGTCCTCACTTACGGGGATACGAACTCCACTTTGGGAGGGGCCCTGGCCGCCGTCAAGGCTGGATATCCGACCGCCCACGTCGAGGCTGGGCTCCGGTCATACAACCGGGAGATGCCGGAAGAGATCAACCGGGTGGTCGCTGACCATGTCTCCGACATACTGTTCGCGCCTACATCCAACAGCGTCGACAACCTCGCGAAGGAAGGGATCACGAAGAATGTTTTCATGGTGGGCGATGTGATGGTCGATGCCCTTATGTCCGGCTCGAAGATGGCGCTCCAGAGATCCAAGATAATCGACAGCCTGAAACTATCTGAGAAGGGCTATCTGGTGGCGACGATTCACCGCGCTTCCAATACGGACAGAGCGGAGAACCTCGGAAGGATCGTCAGCGCGATGATATCGAGCGGCGAGAAGATCGTTTTCCCGATCCACCCGCGGACGGAGAAGATGCTGCACGAGTTCCAACTGATGGACAGGCTGAAGAATGCCAACAACGTCGTCGTGACGAAGCCGCTGGATTACATGGACTTCATGCGCCTGATGATCGGCGCGAAGAAGGTCCTGACCGATTCGGGAGGCATCCAGAAGGAAGCCTATGTTCTGAAGATCCCATGCATCACCGTCAGGGAGGACACAGAATGGATGGAGACCATCGAGGACGGTTGGAATGTACTGGTCGGGACGGATGAGAAGAAGATCGTCGATGCGATTGCAAATTTCGACCCTTCCGACATACAGAAATCGAGCTTCGGCGACGGGAAGGCCGCGATCAAGATCGCACGCATACTCCATGAAGGATTGAAGGACATGCTCGAGACCGGTTCGAAATCAAAGCCGGGAGAATGATAAGGGAATCGATTGGAGCGAGTGGTTATCGTGGGAGACAGAAAGATATGCATCATCGGCTGCGGGATCGTCGGTCTCTCAACAGGATCGACGCTGGCTCACCTTGGGCACCGGGTCCGACTCGTCGAAAAGAACCGACCGAAGTTGTCGAGCCTTTACAGGGGCGAGGCCCCGTTCTACGAACCTGAGCTCTCATCGATGCTCGCGAACGGCATGCGGACGAGAAAGATCTCAATAGGAGAGGATGTCGGAGAAGCAGTTAATTCATCGGATTTCATCTTCTTATCAGTCCAGACCCCGATGCTGAAATCCGCATCGCCCAACCTGTCGAACCTCAAGGATGCCGCGAAATCAATAGGCGAGTCCCTTGGAAAAGGGAAGACCGTGGTCCAGAGAAAGACGGCACCTCCGGGGACAACCGAGAATCTTCTAATCCCCGTCCTAGAGGCTTCATCTGGCCTGAAAGCCGGGAAGGACTTCGGGGTCGCCGTGAACCCGGAATTTCTGAGAAGGGGGACGGCGATCCAGGACAGCCTTAAGCCGAGCAGGATCATCGTCGGCGCGAACGCTAAGAAGACGGCGACCGGAGTCATGAGCCTTTACGATAAACTGGATGCCCCCAAGCTGATAATGGACTTGCGAACGGCTGAGATGGTGAAGCTGGTATCGGACTGCTTCCTTGCGACGAAGGTGAGCTTCGCTAACGAGATCGCTGGCCTATGCGAGAGCTTCGGAGTCGATTCCCAGGAGGTTATGGAAGGGGTCCGGCTCGATCCGCGCATCGGAGGAGAATTCATGAGCCCTGGCCTGGGGTTCGGTGGATGCGGGCTCCCGAAGGACCTGAGCACGGCGATATCCGGGGGCGAGGCTTCGGGGTTCAAGCCTGAGCTGCTCAGGGCGGTGCGCAGGATCAATGAGAAGCAGCCTTTGAGGGCGATCGAGATGCTGGAGGAGGAGCTTGGAGACCTCCAGGGGAAGAGGATCGCGCTGCTCGGACTGGCGTTCAAGGCAGGGGTCGACGAGGTCATGGAGTCGAGGGCTTTCCCGATCGCCGTCGAGCTGCTGGCCCGCGGAGCCAAGGTGATTGGATACGATCATCTCGCAAGAGCATCGTTCATCAGGATACTGCCGGAGATCTCTTACGCATCCTCGGTCCAGGAAGCCCTCCTCGAGGCGGACGGATGCATCATCCAGACCGAGGAGGAGGAGTTCTCCAAGCTCGGGAAGAGCGACTTCGATCTGATGAAGAAGAAGCTCGTCGTCGACGGGAGAAGGATTGTCTCACCTGCTAAGCTTAAGAAATATGGTGTGACATTAAGGGCTATCGGGCTCGGCAGGAAATCATAGCGCGGACGGTTGAAGATGGTTGGAGAAGCGTTCGGAAGGAAGAAGATCAGCATCGTGCTGAACATCCTGAACGAGGAGCGGAACATCAGGGACCTGATGGACAGCCTCATAATCCAGGAGCCGCCATTAGAGATAATAATCATCGATGCCGGCAGCTGGGACAAGACGGTCGAGTACGTCAACAGCTACGCGAAGCAATGCGATTTCATCAAGGTCTTCCACCATCCCGGAACGCGCGGGGAGAGCACGAACTTCGGACTGAAGCAGGCCACTAGCGATATTATCACCATGGTGGGAGGGGACACCATCGCCAACCCTTTCTGGCTCCACGAGATGAGGAAGAGCCTGGAGACGGTTGACATCGTCGCCGGAAGGACCATCAACATGGGGTACAGGGCGTTCGAGGACCTCGGGAGGGTAGAGCTGGAGCGGCAGGGATCAGACATCAGCTACCCTAGTTGCAATATCGGGTACAAGAAGGAGGTCATCGACGATGTGAAGGAGTTCGACCCCTGGTTCATCACCGCCGAGGATATCGACCTCAACATGAGGGCGGTCGACAATGGATACAAGATCGCATACAATGACGACATGGTGATATACCACAGGACCCGCGGGACCTTTTTCGGCTTCATCAAGCAGGCGTTCTGGAACGGATACGGCAGGAAGCAGCTCACGATGAAGCACGGGAAGCTATGGTCGAGCTACGACCCGAGGAAGATGTTCGACCAGAACATCGAGTTCTGGGCTCTCATGAGGCTCGTATCCGCGTTCCTGGGATACGGCTATGCGAGATTCTCCGCCAAGCTCCCCAAAGACGAGAAGAAATGAGCTTCCATTGCGTCTGACCTGCAATCACTTGTACACCATCCGCTGCAATAATATTGTAAAATTTCTTAAATCACTGGCTCCATAATCATGATTAACCAGTAATTTATTACTAAATTCATTTGCTCAAACCAGGAAAAAAAATTAATTCAATAAACTCACGATTAAAGATTCTATATATATAAAGCATATTAGAAACTTATTAATATGTTTCACAACTGTGAAAGAACGTCTCATATGAGAAAGAATAGATCACACTCCCGCTCCATTATCACTTCACCCGTGAGCTATAGCATCTTACGAGCAATGCTCACTAGCACTCGATCGTTTTATCAAGCGGAAATCGTTCATAGAGTAAAAGCGAGTGCGCCACAGGTAAGCCGTGTTTTACATTGGCTATTAGATCGAGGATATGCTGAGCGCCAACCTGATGGGAAATATCGAGTACGAAATGCAGTAACAATCGTTGGGTCAGCTATTCCTTTTCAACGCTCAATGTCAAGCTCGTTAATTGCGTCATTCAGACTCAGAGGGAATAAAGAAGAAATCAAGAATCTGCTAGTGAAAGAAGGAGCGATATTGTGTCTTGAGAGCGCACTTGAAGAGTATAGTCGATACTACCGATCAGAGAGAATATGTGTTTATCATACGAATCCGGAGAAATTATTGAAGATCATTGAAGAAATAGAGGGGGGTATAATGCAGGTCAATGTCTACTATCCGGACATTCCCCTGAGGAACGATGTTGAGAAATGGAGACGAACCACAAAATTCAGAACGGTTGTAGATTTAGCATGCGATGGTAGAATCTACACTGCCAAGGATCTCCTAAAGAGTTTATGGGGCGTTTCAATTGAATGAGACGAGAAGGATAGGACATACCCCCGCCGAAGCGGAATATGAAAGCGTATATGATGAGAAAATCACAGATTTTAGCTATGAAGAGCTTAAGAGACTAGCATTCTGGTCAAGAATAAAAGGGCCTGAATTCTTTCTAATTGGAGGATGGGCAGCCTGGCATTATCATCGTGGCGCAGGAAGCGGAGATATTGATATTATCTTTTCCAACAAGACAATTATGGAATGTTTTCTTCCAATATATTATAGAGAGAATGGGTACACTGAAGTGCGTGGCCCAATGGGAATTGAAAGACGATTTGAAAAGAGGATTCCGAATGTTGGGATAGAAATCGTTATTGACATTGATGCAACATGCATGTCTGATGGCCAGCCATTCAAGGAAGATAGAAAGAAGAACATTCCCTATACGGAATTGAGCAGTCATTTCAAACAATGGAATCTGGGGGAGGAGACTGTAAAAATCCCAAACCCTGAATTGCTCTTGCTACAGAAAATAAAGGCTCATCGTGACAGGACCTGGGAATTTGACAATCAGACTATTGATCCGGTTAGATCGGAATACTTGAAATCCAAAATCTGGAAGGATGAATATGATATTCGTCATCTAGAGCACCGTGTGAAAGATATCGGCACCTTATGGGAAATTGCCGATAAGCACAAATGTCGAGACTTGATAGAAGATACTCTTCGAAATCTTCGTTTATCTCAACTGATTCGATAAGAAAAAGCCATTGCAATCACTTTTATCATTCGGAACATATTCCCAGCCGGATGACCAGACTTTCGATAGTCATACCGACGATGAACGAAGAGAGGAGCATCGGCCTAGTGATCGATGAGATCAGGAAGGGGTTGCCGGCTTCGCTGGATTACGAGATACTCATCGTCGACACGGACTCGAAGGACAAGACCAGGGACATCGCCGCTTCGAAGGGCGCGAAGGTGATCAGCGAGCCCAGACGAGGATATGGCCGTGCTTACAAGACCGGTTTTGAAAGAGCCTCGGGGGAGATTATCGCCACGCTTGACGCGGATATGACATACCCTGCCGATAGAATCGCTGATCTAATGGGGCGTCTTGACAGCGAGAAGCTGGATTTCATAACGACGAACAGGTTCGCCGAGCTCCAGCCGGGCGCCATGAGGGGTGTCCACAGGTTCGGCAACTGGATACTCTCAGTGACGACGCGCCTCCTCTTCAGAATCAAGCTGAAAGACTCCCAGAGCGGTATGTGGGTCTTCAGGAAGGATATCCTGCCGAAGCTAGAGGTAACCTCCGACGGGATGTCGATGTCGGAAGAGCTCAAGATAGAGGCTTTCAGAAAAACGAAGGCCAAGGAATTCCCGATCAAGTACTCGCCAAGGATTGGAGAGGTGAAGCTGAACTCCTGGGGAGACGGCACGAGGAACCTGAGATTCCTTTTCAGCAAGAAGCTCGGAAGAGCCCGCTAGATATCTCCGCCCTTCTTGCCCGTCTGCCTCTCGATCATTATCTCGCCGGCCCGCTTGATAATCATCCTGCCGACGAGCCATCTCACGAAGAAAATGTACGTTGCCAAGATCAGGGCGAATACTACCACGAGAACGATCAGGTAGATGCCGTTGTAGTTCGGGGGCGGGTTCAAAACGAGGATTTCGACGGGGAAATTCTTGTCGGGCGAGGTGTTGTTGAGTGTGACATTCGTTTCGCCGTAGACGGTCGATCCATCTAGGTTGAGGATGCGGATGTGAAAGGTGTTATTCTCGACCGCATCGCGAGGGATCGATATCGGAACTGTGAAGCGTCCGTGGCCGAATGGTTCGGAGAGCAGGAGCAGGCTCGTATTTTTGTTGACGAGCTCCGCCCTGAAATCCGCGGTGATCAGATAGTAGTCTGTTCCGATGACCTCGCCGGAAATGTTAACGGTATAGTTCGAGCTGCTTGCCGCCGTCGATATCGGGGAGGTAGCAGAAGGATTCGCAGAGTAAATAAATGGGCAATTGCAGAATGCGCTCGTCAGGAGCGTCGCTGCCGTAACGACAAGGATGACGAACATTCTGCTTCGTTGGATCATTGTGACCATTCCGTTGCTGATACCATGCATTAGACTCGAATAGTACTAGAAAAACCTTCCCTTCATGAGCGGGAAAGCGATATCGCCTTCCTCATTGCGTCCTCGAACTTCCGCTTCATCTTGCGGTTGCGCATCGCCGCTGCCGGATGGTAGCATGGCACGACTCTCAGCTTCATGTCATTGAAATCCACATCAATCTCTCTCCCGATGATCCCCCCGAGCTTCTCCGGCGAGCCCGTGAGAGCTTTGATTGCAACGAACCCGAGCGCGACGACGATCTTCGGCCTAACCTTTCTCAGTTCCTCTGAAAGATAAGGCGTGCAGCTCATGATCTCGTCACCATCCGGTCGGCGGTTACCAGGAGGGCGACATCTCACGACATTGGTTATGAAGACGCTCTCGCGGTTCACGCCGTTATCCTCAAGCACCGATTCAAGGAATTTTCCCGCTCTCCCGACGAAGGGCTTCCCGGATTCATCCTCCTGGGCGCCCGGAGCTTCGCCTACGAGCACTATGGCGGCACTCACGGGACCATCGCCGTTTACGATCCTAGTCCTGCCTTCGCTCAATTCGCATTTCCTGCAGTTTGAAACCGTCGGACCACCGTCGCGATCAGACCAACTCTTTGGCCTTGAAAAGTGAGACCATCTCGATGCCGTTCTGCTGGAGGAATTCCCTCGCGCCTTCCTCCCTGTCGACAACCGTCACGATCTTCTTCGCGCTACCGCCCTTCAATCTGAGGGCCTCGACGACCCTCATCGCGGATGCGCCGGTGGTTGCGACATCTTCGATCACGAGGAAGACTTCTCCCGCCTGGACATCCCCCTCGATTTTATCCATCGTACCATGTTCCTTCTGGTCTTTCCGGACGATCACGTACGGCTGATCTGTCTGCAGTGCGACCGCGACGACCAGCGGGACAGCGCCGAGCGCCATGCCGGCGAGCTTCTCCCCCTTCACGTGCTTGGATATCTCCTTCGCCATCTCGCGGAGGATCTTCGGATCGGCGGAGGCGCGCTTGACATTCACGTAATAATTGCTCTTCTTCCCTGAAGATAGAGTGAAATCACCGTACTGGACGACCTTGACGGACTTAAGCATGTCTTTGAGCATCGTCACCCTCCCCTCTTCACCATGGTACATTCTTCTTTCCCATTTTATAGCCTATTATGTTGAACAGTCTGTGCATCGGTGGAATCAGGATCAGCAGGAATATCAGCCCGATCCAGTTATAGTTCAGAAACAGATTGTCCAGTGTCCAGTTGAAATAGAAGATAAACGAAAGGATCAGCGCGCCGATCAAGAAGTCATACCAATCAAGCCCCGGGACCTTGTGTCCGCGCTCCATTCCGAGGCGCCTCTTAATGAAGGACTTTGCAGTGTCGCCGAGCAGGGCACCTGCGCAGAGGACAACCATCAGCGGCACCGCGTCGAGGTAGGTGGGACCGAAGCCCCAGTGCGTCGGAGAGTAGCGGAAGGCACCGACATCCATCAGGGTAATCTCCCCAAGACCCACCAGGGTGCCGAAGATTATCCCGAAGAAAAAGCCTCTCCAGGTCTTCCCGTCGCCGAATATCCTCTTGCCGCGCCATGATCTCCCGAAATCCATCGGGAGCCCTCCGCCGAATATTACGGCCCAGGAGTTCGAAGTCATCGCGGGGAATAGCAACCAGAGGGGGGTCAACAGAGCGATTTCGATGTCCACGCCCGAGAATCCCCTGGCATACTAATAAGTCTTGGGTGGCAGGATTGAGAAATGTCTGGAAAGAATAAAGAACAAGGTCGATTCTAGTCATATATCGGCTCTAAATATGGTCAATCAGTCAGAGAAACCCGGCAGCGAGATGAGCAGCACGACGCGCTCGGCCATCTGGGAGCATTATTACATGAAGGACGACGAACTGAGAACCGCCCCGATAAAGAAGAGGCTGCGAAGGGTCACCAAGAAGGAGATAATCGTCAGGACCCTGAAGGACCAGAAGTCCAGAGAGGGGATAATGAGCCTGCAGGAGCTCTCCGCGATGACCGGCCTCAGCACCCACGACCTGTCGGGGCACCTGACGCACCTCGTCAACGAGGGAAAGGTCGTCCGCAGAGGCAGGGGTCTTTTCGCCCTCGCCCTCCCGGTGCCGTCAGGCAAGAGCCACAAGGACGAGCTGAAGAACCTCGTGAAGAGCTACGCGAAGAGATCCAACCAAGAGCGTCTCATGGAAGAGAGGCTCGTCATCACCGATTCCGATCATTCCGAGAGCAGGCGTATGATGCTGGATTTCCTGTCGGATGCGCTCCTCAAATGCTCGGACGTCGAGCTCGTGATAAGCTGCAAGAAGGACGACAAGGGCAAGGGCGGACAGACGACGATCGAGCTGAAAGCCCATTAGCGCTTCAGACGCCTCGAAGGGTCGGCAATGAATTTTTTCACGCGCGGAGATTTCCTGCGGGGGACTGACATCTTCGCCTCGTTCTTCTTCCCCTCGAAGAAGGCTCGGATCTCCGAGACTGGGTCGTCGCTCGGGTGAGAGTCGATGAGCGGTTTGAAATGCAGAGCCCTCTTGTCCAGGATGAGCGCTGCCCCGCGGTCCGTCTCGCTCCGTATCAGCCGGCCGATGCTCTGGAGCATCTTCCTTGTCGCTGGCGCCTTCACGACGTAGTCCCACCCTTTCCCGAACTTCAGCTCGTAGTAGTGCTGCAGGGCCCGCGTCCTCGCGCTCGGCTTCGGATATGGGATGCCGACGATGATCGCGATCTCCAGCTCCTTGTCCGGGAAGTCGATCCCCTCGGATATCCTGCCCCCCGACACCGCGAGCAGCAATCCCCCGTTCTCGCATTTCTTGAATTCCGACACAACGTCCATCAGGTCGTCCTGGGCCATGCCTCGCTCCTCCTTGAACACCGGCCGGTCAACCTTGGAGAGGAGCCCGTTCTCGATGAACTTTTCGAGGAGCTTGTATGAAGGGAAGAAGACGGCGGTGTTGCGGTCGAACTCCCCGACGATGCCGGTCAGGTACCCCTGCATCTTCGCGAGGTTCTTGCCGTCCTTCGCCAGGTCCTCGTACCTCGATGTCACGTCCTGTGCGTACATGATGCTGAGGTTGTCCTTCGGGAACGGCGACGGGAATCTGAGCAGCGGAGAACCGTCCGGCAGGCCGATGCTGTCCCTGTACTCCTCCAGCGGCTCCAGCGTCCCGGACATGTGTATTGAGGAGGTGGTCTCCCGGAGGCTGGCGCATGCGATCGACGGGTCCATGCAGTACGCTTCGAGCCTCGGGTTCTCGCCTCCGACGACGAGCTTGACGTATTCCTCCTCGACGACCGTCATCCAGAATTCCAGGAAAGCGCCGACGCCGTGGAGGTACGAACGCGGCAGGCGCCCCTCCTTCCTGCGCTTGTCCCTGATGATCTCGCCGAGGTTCACGAGCTCGCCCGCGACCTTGAGCACCCCCCTGCTGGTCAACCTCAGCTTCCCCATAAGCGCCTCCTCGAGCAGGCCGGAGGGGACGAGCCCGTCCTCTTCGATGACGAACTCCCCGACCGCCTCCAGGAGTGTCTCCTGGATCATCTTGAGGAGGTCGACCGCGCTGGTCCCGTCGGTAACCTCAGGGTCCCTCAGCTCCAGCGCTTCCCTCTCGGCTGCCTTGAGGACGCCGATCGAGAGCGCGTAAGTCTTCAGCTCCCTCGCGAACTCCGGAAGGTTGTGCGCCTCGTCTATCACGACGATCAGGTCGCTCAGCCTGCAGCCCATCCATTCGAGCAGGGATTTCCTGATGAACTGGTCGAAGAAGTAGATGTAGGGGGCAGTTACGACGGTCGCTGATTCCGCTAGACGTTTGGAAAGCTCGTACGGGCAGATCCCGCGCTCCGAGCAGTGCGAGGCGAACTCCTCGGCCGTCGGCAGCCTGTTCCTCGCCCAATTCTCCACCGCGGAGCAGTCCGTGGAGATAAGCGCGTGATAGAACTTGCACGCGTCCGGATCGCCGTTCACGACCCTGCCCTTCTTCTGCCCGCAAAGCAGCGAAAGCTCCTCGTGCGTCCCGGACTTGAGCTCCTCGTTGATGTCGATGTAGGGGCACATGTTCCGCCTGCCCTGGATCGCGACGCCGAACACCTGGCGCTTCGCGGAGAGTGCTCTCAGCTCGGTCATCACCTGCTTCTGCTGCGAGTTCGTCCTTGTCAGGTAGATGACCTTGCACCCGGTGCCTGCGCAATTCTCAAGAGAGGCGGAGAGGGCGCATACCGTCTTCCCGGTCCCGGTCCCTGATTGGACGGCAGAATGGCGATGGTCCGCGATGTGCCCGCTGAGGACCTCGACGATCTCGGACTGGCCCGGCCTGGGGCTGTAGGGAAAAGCGATCTCCATCGCGCGTCCGATGGATGACGTCGGCATTTAGACTTGCGGATGGGTGCGATGAAACTGCAGTCGATCGATAGGCATGAAAAGAATTCGTCGGGAAGGGGTTTGTGAGATGGAGCTTACTCCCTGCTCCAGATTTCCTGGGGTATGTCGTTGTAGACATCGGTGCCGTCTCCGACGACCGCACCAGAGCCCGAAGTTCCCCTAAGGAGTTCGGCTATGCGCTCCTTCCTGAAGATCCAGTAGTGGATCCTCCACTCGCGGCCGTCGTAGAGGGTCGTCTCCTCGCGCTCGGTCGTCAGTATGCCGGCGTCTTCCAGCATGTAGAACGCATCCCGGTCCTCCGGCTCGAGGACGTTGTCGATGATCCTCTCGCTGTAGCCGAAGAAGTTCATGACGTGCCTGGCCATCGAAAGGGATTCCTCCTCGGGCATGCCCTCCTTGTCGATGCTGTTCCTGATCGCATGCGCGAGGTGCTCAACGGTTAGTGTGGATATCTGTCGAGGCCTAGAGCTACCTTTCTTCACTTTTGTCAAAACATTCATGAGACGTCAGCCCCTGATTGATGACTGAAGATGCCGGCCAAATCGTAACCTCTCTCAGTATAGAGTCAATTTTTAGCTGCAGGCGATATAAATAAGCTTTGAGACGATTGTTATAAGTCTTTCCTAGCTTTGGGGTAATTCTCGATAATGAATAAACCGCGCATTTTCGATTACTGGTATAGACCGCAACACTGAAGGCCTACCAGGAAAGGTGTTGACGGAAGCCGCGAGATACCGTGCCCTGTTATACGAGCGTGAAACGCGCGCCTTCTATCGCTGGTTCACCAGAAGCCGATCCAGATCAGGATGGCGACGGCCGCGATTATGTATCCGAACCGCACCAGCTTGTCCGCGTCGACACGGACGATGGCTCCCATCAGCAGCACGACGGAGACGATGAATACCCCGAAGGCGGCGATCACCTTTCCGAGGTTGTAGACGTCGCCGTGCAACGATAGCCCGTAGATCAGCGTCCCGAGCATCATCAGGAATATCCCGATGATCGATCCCACCGCGAGCAGGAAATCGGAGGCCAACGGCTTGATGTGGTCCACCGGGTTGTGCTGCGCTATATACTGCGGCTGGTACATCGGCTGCTGAGCAGCGCCGGCACCAGGCTGCATCGGAGTTGGTTGCATCGTATTTTCTCCCCGGAACACAACCGGCTTGCTGAGTATAAATGGATTGCTAGACTCGGCACCGCGCGGCCTTCCCAGCATCATCCTAGCCTTTACATCGAAAAATGAAATCGCTCTCAATAGGCAAACCTGATATCGACATTTCAAGCCGATGTGGTTGAATGCTCAGCGCAGGGCGGAGGCTTTCTTGCCGATATGATGCTCGCGCCGAGACTGGACGTCGAACACATCACATTTCTTGATGTGCCTCTTCGGTCCCTTGCCCCCCAAATTCCTCGATTCCGTCTCGATCACCGATCCGATTCGCTCAATGTCTAGTTGCCTAGCAACCTCCGGACCGATTGAGCCACCTTAACTCGCGCGTCAAGTATAAAAAAGTGGAACCCAGCAATCCCAGGAATGATAATGAGAGGATTGTGTCCCGTCCAGCGGAATCATTCCGTCTGCTGCCTGTACCGCCCTACCTTGTGCTTGAGATGGAGGATCTCGCTCTTGAGAGCGCGGATATCGTCCTCTGTCGTATCCCTGACCTTCCTGGCGGGAGACCCCATCAGGACGCTGCCCGGCTCCACCTTGGCCTTCGGGGGGACGAGCGATCCCGCCGCGACGATGCACCGGTCGCCGATATGCGCCCTCTCGAGTATGATCGACCCGATGCCGATCAGGGAGCTGTCGCCGATGGTGCATCCGTGCAGGGCCGCACAGTGCGAGATTATCGATCCCTCGCCGATCGTCACCGGGCATCCGGAGGGGGCTTCGATCAAAGACAAGTCGAGAACGAACGAGCCGCTCCCAATCTCTATCGAGGATTCGTCCGCCCTGAGGACGGCGCCGGGGAAGACGCCTGAGCGCTCACCGCACATCACGTGCCCTATCAGAACGGCAGAAGGGTCGACGTACGCGTCCTCTGCCACCTTGGGAGCGATTCCCTCGAATTCTCTAAGTGGCATGTTCAACGCCTGGCTGCCAATCGCAGCGACTATCCGCGACTATAGCACTGGGACCCAGTTGTGCCTCAGCACCTGATCTCCAAGATGCGATGCTACGGTCGTCTGGAACGTCAATGATTGACCCACGTGAACGCTCAAGTGTAGGTCACCGCTCACTTCGAGGTAGAACTGGGCATGACTGATCTCTATCTTGCCCGCGTCCTGGACCACGGAGAAGTCTGTTCCGCTCGTCTCGTTCACCCACTTCGTCCCGACATAGTCGAAGTAGAATCTGGTCTTGGTGGGTGAGTCTGGAGTTATCAATTCCATGGCGACCACCGTGTCGGTGATTGTGATCACTTCGCCGGTCACGTATGTCGAGGGCAGGACGAGGTTCATCTCAGTGCCTGTATCTTTATCCATTTTATCGAACAGCGCGGAGAACGAGTCCCCTCCGCCGCGGATTGATGTCGGACCGAGCATGCTCGCTGCCAGTACAACGACAGCCACAACGACCAACGCCGCTATCAGAAGCAACACTTTCTTGTCTATCATTTGCTCTCACCCTTGTTGTTTTCGAAGAGCAAGATGAGATTGAAAAGGTGCGACTACGCGAAGCGGTCGCTCTACCCATCCCTTCCGCTCTGGGCGATATATTGCCCTGTTTAGTATATATTATTTGGTCATAAGTCGCAAATTTAGTTTTTCAACTCATGCCAGAGGGTGAAAAAAGGGAATCGGGGATTGGCATTATCTTGCAGGAAATAAATGAGAACAATGGAAGGGGTTTCTATGTATCGGGCTTTCAAGCCGATGCGGCTTTCTTCTCTCCGCTGGCCTTCTTGGCGCCCATCATGAAGAGCAAGATGCCGATTACGATGAGCACGACGAAAACGATGGCCATGCCGGCCTGGCCGCTTCCGGTCATCGCGCTGCTGATCGGTCCGCCTGCGACGAGCATGATCGTCGCGATGATGCCGAACAGGAATATCGCCATTATGACCGACGGCATGATCGGGTTCATCTTCTTGCCCGCGTTTGCCCGGTCGCTGGCGAGCTTGAACGATAGCAGACCGACGACGATGATGATAATCCCGATGATCAGGTACACTGCGAGATTGCTCGTGATCGGCGGAACCCATGTCCAGTACCAGGTCACGAAGGCTGCGATCTGTGTGCCGATAATCCCCAGCAACAGAAGCGTAATCCCGAAGACTCTCATGTCGAGCAGGTGCGTCCTGAAGTCGAGAGGCGCTGCTTCTCCAGGAGCGGGGCATGACGGTGCCTCTTCCTCTTCAGCTTCCTCTACGACTGTCTCTTCCGCTTCGGCCTCGACCGGCTCCTCTTCCTCTTCGACCTCTACAGCCTCCGCCTTCTCCTCATCCTCAGGCGCCTCGGGGACCTCCTCGGCCTCGACGACTTCGTCGACTTCGATGATCTCCTCGACCTCTTCCTCTTCGAATTCGGCGCCGCAGTGGGGGCAGAACGGGTCGTCAAGGGTCACGACATTGCCGCATACCGGGCAGGTGACCTCGGGCTCTTCCGGCTCTTCCTTTTTCTTATTCGGTGTCTTCGGTGACACGACAAATCCTCCTAAACTGAATCAATCCAAGGAGGGGTTCCCCTCCCAGGACTTTCCGTGCTATAGTGGTACCATATACTAATAGGTTACCTCAGAAAAACCGCCCTTGAGAGCATAAGCCAGTACCCCGAGGAAAGGGTTCCGGAGGAATAAACTCCTGACGCTCGGTTGCTAGGATGCAAAACGATTGAATATCGGCTCGACCTTTGAGGCGGACGTGGACCCCGTTGTTCATTTGATTCTGCCGCTCCTGCTGTTGCTGGCAGCGAAGCAGGATTCCCGCATTGTCGTGCCGCTGTCGATATTCGCGATATTCCCCGACTTCGATTCGCTGCTCGGGCCGCACCGGATGGTCCTTCACAACCTCTTCGTGGTCGTCGGCATCCCGCTAGCTTTCATCTTGATTGCTAGGGTCAAGAAGCCGTCCTTCGTCCTGCCCGGCGCGATCATCATGTTCTATCTTGTCTCCCACATCGTTCTGGACATGAGCGGCGTCGCCCTGTTCTATCCGTTCTCGGAGAACGCGTTCTTCTTCGTCCCGCATCTGGACTTCACGACGGCTCCGAGCCTCTCGCTCGATTTCTTCGTGGAATGGGG
>Ga0315287_10001023_pt1 | contig 25236 bp, 23 predicted proteins | sample YL17G11_0_MG_FD_205037 | JGI IMG/M metagenome (GOLD analysis project Ga0315287, IMG submission 205037) | Sediment microbial communities from Yellowstone Lake, YNP, Wyoming, USA - YL17G11_0 | ecosystem: Environmental > Aquatic > Freshwater > Lake > Sediment | place: USA: Wyoming | collected... | reverse complement strand
ACGAGGTCACGGCCGTCGAGCGCAAGATGCTCAGCGACATCACGCTGGCCGATCTGCTCGAACGCGCCAAAACGCAGGACGAGCAGATGTACCACATCTGAAGGATCAGGAGTTTCAATTCTCTCTCCCCTCTCCGCTCTTCACTATCCACTATCCACCATCCACTCTCCACTGACTACCTCACCATAGCCGAACGGTTGGCCCAATTTCAAGCCCGCTTCCTGGCCGCGGGCGATTCTTTTCCCGCGCGGCAGCGATGACCCAGGACTGGCGGACTCCGGGCGGACATGCTTTACGCCGCTCCTGCCGGGCCTTTATCATCGAAGGAGAGTTGACGGGGGATGCGGGAAATGGGATACTCCCATAGCGTCGGTTCAGTGCATGGTCCGGGCGAGCCTGTCACGGGCCCAAACCGGCAGGCAGAGCGTCAACGGCGTGTGGAATCCGTTTGAGGAAAGGTATCGTCATGGTCTTTCGCTTCGCGGCAGAGGGGTATGCGTCCAGTAGTAATTTACTAGGCTCGCTACTGCACAAAACAACTACACTCATACTTACCACGGCGACCGTGGTTCTGTCAACAAACTGTGGGAAAATAGGTCATTGCGCTGGGTCGCACAGCGTACCTAATATCGTACTAATACTTGCCGACGATCTCGGTTACGGCGACGTGCGGTGCTTGAATCCCGAAGGCAAGATCGCCACGCCCAACATCGACCGGCTCGCGGCGGAAGGCATGCGATTCACGGACGCCCACTCCGGTTCGGCGGTCTGCACTCCGACGCGTTACGGAATACTGACGGGCCGCTACTGCTGGCGGACGCACTTGCAGTCGGGCGTGCTCCAGGGATTCAGCCCCCCGCTGATCGCCACCGAGCGGCTGACGACGCCGGCGCTGCTGAAGCAGCACGGTTACGCCACCGCCTGTATCGGCAAGTGGCACCTCGGCCTGGCGTTTGCCGGCAGCGGCGACGCCAAGGGGCGCGATCTGACGAAGCCGATTCGGCACGGGCCGACGACGCGCGGGTTCGACTATTTTTTCGGCATCAGCGCATCGTTGGACATGCCGCCGTTTGCCTTTATCGAGAACGACCATTTCACGGAGATGCCGAGCGTCGAGAAGACCTGGATTCGCAAAGGCCCCGCTGCGCCAAGCTTCGAAGCAGTGGACGTGTTGCCGACGCTGGTTCGCAAGGCGGTGGAGTACGTCGCGGCGCGCGGGGCAGATAAGAAAGCGTTCTTCCTGTACTTGCCGTTGACGTCGCCGCACACGCCCATCGTGCCGACCAAGGACTGGCAGGGCCGCAGCGGGCTGAACGCCTACGGCGATTTCGTCATGCAGACCGACGCCGGCGTCGGGCAGATTCTGACGGCGTTGGACAAGCATGGATTGGCGGACAATACGCTCGTCGTCATGACCAGCGACAACGGTTGCTCGCCCGCCGCCAATACGGCTGAACTGGAGCGCAAAGGCCACTATGCGAGCGGCCGTTTTCGCGGTTACAAGGCGGACATCTTCGACGGCGGCCACCGCATCCCCTTCATCGCGCGCTGGCCGGCGAAGATCAAGGCCGGGGCCGCCAGCGATCAACTGATTTGCCTCACGGACTTGCTGGCCACGTGCGCCGAGATCGTCGGCGCCAAGCTGCCCAACAATGCCGGCGAGGACAGCGTCAGCATTCTGCCCGTGCTGCTCGGCCAGGCGAGCCAGCCGATCCGCGAGGCCGTCGTGCATCATTCGATCAACGGCTCGTTCGCAATCCGGCAGGGACAATGGAAGCTGGAGCTGTGTCCCGACTCCGGCGGCTGGAGCCCGCCGAAGCCGGGCAGCGCGGAAGCGAAACGGCTCCCGCCGGTTCAGCTCTACGACATGAGCGGGGACGGCGGCGAGCGCAGCAACGAATACAAGGAGCGCCCGGAAATCGTGACGCGGCTGGTAAAGCTGCTGGAGAAGTACGTGGCCGACGGCCGCAGCACGCCGGGTGCGCCGCAGCCGAACGATGCGGCGGTGAAACTATGGAAATCAAGACCACCCGCCAAACTAGATGCCGCCGCGAAACCCAATGTTATCATCATCCTGGTCGACGACCTCGGTTGGATGGACCTTTCGTGTCAGGGGAGCAAGTATTTCGAGACGCCCGCCATCGACCGGCTCGCCCGGCAAGGGATGCGGTTCACCAACGGCTACGCTGCATGCGCCGTCTGCTCGCCCACGCGGGCGGCGATACAGACGGGGCGCTATCCGGCGCGGGTGGGGATCACCGATTGGATCCGCGCCCGCTTTCAGAGCGGCAAAGTGCCGCCGCCGGGCGAGAAGCCGCCGGAGTACGTCGGCAATCCGAAGGAGAAGCTCCTCTGCCCGCGCAATCCGCTCTACATGGAACTCGACGAATTGACGCTGGCTGAGGCACTGCACGGGGCCGGCTATGTCTCGTGCCATATCGGCAAGTGGCACCTCGGGCCCGAGCCTTGGTTCCCCGAGAAGCAAGGCTACGACCTCAACCTCGGCGGCTGCGACCTGGGCCAACCGCCCAGCTACTTCGACCCGTACCAATCGAACCGGCCGGACTACCGAATCCCCAACCTCAAGCCGCGCCGTTCGGGCGAATATCTCACCGATCGCGAAGCCGACGAGGCCGTGGGGTTCATCCGCAGCCACAAGGACAAGCCATTTTTCCTCAATCTCTGCCATTACGCCGTGCATATGCCGCTGATGGCCAAGAAGGACCTGATCGACAAGTACGAGGCCAAACCGAAGACGAACCAGAAGAACGCCGTCTATGCGGCGATGATCCAGAGCGTGGACGAATCGACCGCCCGCATTATGGCAACGCTCGACGAATTGAAGCTGGCCGAGAACACCGTGATAATTTTCACCTCCGACAATGGCGGGCTGCTGGGCCCCACCAACAACGCCCCGTTGCGTGCCGGCAAGGGCCATCCGTACGAGGGCGGGATTCGCGTGCCGCTGATCGTTCGCTGGCCGGCAACGGTCAAGCCCGACGGCGCTTGCGACGTGCCGGCGTGCAGCGTTGATTTCTTTCCGACCCTGCTGGAAATCGCCGGCGTGCCGCTGCCGAAGGATCGGGCCATCGACGGCGCGAGTCTGCTGCCGCTGCTGAAGCAGAGCGGCCCGCTGAAACGCGACGCCCTGTTCTGGCACTTCCCCCACTACCGCGGCGGCGAGCCGTATAGCATCGTTCGTCTTGGCGATTGGAAGTTGATCCGTCACTGGGAAAGCGGACGGCGGGAGTTGTTCAACCTGGCTGAAGACCTTGGCGAGACCCGCAACCGCGCCGGGGAGATGCCGGAGAAAGTCGGGCAACTGGATGAACGGCTCACGCAGTGGCTCACCGCCACCGGCGCGAAGTTGCCCCGACCCAATCCGAACCACAACGCTCGCCCCCGATGAAATTGCTCGACAACCTGCAACGCCGCTTCGGCCGGTTCGCCGTGCCGCACGTCACCCAAGGGCTGATCGCCTGCCAGGTGCTCGCCTATTTCCTGGCGCAGGGCAAGCCGGGGTTTCTCGACGGCATCGCGCTGGTCCCCAACCGCGTGCTGCAGGGCGAGGTCTGGCGGCTGGCCACGTTCGTCTGCGAGCCGCCCAATATCGGCATTATCTGGGTGTTCTTCTTCTGGTACTTGTTCTTCCTGATGGGCACGGCGCTGGAGAACACGTGGGGCGTGTTTCGCTACAACGTGTACTTGCTGGTGGGCTACCTTGCCACGGTGGCCGTGTCGCTGTTGGCCCCCGATCAGGCTGCGTCGATCGCCTTCCTGCAAGGGTCGGTCTTCCTGGCGTTCGCCTACCTGTATCCAGACTTTGAACTGCTGCTGTTCTTCATCCTGCCGGTGAAAGTGAAGTGGCTGGCGCTGTTGCAGTGGCTCGGTTACGGATTCGTCATGGCGTTTGGCGACTGGTGGGCGTGCCTGCTGGTCGGCGCCTCGATCTGCAACTTCCTGCTGTTCTTCTGGCACGACATCTACCTGCGCATGAAGTCGGGCCGGCGCCGCATGGCCGGCCAGGCGGCGCAAATCAAGACGGCCCACACCCCGCGCCACGTCTGTGCGATCTGCGGCGCAACCAGCCTCAGCGACCCGAAGATGAGCTTCCGCTACTGCTCGAAATGCGCCGGCGGGGCGTGCTACTGCGCCGCGCATATCCAGAGCCATCAGCATGTGGTGGAGAATCGGAAATATGACGCCGTTTCGGGCTCCGGGGGTACTTGAAACCCTTGATCGCCGACCTAAGATAGATGTAGCGGCTCGTCAACTGGCGGAGCGGCTCATGCGGCTAAACGACACTGAGCGTCGCGCCTTGGCGGATCTGATTGCCACCCTGCGTAGCGATTTCAGCGCTTCCAGAGTCGTTCTATACGGCTCTGCCGCGTGCGATCAGTTGCAAGAAGGCTCCGACACCGACTTGCTGGTTGTGCTCCCGAAGGTTAGTTGGGAGATCGAAAAGCAAATCGTCGAACGGTGTTTTCAGGCAGAGTTGAAATGCAACCGCGTAATTTCGGCGGCGTTCTTCACCAATGATGAATTGACTGGGACTCCCCTGCGCGCCTCGCCTTTCGTTCTCAACGTTCACAGAGAAGGGATTGAACTGTGGCAGAAGACGTGCGACGGTTGGAATGGAACAGGGGCACGTCCCTGATATTTTCCGAGAAATCAGTGATGTCCGTGCGCCGTGAATGCGTGTGTATTTTAGCGGGTGGAAGTCCCGCCTGGGAAAGGTCGCTTGCTCAGTAGCAATCGAAGCGGCGATTGACGGGGCCTCAGTTCAAGGATCAGGTGTATCGCCGCGACGCGCTGGAAGCGGCCTGGCGGCAATGCCGTGCCAACGGCGGAGCACCGGGCGCCGACGGCCAGACGTTCGACGACCGCGAGAACCGCAGTGCCTTGGAGGCGGTGCAAGAAGTGCATCGCTTGCTGGGGCAGGGCTATCGCGCGGTGGTCGATGCGGACCTGAGCGGGTACTTTGACAGCATTCCGCACGCCGAACTGATGCTGTGCGTCGCCCGTCGCGTGAGCGACAAAGCCATGCTGCACCTGATGAAGCAATGGCTGGTGGCGCCAGTGGAAGAAACCGACGAGCGGGGCCGCGTGCAATGTACCACGCGAAACAAGGACACGAAACGCGGCACTCCGCAAGGCGCGCCGATTTCACCCTTGTTGGCGAAGTCGCTACCGGGCGGATAAAGCCCTAATGGCGATGCGGGACATGATGCAGCGGCTGAAGTTGACGGTCAACGAGTTGCTGAGCAGACTTCCGGCGTTCATCCGGCCGGAAGCGTTGGTCTACCAGGTCAATCAGGTGTTGCGCGGGTGGGCCAACTACTTCTGTTTCGGAACCTACACCTCGGCGTTTCACGTAGTGCATCGGCATGCGTATCGCCGGGTCCGTCGGTGGCTGCGGCGGAAACTCGAACTCGATGGACAGGGAGTAAGCCAATTCCCCGACAGTCGTCTCGAACGCGAGTTTGGACTACTGAACCTCGACCGATTTCCGCGCCGTCACTCGTGGGCGAAATCACGAACCTTTTCCGACCCCTTCTCCGCCTCTCCGTTCCCATTGCGGCGATGATCGGGCAGCGTCAGGCATGGGAGTCCATGATCGAGCAAAGCGTCCGGGTAGGGGGGTGCTAAGCAAGTGCCGCAAAAGCGAAGGTTTATTACGCATTCGCTGCTTGACCCGCAAGGACGCGGCCCCGATAATAACGTTTGACCTTTTGTGATGAGGGAAAGCGCAAATCCATGAGACTGGGACGCTTGGTTGAATTGAGCCACCGCCTGGTGCCGGGCCGGGAAGAGTTTCCGCTGGAGATCAAGACCTTCAACACCGATGAGGTCATGGACCGTATCCAGCGGCGCGCGGATATCTGGTATATCCTTCAGGAAATCCGCATGGGCTCTCACGTCGGCACGCACATCGAGTTCCCCTACCACCACCTGCGAACCGGCAAAACGGCCGCCGACTATCCCTTGGAGAGACTCGTGGGTGATGCCGTGGTCCTCGACTTCTCTCAAAAGCAGAAGGACGCGGAGATCACGCGCGCGGAGGTAGAACGTTGCGGCTCGGGCATTCGCAAGGGAGACATTGTATTCGTCCGAACCGACATGGACAAACACTGGCGAACTCCACAAGCTCATGATCGGCCCGTGCTTTCTATCGAGGCAACTCGGTACCTTGTCGAGGAGATCGGCATCCACTGCATCGGGACCGACGCAACCGGCCTGGAAGTCCGCGGCCGCGACGATCAGCCGGTCCACGAGATCCTTTTCACGCACGATGTCGCGATGGTGGAGTCACTCACCAGACTGAACCAGTTAATCTCGGACCATTTTACCGTTTTCATCCTTCCGCTGATGATCGAGGGGCTCGATTCCTGTCCGGTCAGGGTTGTGGCGATCGAGGAGTGAGACGAATATGACGCGGGACGAATTGCTAATGCTGTATCGCCGGATGGCACTCTTGCGGCGCTTCGACGAGCTATGCCTGCAACTGAAGATGAAGGACTTGATCTTCAGCGGCTATCATCCCTATGTGGGCCAGGAAGCTGTCGCTGTCGGGTTCTGCTCTTCCCTGCGCACGGAGGACGTCGTGCTGTCGACGCACCGGGCCCACTGCCACGCGGTGGCCAAGGGATCCCCGCTGCGCAACGTTTTGGCGGAAATGATGGGCCGGCGGAGCGGAGTCAGCGGGGGTTTGGGCGGCGCGATGCAGTTTCTCCACCCCGAGAACAACTTCTTCTCCGGTTCAATCGTGGGCGCCGGGCTCGTTATTGCCCCGGGCGTCGCCCTGGCGATGAAAGAGCAAGGCACCGACAATATTTGTGTGTGTTTGTTCGGCGATGGCGCGTCCAACACGGGGGCGTTCCATGAGGGGCTGAACCTCGCCGCGATATGGAAGCTGCCCGTGCTGTTCGTGTGTGAGAACAATCAATACGCGGAAGCGATGCCGGCCCACGAGTTCGTCGCCTGCGACCGCATTTCCCAACGCGCGCCGGGGTACGGCCTGGAGGAGATTACCGTAGACGGCAATGACGTGGAAGCCACCACCGTCGCCGCTAACGAGGCGATATCGCGATGCCGGGCGGGCAATGGCCCCGTCTTGATCGAAGCGCTGACGTACAGGATTCGCGGGCACTATGTCGGCGACCCGGAAGACACTTACCGCACCCGGGAGGAGGTAGAGCAGTGGAAGGCCAACTGCCCGCTGAAGCGTTGCAGGATGCGATTGCAGGAAATGGGCGTCGGTGAGGCGGAGTTTGATTGCATCGAGAAGGACGTGGCCGAGCGGCTTGAGGCAGCCCGGCGGTGGGCAATGGTCGAGCCCTTCCCCACCCTTGAACAGGCCGTGGATCACGTGCTCGTGCCGTTGGAATGAACGACCTTGCCGCCTTGCTTCTCGGAGAGCGCGAGCCGGGACCGTTCCGCTCATCGGCAGCCGGTATGATACAATGGTCGGGAAGGGGTCCTACGGATGCCGAAAAGTGATACACCGCGCATCGCCGTTCTGGTTGATACTTCTACGGCTTGGGGCCGCCGCCTGATCCGCGGCATCATCGGCTATGCGCACAAGCACGGCCCGTGGAATCTGTGGGTCCATCCGCGCAGTCAGGATGAACCTCTGCGGCTGCCGCCGGGATGGCGAGGCGACGGGATCATCGCTCGCATTTCCGACCACTCTACCGCACGCCACGTCGCCGCTGCGCGTGTGCCGGTTGTCAATGTGTCGGGGATTGAACTTCGCGGCGCGGGCTTCTGCTGCGCGACCACCGATCTCCGCATGACGGGTCGATTGGCAGCCGAACATCTGCTGGAACGCGGACTGAAGAACTTCGCGTACGGAGCGTTGCCGCGTCTCTCCTACGTACAGCATCAGTACCGGGGTTTCGCCGACACGCTGCGCGCCGCCGGCTACCCTTGTCCCAGTTTTCAGCCAAGCTTTCAGTCCGACACCCAAAAGGGCTGGGCGGCCCAGGAGCGCGAACTTGCAAAATGGCTGAAGGGGCTTCCCAAACCGGTGGGAATTCTTGCCTGGGCGACGACGCTGGGATGCCGGTTGATCGAGATTGCCCCTCAGATCGGCCTGCGCGTGCCCGAGGACGTGGCCGTGCTTGGCGGAGATTACGACGAACTGTTGTGCGATACGTGCATTCCCTCGCTTTCGGGAATTGCCGTGCCGTCGGAGCAGGTGGGCTACGAGGCCGCGATTCAACTGGATCGCTTGATGCGCGGAGAGTCGGCCCCGAGCCAGCCAATTCTCATAGAACCGCAAGGGGTCGTTGCCCGGCACTCGACAGACATTCTGGCAATCGAGGATGAAGACTTGGCCAAGGCGATTCGGTTCATTCGCGACCACGCCGCGAAACCGATCGAGGTCGCGGACGTGCTGGAAGCGGTGGCCATCTCGCGGCGCCGCTTGGAGCGCGGCTTCGAAAAGGTGCTCGGCCGTTCGCCGGCTGCCGAAATCCGCCGCCGCCACGTCGAACAGGCCAAGCGGCTGTTGACGGAAACCGACATGCAAATCCCCGACGTTGCCGCGGCATCGGGTTTTGGCTCGCCCACCTACTTCGCGACCATTTTCAAACGCGAAATGGGGCTGAGCCCCCTGAAGTATCGCAGTTCCACCCGCGCGCAATGAGGGCTCAAGGGAAGCTTGCCCCGCGATTTTCGCTCCGGACATCCATGGACGAAAAGCCCTGCGATTGTCGCAAATGCAAAGCATTTATGCGCATTTGCAAGGCACTTATTGCTGGACATTCCGGTTGCTTTAGAGATAATAAAGTTCAGGTGACTCAGTGTAAGTCATACGGGTCATGCACCCACAAGAGCATCGGGAAAGGAGGGTGAGCGGACGAGTCGGGCGGCGGGTTGCAACGAGGACACCGGACCACCCAACGGCAAGTTCCCGCGGGCCGAACGAAAGTCGCGGGCTATTCGAAACACTATTTGCTGAGGCAGCGTCGCGTTGAGTATTCACGTAGAGCGTTTCGTCGGGCTTTTCTCGGAATGTTTCTGAGGCCCGTGAACGCTTACGGTTGCGCGAACAGACGTTGGCCTCCTTTTCACAGGAGTTACTGCCATGAACACACGAAATCGCGCCAGAACCGTATCGGCCCTTGCCGCTTTGTCGGCCATCGCTTTGCTTTCCCTCGGGAGTCAAGTTCACGCAGAACTGATCTTCTCGGAGAACTTCAACTTGTACGCGGGTACACAGAACAACACGCAATATCAAACGGGATTGGAAGTTGCCTACGCAGGCAACGTGTCCGGCTGGTCAAAAACGGGCGCCGGCGTCATACACGCGGTGGACCTCGACACTACCGCCGCGCGGAACTGGGCAATCATGTTCTATATGGACAATGTCATCACGAAGACCGTCGGGATTGCCGCGAACGACTCGGGCGCAAGCTACGAGGTCAACTTCGATTACGGCACGGGCGTCTATGCTGGGGGGGGCCAGGCGACGTCCGCGGCTGACAGCCTGCTCGTCGAGGTTCTGCGCGCGGACAACACCACGCTGGCGTCGGGCACCTACACGCCGGGAGCCTGGAGCAATCCGGCCAACGCGAACCTCGCCGCCGGTCTGAAAGGCACTCTTTCCTACACCGGAGACGGCTCGGGCGTCGTTCGTCTTCGCATCGGGCCAACTCCGCCCTTGACCAACGATCGCTTTGAAGGCGAGATCGACAACTTGTCGGTAAGCCAGGTGCCCGAGCCATGCACCTTGGTTCTGCTGGGCACCGGCCTGCTGGGTCTGCTGGCCTACGCATGGAGGAAGCGGAAGTAAGTCAACAACTCCCCTCTACCTTTTGGGAGAGGGGACAAGGGTTGAGGATTTGAGATCCGCGAACAAACCACGAAGGGCGTCGAGAGAACTGCTTGGCGCTGCTTCGTGGTTTTCGTGGATTGACCGATTACAGTCGCAGAGCGAGACGCGCCGCGGCGCGGAATCGGCGGCAGCGAACTGCGGCATCCTTAGCCTCGGTGCGGTCGGCCGATTCGCCGGGGTAACGAAACGCCACCGCGTAGGCCGACAGGTGAGCCAGGTTGGCGCGATGGGCCTCCCAGAGGGGTTCTATCGGCAGAACTTGATCGAGGAGAGTCGTGAGACTGTGAATCTTCGCGAAAGGAACTCCGGCCTGCGTCAAACGAGCTTTCAGATACTTTTCGGCGCATTGTTGGGCGTGAAAACAAACGGCATCAAAGCAAGGCGACTTTCGGCCCCGCATTTCCCGCTGCATCACGCCAAAGTCGCCTTCGGCCTTTTCAACCCACTCGGCTACGATCCGCTTCATAAATGACTACTCCATTTTCCACGACGTCCTGCATGAAGCAGTCGCCCATGGCGACTCGCCGTCGCACGGCTTGCGGAGTCCGCACGAGTACGTCAATCGCAAACGGCGGGGCAACGCTCATGAGAACCTCGGCGGCTTTCCGAGCGGGCCTGCCACGAAAGGGCATGATGACCAGGATGTCCACGTCGGAATCGCGATGCGCGGTCCCTTTAGCGTGCGAGCCAAAAAGAATCACCCGCTGCGGGTTGAAACGCCCGCCGATTTCTCGACCCAAATCCCGAATCGCCTGCATTGTTGCCATGATGGCCAACCGTTGTTGGGCGATGCAGCCGCACCGCACCGCGAAGCACAGTTGGCCCAAGTATACGTCGGACGGCGACCGGGGTAAAGCACGACCTTTCATCTCGCCGCTACCCCGCAGAGAGAGGGGGTTCACTTTAGTCGAACTCCTGGTGGTGATCACGATCATCGGCATTTTGATTGCGCTGTTGTTGCCGGCGGTGCAGGCGGCGCGGGAAGCCGCGCGACGCATGCAGTGCTCGAACCACCTGAAGCAGATCGGGTTGGCCTGCTTGAACCACGAGCAGGCGTACGGCATCCTGCCCGACGGCGGCGAGCAGTACTGGCTGTCGCGGACGAAGATCGGCGGCAGGCCAGCGACTGCGGGCGAACAGAACTGGGGATGGCTCTATCAGATACTCCCGTACCTGGAGCAGGAAAACGTCTGGAGTCTGGCCACCGACGCCGACGTGTTTGGCACTCGGATCGCCACCTACTTCTGTCCCAGCCGGCGAGCGCCCGAGGCCCTGTCGAACAACCCCTTGTTCGGCGCGTCCGCGGGTAGCCGCGCCCAGAACGACTATGCGGGCAACGGGGGAACCGATCCCACGGGCAGCCAGGGTTGGGCCATCCTCGGCAACGGCAAGGACGGGACCATCGTCCGCCGCCCCAACGGCAGTACCCAAAGGAGCGGCTCTGTCCCCATGGCGCGCATCTACGACGGCACGTCCAACACCTTGCTAGCCGCCGAGAAAGCCTTCAACCAAGGGCGGCGGGGAGAGTGGCAGCCCGACGATGACGGCGGCTACACCGAGGGTTGGGACTTCGACACGATCCGCTGGGGCTATTTTCCGCCGCTGCCGGACTGGAACGACGCCAGCAACTTGACGCGCTACGGCAACAACGGCCCGTTCGTTGCGCTGCACGGCTCGTTCGGCTCGGCGCATTCGGGCGCCTTCATCAGCGTCTTTGTCGACGGCTCCGTTCGCCCGATCGGCTACAGCATTACCCTGGATGTTTTCAAGAGGCTGTCGTCGCGCAACGACGGGCAGCCGGTGAGTCCCAATGATTACTGAGCACCGTTCAACAAAGCGATTGAGATTATGCGCCGCGGCCTGTTTGCCCGTGCTTGTCGTGTTGGCCGGTTGCGGCAGCGGGAGCGGTCCGGCCCGCTTCGATCTGTCCGGCACGGTCACCTACGACGGCAAGCCCGTGCCTGCCGGATACATCGTCTTCAACCCGGACGCCGCCGCGGGCAATTCGGGGCCGGGCGCACAGGCCGATATCCGTGACGGCAAGTACCAGACCCTGCCGGGCCAGGGCACGATCGGCGGCCCGCACGTGGCCAGCGTTTTCGGTTTCGACGGCAGACCCTACACCGTGGGCAAAGGTCCCGACGGCAACCCGATTGCCAACCCGATGGGCAAGCCGCTGTTTACGGCCGCTACGATCAAGGCCGAACTCCCGAAGCAGGCAGGCACGTACGATTTTCTAGTTCCGAAACAGTGACAGAGAATAGCGCACCTCGTAGAAAGCACAACGATGAGAACAATGATCCATACCATTCTGGTACTGGGAGCGTTGAGCCCGATTGCGGCCCGTGGCGCCGAGGGCGGTACATGGGAGGTCTTCGAAACATCCTTCCAAACGGCGAAGCAATATCCCAATGCGTTTGTCGACGTAGAGGTGAATGTCGTATTCAGCAGCGGCGACAAGCAATGGATCGTCCCAGCATTTTGGGCGGGCGGGAACAAGTGGACCGTTCGCTTCGCGCCTCCGGCAGAAGGTGAGTACAAGTATCGCGTCCAGTGTACCGACAAGTCGAACACGGACCTGAACGGAGGCGAGCGGACCCTTCGTGTTACGGCCTACAAAGGCCAGAATCCCTTGCTGCGGCACGGCTTTCTCCGCGTGGCTAAGGACAAGCGCCACTTCGAACACGCCGACGGCACGCCGTTTTTCTGGCTTGGCGATACCTGGTGGAAGGGTCTGTGCAAACGGCTGACCTGGGAAGGCTTTCAGGAACTGACTGCTGACCGCAAGGCCAAGGGATTCAGCCTCGTGCAGATCGTCTGCGGCGTATATCCCGACGAAGGCCTGTTCGAACCGCGCTGGGAGAACGAAGGCGGAAAACCCTATGAGACCAAGGATTTCAGTGTGGTCAATCCGAAGTATTTTGAATACTCGGACCGCAGGATCAAGCACCTCGTTGACAACGGCATTGTCCCGGCAATCGTGGGAGGATGGGGGCGGGGCGACTGCGACGGTTTGGCGATGGCCGGGGTGGAAGGCATGAAACGGCACTGGAGAAACCTTCTCGCCCGATATGGCGCTTATCCTACGACCTGGATCATCGGAGGGGAATCGCAAGGACCGGAATGGGGCAAGATTGCCATGTATCTCAAGTCGCTGGATGCCTATGACAAGCCGCTAACGATTCATCCGCCATGCGGCGTGCCCTGTGACCGGAGCGTGTTCAATTTTGAAATGCTGCAGACTGGGCATGGTGGCCTGTATGATGGACTTCCTACGCCGGGAACCAACGCTGTCCCGCAATTGAAAACGGCAATGGAGCGCAGTCCGACCCTGCCGGTTTTGATCGGGGAATTCTGTTATGAAGGGCACATGCAGGAGGGTGCGCCGGATGTTCAGCGTCACGTTTTCTGGGGCAGTATGCTCACGGGCTCGGCGGGTCTGACCTATGGCGCGGCAGGTGTCTGGCACGCCAGCGTCGAAGGTAATCCCGGCACTAAAAACATTTATGATTTCACGACTTGGAAAGAAGGAATGAACTATCCCGGTGCGGCGCAGTTGGGCCGTGGCAAGATACTGCTCGAACAATATCAGTGGTGGCGTTTCCAATCCCACCCCGAATGGGTTGATAAAGATTGTTTTGCCGCCGGAATTCCCGGTGAAGTCCGTTTCATTTATCGGCCCAAGCGCGGCGTTTACAATTGGAAGGGAACGATTGTTAAAGATCTGGAGCCGGATGTCGACTGGCATGTCTATTACTGGGATCCCGTTTCTGGACGGAAGGTTGACCATGGTGTGATCAGGGCCACGGCGAAAACCGGCGACAAGGATGCAAAGCCGGTGAGTTTTAAGAATCCAGTTCCCTCCCCGCAAGACTGGGTATTGGTGTTGGAGAAGGTAAAATAACGTGAAGGAAAAAAGTTAATGAGAAAACTGTTATCTATTGTCGTATCGGGATTGTGCATGCTGCTGCAGGCTGTGTCATACGGAGCCGAGGGCACTCAATGGAATGTGTTTGAGACATCGTTCGAGAGCGTGAAGGTCTACTCAAACGCGTTCACGGAGATTGAGGTTGATGTTGTTTTCAAGCAGGGTGAGAAGCAATGGAAGGTTCCGGCCTTCTGGGCAGGCGACAAGAAATGGACGGTCAGGTTCGCGCCGCCTTTGCAGGGGAAATTCACCTATCGCGTCGAATGCTCCGACAAGGCCAACGCCGGACTGAATGGGAAAGAGCAGACGCTCTCGGTCGCGGCCTACACGGGCGACAACCCGCTACTGAAGCACGGCCCTCTGCGCGTGACCAAAGACCAGCGCCATTTCGAATACGCCGACGGCACGCCGTTCCTGTGGCTTGGTGACACCTGGTGGAAGGGCTTGTGCAAACGGATGACGTGGGAAGGCTTCCAAGAGCTAACAGCCGATCGCAAAAAGAAAGGGTTCTCGGTCGTGCAGATCGTCTGCGGAACCTACCCGGATGAACCGGGGGTGCTGAAACCAAGCTGGGAAAACGAAGGCGGAATGCCGTATTTGAAAAAGGATTTCAGCGAAATGAACCCCGCGTATTTCGATTACGCCGACCGCCGTTTCAAGCATCTGGTCGATGCCGGTATCGTGCCCGCCATTGTGGGCGGATGGGGGCGTGCAGTAGGGTTGAACCGTGTCGGACTGCCCGGTTACAAGCGCCATTTCCGCAACCTGATCGCGCGCTACGGGGCTTATCCCGTGATTTGGATTCTGGGTGGTGAGATAGACAAAGGGCAAGGGCCTTGGTACGAACTGGCGCAGTATGTCGAGGCGACGGACCCCTACAACCGCCTGCTGTGCCACCACAGTTCCGGTCGCGGGGCTCTGGAAGGCTCCGCCATGTTTGATTTCGACATGGACGCCACCGGGCACAACTCCTGGGGGACGGTGAATGCGATTATCGGGAAAACCAGACAGTCGTTGAAATACGCGCCCTTGAAGCCGTTCGTGAGTGGTGAATCCTGTTACGAGCTACACATGCAGGAAAATCCCGCCTACCTGCAGCGCTATCAGTTCTGGGCCATGATGCTGGCTGGTGCAGCCGGTCATACCTACGGCGCTGCGGGAGTCTGGCACATGGCGACAGCGGAAGCCCATGGCAACTGGGGTGGCTGGGGCGGTCAGCCCTATGACCTGACGACGTGGAACGAAGGCATGAATTTTCCCGGCTCGACGCAGCTTGGACACGCAAAAGCACTCCTTGAAACCCTCCCCTGGCAGCAGTTCGAGGAACATCCCGAGTGGGTCGGAAAAGACCTCTTCGCCGCCGGTATTCCAGGCAAAATCCGCGTCATCTATCAGCCGAACCGTGGCGTCTATAAGTGGAATGGCATTGCCGTCAACAACATCGAACCGGGAACCTATTCCGCATTCTATTTCGATCCGGTTTCCGGACGACGCTATGACCTCGGCGTCCACACCCTGTCCGGCACGTGGCAGTCGCCAAACGTGCCCTCTCCGCAGGATTGGGTGCTCGTGATGCAGGCACAGGAACGAGGTGAAATCGTCACGCTCCCCGCGATCAAAGTCGGCGAGCCGTGCTCCGGAAAACTGCAACCGACAGGCGCGGTGTTTACCCGGAAGACCGGTGCAGAATGGCTGACCATCAAACCCGACGGCAGTTATGCGGGCACGCCGCGTGATACGAACACAGGTCGAAATTCATTTCTCCTTTCCGTCAAAAAGGGGGACCAGACAGAAGTGCTGATGGAATTGACGATTGACGTGCACGGCGCTGGCGGCGAAATCTTCGTTGAGAGTTTTGGCGGATATAAGAGTAACCAGAACGCTGCCCAGTTAACAACCGGACTGAACGTCGCATGCGATGGAAAGGTCCCCGGCTGGACCGGCTCGGGCGGCGGCGTGATGCATGCCGTGGACCGCTCCTTCAAAGGTGGCGAAGTCACGCCGTCCGACTGGGCGGTCATGATCTTTGAGGACAATGTCATCACCTCCAAAGCCCTCGGCGCGAACGTTGCCGGGCATGCCTATTGCGTGAACTTCGAGATCAGTGCCGCGGTTTATGCCGACGCGTCCCAGGCGACACAGGCTGGCGATGCTCTGCTCATCGAGGTGTTGCGCACCGACAACAGCGTGTTGGCCAGCACCAGCAAGGCACCCGGCGCTTGGACCGGCAAGATGACGTTCATCCCGGCGAGCTTCGACTTCAAAGGCGATGGCTCGGGCGATCTCCGCCTTCGCATCGGACCGGACGGAGCCGGGAAGAGCGGTCGCTTCCACGGCGCGATCGACAATATCATGGTGAGGGACACGAAATGAAAAACCGATTCACCGGCTGCTTTGCAGCCTGTCTTGCTGCTGTTGCTTTACTTCCAGCGGCGCATGCCGCAGACACTGCGCAGTGGACTGTGTTTGAAACATCCTACGAGAGCGCGAAGGCGTACTCGAATGCGTTCACGGAGGTGGAGGTCGATGTCGTCTTCCAGCAAGGCGAAAAACAATGGAAGGTTCCCGCCTTCTGGGTCGGCGACAAGAAATGGACGGTCCGCTTCGCGCCGCCGGTGCAGGGAAAATACACCTACCGCGTGGAATGCTCCGACAAGGCTAATTCCGACCTCAACGGGAAGGAGCAGACCCTGTCAGTCACGGCCTACAAGGGCGACAACCCGCTGCTCAAACACGGCTTTCTCCGCGTCTCCCAAGACAAGCGCCATTTCGAGCACGCCGACGGGACACCGTTCTTGTGGCTGGGTGATACTTGGTGGAAAGGTCTTTGTGGCCGGATCACCTGGGAAGGATTCCAACAACTCGCGGCGGACCGCAAAGCCAAGGGCTTCAATGTGGTTCAGATCATCGGTGGCGGCCCCTTTCCGGACGAGCCGTTGTTTGATGCGCGCTGGAAGAACGAAGGCGGGATGCCTTACGAAAAGGACTTTGAGCACCTCAACCCGGCTTATTTCGACAACGCCGACCGCCGGATCAGGCATCTCGTGGAAAATGGAATCGTTCCGGCCATGGTGGGCGGTTGGGGTTGGCACACGCAAATGATTTCCAACGAGACGATCGATGGAGGTAAGGGGAAATGGTTTAACCGCCACTGGCGCTATCTGATCGCGCGCTACGGGGCTTACCCCGTCATCTGGATCGTTGCCGGCGAGATGCGCCATCCCTACTTGAACGATGTGGCGAAGTATGTCCGGGCCAATGATCCCTACCATCACCTGACCGCGATGCATCCGCCCGGTGTGCCGGAGATGCAGTCGGGGCGGAAGGTTGTGAAGGATGAATCGTTGGTGGATTTTGATTTTCTCCAGACCGCACACAACGAGTGGGCCTCCGCCCCTATCACCGTGTCGCAAGTCACCATGTCCTACTCCAAGACGCCGTCCATGCCGGTGGTCAATGGAGAAGTGACCTATGAGTGGCACAAGAACCAGAGCCGGCAGGATCTTCAGCGTTTCATGTTCTGGACCTGCATACTCAACGGCGCCGCCGGTCATACCTACGGCGCGGGCGGGATCTGGCAGATGAACACCGAGAAGGTGCATGGCAGCACCGCTTACGAGACCATCCCTTGGCATGTGGCCATGCATTATTCCGGATCGGCCCAGCTTGGCATGGGCAAGAAGCTGTTGGAACAATATCCGTGGTGGCGCTTTGAGCCCCATCCGGAGTGGGTCGAGCCTCACAGCGCCACACTGTTAGAGCCGCATGCGGAATGGTATGACAATCATAAGAAGTGGGCGGAGCTGAAAGGGCGTTGGGATTTGCCCTATGCGGCGGGGATTCCCGGCGAGGTGCGCTTTATTTTCATTCCGGGCAACGATTCTTATCAGGTGAAGGCGCCCGTTGTTAAGGGACTTGAACCGAATGTGCGGTATCGCGCATTCCTGTTTGATCCGACCTGGGGCAAGCGATTCGACTTGGGGGTAGTTGAGCGGATTGCCGGTAGTAATGATTATCAACCCTCACAACTGCCTTCACCCCAGGACTGGGTGCTGGTGCTGGAAAAGTTGAAATAACGTGAAGAAACAAAAGCTAATGAGAAACAAATCATTTTTTTTATCGGGACTGTGCGTGCTGATGCAGGCTGTGTCATACGGAGCCGAGGTTGCCCAGTGGGAGGTGTTTGAAACCTCCTACGAGAGCGCGAAAGCCTATCCGAATGCCTTCACGGAAGTGGAGGTCGATGTTGTCTTCCAGCAAGGCGACAAACAATGGAAGGTTCCGGCCTTCTGGGCTGGCGACAAGAAGTGGACGGTTCGTTTCGCGCCGCCTTCGCAGGGGAAATTCACCTACCGCGTCGAATGCACCGACAAGGCCAACCCCGGCCTCAATGGGAAAGAGCAAACCCTGTCAGTTGCGGCCTACACGGGCGACAACCCGCTGCTGAAGCATGGTTTTGTGAAAACGAGCCCGGGCAAGACTTACTTAGAGCATGCTGATGGCACGCCGTTCTTCTGGCTGGGCGACACGTGGTGGAAATGCCTGTGCAAGCGCATGACCTGGGAAGGTTTTCAGGAACTAACCGCCGACCGCAAGGCCAAGGGCTTTTCCGTGGTGCAGATTGTATGCGGACCGTATCCCGACGAAAACTTCTTCGCGCCGAGCCTGGAGAATGAAGGCGGACAGCCTTACCTGGCGAAAGATATTAGCGCGGTCAATCCGAAGTATTTTGAATATGCGGACAGGAGGTTCAAGCATCTGGTGGACGCCGGTATTGTTCCGGCGATTGTCGGTGCCTGGGGGCGGGGCGACTGCAACAGCATGGAGAAATTCGGGGCGGTCAATATCAAGCGGCACTGGCGCTACCTGATTGCGCGCTACGGCGCTTATCCGGTGATCTGGATTCTGGCCGGTGAAATTCCGGAAGAAACAAAAGCGGGGCATGGCCCCTGGGCCGAAGTGGCGACCTATCTCCGGAGCATCGATCCCTACCATCACCCGCTCACCTGCCACACGGGCCAGGGACGGCGCCTTGCCAAGGACGACATCCCTGTGATCGACTTCGACATGGTCGGCGGGAACCACGATGAGCATGTTGCCGTGGCGCCCGAAACCGTGGCGATCGTTTCCTCGGCCTACTCGACAAAACCGCCGATGCCCGTGCTGGTCGGCGAGACCTGCTATGAGGGGCACATGCAGCAGGGGTTCGGGGATGTCCAGCGCCGCATGTTCTGGGGGAGCATCCTGAGCGGCGCCGCGGGCCACACCTACGGCTCGGCCGGGATCTGGCACGCCGGCGTCGAAGGCGATCATGGGAATTGGGGCGCGTGGAACCGCCAACCCTACGACTGGACAACCTGGAAGGAAGGGATGAAGTATCCCGGCTCTACGCAGTTGGGGATCGGCAAGAAACTGCTCGAACAGTATCCGTGGTGGCGTTTTGAGCCGCATTCGGAATGGGCGCCGGGCTGTCATGCCGCGGGCATTCCGGGCGAAGTGCGCTTTGTCTATCTGCCTCGTCGCAATATTTATAATTGGGCCGGCCCGGAAGTGAAGAATCTTGAGCCGGATGTGGACTGGCATGTTTACTATTTTGATCCGGCGACCGGCCGGAAGTTCGACCAGGGAACGATCAAGGCCACGGCGAAAGCGGGCGACAAGGATGCCAAACCGGTCAGCTTCAAGAAAAACGTTCCCTCGCCGCAGGACTGGATACTGGTCCTGGAACGGGTGAAACCGCGGGAGAAACTTCGATGACAAAGTGCTTTCTCGGCATCGATGTCGGCAAAACCAATATCCGCGTTGCCGTTTCCGAGGGCACGCCGGAGCTGAAATACTACTGCAAGCAACCATACCGCAGCTCGACTCCCCAGGAATTCGAAGACCAACTCGTCGCCGCCATCGGCCGGGCGATGGAGGAAAGCGGCTACGCGCGCGATACCATCACCGCCATCGGCATCGACGTGCCCGCGATCGTCAACCGAAACGACGGCACGATCTTCTATGGGCCGGCGTTCGACTACATGGGCGACTATTCGATCACCCAACGCCTGGGCAAGCTCTACGGCGTGCCGGTCGTGGCCGATGTCGATACGGTCATGGCGGCGTGGGGCGAGTTGTGGGCCGGCACGGGAACGGCCTGCGGCAACTTCGCGCTCATTACCTGGGGGACCGGCTTGGGGGCCGGGTTGATCGTCAACGGCGAGGTGGTCGAGGGCGCCAACAATCTGTTCCCTGAATTCGGCCACTCGGTGGTCTCCGACGACGATTGGCCCTGCGACTGCGGTTCCCGCGGCTGCCTGAATGCCCTGGCCACCGGACCGGGCATCGCCCGGCACGGCGCCATCGCCCTCGAGCAAGGCAGGGAGACGCAGTTGCGCACGCTGGCCGGCAACGATCCCGCCAAGGTGACCTCCCCCATGGTCTTCGAAGCGGCGGAGGCCGGCGATCAGGCGGCAACGGAGATCCTCGAGCGCGTCGGCGTTCTGCTGGGCCGCCTCTGCGCCAACCTGGTCTATGCGCTCCAGCCCGAGAAGATCGTGATGGTGGGCGGCCTTGCCGAGCGATCGCATTGGGTTCTGGAAACCATGACCCGCACGATGCACGACCGCTGCTGGCTGCTCTTCCGCGGGTTCACGAAGTGCGAAATCGTCTCCTCCCGCCTCGGCGACATGGCCGGCGTGCTCGGCGCGATCCGCAAGGCCCAACTCAAGCTCGCGGGAGGCGCGACAACATGAGGCTGGACCTTCACAAGCAAACGGGATTGCCGATCGAGTTCGACACGGCCGCGTCGGAACTCATCCTCGGAGACGGATTGAACCGGCCTTCCTACAACACCCGAAGGGTCAGCGATCATGATCGGGTCTGGGCCCACCCGGTGCCGGACGAAGATCGCCAGATCTATTACTACACGGCGGGTCTGTGGCTGGCCGAGGACGAAGCGGCCTGGCGGCAGGCCCGCGTGATCTACGGGATCGTGGTCATCCCGCCGGGGATCTTTGGTGGCGAATACGTGAAGAGCGGCGGCCAGTACCATCCGCTCTGCGGCAATAACCGCCAGGCCACGTCCGAGATCTACACGGTCCTGCACGGCACGGGCCACTTCCTTCTACAGAAGGCGGCCCCGCCCTACGACACGATTGAAGACGCCGTGCTGGTCGAGGTCCAGGCGGGGGAGAGCTTCGTGGTTCCGCCGGACTACGGGCACTTGCAAATCAACCCTGCGGCGGAGCCACTCATTTTTTCCTACGCGGTGATGGACGGTATGCAGGGCGTGTACGGACCTTTCCGGGAACGTCGCGGGGCCATCTACTACGAGATGGCCGAGGGACCGGAGCGTTTCGTTTTCAACCGGCGCTACCCGAACGAGATCCCCCTGCGGTTCGTCCGGGCGAACGAGATGTGTCAGGTGCCAATGCTTGATTCCCCTTGCACGTACCACAGAATCCGGGATCATTTGCCACAACTACGGTTCCTGACCGACCCCACTTGGTTTCCTGAGACCGCGGATCTGCCGGGGGGCGATGGGACGCTGCCCTCGGCGATCGAACTGCGGTACGATCCGGCCGGTCATCGTCTTCAAGGGACCGGACTCGTTCGGCGCGGGTCTCCTGACCCCGCCGGAATGTCCCACGGCCGGCAGGCGGCCGGCCAGACACAAAGGCCGGCTCATCACTCATGACGACTATGCAACGCATCACCTATGGCGAGGCCCTGCGACAGGCCTATTGCGAGGAACTCGAGCGCGATCCGAACGTTTTCCTGATGGGTGAAGACGTGGGCCGTTGGGGCAGCCTCTACCGCTCCTCGCGCGGACTGTTGGAACGCTTCGGCCCGCGGCGTGTCAAGGACGCGCCGATTTCCGAGGCTGCCATCGCCGGCTGTGCCGTGGGGTCCGCCCTGATGGGTATGCGCCCGATCGTGGAAATCATGTACATCGATTTCATCACCATCGCCTTGGACCAGATCGTCAACCATGCCGCCAAATGGCCGCAGTTGTCGGGCGGCAAGGTGAAAATGCCCATCGTGTTTCGCACCCAAGGGGGCGCCGGCCGCCGCAACTCGTCGCAGCACTCGCAGTCGCTGGAGAACTGGTTCGTGGGCATTCCCGGGCTGATCGTGGTCATGCCGGCCACTCCCTACGACCTGAAGGGGCTCTTGAAATCGGCCGTCCGCAACGACAATCCGGTGGTCTTCATCGAACACAAGGCCCTGTACTTTGAAAAAGGCGACGTGCCTGCCGAGGAATACCTGATCCCGCTGGGCGCAGCGGATGTGAAACGAAGCGGCGGCGATGTCACGATCGTTGCCACCTCCTGGATGGTGTCGCACGCCTTGAGTGCCGCGGAGAAGCTTGCAACCGAGGGGATCTCCTGCGAAGTCGTCGATCCCCGCACGCTTTGGCCGCTCGACAAACGGACGATCTGCGACTCCGTGCGGAAGACCAGACGCTGCATCGTCGTCAACGAGGCCCCCGTGGAAGGCGGTTGGAGCGGCGAAGCCGCGGCCGTGGTCCAAGAGGAGTGTTTCCACGATCTGGAACAGCCCGTCCGCCGCGTCGGCGCGGCGCGGAGCGGAATCCCTTACGGCCCGGTCCTGGAGCGACTCGTCGTCCCCAGTGAAGAAAGTATCGTGAAAGCAGTGCGCGAGTTGATGGAGAAACAATGATTGAAGTGACGATGCCGATGTTCGGAGAGGTCATGGAGGAAGGCGAGATCGCCGCCTGGAAGAAGCAGGTCGGCGACCGTGTCGAGAAGGGCGAAACCCTGGCGGAAATCGAAATGGACAAGGCCGTGATGCCGCTGGAATCCAACGCTTCCGGCATCCTGACGAAGATTCTCGTTCCGGCCGGGGAGTCAGCCGCCGTCAATGCCCTGTTGGCCCTCATCGAGGAAGACTGACTCAACCCTATTCCACCGACCGGAGACAAGACATGGATACAGACACCAGTACGGCCCTCGGCCTCGGATTTGTCCTCCTGGCGACCGTGTGCAACGGGACCTTCGCCTTGCCGCCGAAATTCGTGCGGAACTGGGCCTGGGAGAACACATGGGGCGCATTTTTCTTTCTGACGCTCCTGGTCTTGCCTGCCACGGTCGTCCTTGCCACGGTCCACGGCCCGATGGCTACGTGGCGCGCCGTGCCGCCGGAATGCCTGATCGGCGTCATCGGGTTCGGCTTCCTTTGGGGCTGCGGCATCATCGGCTTCGGCATCGGCGTCACCGAACTCGGCCTGTCGCTGGGCTTCTCGATCATCATCAGTCTCTCCGCGCTGTTGGGGTCGATGGTGCCCCTGGTGACCCAGCATCCCGAGGAAGTCATGAAACCGGGCGGATTGGTCATCACCCTCGGCGTGCTCATCTGCATTGGCGGAATCGCAGCCTGCGGGCGGGCCGGGGCGCTGCGCGAACGGGCCAACTACGCTCAGGACGGTCATCGGCCGCGGGCAGCCGGCTCGCTCGCCAAAGGGCTGCTCGTATGCGTGGTGGCGGGCGTGTGCAGCAGCGGCTCGAACATCGCCTTCAGCTACGGTCAGGCGATCAAGGAGGCTTCGCAGGCGCAATACGGAAACCCGCCCTGGCTGGCGACCCTGGCCGTTTGGATGTTGGTGTTTCTGGGGGCCTTTGCCGCCTGCGGCTCGTACGCAACCTATTTGCTTTTCAGAAACTCAACCTGGCGCAACTTCGCCAGTCCTGACGCCAGCCGCAACTTGCTGCTGGCCGCCGCGATGGCCGTTTTGCACTTCGCCACGCTCTTTTCTTATGGAATCGGCGCCCACTATTTGGGCAAGCTGGGCACCTCCGTCGGTTATGCATCGATGATGTCATGCTCTCTCCTGGTAGCCAACGCCATGGGTTTCATGACCGGCGAGTGGCGCGACACCAGCGGGCGCACCCGCCGGTGGATCTATGGGGGGCTCGCCCTTCTGGTACTTGGGATCTTCGTGTTGACGATTGGAAACAACCTGCGGCTGCCGGAGGATGTAGAACCACAGCGCGGCCGCGCAGAGCAGCAGCACGAGGCTCACGTTCTGCGAGATGCTGAGGCCCGTGCCATAGATGGCCGCTTCGTCGTTGCGCAGGCCTTCGATCAGGAATCGCGTGATCGGGTATATTGACATCAGCAGCGCGAACACTTCGCCGTCGCGGCGGCGCAGCGGCGCGTAGGCCAACAGCAGCAGGCATAGCAGCAGCCCGTCGATCGTGCTGTAGATCTGCGTCGGATGCACCGGCAGGCTGCGCGGCGGAGGCGCCGTTGCCGGCACGGTAAACCCGCGGCGCATGCTCTGAGCACTGGTATACTGCGGGCCGCGCCGCTGCTCGATCTCGATGCGAAGCGGTTTTCCGCCGTGGAAGGCTTGCTCCAACGCATAATAGGCGTGGCCCGTGGCCGCGATCTCGAACCCGTTGATGCTTTGTAACCGGTCGCCCCGCATCAGTCCCGCGCGGCCGGCGGGCGAATCGGGCTCGACCGCCCGCACGATGGGCTCGGCGGCCGGGTTGGCGTCGAGCGCGAAACCGTACATCTGCCCGCGCTCGACCTGGCTGCGGTACGGCGGGCTGCCGGGCGGAAAGCTGACCGCCCAGTCGTGATGGCACAGGCCGCCATAGCAACAGCCGTTCAGCAGGCAGCCGATCCGTCCGATGGCCAGCCCCAGCATCATGCTCGGGGCGATCAGGTCGCACAGGGCCAGCAGCGGCAGGCGATGCTTGCGGACGAACAACAGCATGCCCGCCACGCCGCCGAAAAACGCGCCGTAGACCACCAGCCCGCCCTTGTTCACGCTCAGCACCGCGGCAACGAAGGGACCCGGACCGCCGCCGGGGTCGGTGTACGCCCGCCAGTATTCCGGCCAGTATTCGATGACGTAAAACGCCCGGGCGCCGACGATGCCCGGCACGAGCATCCAGAAAATCAGCGAGAACATCATATCGGCATCGAACCCGGCGCGGCGGGCACGCCGCGCGGACAGCCCCGTGGCGGCCAGCACGGCCAAGAGCATCATCAGGCCGTAGCCGTGGATGGCCAGTCCCTTGCCTTCTTCCGAGATGACCGGCAACAGCCAGCGAATAATCGCGCCCACCAGCAGCAGGATCGGCACGTAGCCCCAGGTGTCGGCGTTGAAGCCTTGCCGCCGGACGAGCCGCGTCAGCACGGCGACGCTCGCCACGGCCCACGCGGCCAGTAACAGCCCCAGCCCGAACACGGGAATGCCGGCGACTTCGGCGGGGATGTAGAACAGTGTTTGAAGCATGTTGCGGGGTTAGGGTCTGTAAAGCAATAAGTTGGAGGTTTACACGTAGGACGGATTTCCTAATCCGTCCAGTTTTTTAGGGACGGATTCAGTAGTGTCCGGTTGAGCAAACATTACGTTGCTGCAAAGCGATGAACTTCATGGACTTACAGCACTGTTTTTCTGTACTCGACTTCAGCCTGCCCTGGCATTTAGGGCCTCTCTCGTCCACCT
>Ga0315287_10001022_pt1 | contig 25242 bp, 34 predicted proteins | sample YL17G11_0_MG_FD_205037 | JGI IMG/M metagenome (GOLD analysis project Ga0315287, IMG submission 205037) | Sediment microbial communities from Yellowstone Lake, YNP, Wyoming, USA - YL17G11_0 | ecosystem: Environmental > Aquatic > Freshwater > Lake > Sediment | place: USA: Wyoming | collected... | reverse complement strand
TCCTCCGCCAGCGAAACAGACCGCCCTAACGCCCCATTCGGCTATATTTTTTAAAAGTCCAAATAATGTTTATTTGTGCATCATTTGTCCATCTAGAACTCTCCATGCATTACCCCACGTACATTTAAGGTTACACGTAGTTATCGGGTCGATATTGACTTCCACTGGACATTCAAATTTTTCGTTGATAATCCCATCGAGATTTTCCCGATACAATAGGCACTTATAGTCTATGAATGATTTACTTTGTTTCATGTTCTGTTATGTTTTGATAAATAAATTTTCCGCCCTTTCTTCCCCACCAAACAATTTCTTTAGCGTATCTCTTTTTATCTCCATTGAAGTTAAAATTATCGACTATCCTAACAATATATTTCCCTAGAATTAGGGGAACTGATTCACCAATAAGTTGAGAAGTATAAAAAGAGTGTAACGGTAGACTAACTTTAATCTCCTTATTTCCACCATTCTTCCATTTAACAACCATAGATCTTTGATACAAAACCAAATCGTCTACATATTCTATGTCAAATTGATCAAGAAACAATTTAATCTCTACAAAAAATCTGTCTAAATGTTCTCCAATTTTTAAATACGAAGCCTCTTCCACTGGCCAGGTAACATCAGCAAAATCATTCAAAACCGTTCCCCAGCTTGATCCATCTAAAACGTCTTTAATTTTATCATTGATCCATGTAAATTCTTTTCCGATTACCGTTTGAGGATTTTTCTCTGCAAATAACAACAGCTTCTCATAAAATTCAGAATATTCTATGTCATATACAACGTTAAGATATAATGCTATGACCTGGGTAAGGTTTAATATATGACAACATTGTATGATCCAGCTGAATATAAATTGTTTCTTCCATTCTTCAGTACTTAAGTCCTTTGTACCAATGACTATGTTGTCATATTCTGCTATTCCCATATTGTCTGGAGTAGAATGATGCAAAAAGATCTGAGTCTTTGCAGTCTTTATCTTATTAAGTTCTTTAAATCTTTTATTATTTAATTCTGAATTTGGTAATAACGTACAAAGATAAACTATAATAGAATCATGCAGTCCCGCCCTAAGCAATTCGTTAATTCCTTCTTTAAAGCTTTCATATGTCTCTCCTGGAAGTCCTAAAATTAATTCGGTATAAGTAGGAATATTCTCTTTGTGATACTTTTTGATTAAACTCGAAAGATTATTAATCTGTATATTTTTTCTCTTTATTATGTCTAGGGTTTTACTGTCCATGCTTTGAACGCTAAGACTAATGCCCTTATCGAGTTTTTCTTTATTTAAAGTCTTTGCAATTTCTAGGATTCTCTCGTCACTATTTTTAGTAAACGAAACCCTAAACTTTTCGGGATAACCAGTATTTCTTTTAAGTTCTGCAAGTTTTTTGGCTATCTCCATGTCCCTAGGGAATATGCCAAAGTTAGAATCCGCCCCAAAAACAAACTTCATCTTATGTTCAGCGAACCATTCAATTTCATTATATATCCTATTCTCTTCGAACAGTCTAAGGGACTTACAGTACTGGGAGCCCCAATCACAATAAGCACACGTATATGGACATCCACGATTGGTTTCGAATATTGGCTGAAATGTGTATGGCAATTTTATCAACTCATCAAATACTCCAGTTAAATATGGCGATGGAAAAATATTAATATCAGAAACGTATTCTCTTCTTTTATATGGAAGATTGTTTCCATCATTGTAACTCACTCCATCAATTGTGGAATAATTTTTATTGTTAATGTGCTCTTCTAATATTTCTTTAAATGTCATCTCTCCCTCTCCGTGTACAGCGATGTTTATAAATGGATACTTTTCAAAGAATTCGTCCATGTTGTCTGGAACATGATGACCGCCAAAAATAACTAGACAATTCGGAAACTTATTTTTAATTAATCTAGCGGTTTCTAAACTTAATTCCCAATTCCAAAGATAAGCAGAAAATGCGACTATATCTGGATTTTCCAAAGAAGCAACAATTTTTTCGGGATTATCTCTGTCAAAAATAAATCCTTTATTTATATAATTCTCTTCTATCGATTTAAATGTTTTGGCATATGCCCATAATATTCCTACCGAATAAGGAATAAATATCTCTGTTCCATACTTAAATCCGAACTGGAAGAAATGTATGTTCATAACTTCAAAAATTTTTCTGCAGATTTAACACAATTGGCTTCGCCTAACACCCAGTCCATATTACGTTTCTGATATTCTTCTAGATTATTAAGAATTTCAAATAATGCTTTTTCAAATTTGTCATCATCAACTTTTGGAAGTTGTCCTTCGTTATGAATAGGGAACGAAGTGTCGATAAATGGATCTGTATTAATTACTATGCCTCCCTTGTCTTGTACGACATCCTTTGATCCTCCAGAATTAGTTACGATTACTGGCAACCCAGATGCCATCATCTCGGTGACACTCGCTGGAGAATAATCATTAAATGAAAGATGTACTCCAACGTGATTCTGATAATAGATTGGTATCATCTCGTTAATATTCATTAATCCCAAATATTCTATTTTAAAATTATCTCCTTCTTTGGGCAATCCAAATGGACAATCATCCCTATGGTCCTTACCAACCACAGACAATTTTATCTTATGCCCCTTTGATGCAAGGCCCCTTACCATGCGCTCTATTTCATGCAATCTTTTCCATGCCCTCCAAATTGAACAACAAACTATCCTAATTTCTTCTCCATGTTTCCATTTTATAAAATTTCCTGGAAGCTTTGGAACACTTGCATTAAAAATAATTGGTCCTTCCCTCTTTCCAAACGCTTTTTCAACCATATGTTTAGCAAATTCTGACTGATATGCAACCAATTCACAATTGTCAAAATTGTCTTTTAACGTTTCATTATTTTCGTTTGCAAATCCTCTGCCCCAATTAACTCCATGACTCCACCATATCTTCTTTCCCATGGTTTGGACGTGCTTAAAGTTAGCGGAAGAACCTGGAATTATTAAAATATCTTCTCCCTCTTCTACTATTTCGTGACCTAATTCCTTAAATCCATATTCTAGTTTGCCGCGCATACCTCCTCTGCCATACACGTTATGGTTTAAGTCTCCAGTAATTTTCAATTTCATAAATTTATGCTATATATATTCTTTTTCTATTTAAAATTAAATCATCGTCTTGCTGTATGAAACCACTCCTTCTGATGTAGTTTATATAAGCAATCATTGGTATCCTCTTGCTTTTATATTTTCTAGTAATCATATAAAAAAGTAGCCAATCTTCTCCCCATGGGTTCCCAAGTTCTTTTCCTCCTTCAAGATATTTTGGACCATACCATTCTACTAGTTCTGGAAATAAGTCTTTGGCCTTGTCAGATAATTTATACGGACTTCCTGCTTCTGGCAATAAACCTATTTCGTCGTGTATGGACCTTTTATAAAAGAAACTTCCCATCCCCACCGTTCCACTTCTAAATCTTTGCATGGCCTCGTTAAATTCATTAGGCCCTTCTTCTATTTGTGTTGCTTCACGAATAAAATAACGTCCTAGCCTACAAACTAATGCTCCTCCATGAAAACAGTTATATTCTGGATGTTCTCCGATAAAGAAGTTTGCAGAATCTAAATATGTACGAAGATACTCGTCATCACTATCAAGATGACAGATCCAATCTTTTGTAGCCGCCTTAATCCCAGTATTTCTCGCTACACAACGTTGCATCCTCTGTTCATGATGAATTATCTTTATTCGCGGATCGTTTAATTCTTCTATAAATTTATTAAGAGATTCTTTGACTGGAGGGTCAGATCCATCATCTACGATAATTAACTCCCAATCTTGATAAAGTTGATCTTGGATGCTTTGGATCGCTCTCGGAGTAAGATTCGGACGACCGCATGTCGGAACTATAATGCTGAAACTATTTGTAGTCTCATGTGGTATAAAGTCTGGTTGTTGCATATTATATTAATGGTTTTAAATTTTTACGATAGAGTAACGGTTCTAATTCTTTCCTAAATACAGATTTTATACTTCGTTCTTGACGTACGAACCGCCATTGTGAAATAACTGGATTAGCCACCTCGATAAAATATAATATCTTTTTAGCTATATTTTCGAAGTGTTTTTCGGCATTACTAATATTTATGGTAGTTGACCCATCTTCTCCATCTAAACAATTTACTGCACTACTCATTGGTTCATATAGAACATTTTTGCTACCATATATATCTCTCATGTATGGAGTATGATGGTTGAGTACGCACATATTGCGCCACATCATACTTTCCTGTACAACAAGAGAATATGTTTCAGAAGTGGACGGATGCATGTGAAAATCAGAGATCTTTTTTAAGTTCATTACTGTTTCTCTTGGTACATGCATATTTGTATCTGGTCTCCATTCTGAAATAAATATTAATTCTTTTTCGGTCAACCCCCATTCTCTTCCGATTTGTTTTAATTCATTGCGATACGTAACCTTGTCTCCTCCAGTAGAATGAAAATCAAAAACGATCATTCTAACTGTTCTGCCAAGTTTTTTAATGGCAGCCATCGTTTTAATATTCCACTCAACTTGTTTTCCACGATCAAGCCTGCAGGGGTATACAGAAATAACGTCGGCATCCAAAATATTAAACTCATTAACGAGGTCCTTTGCAAGCTTAATTGGATAATTTATTTTTTTATATACATACTCTTTTGCCTCTGACGAACAATTAGGAATCAATTCTAAGTCTACTCCATCTCCGAACATAAGACTTAAAAAATCAGACGGATGGTGAACACACTTGACTTCATCAAGTTCATACTTGTAATTTAACGCTACTCTTTTCCTGTCCCAATCATTGGGATAACACATATAGGAATTAGGAAACTTTGGCTTAATCTTTTCTGCCGCCTCAGGATCTGAACATCTTATCGATGGAGACGTTGCGCTATGTGCCCAATGCATCCAAAATAAATCCATTCTCTCGTCCGCTAATTTCCTACAGGCCAGATTATGGATTAAGTGAGCGCACTGCAATGTTATATCGTGACCAATACATACCTTAACATCTTTAAGGATCTCTTTAAGCGACTCGTACATCTTGTCAACCTGTTCCCTGTAGTTGTCTGGCAAATCTCCTTCATTGCTTCTACTAACTCCAGGAATTCTCTTATAGGTTATATTTGGATGTTTCCAAATGCCACTTAAGGAATCAGTATTTAATGCCTCATCAACTATAACAATAATCTTATAGTCTCCGATTTCTATAAACATTCTAAGTTGATCCTCAACTACATTACACAACGAATACGCTGGATCGATACTATAGAAGGTCGTCAAGATCGCGATACGATTATTTCCCATGTCTTCATTCATATTTTTAATGTGTTATTTAATTTTTTATGTCACAAATCACACATCGACTAAATGTGTTAAATTTGTGTTGCGTTATTACAAGAATAATAACTGTTTTTCATTTATTTTAATCTAGAACTACGTTTAAGAAATTGAAGTTGTAGAACTCGAAGAACTAGAACTTGAAGAGCTAGAAGTACTTAATGTAGAACTTGAAGAACTGGAACTCGAAGAACTAGAACTTGAACTAGAATGCGTACTAGAAGAACTTGAAGAGCTAGAACTCGAATGAGTAGAAGACGAACTGGAACTTGAAGATGAAGAATGAGTAGAACTTGAAGAGCTAGAACTCGAATGAGTAGAAGACGAACTGGAACTTGAAGATGAAGAATGAGTAGAACTTGAAGAAGAAGTAGAAATACTCGTTGAAGTCATTCCACTCTCTCCACTTTCCCAACCATAAATAGTTACATATCCAACCCCTCCAGAAGTTGTAATATAAATATTACTATTCTGATAGCTGGCGCATCTAGGCATTGGATACGGGATAACTACGGTTGATTGTTGAGCCGTTGGCCCAAGATAAACCTTACAGATTCTATTATCTGTACTATCTTGATCTTCGAATAGGGTTACAGTACAGTCGGTAGAGGCACTAATTACGATAGTGGAAATAATAAATATGTTTCCAGAATTTGGAGACCATACTTCTATTTCAGACAATGCTCCTGACCAATCTTTTGACTTTACGACTATGCCGCCGTATTGTCCAATTGGCCCAAGATATGTTTGTCTTTCTACAAGTTGCCTAAGATTAAAAACTTGCATTTTGTCTGGATAATTCATACTAGGCATCTTGTTTATTCCCCTCTATTTCTTTACTCATTCCCTTCTCATAGTCCTTACCACAGTACGTTTTTTTGTACTCTGAATTCCCACGATTTGGGCAAGGTGTTGCCATATTTTATTTTCCCCTTGTTGACCTCATTTTTTTTATTGGTTTTTTAACTTCTTCTGATTTTATGTCATCCAATTTCATACCCGCTTCCATCATGTTTTCGATGACATTAACTTCCTCCATGGTTGCTGGAGTTTCTGGAATTTCTATTGTCTCTTCAATTTCTGGTTTTTTTTCTACATAACCAAACTTTGGTCTCTTGCCAAATTGACCAGCTCCAGGAACATTCACCATATTGGGATTTAATTTCTTTCCGAATTGCGTACTCATATTTTTTATTTTTTATTATTTAAATTATCTCGACCATTTGTTAAACGTTGTTCTTCTAATAATCGTTGTTGTTCGTTATAGGTATAATACGTTCTATCGTTAACCAAAAGATTTCTTCCAATATGATCTATCACTAAATTACTATCAACCCATATCTTTACTCCCATCTCCTTTAACTCTTCACAAAAATTAAAATCTTCTCCAAATCTACTAAAGTAAAATAATCCTCCACGTTTAAATATCTCTTTTTCTTTTCTAGCCAACAATTCTTTAATAATATCCATTTTAATTAAACAACAAGACAGTCCCGTAACATCTACCTCTATTAGGCCCTGCCTGATTCTTTGGTCTGGAAGCCACGCCCCACTCTTATCTCTGCCTGTAAACGAACAAGGAAAATATGGTTCAGTACGTTTAAATGCCAACGCAGAAACAAAATCTTTATGATGATTATATAGTCTAACCAATGTATTTTCCGAAACAATCATGTCATCGTCTAAAAACATTAGATACTCTGCTCCATATATTATTGCTGTTCTAACTATACTTCCTCTGCCAATATGAACTATGTTTCTTGGAGCTATGATCGGTAATAGATTGTTGAATCCAAACTCTGCCCAGGATGCCTGTAATAACCACGGAAAATTAGATAATACCGCACTATCGGTTTGTCCTACGGTAGGTATTCCTATGGCTATCTTTGGAGAATGTTGAAACTCTACAATTTTATTTATATCTTCTCCGTGTTTGTGTTCTAATTTTGCCATTCGTGGTCCAAAAAAATTATCTGGATCGCTCTGTTTAAATTCTCTAAAATATTTTAATGTTCTATTTCCAAAATGATGAATGAATACGTCCTTAGCTATCAACATTTTCCATCCCTTTTTTGCTAGACGATAACAAACATCTATTTCTTCGGCTCCTCCTGGAAAAAATTGAGGATCTATATAATATTGTTCTGGACCACCGACAATGCTATCTAGTGCCGTTCTTCTTGTTAATAAACAAAATCCAATTAAGAAATTTACGCGTTCTTCGTATTCATCTTTTTTACAGTGTCTAACGTCTTGAAGTCCAGACACAAAATCCGAAGTCGGACCAACTGCACCAACTCCTTTTGTAAAATGTTTTAACATTTTTGACAACCACAATGGTTCAAAAACCAAGTCGTCGTTTGTAAAACATACAAATTCTCCAACAGACTTTTCAATCCCTATCTGTAATCCACCAGTCCATCCCATATTCTGGGAATGTTTTATAATTTTGAATCCTTTGCAATTTTTATTCTTTGAAAAATTCTTGTGAAATGTCTTTAAAAAATTATTAGAATAATCGTTTGCCTCGTTATTAAAGACAATCAGTTCAAATGGACGATCAGCATGTTCGGCAAGACTTTCTAGTGTCCATTGAGCATACTTTTCTTTGTCCTTCCCCTTAATTATCCACGTAGGAACAACTATACTTGTTAGGCCTTTTATTTGTTTATTTTTCTTCATATTATATTTCAACTAATTTACTAAAATTCTTTTTACTTATAATTTGTTTCCACGTATATAGTGGACGATTAAAATCGGAAACTTCATGTATCGCCTTTCCTCTTCTTGCCGACCATTTTTCTGCAAGCGCAGGAACGGATCTAGTATAATAATCACAATTATCTTCCCACTGTTTTATACTTAAAGACTTTCCATAGTGTTGTGCCAATCCATCTACTGTAGTCTTTCCGTTAACATATGGTTGTCTACAGTTTGTAGTTGCGACATCATAAAACGCAGCATTTTTTCTAAATAAAAATCCTATATTTCTATATTCTGGTCCAAAGTATTTTCTGAAATTCCACAGTTTTTCTCCCTCGTATGGTTTTTGATCTTCTGGAGTAATATATGCATCAAACAGTCTGAAATATACCATATCTATATTCTGTCGATCATATTCTTCCAGCATATCAAAGTTAAAATTTATTCTTTCGTCTGGCTCTATCAATATAAACCAGCCGCCAGAATCTTTAGAATTTCTATAATTTTCAAGTAACATTTTTCTTTGTGCGGTTTGCACAAAAGACTGATCTGGATTATGAAAATAATTTCTGAGCACTTCCTTGGTCTTAGGATATGCCCTCAATATCTCTACGGTATTGTCTTCGCTACAATCATCAAAAAAGAATGCCTCGTCTATAAATGGATCAATGTGTTTTAAAAAGTCTGGAAGCAAAAGTGCCTCATTTCTCATTCGCGACAAAAGTGTCAATTTTATGTCTTTCATCTATGTAAAACAAAATTATTACATTTAGGACATCGCGTTGTATATTTTGGATCAGCGGTTTCCTCTCCCGAATATCCGCATACTGCACATTGAACATATGTTCTTCCTGACCATGAATCAACTTTTTTTAACAGAGATTCACTGCAGTTATTGCAAATAACGTCTCCTCCTTGGTGTACGCGAACCAATATTTTTCCACAATATGGACAAAATTGTTCTGATGTCATATGTTTAAGTTTCTGTAATAATACAATTGTAAATAATTATCTACTATGTTTTTAATGTTATTGTTTTTAACTATAACTTCTCTATTTTTCTTTCCTTGTTTATAGTCATATTTATCAAATGCCTCTTCTATTAACTCCTGAGATATTGGTGCATGATATCTTCTTCCTGAACAATTATTTTTTCTAATCTCATAATAATTTTTATGATCGATTAATCCGTCTGATCCATGATAATCAAGAACTAAAACATTTCGTTCGCATGCCATAGCCTCTAAAACTCCTCGTCCGATCGTTATTACTAAATCATTTTGATTTATAAATTTTTCCACACTCCATTGCGCCGTACCAAATTGTAATCCCAGAGTGGATAGATTTAATCCGTGACTTTTGCACGCATCGTATATTCTTTTAAAAACTCCCGTCTGTGGCGCTTGTTTATTTGAAAGTAATAAAACATTCTTCAGTTTCTTATTTATTGGGACAATGGAATGAAATCTATCACAATCTATTCCATTTCTTATAATTTTAGTATCATGACCCAGTACCTTACATAAATCATGAATTTCCTCTGATACTGTTACATATCTATCTGCTCCTAAAACTGGGTATTCTTGAGACGGAACTATTCCATTAGATATCATTATTTTGAAAGATGACCTTGGCGCCTTTCCTATGCATGCGTTTCCATTAAGAATCGTAATATCATATTCATCTTTGGGGTCTTGTTCTAATAGATTGATTCCAGAATTCTTTAGGATGTTCCACATTGGACCCTTTAAATATGTATACATTGAAACACTATGTCCCCTAGCAATAAGTTCCATTGCAATAGTATAAAAATGTACCTCTGCCCCAAGCATAAATTCCATCCATGGGGTGCAGAACAAAATGCGAAGTGGTTTTTTGTTTTTATCTGTCATTGTCTATGATTTTAACGATCTCCATCGCCCTATTTAAATACGTATGCTTTTTGACTTCTTCGTATCCTTGATTGGCAATAGTTTCTCTCGCTTCGTTATTGTCTACGGTATAATAATTAATTTTTCGTATTAAATCTTCGTCGTCTTTATATATTATAAGATGCTTTCCGTCTTCAAACAATTCTTCAAGATATGGTGTACGGTTCGTCATGAGGAGTTTTCTACATGCCAATGCTTCAAATATCCTCATATTAATTTCTTGTCCAGAAGAATAATTAAAAACTATTTTCGCCCTAGCATATTCTGAGGCGCAAGCCTCAAAAAACACTCCTCCAGTTTTTTCAAACATATCTCCATACACATGTTTCAATAGATCAAGTTTTTTGCTACGTTCCTGGGCATAAGTAGACTCCCTTCCAACGAATATTGCCTTTAGTGTCACTGGAATGTCTAGCGGATAGTATATGCTTGTATCTACTGCATATGGCAAATAATATATGTTTTTATTCTTTAGTATTTCCATCGCTGGTTTATATCCAACGAATATATAGTCTGCCGCAGAATTTAAATATTTATTTATATTTTTAGAATTGTATCCCTCTCTAGACGGATCTATGTTTTGACTAAAAAGATCAGACGCTATGCAAATAGTTATAAACCCTTTGTTTTTATATTTTAGAACATTGTAAACATACTCTTCGCGTGGACCATTATCACTAATCATTACCGTCTCGTATCCGAGAGTCCTAAGTGCTTTCAAATAATATGTCGCCTCCGCCCATGGAGTCGAACTACTATCTATGATTGCTATTTGCATATTAGTCTTTTTTCTTTAATATACTAGGAGAATATTTTTGTAGAAATCCTAAAATTTCTGGATGAATAACGTCAACGACTAATCCCTGGTACGCTTCTGGTAAAGTTGGATGGACATTCTTCGAATTTAAATCTGCCTGAAGATATACATTCTGGTACCACCATTCTGGACCGTTGACAATCTCGTTGGCGTGACTAAATGCGCTAATTTTTTCCTTGATCTGCAAGTCTGTTCCTCTGACATAAGAAAAATGTTCTATGATTAGATTCTTCTCTGGAATAGTAATGAATGAAGCGTTTTCTCCTTCCATAATCATTCTTGCCTTTTTGAATTTAAGTCCATTGTTTTTTACGAGCACTACTGGTTTAAACGATTCTCTTGGTTCTACCCTCCAATTAACATTTTTAAATCGAGTATTCCAGTTGGCCATAAACACAGAATAACCAATGTGATTTAATGCAAAGTCTACTGCATTATGTATGCCTTCTGTGGGCCAAAATTCGTCAGCATCTACTATAAAAACATAATCACATTCCCTAAGCTTATTTAGAGAATCGTTTCTTTGATCAGACTCATTGTTCCAATTTCCCTTGTCAATGTTGATATTGCTAAATTCCTTTTTTAGCCTAAGTGCAACCTCTTCGCTTTTCCCATTATTTTTAATATCGTTTAACCAACTTTTTTCGTTTATAGATATTAAAATCTTATCTACAAATGGTTGAAACATTCTTATTGTTGCCTCAAGAAAATCAGAGTCGTTCAATACAACACACTGTACTCCTAGTCTAATTGGTTTTCCTTTTTTATTTTTGATCATAATTTTAATGTCGCTAGACCTATGTTTCCCCGAAAGAACACTCCTGGGGAAAGAGCACTCAATCGGGGAACCGATAGGTTTTGTGTTTTTTCTGATTGGAAGTTTTATTTTATTTTTAGAAGGAGGAACTCCCGAAACCACCTCTGAACATTGATAATTGTTATCTAATACAAGATGTTCTATTTGACTATTTAACTATAAGAGATCTTTAACTACTAAGAAGATGCAACATTGACGTAAATGAATCTCCAGTCCGTCCACCCATATGAATATCGGGCAGCGCTGAACCATCTAGCAACTTCGTTGCTAACTTGATCATCACGTTCTAATGTGGCTTTTCTTCTCCAGATAAACTTTAAGAAGTCAAACTTTCTATCCATTAAGAACCAATCGTCTGCATCTGTTAACCAGTGGTAAACGAAGATGTCAAAACGTCCTTGGTATGGATTAATTTCGTTCAAGAACGTTGTTCCTGTACGACCTGTTGACTGTAAAAGAATTCTGGCTTCCAAGTCCTTCGCGACTGGAACGACCAAAAGATCTGGTTGTACCAATATCTTTTGACCCTTTCCGTCTAACCAACCAGCCATTGCAACTAAAGCAAGTTCGATGCCTGCTTCGGTTAATGCTTGGTTTGAATTGTAGTTGCTTTGAACTGTTCCGCCATCCTCTCTTGGATGTGATGCGGTTGCCAATGCAACTCCGTCTGGACCAGTGGCATAGGTTGTAGCATTTGCAGACGAAAAAATCGTAGCTGCATCTGTTTCGACCTTTCTTCGTATACCGCTAGCTAAACTTTTTGGTTTTGCCGCAATAACGTTGAATAAGTCGTCTTCTAATGTTTCGCGAGAAACATAGAAAGATTTACCAACCTTTTTGTGTGTGAAAGTAGAATCGTAACCCTGAATTGGGTCATCTGCTGGAATTTCTTCCGCTTCATCCACGTCCACTGCCATTCCGAATCCTGTTGAAGAACTAAATTTTTCGTAGTTTCTGTCTGATGTCATCAAGTTGAATACCTTTGTGTATTCCTCTGGAAACCTATTGTAAACCGTTGTGTTTATTATCTAAGATTTCTCTTTAGATCTCCCATTGCTGAGAGTGTCGGACTATCTCTTATACTCGGGTAATTCGAGTATTTCTGCTTTATATCTAGTACAATTTAGATTAGAATATTTTAGATGTATTTTGTAATACATTGACGGAATGATATACTGACCAATAAGTCGTATTAACTTTAGTCCTTCTTTGACGCTACATTGCAATCGATTATTCTTGGTAATATTCCATTTTATGTTCCATTTTCTATGAAACCAATTGCTAATTATCTCTACCTCTTTTATCGTATACGCATCCGTACACAAAACAAAAGAATGTTGAGAACTAAGATTGCCGTCGTCCATCCACCATATTGCTAATCCGAAAGGAGTTATTTGTGAAAGTATCTTTTGTGTAATCCTCTTATTGTTGTTAGGATAAAATACTTTTTTACGTAAGTGAGTAAAATATGGGTCCGCATTTGTTCTGAATCCATATTGGATATATTTTTTATCATTATAACCACAACCAACTTGTCTTTTGAATATTTTTATTTTCCAAAATCTAGAAAATAATTTAACCATCCAATCGACATATTCTCTGTGTTTATTTGACTGGGCAAATACAAACCATGAATTACAATCTGAAATTGTTCCATTTTTTCTTTTGTATTTACCTGGCGTTATATATCCATCACCTAATAGTGTGGCATATGCCAACTCCTTAATTGTTATAGAACTAGTCTCTGCACCTGTTCCCCGTCGGGAACTCGGCTCAGGATTATCCACTTGGGACTTCCCTGAATCAACAGAATTTAACGATGACGTTTTATTTGGGTCCATCATCATAGATCTTTTTCATAGCTGGATTTAAAATCGTTTATACCGTGGCTTTCGCCATATTTGTAATGATCATGTAATTAAATTTATCCGCAAAAAGATATTCCTTCCAAAATGTTTTCTCGTGACAACGCTTACATAACGTAATTCCGTTGTCTATGACGAAAATTAATTCTGGATTATCTCTTCTTGGGAGAATATGATGTGCGTATAAATTACTATGCGAACCACATTCTCTGCACATAAAACTATCTCTAGTTAGAACAGAAATTCTCCATTGCGTATATTCTTCTGACTTTCGCAACATCTCGTTGGTCGTAGTAATCCCTCCTTTCCAGTTGGAACTTTTTGAACCACAGAATTTTCCAATTCTACTTTTACGAATGTTGTCTTTGTGCTTTTCAGAAAATATTCTATGTCGATAATTTCTGTGTGGATCTTGAGATGGAACATTTAATTTTGTTCTCCATCTTCTAATCGTATTAAATCCACAACCAGCCAAGGACGCCAATTTTAGAAAATCCATTTTTTGGTTTATGTAATGTTCAATAAACCAATCGTAATCTCTATAAGTTAGCAATCCCCTATTTTTATGTGTTTTAGTTTTAATTAACATGATTATTCGGACTAGACTTTCTCTTTATCCTATATAGGATACCTCCCGTAAAGTCGTTGCACTTTCCCATTGTGGGCTTAGCTCAGGATTGTCCACAGCATTTTCTGTTTGGAGTTCCCCTGAATTTGAGAGGAGTTTTAGGTTCTGAAATTACTTTCAGAGGGGACTATTTTGTTAATCCGCCCAATTACCTGTAACTACCATATGATTTTATTACTCTAGGCCACCCAAAGTCTTGTTGAAGGTCAATCCACCGTAGATTTTCCACAATCCTTTTGACTTGCTTCCATCGCCATCTGGATCTTTTTTCAGCAAAATGAATTGATTTGCTGAGTTAACTGCACCAGTAGAGTTGTTTAAGTACATTTTTCCAGCTGAAGATGCTATATTCATAACTTTTCCAACATCATCAATATTGATGGTTGCTAAAGTGGTTGTGTTATAGTAAATCATGTTTGGATCTGTAAAAACACCACACGTTCTTGATGCATTTCCTACGACGGTTTCTGAGGCAACGCCTAGTACGCCCATTGGATCGGTTACTGTTAGATTTTCTAGATAACCAGATTTTAAGGTGACTGCATTACCACAAGTGATTGTGATTCCATTGCTAACTACGAACGGAAATGTAGCTTCTGAAAGATCTCCCGAGAGTGAACCTCTCGGTTGAAATCCTTGTAAGGCCATTGTAATTTAATTTTGTATCTTCTAATCGAGTTTAACACCAAATTTTTCTGCAACAGTTTGTTGTTGTTCAGAATATTTAGCTTTCTCGATAGAAGAAGATTGTTTTGAGCCAAGAGGAGAAAAACCTCCTAATTCAGATTCTTTTTTAAGAATCTTGGCTTTCTTTTCAACAATGTTTTCAATGTTATCTCTATTAGCCAAAAGGTAGGCCATTTCTAAACCCTCTTCGAGTTTATATGGTTCTCCATTCTCTTTGGTCATCTTGCTGATTCCTACAAGCATAGGCTTGATTTTGGAATCGAAATAATCATTGTCGACATCGTATCTTTTTTGGAAAGCCTCTTTTTTTTCACGAGCAGCGATTTGAGCCGCTGATTCATGACTGGAGACTTGCTCCTTGATTGTTTTAAGTTCTTGCTCCATTGTTAAGACTTTGGCTGCGACCTCATCCTTAACATTGGAAGTGTCTTTTTCTTTAACCTCAGATTCGACAACTTTTTGATCCTCGTTTCCAAGAATGTCGTCAATGTTCTTTCCGAATTTTTCTTCAAGAGCCTTGACCTTCTTTTCCATAGGGATGTACTTAGTTTGAACCTCCTTGGCTGACTCTTTGAACTTAAGAGCGTAGTCAACCGTTTCCTTCTTCTCTTTTTCCGAGTCGTCACCGCGACTTTCTTCTTCGGTAACTTCGGTGTCTGTTTTTTCTGTAGATGAGTTAGACTCTTTCTCATCCGTTCCACTATCGCTATCATCGAGATCGATGCCAAGTTCTTTTGCAAGCTTAGCAGCTTCGTCGCTTACGTTAGCGGAGTTTGTTCCATCCTTCATATATTTTCGGAGTCCTTATTATTTATCGTACATAAATGTCCGACAACGTCACAAGGGTTTTCCGTATTAACTTTATTTTAAATCTTCTTGTTTCGACTTATTGCGTTTATATAAATCATTCATCCTTTTTATAAATGCACGTTCAAGCGATATATTGAATGCTTGTCCTTGCAAGTGAGCATTTTTAATTGCCGCTTCTGTTGGCGTTTTATACCTATGGGTCAATGCGCGTCTTCCCAAATAATTCTTTCTATTAGACTGTAACATTAACCACAGTTTGAACTCTGGCATTCTCCACAGGTCTGCCATCTTTTCTCTGACTTTTTCATCGTCTTTTATCTTATATACTTTAAACTGTTTTTCAACGTACCAATTCTCAACCTCTTCTTGAAGTTGTTTGTCAAAAAATTTACGTAAAATTTTAAATAATAATTTCTTCATTGTGATGTTCAAATTTGTGACACTTTACACATAATGTTATTCCATTCTTTGTGTCCCATAATTCGTTACAATTAATTGCCCCTTCTAACGTTTTAATATTATGTTTTCTTATAATAACTATAAATGGATTTTTGTGATGTGCGACGATATTTCCACTTTTTTCTTGACCACATCCCTGACACGTGTAATTATCCCTTTCGAAAACCGACGTTCTCCATTGTTTATAATCTAAACATTTTCTAATTTGTTCGTATAAATCTGATTTTCCGCCCCTCCAACTTGCACTATTTGCTCCAGAAAATTCTGGAAATTTTCTTCCCTTGTTCCATGCCTTACAGACCCCTTTAGTGTCTTTGTTCCACGGAATTAATCCTTTTTCAAATCTAGTTTGTTTTAACGTGCCATTGGCAACTAAATATTTCGCCTTGCAACTCTGTGAACAATATTTAGAACGATTTTTCTTGCGAGGCAATATAAAATATTCCTTATTACAAAATAAACAATTCTTTTTTATTTTTTCCTGTTTGTTCCAAGGGATACTTCCCCTGGTTTTTTCCCACATCTTACGTAGGCGAATCTTTAAATTGTCTGACTTATTATAACATTCACGAGAACAAAATTCCTTTCCACGTCCTTTGTATTGTTTGCCACAAATATTACATTTTCTTTTATATATTTTTGGCACCTTATTTCGGTTTTACTGTTGGTCTGAGAATTGCACTACCGACCTCCATTGCGGAGCCGCTAGTTACGCTTGCCTTCGACATACCAGGTTGATTCGACAATGGCTTGTTTAGTTGTGGATTTCTTTCTGCTGCAGGAAATTGAATTCCTTGTTGCGCACCACCCATTCCTGGCTTTGCTTGCCCTGGTTGTTGTGGTTGTCCTTGTTCCATCATTCCCTGTTGACTTTTATCAATTCCAGATATTTGAGACAGCCTAACTTCTTCCATTGTATGTCTCTGTGCTAATTGTTTTGTTTTATTATCGATTCCTCCAGACTTAATAAATGCATCGTGCACCATAATATGTTCTGGCGATATCATCTCTGGAACTATCTGTGGATTTTCTCCAGCGATCATTTGTCTGTTATGTTCTTCTGCCAATGCCACAGACTGAGTTACGTCCATTTCTTGTGCATTTGCCATATAGTCTTCTGGATCATAGTCGTGTGCCTTAAATACGTCGATAACCAATTTTTCTGGTTTTACCAATGGATCTTGTCTCATAACAGAATAAAGTTGTAACTTAACTTGCTTATCAAGTTCTTTAGATATAGATATAGACGTTCCTATTCTTGTATTAAACCCAAATTCTCCTCTAATATCGTTGGGCGTAACATTTAAGAAGTTAAATTCTCCAACCTGATCAATGGACCTAAATTGAGGTATGTCTGCTTTTGGAATTTTAATCGATCTAAATATTTCTGATTTTTCGTTTGTTCCTTTCTTATTTTTTGTTTTTGCCTCAGAAGATTCAAAGTAGAACTGTTGCAATGTATCGCCCCATAATTCTGCAAAGTCTGGCATATTTAGTTCTTCTAAAAATCTTAAATATAAATTTATTCTCTTTAACGACGTCTCTTTAAGTATTGCAGTTTCTGTTGCAGTTCCACCAGATGGCAATCCTTGCATTCTTAAGTCGATTCCCGTTGCCTGACGAACATCTTCGTCAAACTTAGTCATCATATTATACGCATCTGCACCAACTTGCTGTTGCTTAAAGAAATTAAACGAAGCTGGATCTGTTACTGGAATACCAACTCCTGGTTCAATCGTGAAAATGCTTTCATCTAAGTCTTCATCAGCACTATAGAAAAATGGAGAGAATATATTAAGATGAGTTTGATCAATCGCCATATTTCTAAGCGTATTCAACTCGTGTTGTAAGTCTTCCATTAATCTCGGCAAACTTAAACCATAGAACGTATAACTATCATATGGAGTTATTTTGATCTCGGCATATGGTAATCTTTTGTGATGATATGGGATCGGATCATCTGGTTCGTTCAAAAGAACTCCATTGGCAATCCACCACATAACATCTTTTGCCTTATTGGTATATTTATAAACTCCAACGTCACTATCAGAAATTCCACGTTCAATAAATGGTTTAAAAAATTCATCTTGATTGGTTATGTGTCCTCTTGCTGTAACTTTTTTAGAATTCGGAAATTTAGAATCAAATGTTGTATGAAATGCTTCTTCACTATATATATAAAGTCGCGCACAGTCATTTGCCTTTGACAAAGTTGTAGATCCTTCGTCGGCCCAAAAATATCTTGGGTTGACAACTTCGAAATATACATCATCAAAATCATATATCTCTTTCGATTTCCACTTTAAATCATTTGTGCCTGGATCATATTTGGTAATTTCTTTTATCTCTCGTTTATCCTTTCTATATCCAACTTCAATAATTGCTATTCCCAGTTTTAATGCATCTAACAAGGCATAAAGCAATATTCCATTCCCCTTATTCTTTCGCCAATTAGCAGTCATTACTGCCTTCATGTATGGAACCTTCATTGCGTCCGAGCGCGTATCTGGTTCTACAATGATATCTGGTTTATTAATCGCGAACTCAGAGAGACAAGACATCACAAGTCCATACGTTCTTGGAATAAAATGTTTTGATTGCCAATCTGCTTTTCTCGTAAATTCCATATGAGAACGAAACAATTTTTCGTCTTTCTCGAAATTATCAAAATAAGGCTTTCGCGCCCTATCCATTTTGTCAAATCTCTTTGCAAAATAACTTAAAGCCTCGGCAACCTTTACATCTTCTGTTTTTGTCTGTTCGCTACCTGTAACTAAAGGATTAACGTCTTTGAACGGTTCTCCTGTTGGTGTTTTTGTTTCGTATTTATATGCCACAATAATTGTCCCCTATTTTATATGTATAATTATTCCTAGTGGAACATCAACCGAAGTTGATATTCCTAAGGTGCAATTATATCGAACGTCCAAAGGCAGCAAGCCTTAAGGTTACGTCCGTAGTAAATACGGTACCATCGTTAATATATTTTCCGATAGCGGTAATACAGGCGTTATCTGAATCGATAAAATCTGTATGTATTTTCTTGTGAACATTAAGCGCCACAATGTCAGCATTATATCCTTTGATTGCTTCTCTTGCGTTCCAAATAGTTGTTTGGATTGCAAGGGAATCTCCAGAAATAACAATTTGTCTCAACCAATAATCTATAATATTTTGTTGTGCATCAATCAATCCTTGTTTGGTTTTGATGTCTGCATCGATTGGAACAATTTCTCCTTGATGATAGGTAACATCTCCTTGAATCTGAGCAACCCATCCGCTAACTTTTGCTGTACGAAAAGCTTTATTTGCCAAATTTGCTTCATTATTTGCCTTGATTAAGTCTTCTTTTTCTTTTTGAAGAAGTAATTTTGAGGCCTGAAGATCATTCTTGGCTGTTTCTAATGCAGCAATTTGAGCCGTAAGACTGGTAATATCAGCTCCAAGTTTTTCTGCCTGAGTCTTATCTGTAACCGTAACATACTTTGTCGGCCCTGGCACTTCTACGTTTACTGTTTTTGTCTCAGTAATAGTTTTTGTAGGCATCACGAAATAACCAGCACCAAAACCTATGGCGATAGCTACGATACCACACAAAATCTTACCATATATTGTTTTGAAGAATTTCATGTTTATTTTTAATTTAATTTTTAATCTAACGACCTTTGTCCGCTCCTTATGTTTTATTTATTGATGTTAATAGCATTTGCGCCTTTTGGCCCTTCGCCAATTTCAAATGTTACTTCATCGCCTTCTTTAAGGCTATCAAAAGCAACGTTCTTTAGTTCACTGGAATGAAAGAACAAATCTTTGTCCGATCCTTCATATTCGATGAAACCAAAACCACGTTCTTTCAATACTTTGATTTTTCCTGTTTTCATTTTTATATTTTAAATTACTGATTACTACGACCTTTGTCTATTCTTTTAATTTTTCAATTTTATGACAGAGATCGCAGTACACGCTATCTACTTCTCCGTATGAATAAACCTCTGCTAATGCCTTGCCGCAGATAGAGCATTTTATTTCATGTTTTTCTCGTTTAATTGGAATGGTACCCATGGTTCCCGTACCCCACGAGGAATAATTAGTTCCAGTGGTCGATGACAAAGGACTAGTGCTAGAAGAATTAAGTGGCGCCATTAGATTCGCCCAATTAGTTTTTATCTTCATAATCACTAATTAAAACGCCGTTAAGATGATCACATTCGTGCTGAATTACGCGGGCAAGCATTCCATCAAAAACAATCCCATCGTTCTGATCCCCAAAAACGTTTTTAAAATTAATTGTAATCTTTTTTGGTCTAAATATTGTTACTTCTTTCCCTGGGACACTTAGACACCCCTCTTTAAATGCATCTTCTTGTTTGTACTTGCTTACTATTTCTGGATTAATAAATGCCAACATTTCTCCGTGCCACTTAATAACAATGTATTGTTCTGGTCTTCCAACCTGCACCGCCGATAGTCCTATCGAGGTTGGTTGTTTTAAAAGAGTGATAACCATCTTCTCTAAAAAATCTTCGTCTATTTCGTCAACTGGTTTACTTTTTTTCCGTAATTCTTTCTCGTCGGTTACTATTTCTAGTTGTTCTATATTATTTGCCTCGTCCATCAATTCTTTGGTAGCCTGAAATCTTTCTAACTCTTCTTTTGGCAATAAGCCTTGTATCTTTTCTTGAAATTTCTTTACAAACTCTTCTTTTAATTTTTCAACTTTATTCTTTCTATCTATTTTTGCCGATTTACGTTTTCGCCTATCCTTTATTGACTTTTTAAATTTTTGTTTTTCGCTTTTAGACATAAACATTGTGTTTACTGTAATTATACCCACTCTTTAAAATTATTAAAATCTCTATTTTCGACTTTTTTATTTAGAATGTTTTCTGGAACATCGTATACTGGCTTTATAATCCTCAGATTATAATCTTCGTTATATGACTCATTGGACTGTGGTTGATGTGATTTTGGACGTGATTGAGATTTGCCTCCAAAATATTTATTTATTACTTTTTGTCCTTCTGGCGCCAATGAACTATACCATTGATCATGTTCGTTCTTTGCTACTTCCTTTTTCTTGAACTTGTCGACAATCAAATTCAGAAATTTACCACCAGTTGGTTGCAACGTAGATGTCTTTAAGTCTTTTGGTAAGTAGTCTTTAACGACTTCTTTTTGTTCTGTAGTTAATCCTGTTGCCCATGCATCAAATGCCTTCCTAAGCCTTGGACTAGCATTGCCACTTTGTAAGCGTTCTGTGGCCTTGGCCGCAAATGATTGTAATGGATAATTTTGTTCCTGAATTTTTACCTGTTCCTTTGTTCCTATAAAAACATTAGATGGTTTTTGTATTTTCTGTTGTATATCTAATGATGGATTTGTTTGTGTTTTTGGTTGTTCAATAATAGGTTTTTCAAGAGGTACAACGCTTGCAAATGTATCAGTTTTGAGTTCCTTGTTTATAGAAATTTCTTTTAATTTCTTTTGCAGTTTCACATCTGCATATTCGTTTGTTGAAGTTGGATCCAAAAGAAAAACATGATTTAATATAGTTTTTGTTTCTCTTAATTTTGGCGCCCAATATGGTTTTGCTTTTTTAGGATTATAAAAATGAGTTGCTCCTCCCGTATTATCTTGAATTGTTCCATCTATGGCCTGTCTAGCCATTGCCTGTGCCATGGCCCATGCCTTAGGAGATACCCTAATATCGTTAGGCACGATCGTACTCCAATATAATTTATCATTGATACCTAATCCAGAATTAGTTGGAGCATATGTGCTAAATTGAGGAATACGATTTTTGTCTTCTTTGGTAGCTTCTGCATAAATACTTCTGCCACTTATTAAAGATCTATTTCTAAGAACACTTGCGATGGCCTTTAACGATTCTTCTTTTAATACAATATTATCTCCGCCTTCGGATCCAGCCTCGCCAAATATTATTTTGGCAATTATATCAATTTGTTGTTCTGAAGTCAATTTACTCACCATTTTCTTTAACCCCACTAAATTCATTAACTAAGTCACCAAAACATCTAAGTAGTTCTTTTGCCTCACTTAGTTCAAATATCATTTCTTTTCTTGTTTTAGTGTCTTTAATAACAAATATCTTTTTATCATTTTTGTATATAAAGTCATATCTTGGTTTTGGTATTGTCCGTTCCATATATTATAATGTGTGGGGGCGAGCCACACAATCTTTTTCGTGTGTCCACTTTTGGGTAGGTCGCCCCCGTTTGGTTCATTCATAGAATAGAACCGATTTTGTTGCTGGGTAATAAATTAGGTAATTCCCCATAAATCCTTCTGCCACCAGCAAATGGTAGAGATTCTTGTCGGGAACAGAAAATTTGTTCGAGTTTGAGTGGTTATGACAGACAATAACAATGTCTTTGATTTCCCTGCCTTCGGTTTTAAAAAACTCTGCAAGATTGGGAAACCTAATCTGCGTTTCAAGTTGGTTGGTAAAAGAATACACTGTTCCGTCTTTAAAAATCATAACCGCTACCTCGAAAGGAACTTTCATTAGTCCCTCAAAAATGTTGAGTCTTCCGACATAGCATTGAAGTGGGACAAATAGTGTCTTGAAAGACACACTCACTTCTGTTTCTTGTTCCTTGTGAAGGGTCGGTACCAGTAAAAGAATTGCCAATGCTAGAACCATGATTACGAGTTTCATGAGTCCTCCTTTTTCCAGACCTCATCGATTTTGTAATCGCTTGCCCCGTGTTTTATCATCACGATGTCAGCGACAGTAATGATGACTTCCATCGGGTACTTGTCGTACTCCAAGTGAAAGGTACGGGGGTCTTGGTCGGGAAAATACACGATAATCTCCCAATAACGTTTTAACATTTTAACCTCCTTGTTTGTTTTTAAAATAACAACTTAATCATTAAAAACGTAAACGCTATTCCCGCAAACGTTAATATAAACGTCCATATCCAATCCTTCGTAGTAAAAAAATCGTAATGTTTTTTCATATTTTTTTTCGGGTTTCAATTATCCACCCGCCCCATTTTTTCTTAAGAGTCTTCAAGTCAATCCATTTTCCGCCGCTTTTCAAGCTGTCGTTTACAAATGCCTTATTGTCACCAACCTTCTTTACGGCAACATAATGGTCTTCTTTTGGATAATACAAAATAGATTTTGGTTTTATGTTTTCAACTGTTACCTTCTTTTTGGGCGTAGCACTTACTCCTTGTGCCGTTAATATCTTGACCATCTTTTGTGGAGTAGTTCCTTTGGGAGAACTAAAAACTACACCATTCTTATTGTGCATCTTAAGTACGGAGTTTATAGCAGCTACACCACAACTAGTTTTGTCTGCCTGTTTAAAAAATTCGTTCGCCATTTTTAAACGCCCCACGTTAAGATTATTTCTTCTTCTTTTTAGCCATACTCATCGAAATCGCAATGGCCATCTTTTGTCTTGCTTTCTTCGCACTCATACCACGTTTGCGTGCCATAGTGGCAACTCCTTTCTTGCGAGCAGCACCCATTGCGCCACGCATAAGTTCCGCTATATTTGCGGATATTACTTTTTTCGATTTACCAGGTTTAATTGGCATATGTTTATATTTAGTTATTAATTATTGTCCACATGTTTCGCATCCTTCTGATGCTTCGACTTCGCCTTCGACTGCTTCTTCAATTGGGGTTTCTTCTATTGGTTCATCCACAACTGCATCAGCTTCGATTTCTGGAATGTCTTTGATTTCTTCTGTCATAAGTTTGTACCCCATTATTAATTATTAAGCGAAAAACGATTTAGTTGGTGCCTTTTTCTTTCTCGGAAAATACTTTTCATATTCAGGCATAGGCATTTTTGCTGGTCCTGCTGGCATTGTATTTTGTCTGCACGAACCGTCAAGCATTTTGTATCCAGACGGACAGATCATCTTTGGCATTGCTTTGTGCTTTGGCATCATCTGTGACGTTGGCATTGGCAACCTTTTAAAGTCGCTAGGTTTTGTAATCATATTTATTTCCCCTATCTTTTATTAATATTTTATTCTTTTAATTTTTCTATACGATGGCATGTATCGCACATTACATCAGATTCTTCAACCGTAGTTTTATCGGTGACATAAAAGGGACCTGGAACCTTTGCCCAATATTCAGCAATCTTTGCGCCACACTTAGAACATTTAACCACGATCTTTTTGTTGACTAGCGTTAGACCGTTAGACCACGTTGTCGCTCCGCAAATACTACCAGTCCACGAGGTACCATTAGAGGTACCATTAGTAGTATTTGGTGAGTTGCTAATATATAAATTTCCAGACGTCGAATCGGGCGCTGGATAGAATCCAGTAGTGCCATCTGAAAACCATGAATCTGAATTTGTAAAAGCCATGTTTATTTAAATTAATTCTCTAAGTCTCAGACACATTAGATAGGGTGGATGGGTTAGATCCCTTGTCTATAACGTTCAGCGTTGCTTTACTACCCAATGTTTGTAATTGCATTGTTGGGTTTGCTTCCCGAACACTTCCCCTGCTGACTCAGCCATTTGGCCATTGTCCAGATATAACCTTTTCAGATTATACCCTTTTTAGCGGAAGTTGCCTTATCTCATAAAGCGAAGATTATTCAGCCACTAATTTGTCTAAGACTTAAAGAACTAAACTTGACCCAGGACGAATTAATTATCTAAAAGCTACTTAGCGCCACCTACTTAATAAAGATTCCGCACAGGACCATTTAGGCCCAACTTGGTGCGGGCCAAACACCCCTTTTGTGACACCCACAATATGTTAACTGTTTTGGGTTAAAGCCATAATTGCAATTACAATTCCACACAAGTCAATTATTATTAAAGCTAAGTATATTCTTGTTTCGAGGTCTATTTTCATGTCTTTTATGCTTATAATCCTTCTTCTAAAAATTAAGAATGATGTAAAAATAGTATGTAAAATTTTAGAAAGGGAGTCGTTGTCTAAAAATTAAGAGAGAGGTAAAAAAATGTATAAAATTATTTAACTAGATTCATAAATGTAGACATGTGTTTATTCGGAACTCTTCCCTTCTTTACTGCGTCAACATTATTGTCATGTACTGTTCCAAGAAACAAATGTTCTGGATTTACGCACCTTGGATTATCGCACTTGTGACAGACGCATAACTCATTAGGAATTTCACCGAAGCTTAGGA
>Ga0315287_10001021_pt1 | contig 25249 bp, 17 predicted proteins | sample YL17G11_0_MG_FD_205037 | JGI IMG/M metagenome (GOLD analysis project Ga0315287, IMG submission 205037) | Sediment microbial communities from Yellowstone Lake, YNP, Wyoming, USA - YL17G11_0 | ecosystem: Environmental > Aquatic > Freshwater > Lake > Sediment | place: USA: Wyoming | collected... | reverse complement strand
CCGGGCTCTATACGGTCATGGGCGGGCTCAAGGCCGTCGCCTACACCGAAGCCATCCAAACGTTCATCTTCATCATCGGCTCGGCCCTGGTGACCTACTTCGGCCTGAAGGCCCTCGGCGGCTGGGGTGAGCTCCGGAGGATCATCGGCCCGGAGATGTTCAACCTGTGGAAGCCCCTCGTCCCGGCCGGAGTCCAAGGGACGTGGGCCCCGGTCCATGAGGCCGGCCGGATGGCCTGGTATTTCAACGACAACTACCCTTGGATCGGCATGCTCTTCTGTGCACCCATCATCGGCCTGTGGTACTGGTGCACCGACCAGTACATCGTCCAAAGGGTGCTCGGCGCTCCCAACGAACGCCAGGCCCGGCGGGGCTCCATCGCCGCGGGCTTCTTCAAGCTCCTCCCCGTTTTTCTCTTCATCATCCCCGGCATGATCGCCTTCGCCCTGGCCAAAAGCGGCCAGAGCCAGCCCCTTCAGCAAGAGCTCTTCGGCACGGGCACGGAACTTATCCGGGCCAACGCCCAGAAGGCCTTTCCCATGCTCGTGGCCAACGTCCTGCCGGTCGGCGTTCGCGGCATGGTCGTAGCCGGGTTGCTGGCCGCGCTCATGAGCTCGCTCGCCGGAGCTTTCAACGCCGCATCGACCCTCTTCACCATGGATTTCTACCAGCGCTTGCGGCCGAAGGTTACTCAGGAGCGGCTGGTCTGGGTCGGACGCGTGGCGACCGGCGTCATGGTCCTCATCGGACTGCTCTGGATCCCGGTCATCCGCGGCGGCCGCGGCCTCTACGACTACCTCCAGGGCGTCCAGTCCTACCTGGCCCCGCCCATCTTCGTCGTCTTCTTCTTCGGCGTATTCATGAAGCGGCTGAACGCCAAGGGCTGTCTGGCCGCGCTCGGCACGGGTTTCACGCTCGGGCTCTTCCGCCTGGCCGTCGACACGCCGGTCAAGCTCATCAGCGGCTTCTCCTACGCCGAGGGCTCGTTCTTGTGGATCGTCAACCACATCTTCTTCCAGTACTACAGCCTGATCATTTTTCTCGTCAGCGTCACCGTCATGATCGTCGTCAGCTACCTGACCGAGCCGCCGTCCTACGAGAAGATCGTCGGGCTGACCTACGGGACGGTCACGGCCGAGCACCGGAAGGAATCGCGGGCCAGCTGGCAGGCCCGGGACGTCATCGCCTCCGTCATCGTCCTGGCCCTGATCGTCGCGGCTTATCTCTATTTCACCGGGTGATGAGAACGGAACTCCCCGAGCGCGCCCGAATGAGATCGCCGGGCTCGGCTGAAGATCGAAGCCGGAGCCCCGTGTCGTTCGCCGGTCATCGGGGCCCGCGTAGAGGCGGGCGGCTTCCGGGGAGTGACCGACATCGGTATTCCCGGCATCCCGCCATCGGGCTGGTCGCTTCGCTCTTCTTTCTGTCACTCTCCGCCACCATCGCGGCACCGGCTCCCGAAACAGAACAGAGCCCGCCGGAAACCCGGCGCTCGGAGCCGGTCGCTGCAGGGATCGAGCACGTCGAGATCCGGCGCGGCGATTTCGGACGGGGGATCGGCCCCGACCGCTGGACGATCAACGTCCTCATCCTCGATCCGTCGAAAACGAAGCTCTCTCTCGGCCGGGCCCTCGACCGGGGAGTCGGGACCGAGACGCCAAGCTCGATCGCCGCCCGCCGCGGCGCGCTGGCCGCGACGAACGGCGGATACTTCCGGACGGAGGGAGCCTATCGGGGAGAGCCCGCGGGCATCCTGGCCCTGGCCGGCAAGGTCCTCAGCGAGCCGGCCCGTAAGCGCCCCGGCCTGGCCGTTGCTAACACGGCCGGAAAAACAAGGCTGGCCGTCGTCGATGTCGACTTCGGGGCCGAGGTCGTCCCGGCCAAGGGCGCCCGGCGGCGTGTCGACGGCGTCAACAGGCCCCGGCTCGACGACGAGCTCATCCTCTATACTCCCGAGTTCAACGGCTCGACGTTGACCGGGCCCACGGGCGCCGAGGCCGTCGTCGCTGGCGGCCGCATCCGTTCGGTCCGGGACGGGCGGGGCGACGCGGCCATCCCGTCGGGCGGCTGGGTCGCCTCCGGCCATGGCGCTTCGCGCGCCTGGGTCCTCAAGAACATGAAGGAGGGGGCGCGCGTCGAGCTGAAAAGCCGCGTCCGGCTCCGTCCCTCGCCGCCGTTCACCCCTGAATTCGTAATCGGCGGCGGCCCGCGCCTTGTCAGTGGCGGCCGGCCCGCCGCGGGCTCCGATCCGGGCATCTACCCCGAAGGCTTCGCCGCGGCGCGACATCCGCGGACGGCCGTCGGGGTTCGGGCTGACGGCCGCATCCTCCTCATCACGGTCGACGGCCGCCAGCCGGAAAGAAGCATCGGCATGACTGTCGCCGAGCTTGCCTCCCTCCTCATCGAACTCGGGGCGGTCGAGGCCGTCAACATGGACGGCGGCGGCTCGACGGCCATGGTCATCCGCGGCCGGGTCGTCAACAGCCCGTCCGACCTCACCGGCGAACGGGCCGTCGGAGACGCCCTCCTAATCTTCCTCCGCTAAACCCGAATTGACGGGCGGGAGCGGCGCTGATATATTCACGTCTCATGCTTCTCTCACCCCACCTTGTCCGAGGAGGCCCCATGAAAAAATACACCGGACTTTCCCTTTTGAGGATCGTCATCCTCGTCGTACTTGTCCTACCGCTCGCCGTCGCAACCGTTCCGGTCGGAACAGCGAGCGGTACGGTTGCGGCGAAAAAGCCGATAAGCTACGACGCTTACGACGGCTGGCGGTCGATCCAGGGGACCCAGCTCTCCCGAGACGGCCAGTGGCTCGTCTACGCCCTCGTCCCCCAGGACGGGGACGGCGAGCTCGTCGCCCTGAACCTCAAGATAAACAAGGAATACCGGGCCGCCCGCGGCAAGCAGCCCGTCCTCACCGTCGACGGCAAGTTTGTCGCTTTCACCGTCGCCCCGGTCAAGGCGGAGGTCGACAAGGCCAAGAAGGACAAGAAGAAACCGGAGGAACAGCCCAAGAACGGCCTGGGCATCATGAACCTGGCCACGGGCGAAGTGACGACAGTCGACCGGGTCAAGAGCTTCAAGGTCCCCGAGGAGTCCGGCGCGTTCGTGGCCTACCTCATGGAACCGCCGTTGAAGAAACCGGATGAAAAGAAGGACGAAGTCAAGAAGGAAGAGGCTAAAAATGAACCTGCGGTGAAGAAAGAGCCCGAGGTCAAGCCGGAAGCCAAGAAGGAAGAATCCAAGACCGAAGAGGCGAAGAAAGAAGAGAAGAAAAAGGAGCCCGGCAACGACCTTATCATCCGCGAACTCGCCTCTGGAAAGGAGACCAAGGTCGCCGAGGTCGCCGATTACGTCTGGGCCAAGCCGGGAACGTGGCTGGCCTACAGCGTCTCCTCCAAGATCCCTGAGAACGACGGCGCTTTTGCTTGGGAAGCGGCTTCGGGCAAGACCGTCGCCCTGCTCAAAGGCCTCGGCAATTACAAGAATCTGACCTTCGACGAGAAGGGGACCCAGCTCGCTTTCACAAGCGACCGCGACGACTACAAGTCCGATAAATCGGCTTCGAAGCTCTACTATTGGCCACTGTCGGCGAATCAGCCAGGCGCCGCCGCCGGTGCGACAAGGCCCGTCCCGGCAGCGTCGGCGGTCAAGCCCTTAGCCGCCGGCGAGGCAAAGCCCGCCCCGGGTGCCGGCAAACTGACTTTGGCCCCCGGGACGACAAAGCTCGCGGCTCCAAGCGAGGCGGCCATCGAACTCGCCCCGGCCGGGGCCAAAGGCTTCCCGGCCGGCATGGCCGTCAGCGAGAACGGCAAGCCCCAATTTTCCAAGGACGGCGGGCGGCTCTTTTTCGGGATCGCCGCCACGCCCAAACCCGAACCCAAGGACACGCCTGAACCCATCAAGGTCGACATCTGGAACTGGAAGGACCCTTACCTCCAGCCCATGCAGAAAGCCCAGGCCGAAGAAGACAAGAAGCGGACGCTGATGTGCGTCATGCACATCGGGCCGAAAGAAAAAAAGTTCGTTCCGCTGGCCACGGCGGAAGTCCCCGATATCACGCTCTCTGAAGACGCCAGGATCTCCCTCGGCTCCTCGAACCTCGCCTACCGTCAGCTCGTCTCCTGGGACCAGAGTTACGAGGACATCTACGTCGTCAACGTCAACGACGGTTCGAGAAAAAAAATCCTTGAAAAAACTCCCAACGGCGCCGAGCTCTCCCCCAGCGGCGGCTGGCTCTATTACTTCAACGATGCGGATAACGCCTGGTACACCTACCGGATCGCTGACGGCAAGAGCTTCAACCTGACCGGGAAACTCGGCGTCAGCTTCGATCAGGAGGTCTGGGACTCGCCGGGCGAGCCGGGTCCCTACGGGACGGCCGGCTGGACGGACGGCGACAAGTCCATTCTCGTCTACGACCGCTTCGACATCTGGGAGATCTCTCCGGACGGCGCCAAGAACCGGATAATCACGAACGGGATGGGTCGGAAGGGCAATCTCGTCTTCCGCTACAGCCGTCTCGACCCGGAGAAAACGACCATCCCGGCGAGCGGTCCTCTCGTCCTCCAGACGTCGAACGATAAAACAAGGGCCACGGGCGCCTACCGCGTCGACCTGTCGACGCCGACCGCCGATCCGGTCAAGGTCGTCATGATGGACAAGCTCTTCGGCGGACTCCAAAAAGCTAAGAACGCCGACGTCTACGTCTTCACGGAGCAGCGCTTCGAGGAGTTCCCCGACCTCTGGGTGAGCGGCTCCGATCTCTCCGACGCGCGCAAGGTCAGCCACGCCAATCCCCAGCAGGCCGAGTACAATTGGGGCAAGACCGAGCTTATCGAGTACACCAACGCCGACGGCAAGGTCCTCCCGGCCGTGCTGGTCAAGCCCGAAGACTTCGATCCCTCGAAAAAATACCCGCTCATGGTCTACATCTACGAGACCCAGGCCTTAGGCCTCCACCGTTATGCCCCGCCCTCGCCGGGGACGAGCATCAATTTCACTCGCTATGTCAGCAACGGGTACGTCCTTCTCAGTCCGGATATCGTTTACGAAGTCGGCTATCCCGGATCGAGCGCCCTCAAGTGCGTCATCCCGGCCGTCAACAAGATGCTCGGCATGGGCTTCATCGACCCCAAGCGGGTCGGCATCCAGGGCCACAGCTGGGGCGGCTACCAGATCGCCTACCTCGTCACTCAGACCAACATGTTCGCGGCCGTCCAGGCCGGGGCTTCGGTCTCCAACATGACCAGCGCCTACGGCGGCATCCGCTGGGGCACGGGCATGTCCCGGGCCTTCCAGTACGAGAAGACCCAGAGCCGGATCGGCGCTCCGCTCTGGTCGCGAACCCTGCAGTTCCTGGAGAACTCGCCCGTCTTCTGGGTCGAGCGGGTCAACACGCCCTACCTCTCCATCCACAACGACGAGGACGACGCCGTGCCTTGGTACCAAGGCATCGAGTACTTCTCGGCCCTGCGCCGCCTGGGCAAGGAAACCTACATGTTCAACTACAACGGCGAGAAGCACGGTCTCCGCGAGCGCGAGAACCAGAAGCACTGGACCGTCCACCAGGACGAGTTCTTCGACCACTTCCTGTTGGGAAGACCGCGGCCGGAGTGGATGGAGAAAGGCGTGCCCTACCTCGAGCGCGGCAAGCGTGACGTGACGCCACTTTATAAAACGCCGGATGGGGCAAAAAAGTAGGCAGATCTTCTGATTTCGGGGAATACCGGCAGTGGATACCGCTCTTCTCCCCCCGGCCCCCGGGAACCAGTCCCGGCGGTTCCCCCGTCGGCCAGCCGACGGGTCCCCCTCCGCTACGGGGGTCTTCAGGGCGGCATCCACCGCCGTTTGCATTCCTCGAAATCAGGATAAGAACAAGCTTTTAAAAATGAGTGAGGAGGGTTCATGACAATCAGGCAAACGGTCATCCTTTATCTCGTCACCCTGGCGATTTTTTTCGCCGTCGACATGGTCTGGTTGGGCGTCGTGGCCAAGAATTTCTATCGCAAGCACCTCGGCTACTTGATGGGCCCCAAGGTCGTCTGGCCGGCGGCCATCGTCTTCTACTTGTTGTTCATCGCCGGCCTCCTCGTTTTCGCCGTCCGGCCGGCCCTCGTCACCGGCGCGCCTCTCAAGGGGCTCCTCCTCGGAGCTTTCCTAGGCCTTGTTTCCTACGCCACTTACGACCTGACCAACCTGGCCACCGTCAAGGACTGGCCCATCGTCGTGACCGTCGTCGACCTCGTTTGGGGGACGACGCTCGGCGGCGTCGTTTCGTGGCTGAGCGTCATCGCCGCCCGCCGGTTCCTCAAGCTTTAAGGGCCCGGACTTCGCCGGCGGCTCCCCTTCGGTCAGCGAATATCGAGGCCGGCCATGGAAGACGCCGGCAGGGTAAGCGTCACCCGGAGCGACTGGACCCGAACCGATAACTGGGCCGGCCCGGAACCCGCATCATACTCCGCCCGCCCCAACCGCCTGGCCGTAACACCCCGCGGCGACGCCGGAACGTCCACGGCCACCTCGAGGCTCTCGGCGCTCTTGTTGATGAGAAGGACGCCCAGGCTGCCGTCGGACTTCCTCACGGCGTATCCGGTCACGGCCGATGGTCCGACGTCGAGCGTCACCGCCAGGACCGCGACCGGCGCCCTGGGGTCGGAGGACGACAGCGTCTGGGCGGGGAGGGCCACGGGCCAATAGTTCTTTGTCGGCTGCGGCGGCGTCGCGCCGTCGTCGATGAGGGAGTGGGGGTCCGCGCCCGGGTGGAGATGGATCCAGACGTTGGCCGCGTCGGCTTTCACGAGGGAAACGCCCAAGGCGTCTGCCAGCCACAGCCCCTGCTCGATCGTGAACTGGCCCCGGGTACAGCCTTGGTCCCAAATGGCAGCGTTCAGCTCGGTGACGGCGATCTTGACCCGGGAAAGGCCGCGGGAGGCGAGCGCGTTGCGGATCGTCGCCAATTCGGCGTCGTAGTCCTGGGGATCGCCGAGGTCGATCCCGTTCTGGTTGCTGTTCGAGATCCAGCCGCCGTAATGGTGATAGCTGACCCAGTCGAGGAGGCCCAGGGCGCCCAGGCTCTGCAGGCGGTTCAGGAAGCCGTTGATCCAAGTCATGTTGTAGCCCGATACGACCGGGCCCATGGACCGTGCGGAAGGATCGACGGCTTTGACCGCCGTCATGAGGAGGATGAACCTATCGGTGTAGTCGTTGATGCTAAGCATGGGGTTCCAGGAGCCGTCGTTCTCGTTCCCGACTTCGTAATAGGCGCCGGCGAAACCCTCGGCCACGAAGAGGCGGGCCAGGTCGGCCGCCTCGGACACGGCGCTGTGGACCTCTCCGTCGATGGTGTGATCGAACGGGTTCAGGGAGAACATCGGGACACAGCCGATGGCTTTCAGGAAGGCGATATACTGGTCGACGTCGATCCCCCAGCTCCAATCGTCCCAAACAAGATGGTCGTTGCCGCTGACCTTCTGGGTCACCCAGCAGTAGTTGTTGGACATATTGCCGCCGGGAAAGCGACCAACCGAAGGCCGAAGGGCCTTGAACAAGTCCTGCGTCGTCGGGCCCAGCTTGGTGTTCGACACCCAGGTGCCGAGGTTCGCGCCGAAGCTTAGGCCGGGTTCGAGCTCGCGGAGGACCGAGCTCCCGCTCACCGTCACGACCGCGTCGGGCTCGCGTTCCGGAGAGGACGTCGATTGGCATCGAGTGAAAAGAAGGGGTGGGAGAAAAAGGAGCAGAGGGATGAGGAGCCGCCTTTTCATCGTCACCCCTCAGCCCTTGAAGGCCCAGGCGATCATCTGGTCGTCGGGCGCCGTGAGCGGTCGTCCGTCGAAGCCGCCGAGGATGTCCCAGCGGGCGAAGCCGGCCGCCCGGAAGAGAAGCTCCAGTTCGAACCGGTAGACCCAGCGCTGGGAGGTCGAGAACTTGTGGACGGCCTGCGGACGGTCGGATGCGCCGAGCTCCCAGATCTCGACCTCGGAATCCTGCCGTTGAGCGACGATATTCTTTTTTCGGTTGTCCCACAGCTGGAGCTTGCCTCCGCCGGGCCGCGGCGCCTCGTGCTCGAGGACCGCCGCGCCGTCCGGTTCGGCCCAGTAGGCCGGTCCCGGGTAGGACATGTGGATGACGAGCGCCCCGCCCGGCTCCAAGTGCTCGAGCGAGCAGCGCAGAACGGCGACCTGGTCTTCGGTCGTTTCGCAGTGGGCGAAGCCGTTGAAGCCGCAGAAGATCCGGGCGTAGCGGCGGCCCATCGAAAAATCCCGCATGTCCGCGACTTCGGCCCGGACGGCGAGTCCGTCCATCGCCGCCCTTTCTTTCAATCGGCGGATCATCGCCGGGCTCGAGTCGAGGCCGTCGACCTCGACGCCGGCCTTGCGGATGGGCATGAGGAGCCGGCCCGAGCCGCAGGCGAGTTCGAGCACGGGACCGCCGGCCGACCGGGCGGTCTCGACCCAGTAGGGGACGTCGAAGTCGAGCGAGTCGAACAGGAGGTCGTAGAGTTCGGGCGCGTTGTAAGGGGATGGGTTCGGCTTGCCGGCCATTGGTCTCCTTTTTCCGGGCGGCATAATGAAGGCCGCCAGAACATCATAATGAAAACCGGCCGTCGGGCAAAGTCTTTTGTGATATCCTAGGGCCAAAGATACGGACGAAGGGAGACGACCATGGCCATCGCCATTTTTCAAGTCGACGCTTTCGCCGAAGCACCGTTCAAGGGCAATCCGGCCGGGGTCTGCCTTCTGCCGGGGCCGGCCGAAGCGGCCTGGATGCAGAACGTGGCCGCCGAGATGAACCTGGCCGAAACGGCCTTTCCGCTCCCCGAAGGGGACGGATTCCGCCTGCGCTGGTTCACACCCAAGGTCGAGGTGAAGCTATGCGGCCACGCCACCCTGGCCACGGCGCATGTCCTCTGGGAAACGGGGATCCTCGCGCCGGACCGCGAAGCGCGTTTCCAGACGCTGAGCGGGCTCCTGACGGCGCGGCGCGACGGCGCCCTCATCGAACTCAATTTCCCGGCCCGGCCTCCCCTGCCGAAACCGCCGGAATGGGCTGACGCGGTCGTCGGGGCACTGGGCATCAAACCCATTTATATCGGGATGAGCGCCGAGGACGTCCTCTTCGAGGCGGCCGACGAAGACGCCGTGCGTTCCATCAAACCGGACTTCGCGACGCTCCGCTCTCTCCCGGCACGCGGTGTCATCGTCACCAGCCGCTCCTCCGACAAGCGTTTCGATTTCGTCTCGCGCTTCTTCGCCCCGGCGGTCGGGGTCGACGAGGACCCGGTGACCGGCTCCTCGCATACCGTGCTCGTCCCCTACTGGGCTAGCCGGCTGGGGAGAACGTCGTTCACCGCCTACCAAGCCTCGGCTCGCGGGGGTGTCCTCTATCTCCGTCTCGACGGCGACCGAGTCCGCATCGCCGGCGGCGCGGTGACTGTCATCCGGGGCGAGATCCTCGTCTGAGCCTATCACGAAGCCCATCGTAAGGCGGCGATGGATGTCGCCCCGAAGACCCCCGTAGCGGAGGGGCGGCAGGGAGCGGATTCTGAGAAGCGACCGACAGAAGTGCGGCGGAGCGTCTCGGAGCCGCACTTCTGGGAAATATCTGGATAAATCCACTCTTCCAAGATATCTATCAGAATTGATGCTTCGGGTGTTCAGCCTCAATTCTGCAGGTCGCTCGCTGAAGCTCGCTTCCCGTCGGTCCCCGGGGGCCGGGGGGCTAGGGGTGATATTCATCGCCAAGCCGAAGATGGGCTTCTTTCAAGAAACCGCGACGTTGACCGGCGTCGGTTTGAGGACCTTCGCCAACTCCTTCGGGTCGAGGCCGACGAGAAAGCCACGCTTGCCGCCGTTGATGTAGATCCTGGGGAGTCCCAGAATGGTCTGCTCCATATAGATCGGCATCGCCTTGCGCAGCCCGAAGGGCGAAGTGCCGCCGACCATGTAGCCGGAATGGCGTTCGGCCGTCTCCGGGGTGCACGGCTGGACGGTCTTGACTCCCAGGACTCTGGCGAGCTCTTTCGTCGAAACCTCGCGGTCGCCGTGCATGAGGACGACGAGCGGCTTCCTGGCATCGTCCTCCATGACCAGGGTCTTGACGACGGCGTGCTCGTCGACCCCGAATTCCCGGGCGAAGCTCGCCGTTCCGCCGTGCTCGACATACGTGTAGGGATGTTCCGTGAAGCCGACGCTCGACTTTCTGAGCGCCCGCACCGCCGACGTCATCGGCGCCTTGTCGCGGCTCACGCCCGGGGGGCCTCGGGCTCGGTGTGGACGAGGACCTGCTCGATCGCCGGGATCTCCTTTTTCAGGATCTCCTCGATCCGCGAAGACAGCCGATGGGCCTCGATGACGGGCAGGTTCCTCTCGAAACCGCAATGAAGGGAAACCGCGAACCAGTCGCCCTGCCGGCGGATGAGGACGTTGTGACAACAGGCCCGCCCGACGACGGAGTCGGTGATCTGCCTCACGCGCTCGACGAGCGGCCCTTCCTCGGCCGTAACATCCAGGCCGCTGCCGATGCCCGTCCCGCGCGATTCGATGTGGGTGTTGACGCGCTTGATCGCCGGGATGGCTCCCCGGAGGTCCTGTTCGATGTGGCTGGCCAGGTCGTGGGCCTGGTGGAGAAGGAGGTGGTCGTCCACCTCGAGATGGAGGTCGACGTGGATCTCGCCGCTGTCCTCGTGGACACTGATGTTGTGGACCGGGACCTGGTTCCTATCGGCGATGGCTCTGATACGGCGGGCCATCGTCTCGCGCTCGGTCTCGCGCGGATCCGTGTGGATGACAACGTCCGCGCCCGGGAGGAGGGCTTGGATCCGGGCTTCGACGTCCTCGGCGATGGCGTGGGTCCGCTCGAAGGACAAAGTCCGGTCGACTTCGATGGTCATGTCGACGAAGACGAAGGCGCCCGAACGGCGGAGACGGACCTTGCCCGTGCTGATGACGCCCTCGACCTCGTCCGCGGCCACGGCGATCTTCTCCTTCAGGCCCTCCGGGGCGCGGTCGAGGAGGACGTCGATCGTCCGTTTCCCGAGCCTGTAGCTGACGAAGAGGACGATGAAGGCGACGCCCAGGGCGGCGACCGCGTCGGCCTGGTGGAGGACTCCGGCGAGCCCGGGAAGGACCTTCTTTCCGAGCCAGACGAGGGCGAGGCCGCCGAGGACGACCGCCGACGACCAGATATCGGTCGAGAAATGGAGGGCGTCGGCCTCGAGGGCCTGGCTCTGGTGCTTGATGGCCGCTCTGCTGAGCATCCGGGACCGGTTGATATCGACGCCGATGGAGACGATGACCACGAGAAAGGCCCAAAGGCTGGGATTGACATCGACCGAGCGGAAGAAGATCCGATGGACCGCCTCGTAGATGATCCAGGCGCACGTGATGAAGAGAAGAAGGGTTTCTATGAGGGCGGAGAAATTCTCGACCTTGCCGTGGCCGTAAGGGTGAGCTTCGTCAGCGGGCCGGTCCGAAACGCTGACCGCGACGAGGGTGATGAGCGCGGCAACGAGGTCGAGGCCCGAATGGGCGGCCTCGGCCAGGATCCCGAGCGAGCCGCTGAGGAGGCCGACGACGAGCTTCATCCCCGTCAGGCCCAGGGCGGCAAGGACGGAATTCGCGGCCGCCCTTTGTTTCTCTCTACGGCTCAGCTCGACGGTCGTCAGTTCTTGAGTGGGCATGGTTTTCGGTGATCTCGACAGGAGCATATTCTATCACGCACCAGAGCCGGCAACAATCCCATGATGAACGCGGCAGGCGAAATAAGACCCTCCGGAGGGCGTTGACTTCGTCCTCGGGCCTGGACTATATTTCCAGCGCCGACGCCGATTGGCGGCCGCGATGAAAGGAGGGAACGCATGGACGCCGTATTCCTCGCCCGGCTCCAATTCGGCCTCACGGCCGGCTTCCATTTTCTTTTTCCCCCGACGACGCTCGGACTTTCGTTCCTTGTCCTGATCCTGGAGACGCTCTACCTGAGGACTAAAAACGGACTCTATAAAGATGTATCCGCTTATCTCGTCAGGATCCTCGGGGTCGTCTTCGTCATGGGCGTCTCCACGGGGATCGCCCTGGAGTTCGCCTTCGGCAATAACTGGGCGGCTTTTTCTCGGACGGTCGGCGACATCTTTGGCGCCCCCCTCGCCGCAGAGGGCATCTTCGCCTTTTTCCTGGAGTCGGTCTTTTTGGGCATCCTCGTCTTCGGCCGGAAAAAGGTCTCGCCGAAAACCTACCGGCTCTCGGCCGTCCTCGTCTTCTTCGGCGCCCACCTATCGGGGCTCTGGATCATCATCGCCAATTCCTGGATGCAGACGCCGGCGGGATTCCGCATGGAGGGGGGGCGCGCTGTCCTCGAAGACTTCTTCAAAGCAGCCTTGAATCCTTCGACCGTCGTCCGCTACGTCCACACCATCCTCGGCGGCTGGACGACGGGCGCCCTCGTCGCCATGGCCATCGCCGCCTGGCTCCTGCTCAAGGGCCGCTTCCCGGAGAAGGCCGCCCTTCTGATGAAGGCGTCACTCGCCGTCTTCGCCGCGGCGGCGGTCCTCCAGCTCGGCTCGGGCCACGCCCATTCGGTCCAGGTGACGCGCACCCAGCCGGAGAAGATGGCCGCGTTCGAGGCCCTCTGGGAAACGCAGGAGGGCGCGCCCTTCACCGTGTTCGGCATCCCCGACGCAAAGAACGGGAAAACACATCTGGCCGTGCGCATCCCCAAGATGCTCAGCCTCCTGGTCCACTTCGACCCGAACGGCAAGGTCCTCGGATTGAACGAATTCCCCAAGGAGGAGCGGCCGCCCGTCTTCCTACCCTTCGCGAGCTACCATCTCATGATCCTTTTCGGGCTCCTGTTCATCGCCCTCGGGGCGAGCGGGGTCTGGCTCCAGGCCCGCAAGAAGCTTCCGGGCGCCCGGCGCTACCTCAAGGTTCTCCTCTGGGCCGTGCCCTTGCCCTATCTCGCCAACGAGTTCGGCTGGATCTCGGCCGAAGTCGGCCGCCAGCCGTGGGCCGTGTACAAGGTGCTGCGGACCTCGGACGCCGTGTCGGCCGTGGTCCCCGTGGGAAACATCCTGTTCTCGCTCATTCTGTTCACGCTGATATACGCCCTCATCGGAGCGGCGGGGTTCTCGATCATCCTCAGGACGGTCAAGCAAGGGCCCGGAGATGAACAGGCGGACGCCCAAAAAGGAGAAGCCTGATGGAAACCTGGGACCTCCTGAGGAATGTCTGGTTCCTGCTCGTCGGCGTGCTGCTCGCCGGCTATTCCGTCCTCGACGGCTTCGACCTGGGCATCGGCGCTCTCTTTCCATTCCTGGCGAAAAGCGAAGACGAGAAACGGACGCTCATCCGGGCCATCGGCCCGGTCTGGGACGGTAACGAGGTCTGGCTGCTGACCGGGGGCGGCGCCCTTTTCGCCGCTTTTCCCCTGGCCTACGCGACGGTGTTCAGCGGCTTTTATCTGGCCCTGATGCTCGTCCTATTCGCCCTCATCCTGCGGGCTGTTTCTCTCGAGTTCAGGGCCCACGACCCCAAGCGAAGGGGCCTTTGGGAAGCGGCCTTCGTCGGCGGCAGCGCCCTGCCGACCCTGCTCTTCGGCGTCGCCCTTGGGAATGTCGTCGTAGGGATCCCGCTCGATACCCGGACGGAATTTACCGGAAATTTCTTTACCCTTCTCCGTCCGCTGCCGCTCATTTTCGGCGTCCTCGGCCTCTGCGCCTTCCTCCTCCATGGAAGCGCCTATGCCGCTCTCAAGACGGAAGGCGCTCTCCAGGCCCGGGCTCGCAAGGCGATCAAGCCGCTCGTTGCTGCGACCTCCCTGGCCTTTTTACTATCGTTCATCGCCGTCTGGATCTATCTGCCCGGCGGGCTGAAGAGTCTCCCGGCTTGGATCTTCGCGGTGATCGTTTGGATTTCGCTGGGTTTCCTCATGCGATCCGGGAAGAAGGCGAATGACAAGCGGACCTTCCTCCTTTCCTCGTCGACATTTCTCGGATTATGGGGTATCGTCGGCTCGATCCACTATCCGAACCTCATCCGGGCCACGGATCCGTCCTTGAGCCTGACCATCGCCAACGCTTCTTCGAGCGCTCTGACCCTCAAGGTCATGCTCATCATCGCCCTCGTCGGAATGCCCCTCGTCGTCGGCTATACGATCTTTGCCTATCGCGTGTTCAAGGGAAAGGCGGACGCCGGCGGCGAGGGATATTAGCCGCCCGACGCAACCTCTGCCATCCTTGCGGCGTATACAAAAAAGATGAAGGCGGGGGATTGCATTCCATCGCCGGATTATATATGCTAAGCGGGAAGAGACATCTCATCCCCAGGAGGGCTGCATGAAGAAATTCACCGTTATCGCCGGCCTCCTCCTCGTCGCCTCCTTCGCCGCCGCCCAGACGGCCACGGTCCTCACCGGAACCTTTGACGAGGCGCTGGCCAAGGCCAAGAAAGAGAACAAACTCGTCCTCATCGACTTCTACTCGAGTGGCTGAGGGGCCTGCAAACTGCTGGTTCAGCAGTTCTACGACAACCCCAAATACGCCGATTTCCTCAACAAGAACGTCATCCTCTATCGCGCCAGCCGCGGCGACAAGAACGGCGACGCCGTCTACGAGAAGTACAACATCAACGCGACGCCCACGGAGCTCTTCGTCGACAAGGACGGGAAAGAGGTCGACTGGATCATCGGCTACGGACCCCCGGCCGACAAATTCCTGGAAAAGGTCCAGAAGTCGGTCTCCGGCGTCGACACTTACCTCGCCCTGAGCGAGCGCTTCGCCAAAGAGCCCAAGAACGTCGAAGTCGTCTTCAAGTTCGCCGAAAAATGCGGCAGCCGGTTCTCGCCCGCACTGGAGGCGAAGTCCAAGGAACTCTACGAGAAGGTCATCGCCCTCGACCCCGAGGGGAAACAGGGCTCCTACACCTACGAGTATCTCAAGGCGACCGTCCCCTACACCCAGGCCGCCGAGTTCGAGCTCGGCCAGGCGGCATCGCAAGGGCGCAAGCCCGACCCGGCGCCCCTGCAGGCATTCATCAAAAAGCATCCCGAGAGCAAGCTCGTCAAACAAGCTTATACCTACCTGGGTTACTACTACGGCTACCAGGCTTCCAAGGAGGACGCGGGCAAGTTCTATGAGGAATATACATCGAAGTTCCCCGACGACAAGAACGCCCTCAGCGGTTACGTCGAGCGCATCGTCAGGGACAAGGAGCCCATCGACAAGGGCATCACCCTGGCCGAGAAGCTCAAGGAGATCACCGGCTACCCTCAGAACCCCGAAGTCCAGCAGAACCTGGCCCAGCTCTACGTTCTCAAGGGCGACCCGGCCAAGGCCGATGAGGAATTCGGGAAGGACTATATCGACGGCTATGTTTCGAACGCCGTCTATGCCCTAACCGGCTACGCCAACTTCTGGATTGAGCAGGGAAAGAACCTCGAGAGCGTCGAGGCCACCGCCGACCTGGCCGCCAAGCTGAAACCCGACCAGTGGTACACCCTGTCCCAGATCGCCGGCATTTACGGCAAGCTCAACAAGACCGACAAGGCCCTGGCCCTCTTCGGCCCCGAATTCGCCAAAAAGAACTGGGGCGACGACGGGATCCTCTCGAGCTACGCCGCCTTCTGGAACCAGCAGGGAACGAACCTCGACGACGCGGCCGCGGCGGCGAAGAAGTCGGTCGAACTCGCCCCCGACTACTACAACAACAACACCCTCGGCCAGATCCTCTTCAAGCAGAAAAAATTCGCCGAGGCGCTCAAGGCCGCCGAGAAGGCCGTCGAGCTGGTCAAGCCCATGGCCGTCAAGTACGAGGGCTTCCCCGTCCAGCAGTACGAGAAGCTCGTCAAGGACATCAAGGACGCCATGGCCAAAGAGAAAGGCGGAGAGGTCAAAAAGTAACCGCCGATATCGTTCACGACCGGGCCGGTCCCTCCGGGGACCGGCCCTTTTTTTGTCCCTTCTCCCAATCTTGGGTAAGTCCGACGTGAGGCGGCGATGGATATCGCCCTGACCGGCAGGGAGCGGACTCTGAGGAGCGACCGTGAGAATCGTGGCTTCGAGCGCTCGGCTACGATTCTGATAAATATCTGGATGGAGTTTTATTCAAGAAAGGGGACACGTACCGTAGGTACATGTCCCCTTTCTTGGTTTTCATCTCCTCGCCGGGGAATGCCGCCCGGGCGGTAATGGCAACCATCCGGATCCCCCGTAGCGGAGGGGGGCCCATCAGCTTGCTGATGGGGGAACCGTCGGGACTGGTTCCCGGGGGCCGGGGGAGAGTGATGGTTGCCATTACCGCTCAAACCGGGTGGCATCCCGCTGAGTTGAACTCATTGTGACTTTCATCTATAGTGCCTGTAGGCGGCGAGAGATGAAAAAAGCGGCCTGTTCGCTTCTGACGTTCGGGCCGCTCGTCTTCCTCCTCGCCTTCGGACAAGCCTCTCCGGCCGGCTCCCAGTCCCTCGACGTTCGCGTCCGGGAATTCCTTGCCTCGCAGAAGGACCAATGGCGCGAGGAGAACGTCACCGAGGCCGACGGCCGCTTTCTCTACGACCTCATCCTCAAGCGCGGCTACACCCGCGCCCTCGAGATCGGGACATCTACGGGGCATTCAGGCATCTGGCAGGCCTGGGCCCTGAGCAAGACCGGGGGCTCGCTCATCACCGTCGAGATCGAGGAATTCCGGCACCTCTTGGCCGTCCAGAATTTCAAGGCTTCCGGGCTCGACGGCACCATCGACGCCCGGCTGGCCAACGCCCACGAGCTCGTCGAGAAGCTACCGGGACCGTTCGACTTCGTCTTCATCGACGCCGACAAGAATTGGACGCTGAACTATTTCAAGGCCCTTCTGCCCAAGCTCGCCCCCGGCGGCTGTTTCGCTGTCCACGGCGTCTCGAGCCTCGGATACATGAAGGGCGTCCGGGACTTCCTGGATCACGTCCGGAGCCTCGACTTCATGGAGACGACGGTCGAAACGCCGTCAGCTGGCGGGATCTCCCTCAGCTTCCGCAAGAAAGGCCCGGCTTGACCCGCGGCCCCATCCCTCATAATATTCTCCCTTACTCCCCATCCGGACAGGAGGAACCCATGAAAAACTCGAAAGCATTACGCCTGGCCATCGCCGCCGCCGTGGTCCTCGGCCTCGCCGCGGGCCATCCGCTCTTATCAAGGGACGGGGCCGCCTCGGGCCAGGTCCTCGAAGGCCTGAGGTTCAATAGCCGGGTCCTCGGCCGGGACGTCTCCTACGCCGTCTATCTGCCACCGGACTACGCCACCTCGACGCGCCGCTACCCAGTCGTCTACCTGCTCCACGGATACACGGACAACGAATCGGGCTGGATCCAGTTCGGCGAGGTCAACATGGCCGCGGACAGGGCCATCGCCGGCCGGGAGATCCCGCCGATGATCATCGTCATGCCCGACGGCGGGGTCAGCTGGTACATCAACGACTCCCAGAACAAGGTCCGCTACGAGGACATGTTCGTCCAGGAGTTCATCCCCCACATCGACCGCTCCTACCGGACCCGCCCGTCCCGCGAATTCCGGGGCGTCTCCGGTCTGTCGATGGGCGGCTGGGGAACGCTCGTCTGCGCCCTGCGCCATCCGGAGCTGTTCTCGGCCTGTGCCGCGTTCAGCGCCGCTGTCTGGGAGGACGATGAGATTCTTGGCATGAAACAGGACACCTGGGACGAGTATGTCGGCCCGATCTTTGGCGCGGGGCTCAGCGGCAAAGACCGCCTGACGTCCCACTTCCGCAAGGTCAGCCCTCTCGACCTGGCCAAGACCCTGCCCGAAGAATCCCTGAAGAAAGTGCGCTATTACATCGACTGCGGCGACGACGACTTCCTCATCCGCGGCAACTGCGCCCTCCACCTCCTCCTGACCGATCGCAAGATCCCCCACGAATTCAGGGTCCGCGACGGCGCCCACACCTGGAGCTACTGGCGGACCGGTATCGTCGACGGGCTTAAATTCATCGGCCAGAGCTTCCAGCAGTAAGCCAAGAAACCCTTGACAGATTTGGAGTTATATACTAGATTTTGTATGGATGCGCATGGAGTCCTACAAAGTTTGGTGTTGTGGTCTGACTTCTGAGCCATTTTCGTTTTTCACGCCCCCGACCATAGGCCGACTCAAAGGGTCCATGTCTTCCCGAGAGGCCGGACCTTAAATGTCGCGAGAGCAGATGGAAAAAACAGCCGCAGGCGCCCTGCCCGTCGTCCTCGTCGTCGATGACGACCTCGCCTATCTCGAGAAACTTCAGCGGGCCCTACGGGACCTCTACGCCGTATACACGACGACGAGCGGCGTCGAGGCCATCCATCTGATCAAGGCCCTCCCAGAGGTCAACGTCCTCGTCGTCAACGAAGATCTACCCAGGATGAAGGGCACCGAACTGCTCCGTTTCCTCAACGAGCTTTTCAAGAACTCCGAGGCCATCATCAAGATCGTCCTGACCGAATCCGCCACGAACGGGTCCGTCATCGACCTGGCCAGCTACGGCCGCATCGACTGCTGCCTGGCCAAGCCGGCCGACCCGGCCGCCATCCGGCGCAAGATCGGCTTCCTCCTCGCCCAGCGGTCACGTGAGAAGCGCTCCTCCATGCGGGTCACCCTCGATGGCTCCCGGGACATCAGCATCGAGACCGGGCCCCTGGGCGAGGCCAAGCTGGTCAACCTCAGCGAGAACGGCGTGTTCCTCAAGACGCTATCGTCGTTCCCCGAGGGCTCGGCCGTCCCCTTAAACATCTCTCTTCCCGACGGCCGGCAATACATGATGAACGGCCGGGTCGTCCGCCAGGACATCGACCAGGGGGGGGTCGGCGTCGAATTCGAAGCCATGGACGACACGAGCCGCCTGTCGCTCCTTCAGTTCATGTCGGACTACGTCGCTATCCGGGACCTCGTCGAGCTCAAGCTCCGCTACCCGTTCCTCCGGACCGACGAGATGGTCTTGTTCACGGACTCAGTCAAGATCGAGTCCCTCATGCGCGAAGCCCTGGCCCGCAAGGTCGAGGTCGCCGCCGTCCCGGCCCGCTCCGGCAACCCCGAGATCCTGTCCTTCGCCGACATCCGGCCGCCGTCCGTATGCCTCCTCTCGGGAGAGAAGCTCGACGTCAAGTACAAGACCTCCGACCTACTCTTCGTCTCGTACCAGATCGGCTACGCGACTTACAATTTCGAGACCATGATCTCCCGGATCTTTCCCGACGGCCGGACGCTCGTCTGCCTCTACCCGCGGGTCATGTTCTACTCGGAAAAGCGGGCCGAAAAAAGGATCAGCCCGGCCGATGACCTACGGGTCGAGATTCCCCTGCCGTCCCCGTTCGACCGAAAGCTCCGGGGCCGCATCACCGACATCAGCCCGAACGGGATGAGCTTCATCGCGGACGGGGAAGCGCCGGTCCTCCTCAAGGGGACTCCGCTCGAATCCTTGGCCGTCCTCGACGGTGAAAAAATCCTCTGGGAGGAGACCGGCGAGGTCCGCCACGTGGGCCTCGCCGAGGCGGGCGAAGGCCGGGGGTTGAAGTACGGCGTCCAGTTCGGCATCAGCCGGATGAGCATCCAATCGGTCCATGCCCCCGACCCGGATTTCGCCCGTCGCACCGAGGATATCTTGGACGTCGCAGCGGCCAGGAGCGCCACCGGCCTGCCGACGGACTTCGCCAGGACGGACCTCATGACGCCTCGGATCATCCGCCTGGAAAACCGGGGCGGCGAGGAGATCGTCGGCCTACTCAACTCGTCTCTGCCGCTTGACGAGAAGGCGGTCCCCGTAGTCCTCATCCCGCCGGCCTTCGGGAAAACCAAGGAAGTGCTATTCGGTCTGGCCTTGACGCTCATCCAGAATTTTAGGACTCTGGGAAAACCTGTGGCCGTCATCCGTTACGACGGGATCCGGAGAAAAGGGGAGAGCCACAAGGACCCGGAAGCTTCCGAACCGCCTTGGGAAACGTTGAACTCCAGCACGAGCCAGGGCGCCGACGATCTGAAGGCCGTCATCGACTGGCTCCATATCAATCCCAAACTCAGGGCGAGTTCGGTCATCCTGGTCTCGTTTTCCCTGTCCGCCCTGGAAGCCCGAGTGGTCCTGAGAGATGCGGGCTACCGCAAGAGAATCGACTACTGGATCTCCTGTATGGGCGCGCTCGAATTCAGGGACATGATGAACCGGATCAATTGCGGGCTGGATCTTCTCGAGCAGCATCAAATCGGCATCAATCTGGACGTCTATGCTATTCTGGGCAACTTCATCCGGCACGAGGCTTACGCGTCCGATATCATCGCCAACGGCGTCGGGACGCTCGAGCAGGCCCGCGAAGACATGCGCCATCTCGACCTCCCGATCACCTGGATTTACGGCCAGTACGACAACTGGGTTAAGGCCGAGTTCATCCGGGACGTCATGAGCGTCCAGGCCAACGCCCTGCGTGAAGTCATTTCGGTCCCGATCGGGCACAATGCCCGGACGTCCAGAGAAGCTCTCCGGATGTTCGGCACAATCACGTCGCTCATCCATCGGTTCCTTCACAAAGCAATGATCCAGCCGGTTCTGCCGAGCCGGAAAGACATGGAACTCATGCGGCGCGCCGAGAAGGACCGGCTCCCGCCCCGCGACCTCAAGAACCGGAAAACTTACTGGCATCACTATCTCGTCGGAGAGGACAACCTTCTCGGCTTCGACATTATGGCCATGTCCGATGATTACCAGCAGTTGATGCGCGACCAGCTCAACGCCCTGGAGCTCAGGCCCGGGGACCGGCTCCTCGACCTTGGCGGCGGAACGGGCAACTTCGTCGAACATCTCCTGCTTAGCGGCGGCCACCTGCCCTCGCAGATCACGATCGCCGACCTCGTCCCCGACGCCATGAAGCAAGCCAGGCAGAAGCTCGTATCTCAATACAACCTTGGCGAAAAACTGGGACGCGTCGACCTTCTGGCCCTCGACCTTGAGATGAGCCGTTTTCTCGCCGTCCGCCGCTTCCTCGACGGCGAGGTCGGGACGTTCGAGGAGATGGCCGACAAGGTCGAGAACCTGACCCTCGAAAGCGCGATCAAGATCCAGGAGGACTACTCCCCGCGCCTCCACCGGATCCTCCGTGGCGAGCGGATCACCCCGGACCATGACGACTGGCTGAAGACGCGCTTCGACCTCCACGAATGCCGGATCATCACCGACTTCAACCTGGCCGCCCGGTACGTCCAGCGCCTGGCCCCGGAAAAGCCGGTCTTCCGGAGGCTCATTCTCCCCGGGACGCTGGAGGATACGTTCCATCTGCCGATCAGGCCGGGTTGGTATACTAAGATCCTCATGAGCCTCGTCCTGTCCTATATCTTCAACCCGGCCGAAACGCTCCGGGAGGTCCGGCGCGTCATTAAGCCAGGAGGCATCCTAGTGCTGTCGAGCATGCGGCCCGACACCGACGCCTCCGGACCGTTCACCCGGCTCCTCGATAAAATCGAAGCCATGCCCGAGGAGGCGCTGCCGCCCAAGTGGCCGAAATCGCGCCTCCTTGACTCCCTCCGATCGTTCCTCAACGACGCCCAGGCGCTGACGGAACTCGAAGAAGCCGGAACCTTCGATTTCTTCGACCCGGAAAAACTGGATGGCCTGCTGGATGAGGCCGGATGGGTCAGCTTAAAAACAATCCCGAGTTACGGCAATCCGCCGCAAGGCTATGTCATCGTAGCCAAGCCGAGAACATCACATGACTAAGCCACAAAGCCGAGAATTCGAATTCGAAGAACGCCTCTACCAGGATTACGCCCTGAAGAGCCGGACCCGGCTCATCATCATCCTTAGCGCCATCCTCTACGCCTCGTTCATTAGCCTCGACTGGGTCCACGCCCCGAGGGAGCTCTTCCCCCTGTTCCTATACCTCCGGCTCGGCGTCCTCGCCGCCCATCTCGTCCTGTTCCTTCTGCTCGGGCAGATGAAAACTAACCGCGACTACGCCAAGATCGTCATCACCGTGGGGTTCTTCGATGTCCTCGGCATCGCCGTCATGATCTATTTCCTGGGGGGATTCGTATCGGCCTATGTCCAGGGCCTGTCGATCATCATCATGGGATCAGTCATCGCCCTGCCGCTGTCATTCCGCGACTCGGGACTGGTGTTCATCTTGATCTGGGCAAGCTACATCATCCCCAGCCTTTTGAATATGCCCAGCTGGAAAGCCAACTGGCGTAACGTTATCACCAACCTATTTTTTCTGACCTCTATCTTGATTATCGGGAGCATCGGCTCGTATTTCATGGATAAGCTGCGCCGTCGCGAGCTCCGCGGCCGCATCCAGCTCGAGGAGACGACCGCCCAGCTCCAGGAATCCAACACGAAGCTCAAGAGCCTCGACGAGCTCAAGACGCAGTTCTTCGCCAACGTCAACCACGAGCTCCGGACACCGCTGACTTTGATCCTGGCCCCGCTCAAGGCCGTCCTCGAAGGCCGGATGGGAAAGTTATCGCCCACCCACAAGGACACTCTGGAGACAATGCAGCGCAACGGCTACAAGCTGCTCAAGCTCATCAACAACCTCCTCGACCTGAACAAGCTCGAGGAGGGGAAGATGCGGCTCCGGCTGAAAAGCGTGAACCTCGTCGATTTCATCCCGCCCCTCCTCGCCTCGGTCAAGCCCCTGGCCGACCAAAAGCAGATCCGGCTCTATTGCCAGAATCCCCCGCATCCCGTCGACCTGACCCTCGACCCGGACCAGTTCGAAAAGGTCGTCTTCAACCTCCTGTCGAACGCCCTCAAGTTCACGAGCAAGGGCGGCAAGATCACTGTCTACGTCGAGGAGAAGGACCACACCGTAACGATGACCGTCGAGGACACGGGGATCGGCATCCCGGAGAACATGCTCGAAACGATCTTCGACCGCTTCTCCCAGGTCGACGGTTCCAAGTCCCGGGCCCAGGAGGGCACGGGCATCGGGCTGGCGCTGGCCCGGGAGATCGTCCTCGTCCACAAGGGCTCCATCCGGGCCGAAAGCGAGCTCGGCAGGGGCTCCCGGTTCATCGTCGAGATGCTCAAGGGCGAGGAGCATTTCGACGACGAGGTCCTCGACCGCCGGTCGGAGGACCTGCCCATCGGCCTCAAGCGGCGGCTTTCCGATACCGAGGAACCGCACGTCCAGGATATCGTCACCGATTTCCGCCGGCTCCAGCTCGTCGACCTCGAGAAGGTGGACATCGAGGGCGGCCGCGTCGACCAGGCCAAGATCCACGACGCCCTGATCCTCTGCATCGACGATAACCCCGAAGTCCTCAAGCTGATGAAGATGCTCCTCGCCGACGAGTACGATCTGGAGCTCGTGACCTCCGCCGAGAAGGGGTTCGTCTTCCTCAGAGAGAAGAACCCCGACCTCGTTCTGTGCGACGTCATGATGCCCGGCATGGATGGCCACGCCTTCGCCAAGGCGGTCAAGAAGGACGAATCCCTAAAACATATCCCCATCATCCTGGTAACCGCCCGGACGGGCGCCGAGATGCTGGCCGAGGGAATGCAGGCCGGCGCCGACGACTACATCACCAAGCCGTTCGACTCGACCGAACTCAAGGCCCGCATACGGGGACAGCTCCGCCTCCGCCAGATGGAGGCGGAGCTGTCCTTGGTCAACCGCAACCTCAAGATGAGGACATCCGACCTCGTCGAACAGCAGAGGTCGCTCTTCCTATCGACGGTCAAGTCCCTCGCCTCGGCCATCGACGCCAAGGACGAATATACCCGCCACCACTCGACCCGGGTCACGGAATTCACTGTGAAAATCGCCGTAAAAATGGGCTTCAGTGGAAAGGAGCTGGGCGACCTCGAACTGGCCGCACTCCTCCACGACGTGGGCAAGATCGCTGTCCCGGAGAGCATCCTGAACAAGCCCGGCAAGCTGACGGACGAAGAATTCAAGTTGATCAAGGAGCATCCCGCCCGGGGCGAAAGCATCCTCAGCCCGGTCATCGAGCTCAAGGAGATCGCCCGGATCGTCCGGTCCCACCACGAGCGCTACGACGGGACGGGTTACCCCGATAGGCTGAAAGGCAGGGAGATCCCCCTGGGGGCCCGGATCATGGCCATCGCCGACACCTACGACTCGATCACGTCGGAGCGGCCCTACCGGAAGCCCGCCTCTCATCGTTTCGCCGTCAAGGAGATCATCGGCTGCTCCGGGACGCAGTTCGACCCGGAAGTGGTCGAGCACTTCCTCGAGACCGCTAGCACGTTCGTCCCGGACCAGGGCCAGGACCAGGAAGAGGCGGCCAAAGAAGCGTGAGCCTCCAAGTCAGCTATTACGTCCTCAGCCTTTTCCTCGGCGCTTTTATAGCCGGCACCGTGGCAGTGATCGCCTGGAAGCGTGCGGCCACGTCCGTCGGACGCTCCCTGGCCGTCCTCATGGCCTCCGTTTTCACCTGGTCGCTCGCCGCGGCCTTCGAAGCGGCCGTCCCGGACACAGCGGTGAAGATCCTGCTGTCGAAGATCGAATACCTGGGGATCTCCTCAGCGCCGGTCCTCATGTTCCTCTTCGCCCTCAAGTTCTCCCGATCCGGCTCCCGGCTGAAAATGGGACGGGCCATCGCCCTCTGGGTCATCCCGTCCCTGACCTTTTTCCTAGCCGCCACAAACGAAGGACACCGCCTCATCTGGTCGGGGTTTTCGCCAGCCGAAGGGTCGCGCTATCCCCTCCTCCTCTACCATCACGGACCCTTCTTCTGGGTGCACGTCGGGTATTCCTACCTGCTCCTCTTCGCCACGACCGTGTTCCTCCTCCTCGCTTATTTCCGGTTTAAGGACGTCCATCGCCGGCAGGCCCTGTCCATCCTCCTGGCCTTCCCCTGGGCCTGGCTGGGGAATATCCTCTATCTCTCCGGGCTCGCGGGCGGCAATATCGGTTTGGATTTCACGCCGTTGGGCTTCGCCATCGCCGGGTTCTTCCTCCTCGGGGCGATGTTCCGGCTCCAACTCGTCGACATCGTCCCCGTAGCCAGGGAGAGGGTCATCGAGAGCATGAGCGAGTCGCTCGTAATCCTCGACGAGGCGGGGCGGGTCGCCGCCACCAACCCGGCCGCCCGGAAGGTCATCGCCGAGGCTGGCGGCCCGGCCGAGGACGTCCTCGAAACGAAGATCCTAGGCAAACCGGCCGCCGAGATCTTTTCGACCTGGCCGGAGATGGCCGCCGGTCTGAGCGCCCCCGCCTCCGGCCAGCGGGAGATCTCTCTCAAGATGGACGGCACCTCGCGCGTTTTCGACGTCCACCTTTC